>Ga0209536_100014469_pt1 | contig 11329 bp, 8 predicted proteins | sample DeeMarSeWOR28_12_FD_187461 | JGI IMG/M metagenome (GOLD analysis project Ga0209536, IMG submission 187461) | Marine sediment microbial communities from White Oak River estuary, North Carolina - WOR-2-8_12 (SPAdes) (version 2) | ecosystem: Environmental > Aquatic > Marine > Intertidal zone >... | reverse complement strand
GGATGGTAATACGAAGAAACATCTGCCAGGCGTTGGCGCCTTCGATTTTTGCAGCCTCGTAAAATTCGAACGGGATTTTATCAGCGCCAGCCAGCAATAACACAACCATAAAACCAACCTGGATCCATATGAGTGCGATCAGCATGGCGTAAAAAACTTTATCACCAGCGGTCCAAAGGACTTGACTCAATTGTTCAAACCCTAATGCTGCAAAAAAATTGGTCAATAAACCAAATTTTGGGTTGTAGATAAAAGCCCAAAGGGTAGTCAGCGCGATGGTCGCAACTACATTTGGCATGAAGATCATGGCGCGAAAGAATTTTTTTCCCCTGATATTGGTGCTGAATAATATAGTCATAAAAAATGCCACTGCAAGCGTGATAAATCCCCCGAGGAACAGAATCTTGAGGGTATTGCTGAAGCTGGTCCAGAAAAGATCATCGTTCATCAATTCCAGGTAATTCCCTAATCCGATGAATATTTTAGATTCCCCAAATCCAGACCAATCGAAAACACTGAAATAAAATGCCCATACCGCTGGGAAGAGGAAAAAAACCAGGTACAAGGTACTGGCGGGCAGCAGAAAGAGAAAAATCATACGTTTTCGAACTTTCATGGCGACACCTCAAATTCCTAGAAGAACAATTCAGGAATGTGGGTGGGAAATTCTGAGGAGAAATCCCCACCCTAATCCTAATCTAACTCATCCAGAAGAAATTCTATTGACCAGCCCAGTATTCTGCAGCTTTCTCAGCCATTGTGTTCCCAAATTCTTCAGGCGTGATCCTCTTATAAAAAGCGTCTAAGAATGGCTGGTTTAAGACGGTGGTGGTGAACTCAGCATAGAATGCGGTACCGCCATCAACGTGCAGTAAGCCGTCTTTAGCGCTCGCAGCGGCAGCCGCGCCGTCAGCGATTTGCTCCGGCCAGTCCACACCCACACGCGTGACACCCTGTAAAGCCACTTCAGCCATCTGGGATTGGCTTTCTTTGGTCATCATGAATTTCAGGAATTCGAAGGCTTCCGCCGGGTGTTTGCTGTCCTTCATGATCATGGCGGCCAACAGCCAGGATTGCAGGTCGTTGATATCCCCTACACCGCCGGCAACGGCGGGAAACCTGAAGCCACCCCAGTTGAAATCTGGGCCGGCTGTCTCTGCGAGTTCATTCGGCAGCCATGCGCCACACATCTCCATGGCGGTCTCGCCTAATGCAAGCGTTGTTTGGCCAGCAGGCCAGACATATCCCTCCGATTCAGGTGGGATCAATCCTTTATCCCACAGGCCTTGCATTTCCGCCATCGCATCGATAATCGCAGGATCTTTCCAGGTTTCACCAGTCTCGTCCGTGATCGCGCTCAGCAGGAAACCTTTGCCCTTCACGCGGGCCAGGTAATAGGCATAGATGAACATATTGTAATCAAAGACATCGCCTTCAACGGCCATAACGCTATAACCGGCATCTTGGATCTTCTGGCCATTCTCTAAGAACTGCTCCCAAGTTTCGGGTACGGAAACGCCAGCTTCCGCAAAGATGTCTTTGTTGTACCACCACATGACCACGCTGTTCATGTACGGCCAGAGATAGATATTTCCATCCTGCTCAAAAACCTCAAGGAGCCCAGGATAGAAGACATCTTTGATGGGGACATCCTCATCTAAAGCTTTCTGGTCGAGGAATTCGTTCAGCGGGTATCCCAACCCTTCAGTCATCATGCCCCCGGCTATCTGGTCAGCATCCTGGTCAACGATATCAATCACCGTACCGCCGGCAAGCGCCGTGCGGGCTTTGGTCTGGTTTTCACGCCCGTTCCACACGGGTTCGATCTTGATGTTGGGGTTCTGAGCTTCGAACTCATCGATCCAACCTTGTATGACCTGAGCAATCGTTTCAGGTTCATTCCACATTGACCAATAGGCAAGGGTTACAACTTCTCCCTCAGCCGGTTCTTCAGCCGCTGGCTCTTCTGCTACTGGTTCTTCAGCTGGGGGTTCCGTCGCCGGTGCACCACAGGCAGTCAGGATCAGTGAGGCCAGCATTATCAATACAAAGAAAATCTTTATGGTTTTCATCTCTTCCTCTCAATATTGTATAGAATTGACTCGACTAAATCTACGAAACAGTATCGAACAACGGACAAATCTTACATTCACACCTCCTATCTGTTATGTAAACTAAGAGATCTCTAAAAATGATCAGAGTTCTCAACTTTCACTCAGACCGGGGATAATCTTCATTGCGTTTTGAGCGTAGATCTTTTTTAATACATCATCAGGGAGATTCACACCATAAATTCCGAAGGGCCCTTGGTCTCGCCCGTAATCAAAATACTCATCTTCCGTCTCCAGGCACCGGAAGTAAATTTGGTATGTAGGTCGATTTGGGGGAATATCCGTGCCGAATAAAATTCGATCGCAATACTTGATCATAAATCGACGGGTTGAATAGGGCTGCCTGCCTAATTCGCCTATCCGTTCGCCGATATCCACATAAAGATTAGCGTATCTATCCAGTGCTTCACCCACATATTTCAAATTTTCAGCATAAGACATCACATGGGCACTTATGAAAGTGGTTTTTGGGTGGCGTGCAACGACTCGAAGCTGGGCTTCCAGGGGCTCAATGAATGGTGGATAGTCTTCGCCGTAGAAATGCCAGTCAGGATGGGCATGCAGCTCAATCCAACGTTCATTAGTTGCGTCCAGCGGCCAGAAGAAAGCGACGGGGTCCGAGGAATGGATTAGCACCGGGATATCCAGTTCCCCAGCCATCGCCCAAACAGGATCGATTCGTGCATCATCAACAGCCACCAATTTCCCATTTTTGTCGCGGTATCCCAGTCCAAGAGTCTTAAATACTTTTAACCCTTGAGCACCAGCCGAAACAGCTCTTTCCAATTCACGCGCCCATTTCTCCCCGAAATTTGGCTCGTCTATTTCGGAGAAATTCGTCCACGCAAATACACAGAAACGATTGGGATAGGGTTCCTTATATCTCTCGATATTTCTTTTTAATTGGTCAGCCCATCCGCCATCCAGGTTTACCACGCACTTTACATTCAATTCATCCATCAGATCGACCGTGGCAGGTACATCCTGCACCGTCCAACCTGGGGGCGCGCCATCCTGAAAGATGTATGGGTCCCAATACCCTAAATGATTATGTGCGTCAACGACCGGAAAGCGAGCTCTTTCTGGCGTGTTGTCCTCCTTCACGAGCGCCGATCGGGGTTTGAAATCTTTTAATAATAAATCATCTGTGGGCATAATACCTCCACTCCTGTTAAGTTTACGTTCTGGCTTTGGTTGATTTAACGTCCTTCACCTCGCTCCAGAATGATTATAGTTGAATGTAAAATTCTTGCCGGACACCGGTCCTAGGTTTGTTCGCTTGGTATCGATTGAGATTGATTTTCGCTTTCCTCTTTGTCTGCGACAACGACAGCGATACCTAAATCCATAATCTGATCTAAATACTTCTTATCGGTCAAATAATCAGTCACCAGGGTGGTGACAGCTGTAATCGGGGCCAGGTATGCAGAGCATACTTTATTGAACTTTGTGTGGTCTGCTACCAGGATAACGTTGTTGGTCATACCGAGAAGTGTCCGGTCGGTCATCACTTCCGGTAAGTAATCATTCGTCAAGCCTTTTTCTAAATGGATAGCCGGTATCCCCAGGATAATTTTGTCCAATCTTACTTCCTGGAGAGATTTTTCAGCGATGTGTCCAACCATTGATAATTCCGATGAACGCATCATACCACCGATGATAATGACCGTGATCTCCTCATCCATCGCTAGTTCCATAGCGATATTTAAAGCATTGGTGACCACTGTAATCTTCCTTTTACCCACCAGGTTACGAGCAACGTATGTTGTAGTAGAGCCAGAACCAATAAATACCGAATCTCCGTCGTGTACCAGTTCCGCTGCCGCGCGGCCAATGCTCTTTTTTACTTCTTCGTTATATGATATTCGCTGAACCACTGGTGGTTCCGTTTCTTCCGGATGAACGGTTACTGCACCCCCGTATATCCTTCGTAAAGATCCTTCTTTTGCCAGTTCCCTGAGATCTCTTCGAATAGTAATCTCACTGACACCAAAAGTTTTACTCAATTCAGTGGCAGTCACCTGGCCATGATTCTGCAGTTCTTGGAGAATTTTTGAATGACGTTCTTCTCTCAGTAATTTATTCATAATGAATTACTTGACCAAGAATACACAAACAGTATACCAGTTTTAATCAACAAACACAAGCAAATAACCATAATTGATCATTTTTTAATCACAAACGATCAAATTTATGGTACGATATGCATGTAAACAATAGATGTATTTGGTAAAGTATTTTTGTATAAGCCAGATAGGGTGTTAATGGTTATCTTGGCTGTTACAGATAAGACATATTCATCTAAAATCATAATTTGGAGGATCGTACATGTTGGCAAGAAAATATTTTGAGAATGGTTTTGAAATGCTCACTCGTCTCCAAAACAGCCAGTTGGATAATATTGAGGCAGCAGCGGAATTAATCGCTGAAGCTGTTGCTGAGGGGCATACGTTCTACGCATGGGGTGGGCCGCATTCATCGCTCCCAGTCACGGACATCTTCTGGCGGGCTGGGGGGCTGGCTATCGTTAATGCAGTCTTCACACCGGGTTTCAATCTGGAGATTGGGCCGCTGCGCCCTACCGCCTTCCTTGAACGTGCTGAAGGCGGCGGACGGGATTTTTTTCAGCTGATTGGCGCTGAAGTAGGGGATGTCATCCTGCTGGTTTCGACCTCCGGGCGCAATGCCTTCCCAATCGAGATGGCGATGGCAGCCAGAGAGGCTGGTTTGAAGGTGATTGGTATGACATCATTGGAATACAGCAATTTTGTCCCGTCGCGACACTTTTCAGGTTCAAAAATGTATGAGTATTGTGATCTCATTCTCGATAATCTAACGACACCAGGGGATGCCAGCCTGGAAGATGATCGGTTGCCACAAAAGGTAGGACCAACATCTGGATGGGTAGGGTGCTTCATGCTTCAAGCGCTCATGTCGGAGGTTGCAGAGCGATTGGTTGAAAAAGGCATAAAACCTCCAATTTTTTATGCCGGCAACATGGATGGGCAGGAGCAATATCGGGATTACCAGGATAACTTACTTAAGAACCGGAGTACAAAGTTTGGTGGCATTTATTCTCCTGTACGAAAAATTTAAACCAGGAGCTGGTGTGTTTTGTAGCCTCAGACCGCTGCAAAACACTCCAAACAATGGAACTGTCAGGGGAGGCTCGGAATTGTGAAATACGTTTTAGGGCTTGACGGTGGGGGTTCAAAGGTCATGTGTCTGGCAGCTAATGATAAAGGCGAACTCCTGGGCAGTGGTCGTGGAGGACCGGTAAACACGAATTACGTCCTTTACCGTGAGTGTAAAGATTCTGCTACCCAGGCAATCAATATGGCGCTCTCTGAGGCGGGTTTGACTGCTGAACAGATTGACCTAATGGTGTTGAGCGCGCCGATCGACCCGCTCACCCTCGAAGAGGTGCTTCAGCAATCCAAGATCAAGCATCTTGTTAGGGCTGCTGAAGGAGAGACATCTTTGTGGGCTGCCCGGTTTTGGATAGACATGCATATCGGAGTGACCGTTGATGCAGGCACAGGCTCCTTATCCAGAGGCTGGACGAGAGATGGGAAAGAGACCGGCGCGGGTGGTTTTGGAGCCGTCGTAGGTGATGAGGGTAGTGGACTGTGGATCAGCGTGAAGGCCATCAGCGCTGTTCTCCAAGCCTATGATGGCCGCTTAGAGCCCACTAATCTCACACAGCCAATTCTTGAACATTTTGGTGTTTCCCATGTGCAAGATCTGCCCTTCTTATTGATGGGAGGTTTTATCAGCACTGCAAAAGTTGTAGAAACTAAACAAGCCCAGGATCGTGTCAGGTTTACGATTGATTCTGGGCACATATTAAGTCAAACATCCAAAATTAGACGGGAAGCGAAGACACAAGATACTCAGGCATCGGGTGGAGGTTTATTCTTCCGCCAGTTCCAACCTGCTGAACCTCTAACACGCCATGAGGTGGCTAGCTTATGCCCTATCGTTGGAAAAGTGGCTCGACAGGGCGATAAGGTTGCACTTCAAATCCTCAAAACGGCAGGAACCGAGCTCGGACGTTTAGCCGCGGCTGTTATTAATCGCTTGGGGATGCAAGACGAAGAATTCGCCATTGTGCCTTTCGGAGGCGTCTTCATAACAGGGGAACCTATCCTGGAATCTTTTAGCGAAATTTGTCTTAAGGTTGCACCAAAGGCAAAAATTACACATTCAAAATTTGAACCCGAAGTGGGGGCAGTATTAATCGCGCTCAACAAGATTGGTGTTGAGATTGATTCATCAATCCTAAGTACGCTAGAGCGAAGTTCACAAGATTACCCGATGTGTTTAGGGTATAGAGGAGCACATGATGGCTGATTTGACCGCAATTCGAGCCGCTCAAATCATGACCCCATTAGAGAAAATAGAGCGCGGAATTGTTCTTATCAAAGGCGAGAAGATCGCGGCTGTGGGCACATCTACACAGATACATATCCCAGAAGGGGCTAAACTGATCGACGTCGGAGAAAAAATCGTTGTGCCTGGTTTCATCGACACTCACGTTCACGGACGGGATGGACATCGATTCGGAGAGGATCCAGAAAGTACAACAAGGTTGTGCCGATCGATCGCCAGCACTGGGACAACCAGCCTATTGCCCACATTGGGATCCTGGTCAGGGTTTCGCCATATGCTGGATGATATCCGGGTAGTCCGGCAAGTGATGCTAGCGGGGAACGATGGCGCGGAGATTGTAGGGATCCATATGGAAGGTCCATATCTGAGCCGCGAAGAGATTGCTAGAGGCTCTCAACCGGTAACCGCGATGCGCCAACCCTCGCTTGATGAATTGACTGAAATGATCAAAGCCTCGCAGGGCACAATTCGCAAGATGACGATTGCACCTGAACTGGATGGTGCTTTGGAGGTGATCCGCGAAATGGCGGACGTGGGAATTGTGCCCTCCGCTGGCCATACAACTGCTTCATACGAGGTCATGATGGCAGCAGTCGATGCTGGGCTGAGGTCCGCATGCCATACATTCAACGGGATGATCCCGTTTCACCACCGCATTCCAGGTGTCCTAGGAGCGGTCTTGACCTGTGATCAGATCAATGCTGAGCTAATCCCCGATTGCCAGCACGTCTACCCGGTTGCCATGCAAATCTTGTGGCGTTGCAAGGGTACCGACCGTATGCACCTGGTCACAGACAACACTTACTGGGCTGGCTTACCAAACGGCGCTTATGAGTGGAGCGAGGGCCGCACGGTGATCAAAGAGGATCAACGCGCGTATGTGCAGGGCGGCACACTCGCAGGCAGTGTCGCTACGATGAACTTCGACGTAAATAATATGGTGCAGCATGTCGGTTGTTCACTCCTTGAGGCGGTTAGAATGGCCAGTCTCACCCCTGCACTAATGATTGGTATAGCAGATCGAAAAGGTAGTCTGGAGCCTGGCAAAGATGCGGATTTAGTCGTGATCGATGATGATGTGAATGTGTATTTGACTATGGTGAAAGGACAGGAAATATTTGTTGCTGAAGATTTCTGATGTAAGGAAACATTCAAATTGCGCGTAAATGAATAATTTAGATTTCGATTCCTATCTGGGTATTAATGTAAAACCTTTACAATACGCGTGTTCTTTCATTCTTATTAACGAACTTCCCGATTTATTCATAGCCTTCCAGCACACCGATCTCTAAATGGATTTCCTTAATTTCCCCTGCTGATAGGGTAGACAATTCAATACGTTCACCCAGCTCTTATCTGCTTATACAAGGTAGGTTCGCGGGTTCGATACCTACCACATATTCTCCCTGTCCCATCATTTTCCACTCACTCAGATACGGTAACAGCTCTACATCAAAGCGGACATACAATCACAGACCGCCATTTAATTCGCGGTTTACCGCAGCTGCATATCCTAACCCTTGGTTCTCTTTTAACATGGTGTGAAGGTAATTCTGCTCCTCAAAGCCAGATAAGGGTTCGGAAAAGATACCCATACTTTCCAGATGGTCAGCTGTGTGCGCGTATAGGTTTTTCCCCCAATTATCATCACTCACCTCCGCAAAGGTAAACTACAAGGCTATTGCTTTGATGCCGGTAAGATCACAAAAATCTACCAGCGCTGGATATAGATGTTCTCCATAACCCAGGCATGCATATTCGTTCATCCAGTTTTCCAGCAGGGTGTCAATATCGCAATGAGCGGTAACAAATCCATGTGGCCAGAAAGGGATATTGCATTCGAGAAGGCGTTCTTCGATTTCTTCGGCAGGCGGTTCAAATATTGAGGCGCGGGTAATCAACATCACAAACTCACCATCAACACGTCCCAGACGAGCAATAACGCCCTCGCCAACTTTACAGACCAGACTGACGGATAAGCCGCCAGCCTCACCCTCGGTGGGTATGCCATGTTCAGCAAAACCTGCTGGACCTAACTTTCCTGCTAATGAAGGAGGACAGGCACCATCACCGATGATCTTGATCTCCTTGTTTTCTTTATCGATATGCTGTAGATCACCATAATAAACAGGCTCTGCACTCAACCTCGTTAAAAGATATACAGTCAATAAAGTGTTAAAATCCCCAAGCGTTGAGGTGCCATAACCATCTTCCAGCATCATACTTTGTGCGAAGCATGTAGCGGCATAATCGCCAGCCAACCCAGGAAACGATTGGATCGTATAGAAATCCCACTGCTCTCGTTTCACGAATTCCTTGATGGCGAGGTAGAGGCGGATTGAGCGTTCATTTACTAAATTCTTTTCAGGTAGTTTTCCAAAGAGCGTCATCAGTCTGGGTTCAAGCTCGGAGATTTTCTCTACCGGCATTTCTTTCGCTAACCTGAGAACTTCAGTCGTGTCACGACTGTCGATATCTACCCCGAAAACTTTCATCCACTGAGATGGATCTGCTGCACCGCAGGTTTGACCCATACCCCTGCCACCGATAGCTCCAACCGTGGACATATTTAGTTCATTTTTCATGTGAGCAGCCTGGCAGAAGCTGACGATTTTCTCTATTTCAAGCGGATCATCTGCCGAGCCATACACTGATTTGTGTTCAATACCCACCTCCATGAGAGCGCCTTTCAATACAAGTCCACCTACAGGGCGCCATCCTTGTGAGCCCGGATGTGTCCAGATTAATACACCTTTCCCGGTCATGGCGAAATCTCGGATTGCAGCGATCAGGTGCGCAGCCCAGATCCAAGTTCCTGAAAAGAGAATCACGCAATCTACGTCATCATTGCATTTCATTGCTTTGAAAGCCGCCCGGGCTTCATCCTTTGACGCAATGATGGTCTCATGTTCAACAAGATTCACTCTGTGATCAATAAGAGCCTGTTTAGAACGCGCTATCAGTGCCTCATCGACAAATGGGACTCCCATTGGATCGTCCACTCCCTTGTGAACACCAAACACAATAAAACCCGCTGTTGGAGTAATCATCGTACACTTCCTTTCTTCTCTACGAAATTCCCAAACAAAACCTGATGAAATTTACTAATGATAAGAATCCCGGTGCCATTCAGGTCACGCTCCAACATCTTCATGAAGTTGGATTTTCCATAGCCCAGTCTCCAACCTACACCTGGTGTGATGGGAAGAAGCGAAGTGTCCCAGACAACTGAGCGAATAAGGTTGGTTTGAACCTGAAATCCGAGATGATCTATTACTTCTCATTATCTGACCACATGGTTTAATTTCCAAACTCCACTCAAAATTTACCAGTTCGCGAACCACCTATACATCTCCCTTTATGATTAGGTTAGTGAGAAACTCCGCGATCTTGCCGTGACTTTGCTTATAACTTAAGTTTTCGACATGAAAAATAATTACATAATTGGTGATCACCCCGACGGTTGAGGTAATTTATTTTTCATTCAAAAATTATACACCTGAATTCGTAAACACAACTCTTTGGCGTGTAATTCTTCCACCTTACCTCATGGCTTAAATTGAATCAACACCAATAACCTCTCCGGGGATTCCGTGAGCAATTCGGTTTAGCCGATTAGGTTTCAACACTAAAGCTTAAAATTGTCAACCAACGATAAGGTTTAATTTTCTCTCTACGTTGCTATATTATCTCTTCTGCTTATTATTTTTCTAATTCTCGTTGCATCGTATGAGAAAAATGATTGGCCTGGTAATAGAACCATTTGTTACTGCCCCATCACTTTTCACTGGATGAGTCTCAAGAGGCTTTTTTGGCAGCAGAATGGTGAGATGAGGTACAATTCGTGCTTGAGATATGATGAAAATTGAATAAGACTGGCAACTTCCTTGTTCTGGTATTTGATTTATCATGTGAGGGATGGGTTAGTACGAGAGAGGAGATTTAATGGGCTTGATCAAAGGTTACGGTGTGATATGGGATATGGACGGTGTTTTAGTGGACACTGGTGATTTCCATTATTTATCCTGGGTGGAAGCCCTTTCCGAAGTGGGGATTTCCATAGACGAGCAGTTTTTCCAGGAGACCTTTGGGATGAACAACGCTGGGATCATATCGCTTCTGGTGGAAGGTGAACCTGATCCGGAATTCGTTATCCAGGTGTGTGAGCGGAAAGAACTCTTATTTCGGGAGATGGTCAAGGGTCAGGTCCAGCCACTGCCTGGAGTGCGGAACTGGTTAGAACGTCTCCAGGCAGAGAACCTGCCAGGGAATGGTGGGGAACCATATCTCGTTCGATCCGCCATCGCCTCATCAGCACCTCAAGCGAATGTCGAGGCTTTGATTTTCGAGCTGGGATTGGAAGAATCTTTTTACGCGATGGTCTCTGGCGCGGATATGCCTGGTAAGCCTGACCCAGGGGTGTTTTTAGAGGCTGCGCGGCAGATTGAGATGCCACCAGAGAAATGCGTTGTGGTGGAGGATGCCGTAGCGGGAGTGGAGGGGGCAAAACGGGCAGGCATGAAGTGTGTGGCGGTGACAACCACGAATATCCCTGAAGCGCTTTCAGCAGCAGATATCGTTGTCGACCGGTTGGATGAATTGCCAGAAGATGCGTTCAGGAAGCTGGCAGGTGAGTAGTAATTTGTGTCGTTTCACCTAAGGCTTGACCTCAAAAAATATATAGATTAGAATCCCAATAAGGTTAATGAGCCCTCGTAGCTCAGCGGATAGAGCATTTGCTTGCGGAGCAAAGGGCCGGGTGTTCGAATCACCCCGAGGGCGCCTTGAAGAGCGGTCAAGCCGCTCTTTTCGTTTGTAAACCGACT
>Ga0209536_100014468_pt1 | contig 11330 bp, 11 predicted proteins | sample DeeMarSeWOR28_12_FD_187461 | JGI IMG/M metagenome (GOLD analysis project Ga0209536, IMG submission 187461) | Marine sediment microbial communities from White Oak River estuary, North Carolina - WOR-2-8_12 (SPAdes) (version 2) | ecosystem: Environmental > Aquatic > Marine > Intertidal zone >... | reverse complement strand
AAGGCCGTTTGCAGCTTCTGCGGCAAATCGGCAAGCCAGTCCGACACTTTGATCGAGGGGCCCAGCAACGTCTTTATCTGCCCCGAATGCGTCGAGTTGTGTCACAACATAATCCGGCAGGACCGAAAGCGTACCGGCAAGGCCGGCATGGGCCCTGAGGGGATGCCCAAGCCAAGGGAGATAAAGGAGTATCTGGACCAATACGTAATCGGGCAGGACCACGCCAAGAAGTATCTCTCGGTCGCCGTGCACAATCACTATAAAAGACTCATGCACACCGATAGCAGCGACAGCGATGTTGAGATCGACAAATCCAATGTCTTGCTGATCGGTCCGACCGGCTCAGGCAAGACACTGCTGGCTCGCACGCTTGCTCGCGAGTTGCAGGTTCCGTTCGCAATTTGTGACGCAACCACCGTCACGGAAGCCGGGTACGTCGGTGAAGATGTCGAGAATTTCCTGCTGCGCCTGCTGCAGGCCGCCGATTACGATATCGAGGCCGCGCAGCGCGGAATCGTGTATGTCGACGAAATAGACAAGGTCGGCAAGACATCCCAGAACGTCTCGATCACGCGCGACGTCTCCGGCGAAGGCGTCCAGCAGGCGCTGCTGAAGATGCTCGAGGGAACCACGGCAAACATTCCGCCACAGGGTGGAAGAAAGCATCCGGAGCAGTCCTACATACAGATCGACACGACGCAAATACTTTTCATATGCGGCGGGACCTTTGTGGGATTGGACAACATAATCAAGAAGCGACTCGGAAAGAAGATGATCGGGTTCGATTCGGAACTGGGCGGCAAAAGAGACGAAAAGGCCGAGTACAGCGACATGCTCGACCAGGTCATACCGGAAGATATAATCGAATACGGCATGATTCCCGAGATGGTCGGCAGACTCCCGGTGATCACCACGCTCGGCCCGCTCGACGAACATGCGCTGATAGAGATCCTGACCCAGCCGAAGAACGCACTCTGCAAACAGTACCAGAGATTCTTCGAGATGGAAGATGCCGAGCTTGAGTTCACCGAGGACGCCCTGCACGCATTGGCGGAAAAGGCCCTCAAGCGTGACACCGGCGCCAGGGCATTGCGGTCGATCACGGAAGAGCTGATGGTTGATCTGATGTACCGGTTGCCGGAAGAGCCCAAGCCCGCAAAATACACAATCACACGTGACGTTGTCGAGCGCAAGGCGGATCTGTTCGCGACGAAACAGGACGTCAAGAAGGAATCGGCGTGATATCGGATTCGCTGAGACCGGAAGGTTTGCAGGATCAGCGGAGTGAATAAGGTTCGAGCCAAGAGAAATCGAACGCTAGTCCTCAGCGAAGCGGATGAAGATCACTACGGCAGCGGTTTGATTCGCCTAACTGAACCCGGCGAGATCACAGCCTTAACCGACAGGATAGTGAACCAGGATATTTTTGAAGTCATTGCCTTCCTGCCGGATGACTTTGCTGACTTGCTGATACTGGATCCTCCTTACAATCTCACAAAGACCTTTGCGTCAACTGCCTTTAGAAAGAAGAGCACGTCAGAATATGCGACATGGCTCGAAAACCTGCTAGTCGAGCTTCTGCCTAAGCTCAAGAAAACCGCTTCGGTCTACGTTTGCTCCGAATGGTACTCGTCGACGGCTGTCCATCCCGTTCTGGACAAGCTCCTGAGGGTGAGAAATCGGATCACATGGGAGAGGGAAAAGGGCAGAGGAGCCAGGGCGAATTGGAAGAATGCCTCGGAGGACATCTGGTTCGCGACCGTCTCGGATGATTACGTGTTCAACGTGGACGCCGTCAAAATGAAACGTCGAGTGCTCGCTCCCTATACCGACGGCAGCGGCTCGCCCAAAGATTGGGATGAAACATCTGCGGGCCAGTTTCGACTAACCCACCCGTCAAACCTGTGGAACGACATCACTGTTCCCTTCTGGTCGATGCCTGAGAACACAGACCACCCAACGCAGAAACCCGAGAAACTGCTCGCCAAATTGATTCTGGCAAGCACAAACGAGGATGATTTCGTTTTCGACCCTTTCATGGGGGTCGGCAGCAGCATCGTGACGGCCGGCAAACTCAATCGTCGGTTTCTGGGAGTGGAGATCGAGAGACAATACTGTCTGCTTGCCGCAAAGCGCCTACACCTGGCAAAACTTGACCAGACGATTCAAGGCTACTCTGATGGCGTCTTCTGGGAGAGAAATACGCTCGGCATACAAAGAAGAACGGCGAGAGAAAAGACTCGTGGCTTTCGTACAACAACAGCTCGCCCAATCGGACTGACAGACTGAATCTACCGACGTGAACGCAACTGACTATGGCCGATAGAGAACAGATTACCGCAGTTGGCGATGGCCTGGCAGTGTTGGCGCCGGCCAAGATTAACCTGTCCCTGCTCATAGCAGGCAAACGCCCTGATGGTTTCCACGAAATAGAGACCATTATGGCCAAGATCAACTGGTATGATGAAATTCTCATAGAACCGGGCCGCACGAATGGTATCGACCTGCTCTGCAAGGGACCCCACTGGGCCCCGGCTGGAAGCGAGAACCTGGTCTGGCGCGCTGCTGATATTCTATTAGGCCATTGCCAGCAGACGCCCGGCGTAAGGATCACGCTGACCAAGAATATCCCGGCAGGGACTGGGCTGGGCTCGGCAAGCAGTGACGCCGCAGCCACCCTGATCGGCCTGAACCAGTATTTCACTTTGGGACTCGGCGATAAACAGTTGCATGACGCAGCGGCAAGCCTGGGCAGCGACGTGGCCTTCTTCCTTGGCGGGCCGCTGGCAATGTGCAAGGGAAAAGGCGAAAAAATAGAAGAAATAGAAGAAAAATTCGACTTTGAGGCGCTACTGGCTCTACCAGACGTAAGTGTTTCCACACAAAAGGTTTACGCCCACTACAGACACAACCAGGATTTGTACGAAAGACTCGCTGCTCAAATAAACTCCCACATTCGGGAGAACAGGATTGATTTGGCAGCAAAAATGTGCGCAAATATGCTTGAAGAAAGCTGTTTCGACCTTGACGGGAGTCTCGCCAGGTTGAAAGAAAAATGCGGGTCGTTGGACATTGGGTCTTTTTGCCTGAGTGGTAGCGGTTCAGCTATGTTTTGCATTATTGAAAGCGGAGACCAAAACAAAGCCGAGGGACTTCAGCGCGCGTTCGAGGATAAGGTCGGGTGCAGATGCATCTTAGTGGCCAACAACAGGTGGTAGACATGTAAGCGAGGCAACCAAAATGGAAATCACAGAGGTCAGGGCCAAACTGGTGAGCAACAAAGACGACAGGCTGAAAGCTTTTTGCTCGATCACGATGGACAACGAGTTTGTGGTTCGTGACATCAAGATCATCGAAGGCACCAGCGGCTACTTCGTTGCCATGCCTTCGAGGAAGATGAGTGACCATTGTGAAAAATGCGGGGGCAAGAACCATCTGAGAGCGAGATTCTGCAACAGTTGCGGAGCGAATCTCTCGGAGAACCGGGCCAAAAAGGACTTCAAGGGCAGAATGAAACTTCACTCCGACATAGCCCATCCCATTAACGCAGAATGCAGGAAGAGAATTCAGCAACGGGTGATATCAGCCTTCAAGGAAGAGGTGGAGAAGTCTAAATTGCCGGGCTACAAACCGGTCGAAATTGACGAGCCGTACGATGATGTGCCGCAGGTAGTGTCGTGAACTCGTACAAGCCCGGCCTCGCCAGGGGCCGAAAGGAAAGTGCCGCAAGATAACGCGTGCTATCCGCTCGCGGCGTGAAACGGGATGACTCGCCTCCCACACTAAAGGGGCAAGAGACGCCAAACGATCAAATCGCCCACTCCTACATTGTCAACTGCTCGAGAACCTTGTCAACGGCTACATCCAAACGCTCGTTCAGATCGTACTGTCCTTCGGTGATCTTTCGTCGCAGATCCAGCACCTTCTCCTTGCGGACCTCCGGCAGCGCGGCGATCCTCTTCAGGACCTGCCCGATAGGGGTACTGTTGATGTTGGCAAGTATTTGCTCCATCATCAAATCCTGATCGGGACCGAGATGGTCCCGCATGGAATCAGTATGACAATCTTCGCCCTCAAAACGGCTGTTAGAATCGGCACCTGGCATTCGAACTACCTTACATCTGTGGCCTCAAGGTTAAAATCATCCTTTTTTCCATCCTCGAAGCCGAAACCACTATATCTTGTGTGTCCCCGAAATCCCTTTTGAGGCCCAAAACAACCTGCTAGTATTGGTATCGACAACAAAGCGTCGAAAACTTTAGGGAATTTCAGGACTTAAATCACTCTTGAAGGGGGACTGAGTTGCACAGGATTGGGCAGAATAAGCATTGTCAGCCCTGAAAAGGCATCCGGCAATAAGCCCATTTTAACAGATATTCAGGGGTCTGACTTATGCCTGTTGGAATGGGCAATATACTATATATAGTGATACTCAGAACATCCCGTCGATATAATAAGCGAAGGAATCGGGCCGGTTGCCCGACGCGTAACTTTGCCGCGGACTCTACAGCCGACGATGTTTTCATCAATAATAATACTTGAATTTAATGTCCACGTCCCACACATCGTTGCTCGGCATGTTGTCCTTCCTGGTTAGCTTGACCGACTCGCACTGCAGGTTCGCCCAGCGAAGCTGAATCATGGACAGAAACCTGGCCAACTTCACGATGTCCACCTGGTTGAGATCGACGTTGGCAGTCTGGCTCTTTTGGTCTCTTGTCTCTACGATGATTCCCGATCGGACCTTGCGATTGCCCTCCGGTATGCCACACAGACTCGCCACCTTGTGAACTACACCGGTGTAGCTGAACTCGGTGGTGGCTTCATTTGGCTCGGCAAACTCCAGACGTTCGGGATCGAGCGTCAGGATGTCAATCATTATTTGTTCGGCGCGTCCGTATTCGGCAATCTGCTTGTCGATATCCTCTTGCGCGGCCGGCAGGTATACGGCCCCGACCAACAGGGGCCACAGACCAACCATCACAGGAATGGCGATATAATACAAAATCGGATTTCTGTATAAGTCCTTCATAGAACTCTTCCTCGATTATGCCTTCGGTTTGAGTGTGTAATTGAAAATCAGGCGTCCTGCCTTTGTTTCATCGCCTTCTTTTCGTATATTCAGGCCACCGTCTTGGAGGGCCTTGTAGAGTACTTGTCCCGCCGATTGACTGGAGACATCGCCTGTGACGGTAATATTGTCACCGGAAATGGAAATCGACTTCACCTTCAGATCTGTCTGCTTCGCACATTTGTTGAATGCTCCCAGCACCAATGTTAGCTTCGACAAAACAGACTTTTCGTCCACGAGCCCTTTCTTCCCTCGCTCGATACGTCGCTTCAAATCACTGAGTTTCCTGGTGGCTCTATTGATGCTGACACCATCCTGCAACTTGCCCAGTGTGACATCCGAGTAGTCCTTGGCGAATCTACTGCGCAGGTCGGCACGGGCCGTATTGGCCCTGAGTAGTGGCGCGTGAAAGTAGACCCCCACGGCAATCAACAGAATGGTGACCGAGACCGCCGCGAATCTCAGTGCCCTCTGCATTCTGACCTTCTTGCCCTCGAACGGATTGAAGTCATCGCGGAAGTTCACGAGGCGGCCCTTCTGCCAGTGACTCAGCGCGGCCCCGTGCGCGACTGCAAAATCGACGGGACTGGCGCACTCGTCGACAGCTTGAGGTTCTGCGCCGCCGGCCTCGCACAAGTCAATTGCGTCCACCTCGATGCCGAGTCTCTGGCCAACCTGCTCAATGTCCACCTCGCCGGCCGAATCGAAGACCTTGAGGCAATCTATCGGCGTGCCATCCTCGACCAGGGCGGTTGTCACGAGCACTTCTCTTGTGAGAAGTTTGCCCCGGTCCTGCGCTGCGCCTACGAGGAACGTTCTAACCATGGGCGCAATCCGAACCCCTTCAGCAGCCGGCGGCGGAGCGATCAGGTAGCCACAGGACCTGGAAAGCACCCCAAACAGAGTCTCCCCTTCCCTAGGCTCAGTCGAGTCCACTTTCCGGCTGATGAATCTCGAGAGGCAGCCAACATCCGGCTCCATTGTTACCGGATCGAGGTTGTACTGCTGCAGAGCGTCCAGCACCTCGGACAGCACCTCCCGCTGTGCCGTGAAGACCGTGAGGTTCGAGCCGGCCTCGTCGCTTGAGGCTATTTCGAAAGCCAACGCTACGTCGGCAATGTCGGTAGCGAGGGCCTCTTCCGTATCGAACTTCACCGTCGCAGCTATTCGCTTGGGGTCGCTAAACTCGCTGTGCACGTTGTGCTGCATAAACATCGCACAATCCAACGCAACGGCGACTTCGGAGAACTTCAGCTTTCTCTCGGCGCAACCCTGGGCAAGGAGGCTGGCCAGAGTCTGAATGTTCGCCTCCTCCTGGTCCTCAATCGAAACGCTGAAGCAGCCCAGAAGCTTTCCGCCCTTGCCCTGCGGTCCGAGGCACACCGCCGTCGCGGCGTCCCTGCTAATGTAAATTCCCAGATAGTTGTGAGATTCCACTGTGAGCACACTCCTATAACAGTTGTCGGTATTCACCCATTTATTGCGGCAACTCGCTTCACGGTGTCGCCGTCCTTTGTTATCGCTATGATCGACGATGCCTTCGCCGATCCGCTTGTCGCGGTTATCCTGATCGTAAAGAACCTGCTTGTCGTAGTTATGAATTCCGCACACTTGTCGATCGAATCGGAATATCGAAACAGTTCGTCCTTCAGCTCATCTATAGTTCCAAAGACTTGCTCTCGTCTTACCTGGATGATGCCCTCGGCAATCTCGACCTCGTTGCCGCCGAAAATAAGCGCCGCCTCCAGCACGTGCCGCGGCGCGGTGTTAATGTTGACCTTGCGCGAGCCCCACATCCCGATATACTTCAGAGGCGATTCCTTTCTGCTTTCGGTAACAATGGTCGGCCTGGCGAGGGCCTCGGTGTCAATCAGTGAGCTGTGGAAGAGCTTGGCAAAATGTTCGGTCTGTTCGGCGTATTGTTGTGCGGTGGATATGGGCTTTCGGATAGATCTCTGCTGGGGCGTCCTCGTCGTGCGGCTCTTGCTGGTGGCTGTCGTCTTTGCCGGCACTTTGACCATCTTTGTCATGGGCTTGAAATCCACTCTGAACGGCTTAATCTTGCCCACCTCGGCCAGTTGCTCGGCTAGCACGTCGATCTGGACTGCATCGAGCCTGGCCAGTTCACAGAAGGTCACAAAACCGGCGTCTACCTCTCGTTCGATCTTGCTGTCATCCAGCAATGCCCAGCCCAGCGGATACTTAGCGTTTTCGTCCTCAATCTCGATGCGGACCGTGGCCGAGCCTATATCAAACTTTGCCGGCTCAGTCACGAACGGCCAGGCCGCACCGTAGGGACCCCGAATCGGCACAGAATCGAGATCGCTAGAGCCGCCGGTTCCGCCGCTGCCAAGGCCAAAATCGTCAGCATCATCGAGACCTGCCGTCTCGGAATAGCCCTTGCCGCTGCCCGATTCGGCGAAAGAGGGGCCCATATTCCACGCGGCAAGAAGCTCGCTATATTCTATGTCGTCGAGCGCAAACAAATCGGAAAAATCCGGCTCATTCGGCCGACTGATCAGTTGCGGATCAATCTCTTCCAGTGTGGCAAGCGCATACCGCACCGCCGAGTCACAGGCGTAACGGGCGGCAGTGTAGTCTATGATGTACTGGTTGCGGTTACGCTGAGCGGATACCCGGGCGGTCAGAGTGTAGCCAACGGTGGCGAGCACAATTAGGAGCACCAGCGTCACCAGCAGCACAACGCCCTGCCGGGCTCCGGTAACAAGCTGATTATTCCGGTCTCTGTTCATAGTCTGACCCTTGCCGGTCTATTCAAATCCTCCGCCGGCGGCTTTTCACCCTTGTCAATATCAGGCGGGTCTTCCGCAGGCGTCTCTTCCTGACCGTCCGCCTGAGGTCTTTCGGGAACGGCGAATTTTATCTTTCGGGTTCTGTCGACTCCGATGGTCCGTATGATCTTCTCCTCGTCCGGAACATCGAGTGGGCCGTTGGCCGTCTTGAAGGGCTCGGCAAATGACAGCGCTACCTCTATGCCGGTAGGAAGCTGACCGCTCCATTTGTCAAGCAGCTTGCCATCCTTTAGGGCACTTATTCGAAAGAAGGTGACCCCGCTGCAAAGAGGAACGTAGAGTTCTTTCTCCCAATCCTCCTTGTTTTTGTCCAGCACCTTATCCTCGGCGGCAATTCCACTGTGACTTCGGTACAGGACCAGGCCCGGCGTGAGACTTTCAAAGTCATAGCTGCACTGCCAGACGATCTCCTCGAATTTCTGCGGTCGGTTCGCACGGTCGGTGAAAGTTCTCGAAATCGCCAGTCTTGCAGTCGGGTAGAGTTTATCGTACTTATTTTGAATCGTTATCTCTGCATCCGAACCGGATGAGATCATGCCGTCAATATCTTCGGCTATGCGCTGGAGAACCTCCCGGGGCAATCGTGAAGCGTCGAGCCTGCGTGTTACAGCGGCAGCAGAACGCTCGGCGCGGTTGTAGATGCTCAGCACCGCTACCAGGACCATCGCCCCGATCGTCATGGCCGCAAGGACCTCGGCGAGCGAGAAGCCGCCTCGCATCGGGCGGGTGCCCCAAGTCTCTGCCGTGCTCGGTTTTTCCGGGTTTGATCTCATCGAGTTCAAAATTCCTACCGCCGTCGATTCTTCATCAGCTCATAGACTTCAGAGGAATCCATCTGTTCGAGTTCTTCGTGCGTCAGGCCTGTCTTGGGGTCCACCTCTCCGGTCCCCAGATCGCCGAGCTTCTCCCGCTGCGCCATCAGTTCTGCCTTCGAACTTACCTGCCGCTGCCGGTCCTCGGGGCTGGGATCGCCGTTGCTTGCCATATAGATGTCAAGATTGCCTTTCACGAACAAGCCGTCGTCGGTAATTAGCATGCCGTTGTCAATCCACTGCTCTATGATCTCCGCGCTGACTCCGGCGTAGATAGCCGCTTCTTCGACCGTTTCGATAAGCTGCTCGGCCCACTGCTCTTCATCGCCGTCCTGCTCGTCCATCATTTGCAGCAATTGTTCTTTCGTCACGTCGGTCAGCCAATGCGTCAACTCAACGGTCTGCTCCTGATCCTCGGCGTCCGTGTACCGCGCCACGCAAACACCCTGGACCCACATCCGCGCCGTGATCGGTTCGTAAAACGTCTCGACAGAAGTCTCCCACTCGATCCCGGGGTGCAGCTCGCTCTCGCCGAAATCCGCGGTCTCTTCGAGCTGGTCGGAAGCGAGAAGTTTCTCCATGTTCTCACGGGCGACCTCGAAGGCCTGAATCCGCAACGTCGAGTTTGCCCCCGATGCCACGCACCGGCTTATTACGAGCACCACGCTCGAGCTGATAATCGCGAGGATGGCCAAGGCGGCCGAAACCTCCACCAGGCTGAAAGCTCTCCTCTGCACGTCGCGTTTCCTAAAACGGCAGCTCATCCTTAGTCCTCGGCTCCAGAATCATCACATCTCCCGGTTCCAATCCGACAATCCTGTTGAGCCTGTTTACCATAACCGTATACGGCTTCTCGTCCTTGTCGAAAAGGACGATCTTGCCGCCATAAGCCCAGCCTGACCGCCCGGCCCTGAATTTAGCCCGGCCTTCATTGGTGTAGTCGGCATCGTCGAACTGAACGTATGCCACCCGGCAATTCTCGCTGAGATCGGCCTGGAGGATTATCTCTTCCTCCAGAACTTCCGACAGGTCCGGATTGGTGATCTCGCGAAGCAGATAACTCTGCTCTTCTATGTCGATAATGACTTCGTATCTTCTGTCGCTCTCGGCTGCGGCGCGAGCTGCCATCTGCAACGTGGAGACGAATCCCTGCATCTGTGCCTTGAACGTGCTTCTCCCGAGCAGCCCGAAATGATTTACCCGGGCCAAAGCCGCAAACAGCGAAATCACTACGAGTACGACCAGCAATTCGGCCAACGTAAAACCGGTTCTCGTAGTGCGCCTCGCCCTTTCGCCGGCGCGCATGAAACAGTCATGATGCGTCCGTGCTGAACAGGTCATCTTCAGTACCCTCTTCGCCGTCAGGGCCGAAGCTGATGATCACAAACGGCTTGCCGCTCTCGGGATAGAGCTGAAAGTAAAAATCATTGTCCCAGCCGTCCTTGGGCAGGTCTGTGCTCTCCAGGTAGCCGCCCGGCGGCCAGCGCCCTTCGTCAATATTCATCGGCTGCTCAACAAGATCCAGCAGGCCCGTGTCTTCGGACGGATATTGGCCCGTATCCATCCTGAATTCATTGACCGCATCGTGCAGAATCTTCAGGCTGGCCTTTGTGGTGGTAATCCTCGCTATGGCTATCCGATCTGCGACTTTCTTAACCGCCACGGTAGCCAGCAGGCCAATGATAATGAGCATTGCCATAAGCTCAACCATCGTAAAACCGCCTCTTATGTGTCTTGTTGTCTTTTTCCCTGTCATTCTGACCTCCACGAGGTGTCGTCAAAAGTTCCCAGCCGAGACATCCAGAATCGGCGAAATCGTCGCATAGGCTATCACGCCAATTATCGCAGCCATGACGATTATGATAACCGGCTCGACAGCCGCACTCAATCTCTCGATGACTATATCGGTCGAACTTTCGAGATTGTCACTGATGCTCTTGAGCATCGTTTCAAGCTCTCCGCTCTTTTCTCCAACCGCGACCATGTGGGCAATTGCCGGATCAATGACCCCGCTTTCCCTGAGCGGAGTAGCTATATCAGCTCCGGCAAGGATCCTTTCACGCGAATTTTGGATAGCTTTCTTCATGAGAGTGTTGCCGGTGACTTCCGATACGACTCGCAAAGACTCCGCCATGGCAAGCCCCGAGCCGAGAAGCGTCGAAAGAGTGGATGCGAAACGCGCGACAACACGTTGTTTGATGAGCGGACCGAATACGGGCAGTGACAGCAGTAACTTGTCGCGCATGTAGGCGCCCCGGTTGGTCCTCACGAATCGCTTGAGGCTCCACACAATACCGACGATAGCGGCAATAACCACCAGCAGCCACCAACTCGTCATTACGTAGCCTACGTCCATCAGACGTTCCGTAAGCCAGGGCAGTTCCTTGCCCGCACTCTTGATTTGCTCGCCTATCTTAGGGATAACCTGAGTCGTTAGTATAAGAATCGCCAGTAAGCAGAACAGAATCAGAACGATAGGGTATATCATCGCGGTCAGGACTTTCGACTCGACCCGCCGTCGCTTCTCCATGAAGGTCGCGATCGTCATAAAGCTCTCACCCAGGATGCCGGTCACCTCGCCGACGCTGACCATGCTGACATATATGACGTCGAAATAATCGCCGTAGTCTTTCA
>Ga0209536_100014467_pt1 | contig 11330 bp, 8 predicted proteins | sample DeeMarSeWOR28_12_FD_187461 | JGI IMG/M metagenome (GOLD analysis project Ga0209536, IMG submission 187461) | Marine sediment microbial communities from White Oak River estuary, North Carolina - WOR-2-8_12 (SPAdes) (version 2) | ecosystem: Environmental > Aquatic > Marine > Intertidal zone >... | reverse complement strand
CGAATGATGAAGGGTGGAATCGCTTCAGGCTTGGGGCTTCGCTCTTCGAGCTACGACTCCACAGGTCGCCTTCGGCTAGGACCCGACAGGTCACTCTGGCTATTTCTGATTAATAAAAAAGATAGAATACCTTACTTCGACATTCATCATTCCTTGTTCGATATTCGTTATTCGTTTTTTCAAAGTTTCTTTTCTGATCAGACTGGAAGTTCGCGGCCAGAGGCGGCACTAATATCTGTCTTCAGTCTTCTGCCATCTTGCCGCTTAACAAGAAGATCGCCTGCTTTACCCTCCCACTTTCCGCATTCCGGCTTCATGATTTTATTTTCTGTTCTCTGGCCTTTGTCGCCGGTTCTGTGTCATCTTTTATTGTGCTCTGCTCTGAGCTCTCTGCCCAATGCCTTCACCTTTCCGACTTCCCCATTCCCACTTCCGAATTCAGTCTTCTGTCCTCTGACCTCTGTCATCTGACCTCTGTCATCCGTCCTCTGACATCTGACCTCTGTCCTCTGACCTCTGTCCTCTGTCATCCGTCCTCTGACATCTGCCGGCTAATCCGTTTTCGACGGAAACAAAAGATATCTCAGCCAGTGCAGCAGCGAATTTTCACGCAAAAGCGCTTTGTCGGTTTGATCAAATCCGCGGAACAACTTGTCCGGCTCGGAGAAAAATTGGGCCCGGGTCGTAAATGATTCAGCGGCATCTAGTTGCTTCACAACCCGGGCCGGGTTGCCGGCCGCCACGCAGTTGGCCGGGATGCTGTCCACGACAACGGCGCCGGCGCCGACGATGCTGTTTTCTCCAATGGTCACCCCTTTGCAGACAATGGCGCTGTCTCCGATCCAGACGTTATTTTCGATAGAGACGGGGGCGGTTTTCCCGATGGAAATCCGGTTGTAAATATCATGCCAGTCGGAGTCGGTCACGTAGGCATTGCTGGCAATCATACAATTGTCGCCGACAATAATTTCATGGGCTGAACCGATCCTCACCCCCGGACAGATCAAACAGTAGTTGCCGATTTGAATGCGCCCTTTGTCCGGCTGCTCCGACCAGATGGCCAGTCTGACCGATTTGTCGGAGGACGCCACCACATTGACATAATCACCGAGTTCGATGGGAGCACCGAAAATCTCCACATGCCAGGGGCGCATAAAGGTAAATCCCTTCCCCAAAGCGTCCAACTGGGGGCGCAGGAAGTGGTTAACGTAGTATTCCTCGAGTTTCGTGTAAGCTTTTTTGACGTAGTATGGACGGTGGTCTCTTCTCAAGAGCAGTCCTCATCGCGCTAAGAAATTCGATGACCTTGTATCATCGTCAGTTGCCGGTTGATTGAAATCCTTAGGTTTCAGGTTTCGGGTGTCAGGTGTCAGTCTGCAAAACGACCGCGTGTATCAACAAAGTAGCCGAAATCCTGTTGCGGATCTCCGCATGGCGCGGCGAAATCGGAGCGAAGACGGGTGCCTGTCAGATTCAGACTGACAAAACGTCCCGGAATAAGTTCGGGCGGGGAGGCCGTCCCCAATACCTGATTGGTAATGATAAAGAGTCAATGCCGCATCAGTTTTTTATTTTTCGGTATTCATGGCTGCGACGGGTTGAAAAATCAGAAAAAAATAACATTTGCGAAGCAAAAAATAATTAAGCCGCCGTAGCATCGATTATCAGAGTTCTTCAGTTTGACAATTGAATTTACGATCCCGAGAATGCTTGCCGACTCAGGGCGGATTAATTGAAATTCTGCCAAAATTTATGGCTGAATAGCTGCCCGGCCGGCGTCAGATTGTAGATGGCATCGGCGGCCATCAGCGCCACCGCATTGGTCCAGGTAATTTTCTCTTCAGGCCAGATAATGATGTCGGGACAGGTAAAACCGCACCAGTATGAGCCGTCATCATACCGCCGGTCGACAATCCAGCTAAATACGATTTCGGCCAGCTTGTTATTTCCCATGGCGGCCAGTGCAATGACCAGCTCCGAAGTTTCGGCAATGGTCACCCACGGCTCGTCGGAAACGCACAAAACGCCTCGTTCCTCAATCATATATTTTTTCCAGTATTTATCGATTCGCTTTTGGGCCTCGGCTCCGGTTAAAACACCGGCCAGAATCGGATAAAACCAATACATGGAATAGCGGGATTTGGTCATATTAAACAGGTGCGGTTTGTGTTTGATGGCATGGCCAAGCTTGATTAAACCGTTATGCCAGCGGGGCATCGGATGACCGAGTATTTTCGCTATCGCCAGAGCGCATTTCAGGCTCATGTAAATCGAGCTCGATCCGGTCAACAACGCCATCGGATCGACTTTGCCTTCAGGACTGATCGCCCAGTGTATCTCGCCGTTGGGGGCTTGAAGGTCGAGGGCAAATTCGATGGCGGCTGAAACGGTTGGCCACATCTGTTTGAGAAAAGCGAGATCGCCGCTGATGAGATAGTGGTGGAATAATCCTACCGCAATATAGGAGGTCATGTTGGCATCCCGGGTTTTATCCTCAGGCTCCCCCCGCATATAAGCCGCATACCAGCTGCCGTCTGCATGCTGCATGCCCGCCAGCCACTCAAAGGCACGCTGCGCCTGACTCAAGCAACCACCGATGCTCAGCCCCATAGCGGCTTCGACGTGGTCCCAGGGATCGGTTTTTTGTCCTTCACTCCAGGGGATCTCACCGCTGGGCAATTGGGTTTGGACGATCAAATTACAAATATTCTCAATGTTAATAGAAAGATCCGCTGCCGGCCTGCTTAACGAGGTCTCAAATTTCATCCACTTTTACCTTTTTCGCCTTTCCATAATTTTAGTCATTTTATCCGCCCGGGCGGATTCGGTCATTTCTCCATTTTATCCAGGTTAGATAAACTGAAATTTATACAAAGGTTTCAGACCATAATCAAGGTTTAAATTGGTCGAATTTTCGACCTTGACTTTGGCAAGCTCATTGTTTAATGTAATTGCTATGCTCAATATCTTCTGATTATTTCGGATCTCTTTCAGGCAGACCGCATTCTCATTTTCGTCATTCTTCTGAGCGCATTCGAGCGGATAAAATCGTATTGAGCACGTTACTCTCCTTTTAACAGGCCGTTGTATGTTTCCTGTTTCTTAACTCTTCTTCGGCCGTATATGTTTTACAAACCCATAATATGAACGATATCGCGGAGGAACAGATGGCAAAAGGCTTTTTGAAAGTACCTCATTAAAGCCTTCCGGGAAATGGGGGCATGCCTGCGCAGATTTTAGAGATCCATTTAATCGTTTTTTGACGTCGAGGCGGCAACGGGCAGCAGATCAGCGATCGCCCTGTGCCAAAAATGGACCCCAAATTGTGTTGCGTTATTAACACACAGGAAAGGAGAAAAAAATGTCTGAAAGTGTCTACAAGGTGATAGAGTTGGTGGGGAGCAGCGAAACTTCCTGGGAAGAAGCTGCCAAAAATGCCGTGGAACGAGCCAGCCAAACCCTTAGAGATCTGAGAGTTGCGGAGGTAACCAAGCTGGACATGAAAGTTGAAAACGGCAAAGTATCCGCCTTTCGCACCCGGGTAAACCTCTCGTTTAAGTATGGCGGCGGGGAATAACCCACCGCAGGCATAAACATCGAGATGGTGTTCGGTGCTCTGGGTTACACAGATCCATCGAACGCCATCATCGCCCTTCTTGCAAACACCCTTAGCCTGAATTTCAACCCGGCCCGTCCGCCAGAAGGATGCGGCATCCTTAAAATCCATCCGGCTGGCATTCAGCGCCTCAAAAAACAGGATTGCTCACCCGGATCAGACCGGCCCTGTTTAATTTTGAAAAAATAAAATCCCCTCTGCCCGACAGCTTATTATCGGCCGCTTCCAATTGCAATTGAATGAATTCGTGCTTAGATTACCTTTGTTCTTCGGGGGTTCGTTTTCAATCCTTTATTTTTATAATCATTTGTCTAAACAGCAGCCGGGTGTAAGTTTTAAGAGCTAATTGAGACTATAAAAAGATGGCTCATCTCATCCTGACATCAACATCCAGCTGATTTGGAATTACTCCGGGTTCTCGTCTCATGATGGCACTTATTGAGTATGTTTGGTTGGCCGTATATGGGTTCGCGCTCATTTGTCTGTTTACCTACGGCATGAACTGCTATTTGCTGATGGTCCTGTATCGTTTGAACCGCCCCGCGGCTATCAGGCGCCATAGAAAATTAAAGAACGTCTTTTATCAAAACACCGACCCGAAAGATTGGCCTCATGTCACGATTCAATTGCCGGTTTTCAATGAACGCTACGTCGTTAAGCGCCTGATTGAATCGGTATGCCGCCTGGACTATCCGGCCGACCTGCTCGAAATACAGGTACTCGATGATTCCACCGACGATACGATCCAAATCGCGCAATCTATCGTCAAGAAGATGAAAGCCCGGGGTGCCGATATCGTTATTATCCATCGGCAAAATCGCAGCGGATTTAAGGCCGGAGCGCTGCAGGCGGGCCTTTTAACTGCCAAAGGCGAACTCATCGGGATTTTTGATGCAGATTTTATCCCGCAGCCGAACTTTTTGAAAGAAACGGTGCCCTATTTCCTGGACCCCGAAATCGGCATGCTGCAGACCCGCTGGGGACACATCAATCATGATTACTCCCTGCTGACCAAGGCGCAATCCATCGGAATCGACGGACACTTTGGCGTGGAACAGGCCTCGCGGGCCTTTAGCGGCTTGTTTATGAATTTCAACGGCACGGCCGGAATCTGGCGCAAAAAAGCCATTGCAGACGCCGGGGGCTGGCAGGCCGACACGCTGACCGAAGATTTGGATTTGAGCTATCGGGCTCAATTGCGGGGCTGGAAGTTAAGCTTTGTTTCCGAGGTGGTTTGCCCGGCGGAAATACCGGTTACCATCAATGCCTTCAAGTCACAGCAGCATCGCTGGGCCAAAGGGTCGATTCAGACAGCCAAAAAAAATCTGGCAAAGCTGTGGCGGGCAGATATTTCACTTTTGGTCAAAATCCAGGCCTTTTTACATCTAACCCACTACATGGTTCACCCCATGATGCTGCTGGTGGTGTTGGCTTCCATCCCGATTCTCTATTCGCAATGGTTTTTTAATACCCTGGCCTATCCGGCAGTTATTTTTGCCGTCCTGTCACTGACCACTTTTGGACCTTCATCCATGTATCTATTTTCGCAGCGTATCCTGTACCCGGACTGGAAAAGCCGGATAAAGTACCTGCCTTTTCTGATGTTTCTGGGAACCGGAATTGCGGTCAATAACACCAAAGCCGTCATTGAAGCGCTATTGAACATCGAAAGCAGCTTTATTCGCACACCGAAATATGGTGTTAGAAAACGAACCGACCGCTGGATCGGCAAACAGTATTCCACCCCGCTGAATTCGATCATGGTGCTCGAGTTTTTTCTGGGCGTTTATTCATTGGCCGGGCTGTTCCTGTTTCTGTTTTTCAGCAAATATCTGGTAAGCCCATTTTTGCTGATTTATACCTCAGGATTTTTTTACGTCTTTTTTCTTTCCGTTAAACATGCGCCCGGCAATTCACGATCATAGCGATGCAGCCAAATTCAACAAGGTATTATCCAGTGCCCGATACGCCGGAGATGGAGAACCAATTGCCACAAAGCCACCCGGGCACAAAGCAGCGCATTTGGCTTATATTATTCTTGGCGTCTTCGTGTCTTAGGGGCCGAACTGTCTTTTCATAAAATGCATAGAAAGCACAATTAAGGGCTTAACTTATCGCTAATTTACATGCTATGTTCGGCGATCAAATCAGCCATTAGAAAGGAGTTGGACAATGCAAATTGAAAACAGGCTAAAAGACATGGGAATCGAACTGCCACCGGCCGTAACGCCGGTAGCCAATTATGTGCCGGCCGTACACAGCGGCAATCTGGTTTTTCTTTCCGGCCACGGGCCATTTGATGAATCGGGAAAATTGATCACCGGCAAGGTCGGTGCAGACCTGACCGCCGAACAGGGTTATCAAGCGGCACGCCGGATCGCCATCGGCTTGCTGGGGTCATTAAAAACCGTCATCGGGGATCTGGATAAAGTCAAGCAAATTGTGAAGTTGCTGGGGTTGGTCAACTGCACGCCGGATTTCGGCGACCAGCCCAAGGTCATCAACGGCGCCTCGGATTTTCTGGTCGAAGTGTTTGGCGCAAAAGGCAAGCATGCCCGTTCCGCCATCGGTACCAACGCCCTGCCGATGAACATCGCAGTAGAAATCGAGATGATTGTTGCGACCGAAGACTAAATTGAATGGTCCGTCGGCAAACCGCTTTAATTTCATCTCAGATTAGCCATGGTGACTGACCTTTGCATCTGGCGCCATACGCGCCAAATTAAGGGCGTGGAAAGAGACTTAAAGCTGGCCGATAAAATCAGAAAAAATCCGCTTGAAGTATTGCGCGAGTTCTTTGCTGAAATATATCGCCCCCCTGATCTATTGTCGCTTTTGCTTTCAAAGGGGCCGTAGTTTTAAATCAAGGCCGGATACAGTGGTTTGAGCGTTGAGCAGAATTTTATGCCCCCGGCGCCTACATCTTACCCGACCGAAAAATGGAGATAATCAACCAGAATCCCAGCAGGGTTGCCATAGAATAACCGAGCAGTCCGAGCACGGCGGTAATGGATACGGTGTGCACGCCGAAAAAAGCAACGGTAAACTCCATCAGCTTCTGGGAAGAATTCAAAACCAGCGACCCGGCAATCAATGAGGCACTGATAACCAGGCCGACCGTCAGCCGGTTGATCCCCCGTTCGATGCGGGCCGGTATCTCCTGAAATCCGCGATGCCGGATCTCGAACGGCCGCTTTCCGGAAGTCAACCCTCTGAGCAGATCGTGCACGAGTTTGGGAACAACTCTCAGATAGCCGTGGGTGGAGCGCACTTCACGGCTGAAGTTGCGCAGAAGCTTCTGGGCGTCGTAGCCGCGCTGCAGCAATTCTTTGGCGTAGGGTCGCGTGACCTCGAGCAGGCTGGCGTCACTGCCTAAAATTTTACCCAAGGCTTCGGTCTGAATGAAGGTTTTGAGCAGCAGCATCAAATTGCGCGGCAGACGGATTCGGTATTTGACCAATAGCTGCATAATCTGCTCATAGACATCGCGAACTGAAATCGTTTGCAACGTTCGGCCGTAAAACGGTTCGCTGATATCCTTGAGATCACCGCGAAAATTACTAAAATTAATCGCCGCTTCACTGATCACCCCGGCGTCTTCCAGCGCTTCCATGATCATATTGTAGTCATGTTCGGCGTACCCTAAAAAGATATTGGCCAATTGCAGCATGGTCTCTTCATCCAGGTAACCGATGATGCCGAAATCCACCAGGCTGACCCGCCCATCGTACATCACGATGGTGTTGCCGGGGTGCGGATCCGCGTGGAACAGGCCGAATTCCATCAGCTGGCGCGAAAATGACCGCAGCCCGATCATGGCGATTTCTTTGGGATCGATACCATTGTCCCGGATCTCGTCGACCTGATCCATCTTGATTCCGTCGATGTGTTCCATCACCAGAACCGATCTGGCCGTAAAGTCCCAGTTCACCTTGGGGATATAGAGCTCTTCGCTGTCTTCAAAGTTGCGTGCAAACCGTTCGATGTTGCCGGCCTCGACGTACATGTCAAGCTCACGGAGAATGCTTCTTTCAAATTCCTTGACAAGGTCCACAAAACCGATGATTTGTCCGATTTCAAAGGAATTTTCTATTTTCTCGGCAAAGTAGTACATCAGCCGGATATCTTCCCGGATCTTCTTGTCGATGCCGGGTCGAATCACTTTCACCACGACCCGCTCGCCGTCTTCCAGTTCGGCCATGTGCACCTGGGCAACTGAAGCCGCCGCCAGCGCTTCTGTCTCTATGGATTTGAAGATATCGCTTAGCGGGCTTTTAAGTTCTCTTTCGATCACCGCTTTTATTTTTTCAAAGGCAATGGGCGGGACGCGATCCTGCAACTTGGTTAATTCATCAATGTATTCCGGCGGAAAGATGTCGGCCCGCGTGCTCATCAGCTGCCCCAACTTGATAAAGCTGGGTCCAAGTTCTTCAAGAACGCGACGGATACGCTGGGGCGACGGATAAACCGTCCGGGCCACAACCGGGCGGTCATTTTTCGCGCCGGTCGAAGTCTTGCCGCGGCTTAATATACGATCCAGGATATCGCCCAGGCCGTGTTTGACCATCAGCCGGGTGATGACGCCAAATCGCTTGATATTGCTGATCCGATGGGTCTTTTTGCTGATATTCATCTTCTTTTAACTTTCTCCGGGCATCAATCCGCTAGCGATCTTCGTTCTTGACGTCGTCGCCTTCGATCTTATCCCATTTGCGGGCTATTTCGACCCATTTGGCCGGATCGCTGACGTAACTCTCCACGTAGCCGCACGCCGCGCACACGAGGTTATCCAACGCAGCAATCGATGTTAAACCGATGGGAATGGAGTTGCTGCCAAAGGGGCCTTTTTTCAGGGCCACGCCGGCTCCGGAAAAAACTTCATGCGAATTGCATTTGGGGCATATTCCTGTTTTCAATATTTCACCTCCCGGTATGGGTTTATTTCGGTATTCGATATTCTGCGGTTCTGCGGGCTTTAGGTCACGTCTTCAGCGTGATTCGCTTTTAACTTGTAGTTTCACAAGAGCGCCGCCTCTGGCCAAAAAATCGGCCAGTCTGATCAAATAAAAAACTATAGATTTTTAAACGAAAAAGAGGAATGGATTCTTATCTTAAAGAAAATAATTGGACAGGATTAACAGGATTGTCAGGATAATGCGGCCTTCGGCCGAAAGGCCCCTCGCCGCAGGCGAAAAAATTCCTGATAATCCTGTAAATCCTGTCTAAATAAAAATAATAAAAATTGAATCCATTCCACATCCCATTAACTATTTGAAGTTTCATAAGAGCGTTGCCGCACTATGACGAACTTTTACAAATGTGTCAATACGTCTTCAGATGTATTCCCTGCCGGGTCCGGGTTCACCGCGGTTTTTTGCACTGGATTGCGGCAAAAGATTCCTCTCGCGGCCGGATATTGCCCCTGGAAGCAGGCATAGGGTATAGAAGAGCTGAAATGTTTTTATTGTTCCCCAACGCCGGCAGAAAATATCACGCCATCTTGCGTGACACCCTGAGTATTGATTGACTCTTGAATTTCTATCATGCTATTAGATCATTGACTGCAGCACAGATCAGGCGTCAGGAAGGAGAAACGATATGAAGTCAGCAATGATAGTGATCTTTGTTCTTCTCCCGCTTATTGCGTTGGCCGAAAATTACCGCGAAATACGTAATCTCGAACTGCCGGCTGGTGGATTGCAGGTGTTAAGCGTGCATTGCGGACCTGGTGAACTGACCCTGAAAGGCATTGAAGGGGCCGGCAGCATTCAGGTAAGGGCAGAAATTGAAACCGAAAGAATCGACAAGCAAGAATTTCAGCTTCTGGCCGACAAATTAATCCAGTTGGACCTCAAACGGGAATATAACCGTGCCCTTTTGACCGGCAACGTGGTTATTCCGCCGCTTACCAACATCGATGCCAGGATCCACCTGAGGATCCAGGTGCCCGCCAATATGAACATCAGGATAATTGATGGCAGCGGCTCCATCGATATCGCAGACATTATCGGCAATCTATCGATCGACGATGATTCGGGCGCCATCAAGGTCGAAAATATCAAAGGCCGGATTCGAATCGAGGACGGCTCCGGCGACATCGAGATCCAGGATGTTCAAGGCCAACTGGAAATCGTTGACGGCTCCGGAGAGATCGTCATCGAGCATGTAAGCGGCGATGTGACCATCAATGACGCCAGCGGCGACATCGAAGTCAATCACATCGGCGGCAGCGTCACCATATCCGACGGCTCCGGCAGCATCGACATCTACGGCGTAAAAAAGAACGTCTTCATCCGGGAAGCGGGAAGCGGCGGACTCGACATCGATGGGGTGCAGGGCAAGGTGACCATCCGGGAGGGATGCCGCCATAAGCGCTAAGTTGTTTATTGCGCAAAAAAGGCTGAAAAAATGAACATCGAACATTGAACATTCAACGCCCAACATCGAATAAGGTATTGTGTCAATTTTAATAAAAAGACTGGAAAAAGTTCAATTGCCCTATGCAACGCTATGGTTCGTTTGATTTAAAATAGACAAAGCGCAGCGTCATCAATATTCGATCACGCCATGGCGTGATTGGATGTTCGATGTTCAATGTTCATCTTTTAAAAAATCGGATTTCGATTTATAGGTTACATATCCCCCGCTGAAGGATTTGATGTCATAGCCGTATTGTCTCAATGCCCTGGCAGCATAGTATGATCTTTGTCCCACCAGACAATAAGACCACACCTCCTGATCTTTGGGGACCTCATCCATGCGTTGTCTCAGATCATTCAGGGGAATGTTGACGGCACCCGCGACGTAACCATTTTTCAATTCAACCGGATCACGAACATCCAGTATAAAAACCGGCTTGTGGTCAAGGTTTTCCCAATGAACGATGTCAACATCGCCCCTTAAGATATTGGCGGCAATCATCCCGGCCAGGTTAACCGGATCTTTGGCGGAACCAAACTGCGGTGCATAGCACAGTTCGGCTTCTTCGAGGTCGAAGACGGTGGCATTTTGCTGAATCGCCATCGAGATAACATCGATGCGTTTTTCAACGCCTTGCTTGCCGACCGCCTGAGCGCTGATGATGCGGCCGTCCTGTTTATCGAAGATCAGCTTTAAAGCGATCGGGCTGGATCCGGGGTAGTATCCGGCATGGTCCCCGGGATGCAGATAGATTTTTTCATGGCGAGCCGGGGCATCCCAAAGCCCCATGCGCCTGAGGGTCTTTTCGCTTGGACCGGTAAAGGCCGCCACCTGATCGAGTATGCCCACGACGGACGTCCCCTGGACCCCCCGGAATTTTGCAGCGCGCCCCATGATGACGTCGGCGGCAATCCGGCCCTGGCGGTTGGCCGGACCCGCCAGCGGTATGACGCCCCACTGACCGGTCACCACATCCTTGACTTCGACGGCATCGCCGACGGCCCAGATTTTAGCATCGCTGGTTTGCATGTGCTCATCGACCCGGATTCCGCCCCGCTGCCCGATTTCCAGGCCGGCTTCCCGGGCAAGCTGTATTTCAGGACGCACACCAATCGCCAGGATCACCAGGTCTGTCTTTTCAATCACACCGGAGTTTAATTGCACGGATATGGCATGATTGCTGCCGCCGGCAAAACCGACAACCGTTTCGTTCAGGTGCAGTGTGACCTTGTGTTTGACCAGCTCATTTTGAATGGGTGTCACCATTTCCGGGTCCATCAGCGGCATCACCTGG
>Ga0209536_100014466_pt1 | contig 11330 bp, 13 predicted proteins | sample DeeMarSeWOR28_12_FD_187461 | JGI IMG/M metagenome (GOLD analysis project Ga0209536, IMG submission 187461) | Marine sediment microbial communities from White Oak River estuary, North Carolina - WOR-2-8_12 (SPAdes) (version 2) | ecosystem: Environmental > Aquatic > Marine > Intertidal zone >... | reverse complement strand
ATCGGATCCAGCAGGGCGTAGGTAATCGCGATCGAATCCAGGCTGGATTCCGGGGTCGAAATTAAAAAGGCGGTGGTTGCGCCGTTATTGGCCCCCTGTTTGCGCAGCGACACGGCTGCGGGCAATACTCCGCACGATCACAAGGGAATAGGAATACCCAGAAAAGCGGCCTTGAAGACGGAGGAAAACCTGCCCCGACCCAGATGACGGATCACCGAATTTGGATTGAGAAATACCCGCAACAGTCCGCTGACCAGCACCGTCCGCGCAGCACATGACCGGGAACACAGCATCGAAATGCAGCTGCCGTTTCTGCAACGCGTCCTGGAACCCGGATGGAAACTGTTGCCGGTGCTGGTGGGTCGGCTGCAAGGTCCAGACTACCGGCAAGTTGCGGCCTTGCTGCAACCACTGGCCGATGCCACGACACTGGTAGTGGCCTCAAGCGATTTCATCCATTACGGGCAACGATTCGGCTTCCAGCCCTTTCCGCCCGATGCACGCGCAGGTGAACGCATTGAACAACTGGACATGGGGCTGTATGCACGCATTGCCGCCCGTGATGCCGAAGGGCTGGTCCGGCAGCGGCAGACATACGGGCTGACGGTGTGCGGTTACCGCGCCATCGCGATATTACTGGAGATGTTGCCTCCCGATGCCTCGACTTACCTTGCTGACTACACCACCAGCGGGGAGCTCGAGGGAAATTTCCGGGAATCTGTCAGCTACCTGTCTATCCTGGTAACAGCCGACCAACCTCTTGCGAGATAAAGGGGACGGAGGAATTATTTTCCACCCGCCTTCCTCGGCCTGCCGCGCCGCATCTGTCCGATTCTAATACCATAACGGTGTTCAATCTGCTGTCGAAATCCGTCGTCACTGACCGGCTGACAAAAGTGCACCGCTTGACGAATGAGATGAATATCCTGTTTATCCAGATGCGTCCGGAAGAGTTCACGGTAGGCAAAGCAACGCTCATCAATGCTTGCACCCAGGGACATATACTGCTGATGCCTATGTAACCAGCCGGCATCACCATAGGCATTAAAGGGATAGCTGGACCAGCAGTAGGCATCAGGTCGTTCCACCATACCTGCCCTTACCGGATTCAGCTCTATGTAACGCATACAGGTTAACAGGTAGCGCTCGCTCTGCACCAGGCTTGATCGATGGCGACCCTCCCAGAGGGTGCCTGTCCTCGCATAGTTTCTATTGATGTATGACGCATAGCGGCTGCCGACGACCTTCATGGTGTCCGAGATAGCAGTCTTACTCTCCGGCGTAACCAGGAAGTGTATGTGGTTGGTCATCAGGCAATAGGCATGCACCTGACACTGGTAATGAACTGACAACTCGCGCCAGAGTTCAAGATAGTATTGGTAATTCTCCGGCTCGATGAAGCAGTTCTCACGGTTATTGCCGCGCTGGACGATGTGATATGGCAGGCCGGGAATATAAACACGCACTCGGCGGGGCATAACCTTGCTCCATGTAACAACACGACATCGTTATCGCATATCTGTGGCAAAATATGCATCAGATAAAGCCGATATACAGGGCAATACAGAACAGATATTTATATCCTCCGTCCCCTTTTCTTTAGCGGGAATTCAATTGCGTCTTCCAGACTGTTTTCTCACCAGGCGGCTATAGCATTTCCAACAACCGCACCAGTGCATTTAGCCGGGGATCATCTTCCAATGCCCCCTCCCAGAAAGAATAGGTTACTGCCCCATCATCTTCGCCAATGGTCAAATGTGCTTCAAAAGCATTTCCACCCTGGGGTACAGGATGCTCATCAGGGATTCCAAGTGCCTTGATCGCGGCCAGTAGATCGACCTCCTGTTCTTTGGTCAATTTACCTGTTCTTGGAGGCTCGGTTGTGTAAGTGCCGCTGTTTACTTCGTACTCACCGGTGTTGCGGATCTTCACTTCAAATGCATAATCCTCTTCGCCTACAACCTGATACTTGATTGAACGCATCGGTATATACCTGGTTATTCGCCATTGAAGGTCTGGAAAGCCTACGAAACTAGCCGTTTCCAGGCATATTGTCTACTTCCGGCTTGCTGCAGAAACGGGCGTTACCGTATTTTTGAGTATTCTGTTCACCAGCCAACTCCAGGTCTCCTTAGTAAAACAGAAAACGGCATGTTCAATGCTAAAACAGTCTTTTCCAGGGCTTACCCTGCAAGTAGCACGTTCCTGGTTTGGCTTTCACCCGGGGCTTCATCAGTTGTTGCGCGCGCCCTGCTCCACCCAGAGCCGCAATGCCGTGATCTCGCGCTGTGTGAGCGGTTCAGCACGCCCGTGCGGCATCCGCATAGAGGCATCAACCCGGCCCTCCACCAGCATATTTAAAATGCTATGGCGGCTGTCTCCAGGCAAGATCACCGGACCATATATCGTGCCCTGCATCAGGGTTTCATAGCTTTGCATGTTGAGGCGGGTCTTCAGGTAGCCCTTGCCCCGTGGTGGCATATGGCAGACCAGGCAGTTGTTCTCCAGAATCGGGTACACGTCCGCCTGGAAACTCATGCGCGGATGGCTGGCACACCCCGCCAGGAATGTAACAAGCACAATGCAATACAGGGTTGGACTGTGGTTCATGCTGGCAGGCACTGTTGTTAATGCGTCAAGGTCTGGCACAGTCGGTATAGTGCCTGACGGTTCTGCCCACCGCCGCTGCATCAACGTCCGTAGTCGAATCCTGGCCCAGCGGGTGGGCGACTCCAACGCCATGCTCGTGTGTTGCCCCGTCAGCCACCAAAACCGGATCCAGTCCAGGATCTCTCTCCAGGCCTGCCTGAATGAGCGCAAGGCATTGAATCCTGGCCAGACTGGCCAATACCCTCTCTCGCAGCTTCTGCTTGACCAGGTATTTTCCGATCACGGGTGGAATAAAAAAGTCCGGTTCCATCTGTGCAGAGTAGATTACCTCAGTACGCCCCCCGATGCCCATGATCTTCCACTCGGTATGCCCGGATTTGAAGCTGCCAAGGGTCGGGACAGTGGTGGCCTCTAGATAACCATGGCCCAGATCGCGCACGTCCTGGACCAGGTCGATTTTCTTGCAAAAAAAGGTGATGCAATCGGCTATTCGGGTTCTGACCCGCACTACACCATCGTCTGGCGAGGGCAGAATCTCGCTATCGGTAATCGCAGGATCCACCCGGTAGATATGCGCGTAGTCGGTCAACACGCGGTATACGTATCGCGCCGGCACCTGCATCTGCACGTCCAGGCTAATACTGTATAGGCCTTCACTATCACTGACCTGAAGTTCGGCACGGGCCGGCGTGAGCAGCAGGCACAGTAGCAGGAAAGTACAGGATACGACCACATGTCGAGCATGACATGCAAAATGCCGCGTCATGGATTATTTTTTCGCTAGCAAACCAGCCTGACCGTGATTCTGCAACTGGAGACCAAGACCGATTCCTCCGACTGAAACATCAAAGAACCGACCCGGATGGTCGTAATCGCGCACACGACCGTGTGCGTGACATATATATGCTCCCGCCGGCAGACAAAGTAAAGGAGCAAACAGTAATAATTATTTCAGGCCGGTCCCTGTTCGCACTGTCGGCCCGAAAACCTTGCAATACAAGCCAGGGTTGGCAGCTGTCTTATGACTACTGGATCTGTAAGCCGTGGCCAAAGTCCAGACTACAGGGTGGGATTGTCGTTAACTGGTTGTATACCTTCCAGCCAGTCGCAATAGCGGCATGAGTCGCAGCGCGGTTACGCCTTGTCCGCTTCCATACGGCGGAGGAATTCCCCCATTACCAGCCGGTAGAGTTCGTCGCCGAGATACTTGTCCTCGACGCCGCGGTCAATGTTCGGATTGTCGTTCACCTCGATGACGTAACCCTTGCCGTCACGCTCCTTGACGTCTACGCCGTAGAGACCATCGCCGATCGGCTGGGTAGCCGCCAGCGCTGCGCGCAGCACATCACGGGGCACCTCGAAAGTGGGCAGCGTGGTAAAGCCACCAGTCGCAATACGCCCCTTGCCATGGTGGTAGATCTGCCAGTGATTCTTGACCATGTAATAGCGACACGCGTACAGCGGACGGTTGTTGAAGATACCGATGCGCCAGTCGAAGTCGGTGTAGAAGAACTCCTGCGCCAGCAGTAATGCCGACTTGCGGAACAGATCCTTGATGCTGCTCTTCAGCTCATCACGGTCACGCACCTTGACAATACCGCGCGAGAAGGACCCGTCAGGAATCTTGATGACCATCGGGTAGCCCAGTTCAGCTTCCAGCCGTTCGGCCAGCCCCGGTTCGTCGCGGTGTAGCAGCAGCGAGCGCGGCGCCGGCACCTTGCGGGTCCGGAACAGGTCGGCGAGGTATACCTTGTTGGTGCAGCGCAGGATGGAGACCGGATCATCGACAACCACCATGCCCTCGGCCTCTGCCTTGCGCGCAAACCGGTAGGTATGGTGGTCTATGCCCGTGGTTTCCCGGATGAACAGGGCATCGAACTCGGGCAGGCGTGGATAGTCGCGCTTCGTGATCAGCTCGACATCGATGCCGAGTTCGCGGCCGGCGCGGATGAAGGACTTAAGGGCACCGCGGTCACTGGGCGGCAGCTTTTCACCGGGATCGACGAGTATGGCCAGGTCATAGCGGTAGCGCTTGCGCTTGCGCGCCCCGCGCCAGATCTGGCGGCTGTAATGGTCAAGGGCATCTGCAAAGGCAGTCTGGGCAGCATCGTCCAGGCCGCGCGGCGATATCGCCTTGAGCGACACGATCTGCCAGCGCTGCTTGTAGCCCAGCTCGATTTCCAGCAGCGGGCAGGGAAACACCTCGAACAGCCTGCGCGCCAGGTCGCGGTAAGCAGGGTCCGGCGTGGTGCCGAAATAGCTCCTTACCAGCAGTTTTTCCGACTTTGCGTGTCCCGCGAAACTGCGTTCCAGCGAGTCAGCGAGTTCGCCCAGCTGCAGTTCGTACAGGGCACGTTTGCCGAGGTCATTGAGTACCTGCACCGAGGGGATGACATGGTGGCCACGCGCCTCGGCCAGCAGCGAGCAATAGTAGCCATCTGCCAGGTAGCGGTAACTGTTACACAGGTTGATGATCCGCGTACGGCGCGCTGCAATCATGTGACCGCTGTCGAGGTAATCCGCAAAGCTCATGACCTGCTCGCTGGGGTAGAACGGTGCCCAGTCCTTTAGATCATCGACAACGATAAGGGTTTGTGACATGCCTGCCTGCCTGAAATTCTGGTATGTAAAAAAGCCGGTTGATTCTGCACATAGATCCGGAAAACCGGCAAGCGAAATATTCCATGGCATGCCGGCAAATACTCTTTGCAGCTGCCAACACCGGGACTATGATCCATCCTCCTACCTGCGGTGTATTATAATCCCATGTACCCACATTCAAATCTCCCGGAACCCCGCCTGGCGGTCTTCCCGGACAGTTATACACATGCCCGCGACCTCTGGAAACAGCACATCTTCAACCTGCGCATGCCACTGGCTGAACGCAGCTTCAGTGCGCATGCAAGTGCGCCAGACGGCACCCAGCTGGCTACCGACAGCGTCTGGCTCGGCGGGCAAAGCGCAACGCGGGTGCTGGTCATCATCGGCGGTACACACGGGATCGAGGGCTTTGCGGGCACGGCCGCCATCTGCGACCTGCTGGCAGGCCTGGCACATGAGCAGCTGCCCGACGACCTGGCCGTGCTCTGTGTACATGCACTGAATCCCTGGGGCTATGCCTGGCACCGCCGCTGTGACGCCGATGGTGTCGATCTTAACCGAAACTGCATCGATTTCGGGCAGCCGTTACCGCAAAAACCGGGTTATACGGAACTGCGTCCGGCCCTGTTCGACCCCGACAGCAAGCGCCGGCAGCAGGCATTCCAGGCCTATATCGATACCCACGGCCAGACCGCCTTCGAGATCGCCGTCAGCGGCGGCCAGTATCATGACCCGACCGGGCCCTTCTACGGCGGCAGTCGCCCTGCCCATGGCCGGCGAGTCGTGGAGGCCCTCATGGCAGACCACGGGCTCGGGGAAAGACGGCTGGGGGTCATCGATGTGCATACCGGGCTGGGTGAATGGGGAAACGGTGAGATCATCTGCGACCACCTGCCCGGCAGTGACGGCGCAGACACCGCCCTGCGCTGGTACGGAACGCGCTGCACCCTGCCGGCACTCGGCACTTCCAGTTCGGTACCCAAGACCGGCCTGCTCGATTACGCCTGGCATGCCATCATGCCGGCGGGCAGTTGTTATATCACCCTCGAGTACGGTACCTACGAAACACAGGAACTTTTTGACGTACTGCTGCAGGACCACCGTTTCTGGGCTGAACACGGTGCTGCCGCGGCACGCCACCCGGAACGTGCAGCCCTGATCGAGCGCATGCGGGCGCACTTCTGCCCGGACGACCCGGAGTGGCGCAGGCAGGTATTGCTGCAGGCCCGCCGTGCGATCCGCCAGGCAATGGAGGGACTATTGTCATGAAGGATTTACCCGTGCAGCTGCGCGAGGTCGAGAATGACGACCTCGAGGCACTGCTAAGCCTGGAAAAGGCCGCGTTCGACACCGACCGTCTCAGCAGGCGCAGCTTCCGCCACTGGATCAGTGGCGGCAAGCGCGCCTTCCTGGTGGCAATCGTGGATGGAACGCTGGCCGGTTACATTCTCGTCATTTACCACCGTGGCACCCGCCTGGCACGGCTGTATTCCATCGCCACCGACCCGCGCTTTCGCGGCCGCGGCATCGCGCGCCACCTCATCGAGGCCGGCGAACGCGCCGCCAGCGACAGTGGCCGCTTCATCATGCGACTGGAAGTGGCAACCGACAACAAGCCAGCCATCGCACTCTACGAGTCACTCGGCTACCTGACATTCGGCAGCTACCGCGACTACTACGACGATCACGGCGATGCTGCCCGCATGCAGAAGCGCATCCATCAGTACCGGGTGCTCGAGAAGCATGCCGATGTCCCGTGGATACGCCAGACGACAGCCTTCACCTGCGGACCCGCGGCACTGATGATGGCGATGCGTGGCATCAATGCTGATTACACGCCTTCGCTGCACGATGAACTGCAGATCTGGCGCGAGGCCACCACCATCTTCATGACCTCTGGCCACGGTGGCTGCCACCCGCTGGGACTGGCCCTGGCGGCACGGCAACGCGGTTTCAGGGCCGACACCTGGATCAACCAGCGTCAGCCGTTGTTCGTCAACAGCGTGCGGGACACCAACAAGAAGCGCGTTATTGCGATGGTGCACGAGGACTACCTGCAGCAGGCAGAAAAGCAGGATATCGGGATTCATTACGGCGATGTCTCCCAGGCAACCCTGACACAGGCACTCGACAACGGCGCCATCCCGATCGTGCTGATCAGCACCTGGCGCCTCGACGGCAAGAAAGCGCCGCACTGGGTCACTGTCAGCGGCTACGACAGCGAATGCCTGTACGTGCACGACCCCGACCCGGAAGAAATCAGCCAGACACCGCTGGACTGCCAGCACCTCCCCATCGCCCGCGAGGACTTTGCCCGCATATCCTGCTTTGGCCAGAGCCGCCTGCGCACGGCAGTGATCGTGTCGAACGGCTGATTTACCCAGCCATGCAGCCCGGCTGGAGTAAAGCGAAAGCCGGGATAGCGACGGGTTTCCCCGGGTGGTTACGGATCGTAGCTTTCGGCGAGTTGCTGTTGCAGCCAGCGTGCCTCGCGGAGCATCTCGATGCGGCGGCGGGCAATCCCGTTTTCCGGCATGTCATCTGCAGCCTGCTTGTCCAGCATGGTATCGATGTTGACCATGACCTGTTGCATGACATCCGGTTCGCCAACCGGGCCAGACTTCAGGTGCTGTGTCTTCTTGCCGCGAGCACGCCGCGTGACTGCCCCGTCAAGCAGCAACGGGTTCAAGGCTGCATCTGCACCGGGTTTCCGGCGGCCTGTAGTGGCACGCGAGTTACTGCGGGACATAGTCGCCATCTGTCCCGACATCGCTGCCCACCTCTCCTTCCGGCGGTGCAGTATAGTCCTGTAAAGCCGGGTCCGGGACATAGTCACCACCCGTCCCGGCATCGTTGTTCACCTCTCCTTCCGGCGGCGCAGTATAGTCCTGTATAGCCGGGTCCTGGACATAGTCACCACCACGCGACGCAACACAGCCGGTTACATAGTCCTCCAGCTGCTCGGAAGGTATCCCGTAATCCTGTGCCTCCTGGCGGCATTCCTCGGTGACGCCGGCCAGGACCGGCAATCCCGTGACTACCAGGCAGGCACCCGCCATCATGGACACCAGCAGCACGGTATCTTGCAATATTCTCATCAACCCGTCTCCACACAAGGCCGTCAAATGCCCTGCAGCAATGAAAGTGAACCGGTCGCAACTGCGAGCGGCAAGCATATTGCACCCCGCTGGTCGGACAACCCGCTCCGGGAGATGAATCTGCAACACACTGCGCTTATAAAATGAGTTGGAACACCAGACAAACAAAATATAATCACTGTCACGATCACAATATTTTGTCGACAGGCAGAGCCGCATGGATATCGAATTGTTGCGTACTTTTCTCGCCGTGGTGCGCACCCGCCACTTCGGCAGGGCCGCAGACGAGCTGTGCGTCACCCAGGCGGCTGTCAGCGCCCGCATCCGCCAGCTGGAAAAGTCCCTGGGCGTGCATCTGTTCAGCCGGGCGAGGAACAACATCCAGCTCACCCCGGAAGGCCGGCAGCTGCAGAAGCATGCGGAAACGATCGTTCATGCCTGGGCACGCGCCCGCCAGGAAACCGGGCTGCGCGAGGAGTTCAGTGGCGGCCTCGCGCTCGGTGCCATGTGGGACATATGGGAAACCGTGTTGGCGGGCTGGCTGTGCCGGCTGCGGGAAACCCTGCCGGAGACCGCCCTGCAGGTCGAGGCAGGAGCAAGGGACGTGCTGCTGCGGCGACTCATGGACGGACTCCTGGACCTGGCCATTCTGTTCGATCCCCCGCAGGTACCGGGCCTGGATATCCGCGAGCGAGGCGTCCTCAGGCTGGTACTGGCTGCGACGCGACCGGACCTCGGCATCGAGCAGGCCTTGGCTGGCGGCTACATCCTGGTTGAATGGGGAACGGCATTCGCGCTCGAACACGCCCGCCTGCTCCCGGACATGCCGGCACCGGCACTGCGCATGAACTGCGGCGCGATGGCGCGGCGTTATCTGGAGCAGGCGGAGGGTTCAGCCTATCTTGCGGAACAGATGCTGGCTGCAGGTGATGCCGGAAAGCCACTATACCCGGTAACCCGGGCTCCCGTGATCGAACGCCCCGTGTTCGCGGTTTACCGCAGCGGTTCCGATCGCGGCGACCTGGTCCGGCAGGCACTGGAACTGCATTAGTGCAGCCGGCACGAGACTTCAGGCCCGCGGGCTACACGGAGCGCTGCACCGACCTGGCACGGATGGCGTCTTCCATGTCGACTTCCTCCAGGTAGGTGCTCATCCTGTTCAGCGCCTGTTCGATTTCGGGCAGGATCACGTTTTCCAGCGCCCGCGCGCGGCGTTCTGTCGCCCGGTACGCCGCCAGCAGGCGATAGAGGTTGCCGGAAATCCCTGCCAGCTCCGCACTCAGTGCGAAAACCTCGCGAAATACTGCACGGCATGCCTCTGCCTCGGCAGAGGGATAGGCTGCCGGTGGCGCAGCAGCTGGCGCGGCATCCGGCATGGCCGCTGTCGTTTCCAGCAAGGTCACGCCCATCAGGTTACGCCGGGATGTCTCGATGCGCACGGTCTCCAGCGACAATGCCGGATACACACTCAGGCCCTGCATGCCATGGCGTTGCACCCCGGCAAGCAGTGTTTCACGTGCCGCGCGTGTCCTGTTCGCGATTTCACCACTGATTGCCTCGTAGCGATCGAGCTGCTGCAACAATTCGGCAGCCAGCAGCAGGCGCTTTTCATCGAGAAAGTCATAGGCCTCTTCCACCACGCCGCGCTCGGCACGAAGTTCCAGCACCGCGGCACGGGTGGGCGCCTGCTCCGCATCCATCAGGATGCCTCCCCGGGACTGATGTATTGCCTGAGCTGCCGGTCGCTGAGCCGGTGGAGTTCCGACCCGGGCAGGCCGCGCAGCAACTGCCAGCCAATCGCCATGCTCTCCTCCAGCGTCCTGGCACTCGCCTGGTTTACCAGCTCCTGCTCGAAAATATCGCCAAAATCGAGGAACTGCCGGTCAATTTCCGACAGGCCGTCGCGACCCACCACACTTGCCAGTACCCGTACGTGAACTGCCCGCGCATAGGCTGCATACAACTGGTTGGAAAGATCCGGATGATCGGCATCGGTGTAACCCTTGCCGGTACCGTCTTTCATCAGGCGGGACAGGGACGGCAACACCTTGACCGGCGGGTAGATGCCGGCGCGGTCGAGGTCACGGTCGAGCACGATCTGGCCCTCCGTGATATAGCCGGTGAGGTCGGGAATCGGGTGGGTGATGTCGTCCGAGGGCATGGTCAATATCGGCAACTGGGTCAGCGATCCCGGCTGTCCTTCCAGGCTGCCGGCCCGCTCGTAGAGCGTCGCCAGGTCCGAGTAGAGATAGCCCGGAAAGCCCTTGCGGCTGGGTACCTCGCCGTGGCTGGCCGAGACTTCGCGCAACGCCTCGCAGTAATTCGTCATGTCTGTCATGACGACAAGCACGTGCTTGCCCTGCATGAAGGCAAGGTATTCCGCGGCAGTCAGTGCATAACGAGGCGTGAGCAGGCGCTGGGTACTGGAGTCGGAAGCCAGGTTGAGGAACAGCGTGGCATGTTCCAGCGCCCCGCTGTCTTCCATGGCCCTGCGAAAATACTCCGCCGTATCATAGGACACACCGATGGCGACAAACACCATGGCGAATTCTCCCGCAGCAGTGTCGCGGATATGCGCCTGGTGCGCGATCTGCATGGCCAGGCGGTCGTGCGGCAGGCCGGCACCCGAAAAAATCGGCAGCTTCTGCCCGCGCACCAGGCTGTTCATGAGATCGATGGCAGTAATGCCGGTCTGGAGGAAATCCCGCGGCGCTTCCCGCGCCACCGGTTTGATCGGCAGCCCGTCAATGCTCAGGCGGCGTTCCGTCGCGATGGGCGGGTGGCGTCGACGCGCCCTCCCACGCGCGTATCCATCTCCGTGTTCCGCGCCCCATCAGGAGTCCCTGCATGTCCGATTCGAACGTCTATACACCGCCCAAGGTCTGGAAGTGGGACACCGAGAGTGGTGGCCGCTTCGCGAAGATCAATCGCCCGATCGCCGGGGCGACCCACGAGAAGGCGCTTCCGGTGGGCGAGCACCCGCTGCAGCTCTACTCGCTGGCCACGCCGAACGGGGTGAAG
>Ga0209536_100014465_pt1 | contig 11331 bp, 14 predicted proteins | sample DeeMarSeWOR28_12_FD_187461 | JGI IMG/M metagenome (GOLD analysis project Ga0209536, IMG submission 187461) | Marine sediment microbial communities from White Oak River estuary, North Carolina - WOR-2-8_12 (SPAdes) (version 2) | ecosystem: Environmental > Aquatic > Marine > Intertidal zone >... | reverse complement strand
CTGTCACAAAGGATTTGAATGCTTCCGCTGGTTGATTGAAAAATATCAACCGACATATTTTATCCATGGGCATATCCATCAAAATTTTGCCGACCCTTCTGAGCGGGTGACCATATACAAATCGACCAAAGTGGTGAACACCTATGGGCATTGCGTCCTGGAAATCCAGGTTCCTTCAAATACTCAATCGCGGCGGTAATCGCCGCAGGCAAAATAACGGACCACCAGAAGTGAAAAGCTTCAAGGTCCAGCAGGAGAAAGAAGCCGCCTTCGACACCAGAGATCGCGGGATCCGATCGGTACCGCTGGATCGTATTGTAGGCAGTGTCGGTCGATATCGTGACTTTGACAACCACTTCAAGTTTAAGCAAAATATTCCTTCCGAGCGACTGCAATGGATCAGGGAGGCCATACGGGAAGGCCGGCCTTTGAAGCCCGTCGAGCTTTATCAAATCAAGGAAGAATACTATGTTTCGGATGGTAATCACCGGATTGCAGTGGCCAAGGAGTTGGGCCACGACGAAATTTTGGCACGTATTGTCGAGTTTATTCCTTCCAAAGATACATTGCATGGTATTCTTTACCGTGAACGTGCAGAATTTGCAGATCTCACCAAGCTTCCGGCTGAAATTACGTTGACGGAGGTCAGTCAATATGCTTGTTTGCTCGATCAGATTTCTGATCATCAGGTATATCTGGAGCGTGAGCAAGGGCAGCCGGTTGATTTTCAAGAAGCGGCATTGGACTGGTACCGGACAATTTATCGTCCGCTCATTACGATTATCAAACGGGGACGATTGGTTGATTCATTTCCCGAGCGTACCGTTGCGGATCTGTATGCCTATATCACAATGCATCAATGGAAACAGGGCAGGAAACGCCATTACGGTGTCGGTATCAATAAACTCATTGAGCAAAATATGGAGGGGTTTCGAAAAAAAATGGCTGAATTAAAAAGCTTCGAATATCCGGAAATGAAACAGAGCATCACCGTTTTTATTCTCATGAACCTTCAAGCCAAAAAAGAGATGAAACTCATTGAAAAACTCTATGCACTCGAAGAAGTAAAGGAAATTTATTCCGTACACGGAGATGTGGATTTACTGGTGAAAGTGGAGCTGACACGCGATCTGCTCAGTTCGGATGCCGAAGTCATATCCCAGTTTGTGCATGAAAAGGTCCGTCAGCTTCCGGGAATCATCAGCACCAATACCTTGATCCCCGGATTTTCCAAGATAAAGGAGCCGCCAGCAGATCGGGATAATTCCGGTGGAACGGATTAATCGAATATTTTCTATTGAAGATTGATGAATCCGAAAAAAAGTCGAATTCATCATCAATCTTCAATGCCGAGAATCTTTACCACCACCAGTGTCATATCGTCTTCCAGTCTGGCGTTTTTCTGAAAACGCCGAATCGATTCGAAGACAGCGCTTTGTATTGCTTTTGCCGTTGCCGATGCATTTTGGCGGATGATCTTATGAAGTCGGTCTTTTCCGAACATTTCACCCTTTGGATTCCGGGCTTCCCAGATCCCATCCGTTGCAATAACGATGATTTGTCCGGGCACAATGTCTCGGGCAGCCTCCCTGAAATTCGCGCCTTCCATAACGCCTAAGGCCAGATTGCCGGCTCCGTTGAGGTCGTTAAATACATCTTTGACTGGATCAAATATGATTGCGGGCTCATGCCCGGCACTCACCCAACGCATGATATTTTGGGATCGATCGATCTCCGCATAAAAAAGGGTCATAAACCGTCCCGAATCCATTACGTCCTGTGTGAGCCGACGGTTCACATCAGTAACGACCTGGTCGATTTTGTCATATGAAGAACAGCGTTGGCGTATTTGCGCTCGAACCGTGGCCATGAGCAAGGCAGATGAAATGCCGTGGTCTGAAACATCTCCCACGACCACACCGATTTTCCGATGCCCGGCATTTCCGACCTCTAAAAAATCATAATAATCCCCTCCGGTTTCATCACAATAAATACTTCTTCCGGAGATATCCAATCCAGAGATTTTGGGATCGGATTTCGGTAAAAGATTTTGCTGCACTTCCATGGCCAGCGACAGCGAGTGTTGCACTTTCTGGTGTTCTTTATCCAGTGCGGCCAAGGCATCTTCGCGCGCCTGGACAAAATATTTTAGGAGAAAAAAGACAATCGCAGATACGCAACCGATGTTCATTACAAAGAAGAGAGTTATTATCGGAGCAGGTAATGTTGTTTGTGGCTTAGGTGCTCCGCCGATGATATTAGAAAGAATCATCAAAACGGCATAAGCTAGAAACCAGGGTATGGCGCGGGTTGTTCCGGCAAACATCAGTGCACCGACAGGTGAGAGAATTGACCAGATGGCAACTGCACCAGAGGAGGTAAAACCGCCCAAACTCCATTGCAATGCAAATGGCAGAATGAGAATCAGGACAAGCTGGCTGCGGCAGAAGAATTTATAGCGTTTCGTCCGAAAAAAATAGATCAGGCCGATGGTGGAGATTGCCGAGTACGCCAAGGGGAAACTGCCCGCCAGGGGGCGACCCAGAGCTAAATACGAAAGTCCCCAGAACACGCCTAAAATCGTGTAAATAATGACCACAAGAATCAGCACGGCTTTACGCAATCTTTGCTCGTCCGTTTCGGACGGAAGCCTGGTGTAGTCTGACAGGCGGTTGATCCAGGAATCAAATTGATCTTTGTAGTTTTGCACGCTGTTGTTAACCTCTCCGCTTACAAAAAAATAAGGATGTTCGTATTTATGGCAATCTTTAACTCTATATTCATTTGCAACGAAATTAACAAGGGATATCAATTAGGCCCTTTTCTACTTCCAAGCCTCTATGGAACCGAAAATATGTAAAAAGTTACAATTTTCACATCGATCCGAAATCTGCTGTGGAACTGATAAATATGTTGCCATCGAATGTTTGTAATTATTTTATTCAATCTATCGTCATTGACGATTGATGAGCTCTGTCGGCCCGGGTCTCCAATGAAGGAAAGAATCAAGAGTCAGGCTTGGTTCATAAAAAATCTGACTTTCAGCATGTCAATTTCCTTTTAAAAATTATGGCCATAATTTATCACAAAAAGCTTTAGGTAAGGCTAAGTTGTCACATTGTTTTGGCCTCCGCCATTCGGATTAGAAATTGATCGGCGGGCAGAAAATCCACCAGCCGCAAATCGTGCCGTTCTTTTCCCTGCCGGTTCAAAAATACAACCGTAGGTACACCTTTGACGTCATATTGACGGAGCAGCTTTTCATGGATCGGATTGCCTTTTCGGGTAAGATCAACTTTGATCATGATAAAGTCATGCGTTGCCTGTTTCACAATTTCAGGATCGTGAAAGGTAGATTCTTCCAGTTCGCGACAGGGTGCACACCAATTGGCATAGAAATCGATGATTACCGGTTTTGCTAATCTGTTTGCCTTTTCCAATAACTGTTCTGAATAAGGCACCCAGGTCACGCCGGGGCCGTGTAATACAAATGTACCAATCAGAACCGTGGCCATGATCAGTCCTGCTATGCTCGCACCGGTTCTAAGCCATTCAAAGGCTCGAAACTCGGCTTTTGTCCGATCAATCCATCCCATATGCAGGGCCGCTGCCAATGCCGCAGCTGCCAGAACAAAAATACCGGCCGTTTCAGGCATGACCGGTCGAATAAAATAAGCGGCCATGCCCACCAGAACCCAGCCCAAAAGCTTTCGTACCCACAGCATCCACTCTCCGGAACGGGGAAGTTTCGCTATTTGTCCCGAAAACAGAGCCAGGAAAAAGAGGGGCAAACCCAGCCCCAGGCTTAACACAAAAAAGATGATAAACCCGATCCATGGGTCTCCCATACCGGCAACCCAGGTCAACAAACCTAAAATGAACGGCCCGATACAGGCGGAGGCAACCACACCCAATGTCAAGCCCATAAAGACGCTACCAAAATAGCCGGCGTATGTTTTTGAGACGGTCTGCGTCAGACGGTCTGGCAGGCATAACTCCCAGCACCCAAAGAGGCTTGTCGCAAAAAATACCAGAACAAGTGCGACGAGACCTAATACGAAAGGGTTTTGAAGCAAGGCTCCCAGAAGTCCGCCGGTCACGGCTGCGACTACGCCAAGCACAGAATTGGTGAATGACAATCCACCAATATAACAGACACCATGAATAACCAGCCTTCCCTGGCTTTGTTTGCTCTGGCCGCCGAAATAGGAAATCGTAATGGGGATCAAGGGATAGACGCATGGTGTCAGGTTCAGGGCAATTCCGCCTGCAAAGATGCCCATAAGCGTCCATATCATCGCCCAGCCCTGTAAAGACCTTGTATGTTGTGGCTTGGGGGCCATTTCAGAAAGACCGGCCGGAGAACTATCAACGGGCAAGCCTTTGGCATGCCATTGGGGATAACCCAGAGGATCACGATGAACTTTTGTGTAACCCAGTTTTACGGCCACCCGGGCCGCCGAGTCACTGCGGACTCATGCCAGGCCGGCTCAGTAAAACACGATCAGGCGATTCTTATCCGGTCCCAGCAAATGCTCGAGTGCCCCCTTTTTTCGCCAGCGCGACAACCATGTCGGCTCCATTGGGAAATTTAGTGCGTTTCTAATATGACCGGTTCGGTACTCCCATTCCTGGCGGGTGTCTACCAGAAGCAAGGATTCCGGTTTGGTTGTATAAAGACCCCGTAAATCATCTGTGCGAATGAGTTGGTAGCCGCCTTGCCTGGCTTCGACCACGACATCATCCCAGCTTGCCTCTTTCGGCGTAGCCGATCTGTTGGTGAACCACAGGATACCTGCCGTTATGGCAATGCTCACCAGGGCGAACAGGGCTTTGTTTTTACCTTTCATAGACTAGGCCTCCTCGCCCACAGTGATAGGAAACCCCATAGCCCGCAGATCCTGGATTCCCTCTTCAAGGCGGATTAAGAAGTCTTTATAGGTTATTCCGCATATTTCAGGATCTTTCATGATGGCTCCTCTTAATTCGTCGTAATTATTTTGGCGGTGGTATAGAGTTCCTTGCGCAGATCATCTCCGGTGCGGAAATGGTTGCGGCTGGCCCAATTTTCACTTATTTGATGCATCCAGTAGGCTGGTGCAGGTGGCGTCTCGATCCATTCTTCACCGGATTGATAGAAAAGGTAGATGTCCCATGCGACTTTCCCAGCATAGCCTAAACTTTCAGAAACCGCTTTGCCAGAGCGTTGCTTTGGATCATAAAACTGACGCACCCGGGGATCATTGAGTATAACTGCTTTTTCTTTTGCGGAGGTCTCGGAATCACCCGGGAGCATTCGAATCCAGACGATGCTCATACTGATCTCGGCTTTTGGGTAATTATTGATAATCGATTCGCGTACCGCCCGGGCACCCTGCTGACCTCAGCGCGGTCACATCGGGGAAAGCAAGGCGAGAAATCGCGGGTTGCCTTTGTTGTGATTGAAGTGGTTTTTTAGTGGTTGCAACGAATCGGTCAGTGAGTGCAATTTGAGAGAAATGTCGTTATTCATAATCTGGTCCACAACCCGGCGGACTTCCGGCAGACATCATTTCCTCTTGGGGTTTTTCACGGCGCATTGGCAGTTGCCGAGCTTTTTTTCCGCCTGAATTTTCTCCATAATAAGCGACCGTCCATTCCTGCGCAGGTCATCCTCGATGTCTATTCGGCTGTACTCAAAACAATAGCAAACCAGATCGCTCATGAGCTATTTTCCTTTATAAACTAAATCAACATACAATCCCGTCATTGATAGTCTCATCAATGTCGGAAAGGGACACATCCTTTCCGCAGCCCGCGAAAGAAAAAAGCCTGTATTCCCAAGATCAAATAGATGATGTCTCTAACCAGCATGGGCTCAGTTGAAGATAGGTATCCAGCCTTTTTGATCGAAAAGCAACCGCAGTCGAATTCATGACCGCGGATCAGATTAATGGATAAAATGATGATAAAGGCCACCAGCATTCCATTAATGATCAGCACGGCCGAGCGGGGATAGATACCCAAGATTAAAGCAAGGCCGGCGACAAGCTCCATAAAGGGCAATACAATAGCGATCAGGTTGATGGCTATGTGTGGGAAGAGGTCATAACCGTAGACAATTTTTGCGAAATCCGCAGGCGCAAGAATTTTATGATAACTGGCATAGATAAAGGTCAGACCCAAAATCCAGCGTGAGGCCAGTTCGATCCAGCTATTTTCGAGCGCATTTTTCATTACCTTATTCAATCGCATACCCCTCGGCTTTCCATTCCGGAAATCCATCAATAAAAACCTTCACATCGGAAAATCCAAAATCCATCAGGAGCCTTGCCAGGTTGTGACTGTCTGCGCAGGTTCTGCCGGAGCAGTATGTGACGATGGGCTGATCGACTGAATGCTGATCGATGAAGGAATCGATCAGATTATTAAATTCACCGACCGGCATAGAGACTGCTCCCGGTATATGACCGTCATCATAATTATCGCGGGAGCGCGCATCGACAAAAAGGGTCTTGCCGCTATCATAGATAAGTTTGGCAATTTTTACGTTTTCAATATTTAATTTATCGACCACCACATCGTTTTTGGCGTGCGCAGTAATAACTCCTTGGGACGTGTCCCATCGGCCGACCAAGGCTATACCTGTAAGGGAAAAGTAATTGACAACCAATGCCAGAACAACTGCCACCCCGAGCAGAAGGGATATTTCTTTTGCCAGCTTTTTAAGATCCATATGTTATCGTCACCATTCCTGGTTGGCCAGCTGCTTTTAATCTGCGGGTGTCCATTTTCCAGAACCGTGAAACTTGACCGCAACGTCGGTGAACCACAGGTGAAACTTTCCGTTATCTCCGTGATGATTGAGAGAAAAAGTCAATGGACCTGCATCGCGATGATCCTCCCAGGACGTAATCCGGTTGGGCGTTTCGGAGCCGCCCTGCCGGTTAATTTCAAAAGAGCTTTCATGACTTATCCTCCTTCGAAAAATATGAAATATTGAATTCAGCCCTTCACGAAGGTGCCGTTTTTGAGATCTTCCAGCGCCTGTTCGATTTCTCGTTGCGTGTTCATGACAAACGGCCCGTATCTGGCTATGGGCTCATTCAGAGGTTTGCCCGAAATCAGCAGAAAGCGCATGAGCTGATCCGATGCATTTGCTTTAATATAATCCCCATCTGCAAAGACCACAAGTCGGGAGGCATTAACGATTATTTTTTCCTCCTCGCCATTTTTGGCGAACATTCCCTGGCCTTCAAACAGATATGCAAAAGCTGCATGCCCGCGCTGAATGGGATGGGAGAAATACCCTCTGGGGGGAATGGTGACATCCAGATAAGTTGGTTCCGCCACGATTTCGGCTACCGGACCGCGGACGTTATCGAGCTCCCCAGCAATCACGCGAATTATTATACCATCATCCCGGTTAATTTTGGGGATCTGATCCGAGGTAATATTTTGATACCTGGGGTTCATCATTTTCAGTTTGGCCGGCAGATTGACCCACAATTGAAATCCTTTCATTTCATCCTGCTGGGCCCGGGGCATTTCTTCGTGCATGATTCCGCTTCCGGATGTCATCCATTGAATATCTCCTGCGCCAATACGGCCTGAGTTGCCGATGCTGTCTTTATGATCGACCACGCCCTGTATCATATAGGTGACTGTCTCAATGCCACGATGCGGGTGCATCGGAAATCCCTTAATATAATCATCCGGATTGGATGATCCAAAATGATCGAACAATAGGAAGGGATCAATATTGTCCAGTGCTCGGGTGGCAATACTGCGCTTGAGCCTCACGCCGGCGCCTTCCAGGACAGGTTGAGGCTCAATAATTTGTATGGCCTTTCTTTGTTGCGCCTTCATAATTTCTCCTATTTACTCTATAACGTATTATTTAGTGTGGTCAGGAAGAGAGCTAAGTTTCACAATCGAATACATTTGGTTTTGAAAATAATAAACTCCACGTCTCAAATCCCAAATATCAAACAAATCACAATGACCGAAATTCAAAATTCAAAACGTGTGTTGTTTTGGTCATTGAATATTGGAATTTGAGATTTATTTGTAATTTGGTGCTTGGCTTTTGGGATTTCAGAGTTGCCCTTATAAAGACTCGGTAATGGTAACCCAAAACTATTTCTTGGTACTTGAAGATTTATGATGCCAACCTGGTTGCAATCTCTGCCACATGCTTTCCCTGAAACCGTGCGGCGTTTAGTTCGTTTTCGCTTGGCATGCGTGAGCCGTCTCCGCCCGCAATTGTAGAAGCGCCATAGGGAGAACCGCCGGTGATTTCATCCACGGTCATCTGCCCCTGGAAGGCGTAAGGCAAACCCACCACCACAAAACCGTGATGCAGCAAGGTGACATGAAACGTAAGAATTGTGGATTCCTGGCCGCCATGCTGGGTGGCACTGCTTGTGAAAACACTGCCGACCTTGCCGACCAGAGACCCATTTGCCCAGAGTTGCCCGGTGGCATCCAGAAATTGGCGCATCTGTCCGCACATATTGCCGAATCGGGTCGGGGTGCCAAATATAATGGCATCGGCTCCGGCCAGTTCATCCACCGTACACACCGGTGTATGCGAAAATGCTTTTTGGGCATCTACCGCGCCCATCTTTTCAAGAACTTCCTGGGGAAGCGTTTCCGGTACCCGACGAACTTCGACCTCCGCCCCCTCCACTTCTTTCACGCCCTCGGCCACAGCTTCGGCCATTTTATGAGTATGCCCATATGTTGAGTAATAAACAACTAATACTTTCATGATTGAATCCTCCTGTTTATGTTTTCCCCCTTAGTCCCAGTTTCTTACATAAGCTGCCTAAAGTCTCCTGTTCAGCCGTGCTCAGAACACTCATTTCATCAGAAATCTTTGTGGCATGAGGCGGGAATACCTTACTGATAAGTTTGTTGCCTTCATGGGTCAGGTGAACGATACAGACGCGTCGATCCGCCTCATCGCGCTGGCGTATAACAAGACCCCGCTTTTCAAGATTGTCGATGATCATCGTGATATTGCCGCCGCTGCGTAAAATTTTTTTTCCGATTTCTTTTTGGGATAAAGGCCCCAAATGATAAAGTGCCTCCAGCACGCCGAACTGACTGATGGTTAACCCCTTCGAGGACAGGTGCCGATGAGTTCGTGCGGTGATAGATTCGGCGGCACGCATGAGTTTTGTGTACGTGTTTAACGCGCGCATCTTATTTTTGCGGTCTCGTTTGCTGTTCTGCATTATGTTTCAATATTAAATAGTTTAATATTAAATTAATTATTTTTATGAATCTGTCAAGAAAAAGATTTTAAAACCCCAGCGATGCTCCATTATTGATTGACAATTTTTAGCCCGTGAAATACCTTGGCGCTAATTTCAAGATGCTTGCTGGCCATTTTTTCTAAAACCTTATCCATGCTCACGCGGTGAGGAAGGCGGCGCTTATGAACGTTTCTGATATCATCAAGCGACAGATTTCAGAAGATCCTGAAAAGACGGCGATCATATTCGGTGACCGTCGCATCTCTTACGGGAAACTTGACCGACAGATCAATCACCTGGCCAGCGGACTGCTCGATATGGGATTCCAGCGCGGGGATGTGATATCTCTCTTTTTGCCCAGTCTCCCGGAATTAATTAGCGCCTACCTGGCGACGGTACGGGCTGGATTGACGGTTAATGTCGTCAACGCCATGCTCAAAGAGCAGGAAGTGGCCTATATCCTCAAGGATTGTTCGACGCGTGGGATTATCGTGGATGAAAGGCGGCTGCCGATTGTCGAATCGATCCGATCACAGATAGAATCATTAAGACATGTCATCGTATTGGGACCAGCTGGCAATGATGCGTATACCACCTTTGAATCTGTGTTGAAAAAGGGCACCGCTGAATTTGAACCTGTCGATACCGATGAGAATGATCTATGCCATTTGATGTACACATCCGGAACCACCGGCTGGCCTAAAGGCGTTATGGCCACCCATCGCAATATCTGGCACAATGCCACCAATTTCGGCAATGTGCATTTCAAACCCGAAGACACCATCATGGTGGCAACGCCCATTTTTCACTGCTGGGGACTGGTAAACGGGTCATTCGGGATGTTATCCAAGGGTGGAACCGTGATCACGGTCGAACGTTTTTATCCTGCGGATACCCTGGCTGACATTGAAGCGTTTAAACCGACCGTTTTTCAGGGGGTCCCGCCCATGTTTAACCTGTTGCTCAGACATTCGGATCTTGGTTCTTATGACATTTCTTCCGTGGTTTTTTGTCTTTCCGCGGCGACGAAGATGCCGGAAAGTTTGATTCGGCAGGTAGAGAAAAGGCTAAAATGGCGATATGCAGAAGCCTGGGGGCTTACGGAAGTCTCCTGTGTCGGAACGACGGCGCCTTATTCGGAGACGCGCATTGGCGCCTGCGGCCGGGGCATGGATGACGCGGAAATCAAGGTGATCGGCGAAGACGGTGAACCATTGCCGCCCGGTCAACAGGGAGAATTATGTATCCGGGGGTCGTGTGTGACCCGGGGATATCTCAATAAACCGGAGGCCACCAAAGATGCCTTTGACGCCGAGGGCTGGTTTCATTCCGGTGATGTCGCCTTTATCGATGAGGACGGATTTGCCTACATCGTGGATCGCAAGAAGGATATGATCAATGTCGGTGGCGAAAAAGTATTTCCCTCGGAAGTCGAAGACATGATGCTTGCCCACCCAAAGATCAAAGACCTGGTCATCGTGGGCATCCCGGATGAGCTAAAAGGTGAGGCACCCAAGGCTTTCGTCGAGATGAAGGAAGGTGAGAAAGCGACGCAAGAGGAAATCAGAGCTTTTTGCAAAGCAGAAATGGCTCCTTACAAAGTGCCTGTCGCAGTTGAATTCATAGCGGAGGTGCCGCGCTCGGCATCGGGAAAGGCATTGCGCAGGACTTTAAGGGACAAGGAATGGAATAGGTAAGCTTTCGGATTTTGGTCTTCAAAGCTATGACAGGTATGGGGTCGTTGATAAGAGGGTACCACAAATCACAAATTCCAAATCACAAACAAATCCCAATGACCAAAATTCAAAATCTCAAACTTGTTTTGGTCATTGAATATTGGAATTTGAGATTTATTTGTAATTTGGTGCTTGGAATTTGGGATTTTATGCTTTGTTTCTGGAAGCTTGGCAACACCCATAAAACTTGTTGTTCCTCAATATAAATGATTTTTTGATAAGAGGGAGGTAATTGGAATGAAAAAAGTATTGACCAGTCTCCAGGAGGCGGCCGGGTTTGTTGAGGATGGCGCTCTGGTGACCTTTGGTGGAGCGACGTTCAGCAGAGCCCCGATGGAGTTTGTGCGGGAGTT
>Ga0209536_100014464_pt1 | contig 11333 bp, 7 predicted proteins | sample DeeMarSeWOR28_12_FD_187461 | JGI IMG/M metagenome (GOLD analysis project Ga0209536, IMG submission 187461) | Marine sediment microbial communities from White Oak River estuary, North Carolina - WOR-2-8_12 (SPAdes) (version 2) | ecosystem: Environmental > Aquatic > Marine > Intertidal zone >... | reverse complement strand
AACTGGTTAAAAAGCAGCTGAAAGAATGAAAAGTGGCCATTTATTCGAGAACGGTTTCTGCAATGAGGTTGCCTGTGTCCTCCATTGTCAGTTTGAATGTATCGCCGTCATCGATACCAAGGGGTGTCGTCTCGAACGCATCGGAGATGACGAAGTTATCATTTTGGGTTAGGTTACCATTTGCATCAAAATCCTCGAAATTCACGTACTCGTGAAGTGGGGGATTGGTGTAATCTGCCACATTGCCATCAATCAGTATGTCGTTGGAACTCCCCTCATAGACATAGAAGTGGATCAGCTCCGTGGGAATCTCTGTCTCGGGGCTGGTTACGGTTACAGTGTAGATGGGGGGTTGTAGCGGGATCTCGGTTTTTTCCACGTTTAGTTCTGTGCCCGGAACTTCATCGATTTTTATTTTTACAGTATCCTCATCGCTTTCATCGTGCTCGTCTGTGACAGTCAATGTGACATTGTAGGTTCCTTCAGACGAGAATGAATGAGTGGTGTTTCGTTCATTGGATGTGCTTCCATCGTCGAAATCCCATCGGAACGTGAGTGCATCACCGTCAAGATCGAGGGCAGTTGAATTGAAGTCTATGAGCTGATTGACATAAAAGTTTGTGCCGGAAACCACGATATCTGCAGTTGGGGCGTGGTTCTCGTCTCCGTTGCCGCCGTTATTTCCATTTTCATCCCCACCTTGGGTAAGGAGGATAGCAGCAACGGCAATAATGATAATTATTACCACCAGCACGGCAATGATCTTCATTTTTCCGGACCCACCGGTTTCGATGTCCGATTTGGGGATTTCCTCTACCTCAACTTCAACCGTATCCTCAGCCATGATATCCCTCAAACAATCATATCAGTTGTTATTTATTAAACTTTCGAAATGGTTATATCGGTGAAAACGCCGGTTAAACCCATAAAAAAGCCTCAGTTTCCGCAAAATACATTCAACCCTTTTCGCCCATGAGCTTGATTATGGCCTCCGCAGGCTCGCCCCCGCACTCCTCCAAAGCTTTCTTGGCCTCGGCCTCAGAAACCCCTGCCTGCTGGGCCACAAGCTTTATGTCCTCCCTGGGAATGCCTGAGTCCCCCGTGACCTCCTCGGGGGTGCCCACTACCTGGTATGTCACCTGGCCCGAAACCTCCATGCATGTGACCGCTGCATCCTTGAAAACAAGGGTCCTGTCCTCCATTTTGATTATCACCTCCTTCACCCCTTCCAGTTCCTCTATGTTCAGTCCGAGCCTCTTTTGCATGGCTTTCAGTTGCTTTGGATTCATTCCCCTGCCGCCAGGTATCATGTGCTCACCGCTGGTGTATCGACTAATTGCACTTTAAATATTATGGCTTTTTTACTGGTTCTACATATATTCGTATCGCTTTTTTTACTGGTTCTACATATTCCCGTATCCAAGGAAGAAATATTAATAGGGCGGGAGGAGGGAGGTTGGTGGTGGGTTTAGGGCAATTTCAACCAAGGTGGTGGGAAATAATAAATAAACCTAGAGCATGTCAAAGCCCGAAAACATGGGCGAGCTCGTATTCATTGGTCTGGGTCTCTATGACGAAGGAGACATCTCTATTAAGGGCCTCGAAGCCGCCAGAGGGTGCAGCAGGCTCTTTGCCGAATTCTACACTGCAAAACTTTCCGGCACCACAATTGAGAAATTACAAAAGACAATGGGAAAGGACATCACGGTTCTCAACCGCAATGAATTCGAAAAAGGGGACATCATCATCGAAAAGGCAAAAAGCGATTGCGTCGGTGTTCTCGTGGCAGGGGACCCAATGACCGCCACAACCCATATCGCCCTGAGATTGAGGGCCAAAAAGGAAGGGATAAAGACGAGGGTTATTCCGGCGGCCTCCATTATCACTGCAGCACCGGCCCTTCTGGGGCTCCACATCTATAAATTTGGAAGAACAACCACACTGGGATATCCCCAGGACAATTTTTTTCCCACAAGCCCCTATGATGTGATTAAGGGGAACATGGAGAACGGCCTCCATACACTGGTCCTGCTGGATATAGATGCAGAGCAGAAGAGATACATGAATCCAAGGGAAGCCCTTGAACTGCTTATGCGGATGGAGGACGGGAAAAAGGAGGGGGTTATCTCCCAGGACTCGCTCGTCTGCGTTCTCGGAAATGTGGGTTCCCAAGAATTCGAGGCAAGAGCAGGCTACCTAAATAATCTGATAAAGGAAGATTATGGTGAGGGATTGTATTGCTTGATAATCCCTGGAAAACTTCATTTCATGGAGGCCGAGGCTCTAATTGAATTTGGAGGCGGACCAAAAGAGATACTCGAACTGATTTGAATGCTTTTATTCACAAACATAAAAATACCCAAAAACCATTTCCCCCACGGAGGGATTTTCCTTGCCGGAATCTAGTATCGAAAGTCCAGTCTGCGCACTTGAATACCGCTACGGAAGAAAGGAGATGAAGGCAATATTCTCAGAAGCGAACAAGCTCGCCAAATTCTTAGAGGTGGAGGCAGCCTTGGCCGAGGCCCATGCCCAGGTCGGCAACATTTCCGAAGAGGATGCCAAGACCATCAGGGCCAATGCCAACCTGGATTCCGTGAAGGTGGAGGCGGTAAATGCAATAGAGGCCGAAATCAGACACGATGTAATGGCCGTGGTCAAGGCAATGGCCGCACAATGCGGCGATGCGGGAAAATCCATTCACCTTGGTGCCACTTCAAACGACATAATAGACACGGGAACCGCACTTCAGCTTAAAGAGGCGGTGGAGATCATTCGCCAGGACCTCGTAACCCTAAAGAAATCACTTCTGACCCTGGCAGAAGAACACAAAAACACGCTCCAGGTGGGCCGAACCCACGGACAGTTCGCCGTGCCCACGACCTTTGGACTGAAGATGGCCGTGTACGGTGCCGAGGTGGCACGGCACATCCATAGACTGGATCAGGTAAAAGAACGGCTTTTGGTTGGAAAGATGACGGGGGCCGTTGGGACCGGAGCGGCACTGGGCGATGAGGCTCTGAAAATCCAGGACATTGTTATGGAAAAACTGGGACTCAGACCAGAGGAGGCGTCCCTCCAGATCATAGGGAGGGACAGGTACATAGAGTTCATTGCCCTTCTGGCAAATATCGCAACATCATTGGAAAAGTTCGCAACAGAGGTGAGAAACCTCCAGAGGTCAGAGATAAAGGAAGCGGCCGAGGCCTTTGATGTGAAAAAGCAGGTGGGCAGCTCAACCATGGCCCACAAGAAGAACCCCATCACGGCGGAGAACATCTGCGGTCTTGCCAGGGTGACGAGGGGTTTTCTTTTACCGACCTTCGAGAACAACGTTCTCTGGCACGAGCGTGATCTGTGCAACTCCTCGGGTGAGAGGATCATACTGCCCCATGCCTGCGTTCTTATCGATGATATCATCGTCAAAATGACCAACGTCTTCGACCATCTCGCCGTCTATCCAGAAAACATGAAAAAGAACCTCGAATCCTCAAAAGGACTCATAATGGGAGAATCGGTGATGATGGCTCTAACCAAAAAAGGTGTCGGAAGGCAGGTAGCCCACGAGGCGGTGAGACAGGCCGCCATGAAAGCTGTGGAGAATGACCTGAATTTTACGGATACCCTTTCCCATGATGATACCATTTCGCAGGCTCTTTCAGAACAAGAACTCAGAGAAGCTTTGAACCCGAAAAATTATACGGGTTCGGCACCCGAGATAGTGGAAAGAATTATTAAAAAATACGTTGAATATAAAATCACCTGAGCTAGAGTCCCAGTAGGGTGATTATTATGGCCAAAATCATTACTATCAGCAACAGTATCGCAATGTGAACATGGGGCTCCAATGTCTCGTCGTGCAGTGTCTGCCTCATCATGTCCGGGTTCGTCATGGTTTGGAATATCTTTTGTGTGGGTATCTGGGAGAACTGGACCCGCTGCCATGGTTTCGTGGGCTTGGTAACAGGGGTTGCTTCTACGACCTCCTGGGTTTCTTTTAACTGGGGCCGGGCCGTTTCCGTGGAGTCCTCAGGCTTCCCCTCCACCACCTTTTTTACGGCAAATACCTTCTTGTTCTCGTCCTCATCCATTGACTCACTGCCTCGCAATTGCATGATGGCATAATAAAACTTTCGACCTGGCTATTTGCTCTTCTCCTGTTTTTTGAGCCTGTGTCCTCCAGGTCCCCCCCGCACCGCCCTGGCCTCTTCTATGCAGGCATCGGAATCGCATACGAATGCAGCAAAAAGAAAGTTCTCTGCCGGCTTGCCGCAGAAGGCGCATTTCTCCCCTTTGAATATGCCCTTGTCCACTGTTGTAGACCTCCCGACATCATGGTGAGAATTTCTTTAAAATCTATAATCAAACAATCGGTTCTCTGATGGTCACATCTATTGATATGGAATCATGATATGCCAGTTCGATTCCAAAGTCTGTTGCATCGGGGCCAACCCCCACACCGTCCACATAGACCTTCCATTCCCCTTCGCTGGGGCTCTGAATCCGGTCCGTATCAACGCTTTCCGTATCATTGAAACGCGCATGGAACCACTCCACGCCCTCAGGTGAGGTAATGGTGACTTCGATGTATCTCTGGCTTGCAGCCTCCAGGATCTGCTCCACCCGCTCCTCGAGCTCATCGGGAAGGTCGCCGGGCCATGTTTCGTTTATTATCTCCCATACCTCTTCACCGGACTCCATCTGAACATCGATGTCAAAAAGCACGCTGTCGGTCATGGGTATTATCTCCACGTCGAACTCCCCGCTGTAGCTCTCCAAGATATTATCGGGATTGAACGGAATAAGGGTTGTATTGAATATCTTGGTCATGAGATTGTAGCGGTTGGTGGTGTAGTCGATGACCTCTTCTTCCGTGGGAACGAAAAGATCCCTGAAAATGTGAATATCGATGCAGCCTGCCATGGAGGTGGACAACAGCAGGACCGCAGTGAACAGGGCAATATATTTCCTCATTTTTTCCTCATGGCTCATATATTCTTGAATAATAATTAAAATTTTTGGTGGTAAGGTTGCATGATGGTTATTTTACTACCATATAGATAGGGTTGGGTGTTATATTTTCATATGAACTCGAATTCTGTTCCGCATTTGGGACATTTCTTCATATCCAATGTAATGGGAGAGTCGCAGGAGGGACATCTCAACTGGGTTCCGGCTCCTTCCTCCTCCAGCGAGCTCAGGTCCGCCAGGGCCCCTTCCTTCCCTTCGATTTCCAGATCCTCCAAGACAGCCAAACCGGGTTTCTCCTCCGCTTCTTCCCCGAGGTCTTCCAGGGCAGCGATGCTCTCCTCCAGCCTATCGACGTCCTTCAGCTCATCTAGGGCTGCGATGCCCTCGTCGTCGAATTCCCTTGTTGTCTCGAGCTCGTCGGCGGCTTCGCCTTCCGAAACCGAATCCCGCAATCCGTACTTGGCCTCGAGCTCCTCCAGTGAAAGCATGGCAGGCTTTTCATCCGGTTCGGGCTCGAGGGCCGTAACGGTCTCCTCCAGGTCATCGGGGGGCGGGGGTATTGGCAATTCTTCGGGCTCTTCGTAGGCGGGTGGCTCCTCTTCGGGAGCCTCCTCGTATGCAGCCTCTTCATAGGCTGGTGCCTCTTCGTACGCAGGGGCTTCCTCATATGCCGCTTCCTCGTACGCTGGAAGCTCTTCTTCTTCGACTTCTTCGTGTTCAGATTCCTTGTAGGCAGGCTCCTCTTCGTAAGCCGGTGCTTCCTCCTCCACGATTTCATCGGGTGCTTCTGCCTCCTCCTCTTCATATACGCCTGCTTCGGCTTCCTTCTCTGCCATTTCTTCCTCGACCGTTGTTTCCTCTTCTGGTATCTTCTCTTCTTCTCTTCCCCTTCTCTTTAGGAGAAGAACAAGAACCAAGACGACTACCACTATTATTATCAGACTTACTATCAACAGCAATAACGAGCCCTCCTCGGGCTCATCGGCCGACATATCAAGGGGTATGGAAACCTGCGTGTCATCATCGTACTCAGCAGTCAGTGTGAATGTGCCTCCTTCCCTGGCTCGTACAGTCGTACTGATACCGGTTTGGTTGGAAAGCGAAGCTCCACCGTCTACGCTCCAAGTCACGGAAACATAACCAATCCTAGAAACCGTGTCATTGTAACCTGCGGCATATACCCTGAGTTGCTCCCCTGCTGCCAAGGTAATCGTTGTGAGCTCGTTTCCATTCTCATCTTCCAGTCTAATATGGTCCACTGTCGGTACCGGTATCGCGAACGAAACTGTGTCTGTGTGGCCCAGTCCGTCATCGGCCCTCCATGTTGCTCTTCCCCCGTAAAGCCCCGAAGCAAATGTCGAGGTCGTTCCCTGGGCAATGCTCGTGGAGGCCGAGGCCCCCTGGCTGTTACTGACGGTCCAAGCGACACTGATCTCGAAGAGGTATGCCAATGTGAGGTTGTAGGCCGAGGCATGAGCCTGAATGGAGACATCCAATGGCACCGTCTGGTCCGGAATCTCGATTCCGTCCGGAACATCGGTTATGAGGATGAAGTCCACTGTTGGGGCAACAACGATGGTTGTGACATTGCCCGTGACACCAAGGGTCGAGCTTGCGGCCGTAATCGTCGTGTTCCCTCCAGTGAACCCTGCAGTGAAGATGGTTGCATTTCCCGTAGAGATGTCAAAGGACCCCAGCTGTGGAGCCGCCGTCCATGTAACCTCAACAAGCCCGAGATATGTCCCGCCCGAGCTGTTGTAACCCGAGGCGTACATCGTGGTATTATGGGATGAGCCGAGGACCACCAATGTCAGCTCGTTTCCGTCGGGTGCATCTGTGATTGCAATGACATCGATTATGGGTGGGGCAATATCGATAATAAAGGAATCCACGAGACCGAGAAGGTTGTTTCGTCCCGTGATATTAACCTGTCCTCCCAGCACGCCTGCCATGAATAAGGCATTGTTCCCAGAGTTTCTGTTGAGCGAGCCCAGGTCGGGCAGGTCGCTCCAGAACACAGATGCCAGGCCTACATACGTGGGACCCGTGTTGTTGTAACCCGATGCGTAGAACTGAATCTGACCCCCGATACCGAGGGCCTCTATCCCCAGTTCCCTTCCGTCGGGGCCGTCGGTAATGATAATGAAGTCTATGGTGAGGCCCGCAATATTCACGGGGAGGGAATCGCTCACACCCAGGGCCGGGCTCATCGCAGTTACGGTGGCGGAGCCCCCCGTGCTGTTTGCATGGAAAACCGTGTTCGTACCCGTATCGTTTTCAAAGATACCCAAGTCCGGTTCATCAGTCCAGTTCACAGCAACCAAACCCACATATGTCGCCCCTGTTGCATTGTATCCAGATGCATAGAGTGTAATGCTCTCCAAAGCATTCATATCCACTGTCGTCAATTCATTCCCGTCGGGTAGATCTGTGATGAGTATGTAATCAAGCGTGGGTTCGAGAACGATGACCGAGAAATCATCGGACTTCCCTGAAACGGGATCGCTTGCAGTGATGGTTGTGAAAACACCTACGTATCCTGCCGTAAATATCGTGTTGGTTGCACTGTTGTTATCGAAAGTTCCCGTTCCAGAAACATCGAGCCAGTCAACGGAAATCAGGCCTATGAAAGTCGACATGGTGTTGTTGTAGCCCGATGCATAGGCCCTGATGCTGTCTCCGATGGAGAGGGTGACTGTGCCCAGGGGGTTGCCGTTCTGTTCATCCGTTACCAGAATGTAATCCAGGGCGGGTGAGAGAACGATGATAGAAAATTCATCCGTGATAAATGGGGACATGCTGATGTTTTGGCCGTAAATGGTTGTTGCTCCACCCGTTATTCCGGCCGTGAATACAGTTGAGGGACCGGTGTCGTTGGTGAGAGAACCCAGGCCCAGAGTGTCGAGCCAGGCAATGTCCACAAGGGCCACATATCCGCTTGTCACATTGTATCCCGATGCAAAGACCGGGAGGATATCGTGTATTTCCAATGTAATGTTATCCAATGGCTGGCCATCGGGAATATCGGTCAATATTATGAAGTCCACGGTGGGTGGGTTTATTGTAAAGGTTACGGAGTATGAATGGCCCTGCCCGTCATCCGCAGTCCATGTGGCACTGCCTCCCCTGTAACTGGCATTGAAAAGGGAGCTGGTACCGGATAACGGGGAGGTAAAGGCGGTGGTATTTCCGGAGTTTAAAACAATCCAGTCAACCGATATATCGTTCATATATCCGATACTGTTGTTGTACGCCGCGGCATATCCCGTTGCGAGGAATCCCACCACAACCGTTTGGTCGGAAATAACATTGACACCAAAATCCGCCGTATCCACGATAAATATCTCGTCCACGGTAGGGGGATTGATACCGAAAACAACCGAATCTGTATGGCCCTGACCGTCATCCGCAGTCCATGTGGCCTGTCCTCCACTGGCACTTGAATTGAATATGGAACCCGTACCCGATGTGGGTAGGGTAAGGGCTGTACTTCCGATGTTATCCACTGTCCAGTCAACGGAAATATCGCCTATGAACCCTATTGTATCATTGAAGGAGGCCGCAAAGCCCGGAGACAAAAATCCGACGTCAACTGTCTGGTCCTGTATTTCTGTAAATCCCGAATCGGCGGTGTCCACGATCAGTATGTAGTCAATTACAGGGGCATTGATTGTGAATGAGACAGTATCGGTATGGCCCGACCCGTCATCGGCCCACCAGGTTGCCGTTCCCGCAAAGTGTCCGGAATAGAAAACAGAGGTATCAGATGATGTGATGGGAGAAGTGGTTGAATTGGCTCCGCCTGCAGGAATCACATCCCAGTCCACATTGATATCGTTGATATATCCTATGGTGTTGTTGAAGGCAGCAGCGTACCCTACAACCTCCTGGCCCACATCGATTGTCTGTCCAGGAATCTCATCGGCGCCGGTTCCCGGAGTGTCCACGATTAAGATATAATCCACTGTGGGAGGATTTACTGTAAATCCAACCGAATCTGTATGTCCATTTCCGTCGTCTGCGATCCAGGTTGCCGTGCCTCCGAGATCACCCGATTCAAATGTGGAGCCCGTTCCTGTGGAGGGCGATGTTGATGCTGTTGCCCCCAAATTGTTGACAGCCCATGAAACAGATATATCACCGAGGTAACCAGTTCCCGGAGCAGAGAAGTTGAATGCGGCGGCATAGCCTGTGACCCCCATGCCCACATCTATGAATTGGTCTAAAATCTCAGCCACCCCCGTATCAGGGGCATCAACAATCAGTATGTAATCCACGGTGTAGATTGTAATATAAAATTCCACCGTGTCTATGTGACCCGACCCGTCATTGGCAGTCCACACTGCAGAGCCAGCATTGGAGCCCGAATTGAATTGCGACGATGTACCTGAGAGCGGGAAAGTCGATGCTGTGGCACCACCGATATTGGAAGCCGACCAAACCACGGAGATGTCATTAAGATATCCAACAGTGTTATTGAATGCGGCGGCATATCCGAAGACGTTGACGTTTCTTACCACTGTCTGGTCAGATATCTCGTTGAGTCCCGAGCCTGCGGTATCCACGATGGTGATGTAATCCAGTGTCGGCGGATTGATTGTGAAGGTAACTGTATCTGTGATTCCCCCGCCGAAATCTGCAGTCCACGTCGCCGAACCGCCGATGGTCCCGGAATTGAATACAGATGTTTTTCCCGAGGATGGTGCAGTGAATGCATCCTCGGAACCAGAGGGTGTTACGCTCCACGTAACCACCGCGTCCCTGAGGTAACCTAAGGTATTGTTGAAGGCTGCCGCGTATCCGGTTATTGAGACACCAGCATCCACTGTCTGGTCGGGAATTTCCACCGTTCCAGCATCCGGGGTATCGACGATTAATAGGAAGTCAATGGTGGGTGGATTTACAGTGTACAGAACAGTATCCTCATGACCTGAGCCGTCGTCGGCGCGCCACGTGGCAGAACCCCCGGTAATTCCTGCATCGAACACAGAGCTCGTTCCCGAACCCGGATTCGTGAAGGCCGTGGCACCGCCGAAATTTACCACTTCCCAGAAGACCACTATATCACCCATGTACCCAACAGAATAGTTGAAGGCTGCGGCATAACCTGTGATCGTGTATCCGACATTTGCAATGTCATCGGGTATGGCGGATGAGCCAGAACCCGGCGTGTCCACAATAATGATGTAATCCACCGTATGGGGATTAATTGTAAATTCAACTGAATCTGAATGGCCGAAACCGTCATCTGCGGTCCATGTAGCGGTCCCGGCATCCCTGCTGGCATTGAATAGTGAGCTTGAGCCAGCCAAAGGATTTGTGGAAGCAGCTGAACCGCCGGTATTATCGACCGACCAGTCAACTGAGACATCGTGCAGGTAACCGATCGTGTTGTTGAATATGGCAGCATACCCTGCGATTACAAAGCCAACATCCACTGTCTGGTCCTGAATTTCGGCTGCACCTGTTCCCGGGGAATCCACGATAAGAAGATAATCCTCTGTGGGCGCGTTTATCGTAATCGTCACTGAATCGGTATGACCGAAATCATCATCGGCGATCCATTCCGCCGTGCCCGAGAATGTACCCGAATAGAAATCAGAAGTCATCCCTGATGAGGGATTGGTGGACGCCGCAGCCCCGCCCATGTTGTTTACGGACCATGTAACAGAAATATCACCGATGTAGCCAATTGAATTGTTGAAGGAGGAGGCATAGCCGGTAATCGAGATTCCCACATCCACTATCCTGTCCATGATCTCTCCCGACCCTATTAACATTGTATCAACGATCAATATGTAATCCACGCCCGGCGGGCTCACACTGAATGTAACTGTGTGGGTATGTCCGGCACCATCGTCTGCTTCCCATTCCGCGGCTCCTCCCAAATCACCCGAAAAGAAATCGGAAACCACACCTGTGCCCGGTATCGTGGTCGCAGTGGTTCCAGTATTGAGCACTGACCATGAAACAGAGATGTCACCGATGTAGCCGCTGCCGGGAGCGGAGATATTGAAGGCCGCCGCATATCCTGTTATGGTTATTCCCACATTCACGCTCCGGTCGGTGATGGTCGAGGTTCCTGTCCCCGGTGTGTCCACGATTTCTATGTAGTCAACCGAATAATCGGTTATTGTAAATGAAATGGTATGGCTGTGACCCGAACCGTCATCCGCCGTCCATGTTGCAGAACCCAAATTCATACCAGAATTGAAAAGGGAGCTTGTGCCGCCCGGTGGTGTTGTCATGGCATCTGCACCGCCCGAATTGATTACTGACCAGGAAACCGATACATCGTAGATGTAGCCGATGGTGTTGTTAAAACCTGCTGCATGCCCCATTATATCAGCATCCAGGAGCAC
>Ga0209536_100014463_pt1 | contig 11333 bp, 14 predicted proteins | sample DeeMarSeWOR28_12_FD_187461 | JGI IMG/M metagenome (GOLD analysis project Ga0209536, IMG submission 187461) | Marine sediment microbial communities from White Oak River estuary, North Carolina - WOR-2-8_12 (SPAdes) (version 2) | ecosystem: Environmental > Aquatic > Marine > Intertidal zone >... | reverse complement strand
TGCGTATGCATCCGAGGGCACGCATTGGCATTTTCTCTGTTATATGTTTGGTCATTTGAGAAGGCATTGATCTTTTAATTTCTACCTGAAGAAAAGATTGGAAAATTTGAACAGATGTGGTTATTTTCTTCCAATGTCAAGTTCCATTGGTCCAATGAACGTCTCTATTTTTCGTGAACGGACAGACCTAAACCCAGCCTCGAGCATTGATTCTGCAACATCCCCCTGATCAACCCCGAGTTCCTTTCCCATTAAAGCCATAGATAATAGACTCAGCACGATTGATTCAGGTTTTGTTCGCTCATGCGTCTGACCAAAAGGGAAAAGAGAAACAAAAACACCACCTGGATTGAGTGCATCATACACTTTTCTTATTACCGCACCAATTTCGACCGCGAATTGAAGTACACCAGACGCCCAGACCAGATCGTATCCTTCACCTATAGAGTCACGGTTGAAGTCTCCGCCAAGAACGTCCATCCTGTCTTTCATCTCATACTCTTCGATGTATCTCTTGGTTTCCTCAACGACTAAGGGGAGATCAAAGATGACTCCCCTCATACTCGGATGTGCATTTACTATAGCCATGCCAGTGAGTCCTGGACCTCCTCCGAGGTCCAGCATCTTCTGGAATGATCGGAACTCAGGTAGTTCCAATATAATATTAACAGCTTCTTGTGCATTGCCTGATTTTTCAAAATCAGCCATTATTGTTACTGCTTTTGCGAATTCCTCAATTGAGAAGGAAGGGTTTTCCTGAGGAGGGGGTGGTCCATCTTTTATTAGCTTGGGAAAGTTTTGGAGAAACTGTTCGTCGGTCTTCATAGTGGGAAGAAGGCGTCCCAGATACGTTGGACTCTTTTCTGCAAGGAAGGTTTGTGCTATTGGTGAGTTTCTGTAGAGACCATTTTTCTTTTGCAGAAGATCTATGGCTGTCAAACTGTTCAGGAAGATTCTGGTGTTTCTAGGATGGGTACCCAAGGTTTTCGCTACGTCTTCGGAGGATTTGGGTTCTGACAACAAGTTGAACACTTTCAATTCGATACCTGTTAAGAGTATTTTTGATCGGATGGGCGCAATGAGCATCCTGTAAAGGTTTTGATAGGTTAGATTCACTTCAGGTAGCTTTTTCATAACTTGATCACCTCCTCTTTTTCTCTCAAAATTCATCTTGTAAGCGTTTTTTGCCTCCTCACTCTCACCTCATACAATATTTTATTGCGAATAAATGAGTTTGTAAAAGATCTTTTCTATTCAGTTTTTAATGACAAAGCTCAAGAGAATTTCTAATTTCTAAATTCTATTCTAGAGAAATAAGTTAGAGGTTCATTCTTTTTCAAGAACCCTTTTAATGAAATCCAATGGCATTTTAGATTTACTAGAAATCTCATCAACATCGAAACCTTGTTCATCCAATCTTAAAACCACACTTTCCATTGACTCAGCAAACTCAAGAATATTACCATCACAATCAAATACCCTAAAAACCCTCTGTCCCCACGGCTCTTCTCGTATGGAATGAATAAACTCAACCTCTTCTTTTAACAATCGCTCAAATAACTTTTCCAAATCTCTTGTCTCGAAATAAAATTCAGCGCTGTCAGTTTTAACTTGAATAGCATTACGCTTCTTTCCAAAAATTAAATCTAAAGCATAATCTCTATCCCAGATCGCCAATCCCCCTTCAAAAACCACATTTCTTCCAAAATCAAACACAATTTTTTGACCAACAACTACTGAGTAAAAACGCTTTGATTTTTTAACGTCCTCAACTAACAAAACAGCACTATGGAAAACAGGACGCCCACTTTGTTCTTTCATTAGCTATGCCTCAACAGCAGACTTTAGACCATTTGTCCTATTTACTGGATTAAAGCTTTTCTTTGAGGCTATATGTTTGGTCTTTTCTGAAGTCTATGATTTTCTAGTTTCTATGTTTATAGCTTAGAGACAAGAATTTAGTGTCAAAAAGAGAGGTTTGGAACGGAATAGTTATTGTTTCAAAAGAAAAAGACTTGCCGTTGTTACCATAAAAATACTATCGTCAATACTCCTAGAACAGGGTGACCAACAGGATATTTTGTTGCATCGCAGCCAACAATGAGAAGCGCCAGAATTATTGGAAGAATGGAGATTAATCGAACCAATTTTAGTTTCATTTGATATCATCTCGCCTTAGTTGCTGAACTTCACAAATTAAGTAACAAACGCCCCCCCACATATCTTTTTGATATATTACAAATTATTTATATTCTTTTTCGATATATCTTTTAGAGGATTTAAGATGAAAGAAAGCATTGCTGAATATGGAATACTGGGCATATTAAGTAAAGAGCCGATGACAGGATATGATATAAACAAGAGAGTAAAAACGCGTATGGATTCATTTTGGGATATCAGCTATGGTCAGATTTATCCTACATTACGAATGCTGGAAAAAGAAGGGCATATAACAAAAAAGGTTGAAATCAACGAGAATAGACCAAACCGAAAAGTCTACTCTATCACAGAAAAAGGGATAAAAAAACTTAAGAAATGGCTATTGAAACCTGCAGAACCCGAAAGCGTAAAAATCGAAACGTTACTCAAAGTTGCTTTTGGAGAACAAGCACCCAAAAATGTGATTATTAAGCACATAGAAGAGTTCAAAATAAGAAATAGCTCAAAACTCGAAAAGACTCTCTCGATTGAAGAAGAAATGAAAGAACAATTGCAAAAGAACGAAAAATACTTCTTTCCGTTACTTACCGTCTTATTGGGAAAGAGTCTGCACAAAGCCAGCATTGAATGGGCAGATACTGCAAAAGAACTGGTATCTGAACATAAATGAAGTTTGTTTCTCGATCATGTTTGGTGGTATAAATTTGAAAACTTTGGTTGTATACTATTCTCGAACTGGAAAAACAAAATTTGTAGCTGAAAAAGTAGCCGCAGAACTTAAAGCGGACATAGAAAAAGTTATTGACCTAAAAAATAGGAATGGACGATTCGGATTTTTGAAAGCCGGTTATGATGCCACTCGGGGCAATGAAACGAAAATTGGGGCAACACAAAAGTTACTAGGCGAATATGATCTCATAGTGATCGGCACGCCTGTTTGGAATAGTAGACCCGCGTCTGCAATTAGAACGTATTTGAAGAGAAATGATTTTGCGGGAAAGAAAGTGGCAGTTTTTTGTACAAATGAGGGAATGGGAGAGGAGAAAGCTGTTGAAAGGACTAAAGCTTTGGTTTCTAACGGAAATATTGTTGGAGAGCTCGTAGTTACTAAGGTTTTTGAGAATCTAGAGGAGAATGAAAGTAAGATTCTAGATTGGTGCAGTAAACTCAGTTCTCATTGAGCCCTTTCTATTCTCATACTCTTCTCTCATATTATAGAAGTCAAAGAGATTTTTTTAATTTCTAAATTCTGAAAAGAATTGACTAGTAAAAAGGTAAGGTCAGTCGTCCAAATACAAACAAGTTTTAATAACTAATTGACATATGGAACAGGAAGTTAAATTCTTCGCGCCTTTCAGTTTATTTTAATCTGATAATTTTATTATGACGAGTTGATGTTTCGCTTCTCGACATTTTCATTGTTGAATTGAAGTTATTTATTGAATTGCAAGTTGAGAGATGTGTTATTAATAGTTTTTAGTAGTCTTGAAAGGGTCTATTCAAATTTCCTCATAGAAAAGGAGGGGTCAATTTTGAAAAGAAGATTTCTAGTTTACTTTTGCTTAATATTTTATTAAGTTTAGTGGGAATAACTATAAGGTCAATTGGAAAGAAATGGAAAAATGAAATGGAGGATTTGATTTGATTATCGAAATGCTTTCTGGTTTTCTCTTTCTGTTCATTTTGGTTTTAAACCTTGCAATGGGGGCATTGGGTTATTTAATGGAAAAAGATGATTATGACCCAGACATTGACCTTCAAAAGATTAATAAAAATCCCAAAAAATTTAAAACGAGCATCATGTTAGCTCTCATAGAACATGGTAGCGTCATCGCGCTTACTATAATGCTGTTTATAGCTTTTGGCCCATATAACATAATATTGGGTATTGTTTGGACAATCTGTCGAATAGCAGAGGGCTTGATCCAATTCCATAATGAACCGAAATATTGGGGACTTATCAATATAGCGAAACAATATTCAAGTGTTAGTGGCTCTGAAAAAAATTCATTGAGTGATTTAGCTCGCACCATTTTCACAACAAAAGACACTAAATTTAAATTTGCTATGATCTGTTGGTCCTTTGGTACACTTGCTTTCTCAATCGTGTTAGTCACATATGAAGTGGCACCCTCAACTATTGGATGGCTAGGGATCATTGCCAGCTTCCTTGTTGGTTTCGGGACTGCGATGAAACTTGTAAAACCTAACTCTAAAGATTTTACAGCTATCGGCGGTCTATCGGCGATTCTTTTTGAAGTAGTCATTGGAGGATGGCTACTACTTTCCCCACTTGCATAGAAATAATGGATCTTTATAGATGAAAAAGAAAGTGGTGAATGTAAAATGTTCACCTGAAGTTTTTCAGTTCAAAGAAGTAGAACACTCGTAGCAAAGGACAATGAAGTTCTGGAATAAGTATATTCTCCAACACCACATCGAGACTGTAGAATGCGAAGTTTCATGAGCCCTCTGGGAATGTAACCCATAAGACGAATAGCTTTTGGCTTCAGAGACCCTGTTGGAGCATGAATCATAGCGAGGCTTTTTCTTTGTCAAAGTTACTTGAAAACCCGTACATTTGAAGTCAAATAGAAATCCAATACAAAAACTGCAGAGGGAGGTCTGTTCAACCCGGCAAAAAGTTCTAATTTAGAAATTGCTGTAACCTTTTTGGGTTGAAAACAGCGAATTTAGCTTTCTTCAGGATTCTACCGATTTTCGGTATCAATCCTGCGGCATCAGTTCCAAGTTTGCATGTTAACGCGTGTTCGAATAGACCTATGATTTCTACGTCTATCACATCTCGGCGTAGCTTTTCTCGATTTAATATACTCTTTACTTCCTGGAGAGAAGGGCCTAGCACCAGCAGTCTGTCTAACAAAGACTTTCGCCAATTAGCGTAAACACTTTTCTGAATTTCTGATAACTCGGCTTCTACTTGAAGTTTTTCCCTGTTCAATTTAGCAACTTCAATGTTTAGGGGCAAGTCTTCGCAAAAACCGAACAGCTCCACCATTTTCTTCAGAGCAACCTTTCGCCCCTCCAAAAGCTGAGACTGCAAACATCGTAAAGGCAAGGTTGCACAAATTTTTTCAGGCTTGAAAACTCCTATATCCACCGACAATTCCATTTTGCTTTTCGCTAGGTCCGTGATGTAGCCCTTTAACGCCGAAAACTCGGTTATCTTCTCAAAGCTTGTCGGACATAACCCTATCTCCTTCATCAAGTAACTTGTGGCTACGCGTTCATCTATGCCTTTTAGAACCAGCTGCGCCCATCCGCCAGCCCCAAAGCCTAAGATTTTAGCTTCAACCTCTAACCCTTTAAAAGCAAGCTCCAAGGTCTTTTCAATCTGCTTAAATTGCTTGTCACTGTTAATTTTCGTCAGTAACGTTAGCGTAGTCATGGGCATTCGCCAATTAAACCTTCTATTTCCTCATGAAGGCTTCGAACCCTTTCAGCTGCTTCATACTTAAGTTCCTCAACAAGCCTCTCAATAGACACATCGATTGGCACGCGTTGACCGTTTTCAATCAGCTTATCCGCGTAAGAAACTATTTTCTCTTCAAGAGAAACGGGCACATAAACGCCTTTTGACCACCCTAGCTTAAGCGCTTCGCCATTGGTTATTCCGCCTCCAACATGCCTCTCAACTATATTCACCACAGACTCAGGTAAACCTACAGCCCTTGCTATTTTACCTCCAACAACCGCGTGATGAACAGTATGCGTTTTTGAACGACCAATATCATGCACAAGAGAGCCAATTTCCACAAGGTTCGAATTCACTTTCAAACCTCTTTCTTTGAGAATGTCAGCAGTCTCTAACGCAAGTTTTGAAACTGCCTTACAATGATTTACAACTTTCAAGGAACATCCATTTTCAAAAAGAAGATGTAAGGCCTGTTCCCTAGAAGGAAGCTCTTCACTCACCCAGTTCCTTCCTTAGCTGGTCAACTTTCAACGATAATTGCTCAACAAAATTTTCGTTTTCACAATGTACTAAAGGTTTCCCACATGTAGAACAATGAAAAACCAGCTCAACGGCTTCTTCAAAAGGGACTCGATTGCATCCTTGCGTGTAGCAATAATAAAAATCATGGTTTTTTTCATATTCAAGGCGAACGTTCAGTTTCTCCAAAACTCTGCGCTTCTGGCTGAGAATAAAACCTTCAAGCTGGTTGGGTTGAAGCTTCCAGTGGAATATGAACCAACCAGTTTTGGGGTCACGTGTTCTTCTTAGGCTCACAAGAGAATGATCGTAAAGCTTGTAGAGAATTTTACGAACCGAATTTAGCCGAATGCCTGTTGCGTTAGCAATTTCGTCGTCCGTTGTTTCATCTATATTTTTTAGATGATCAACAAGTGTTACTGCTTCCTCTTCACCCATCGCCGTTGCAACTTTAGTCAATGTTGCATCATCAATAGTTGATAACATGTTCCGCTTTCCTTTTAACACAATATTTATGATATCGCTTCAATAAAACTCTTCTTGATACCTAAGAAAAAATCAACATTCAACTTTTGTTTTCTTGCCTCTTTCCTGAGGCAGGATCTTTATCTTAGCTTTTTTGAACTCTTTCGCTAATTCTTTACCTTCAAAGAACCGGTCCAAAAACACAGCAAGCGCTGCCAACTCTGAATGCGGCTGATTTCCAACTGCCACATTAAAGTCAGACACTTCGTCTGAAAAGAACGTGCCAGGAACCTTTTGGCAACCTACTAACAACATAACCTTTTTTCTCAATCGTCTAATTCTATTGAGAACATCGCTTGTTTCAATGTTTTCTCCGTATGCCGTCAAATGAACCACGACTCCATTGCTAGCCTTCCAGTCTTTAACTGCATTTTTCCAAGCTTTTCCCATTTCAAAAAAGAATTTTCCTCCCCAATTTCGCGCAACCTTCTCTATGTTTTCCTTTATTTTCTTGTCTACCACATCTGAAAGCAGGAATCCAGAAGCACCCATTGCCCGAGCAGTTAGAGCAACATGAGTTGTGAGTCGCGCGTCTCGTTGTTGCCTGTGGCCCCACCTTAGCACAACAATTTCACGCGCGTTTTTTTCTTTGTTGTTTGAGTTCGTGGATTGTTCCGAATTTTCCATTGAGTTTATCCACTCGTTTTCGTACTTTTTCAGTGAAAATGGGATTTGCCTCAAATATGATTTGCACGGAGTCACTCAAGAACTTTTCATTCTGTACGTTCGCTTTTTCGTGAACCCAAGCTATGAAAGCCATGGTTTCCCTAGTTAATGGAACAGAAAAAGATGCTTGAACATGATCTTCTAGTTTTTTCAATAGTTCCCTTTTCAAAATTTCAAGATTAGTGCAGTGTAACGCCGACAAAAGAATAGGGTTTTGTGTTTTCGGTTCTAAAGCTTCTAACTTTTGTTTCATTTCCTTTTCATTCAGCAAGTCGATTTTGTTTAGCACTGTTATGATTGGTATACCTGATGCGCCAATACGTTCAATGGTTTCTAAACATATGTTGTTTTTCTTTTCAATTTTCTCCAAGGATTCACTTATATCTAATACTAGCAATACGAGGTCTGAATAGATGGTTTCTTCAAGGGTAGAATGGAAAGCTTCAATCAGCGTGATGGGCAAGCGGTCTATGAAGCCAACTGTATCTGTTAAGAGGAACTTTCTTTTTGAGACTTCAATAAGCCTTGTTGTGGTTGAAAGCGTCGTAAACAATGTTTTGTCAACCCTTGCTGTTTCTTCCGTCAAAGCATTAAAAAGTGAACTTTTCCCAGCGTTTGTATATCCTGCTAAAGAAATTGTGAAAAACCCCAATTCGGCTCTTCTTTCACGGTGTAAAAGCCGTTTCTCTCGGATTTTCTTAAGTTTCAATCGAATCGTATGAACTTGACGCTTCACAGCGTCATAATAGACGTCGGCTTCGTAGGCTCCAAGCCCCATGAATCCAGGCTGCTCCCTCATCTTGGCTAGTCTTACTCTTTCTTTGGCGTGAGCAAGTTCATACTGTAGTGTTGCCAGCTGAATCTGCAGTTTGGCTTCCATGGTGGTTGCTCGTTTTGTAAAGATTTCAAGTATCAGTTTGAAGCGATCGATGGCTTCTATTCCTGTGGCTTTTGCTAGATTGTAGGATTGAACCGACTTCAAACGATTATCAAAAAGAAGCTTCTCAGCGCCCGTTTCCTCGACAAGCGCGGTGAGTTCTTTCACTTTTCCAGCGCCTATCTGATAGCGAGCATCTGCCGGTCTGACTTGCTCTACCTTTGCGACAACGTTGTATCCTGCGGCTTCTGCAAGGTTTTTGAGTTCATCTAAACTTGATGCTTCATGGTTCAAGCGTCTTTGTACTATGATTGCTTTCGTTCTGTGGAATCCTCCCCGCCTTTCTTGTTCAGTTGAATAAGGTCACCTAATGTTGGCTCGCGATTTAGTGATTTAGAGATTCCTATTGGGATTTTTTCTTTTTTAATTGGAACGAGAAGCTTTATTTTCAAAGCATGCTCGAGCTTGGTAACGAGAATATTATTAGGCGTCATTTTTCCAGTTTCAAGTTTGCTCAAGACTGATGCTTTTTCGTTTATTTTCTTACCAAGCTTCTCATGAGAAAGACCCATATTTTCTCGCGCTTGACGAATTTTCGAGTCGTATCCTTCAACTATTTCTTGAGTGATTTCCACTCTAGCTCGCACTGTTTTCTTTTTCTGAATAAACGGCATTGATGTAAAAGGCATTTTTAGGGTCCTTGGTCCACGTTCTATCTCTTCCTCCCTGATAATTTTTCCATGTTTTGAACATTCAATGCATACAGTTAGTCTTGCCCCTTCAATTTTGGCTCTGATGGGGTTGCTGTGAATTTTACGTCCGCAGACTTCACACCGCACTAATTTTTCACCTATGTGTCTTTATTATTTGGTAGTGTTTATATTTGTCGAATTAGAGCAAGTGAAAATACATGGAAAGAAAGTTGAGACGCATTAGAAGCATTGCTGACTACCAATTCGGAAAAGATATGGGCACTAAGCTTTTTCCGGAAAACGTGGAAATCACGCATTCCAAAACGACTGGCAGAATACGTTATGTACACCTTAATGGTAAGAGACTGGCAACCCTTCGCCCCACAGACGGGCTTTTTTCCCTAAGCATACCCGCTGCTCGCATTGTAGCTGAAAACCGTGGTTCTGCAAACTGTTTCGTCACAGTTCAACAAGATGTTTCTCCATTCATCGCTGATGGTCACGATGTTTTTGCAGCACATGTTGTTAAGGCTGACGAAGCAATCCACCCTAGAGACGAAGTTGTTGTTGTAGATGAGAACAATCACGTTTTGGCTGTTGGACGCGCTCTGTTGTCAAGCTTAGAGATGCAAACTTTCAGGACGGGCGTAGCCGTCAAGATCAGGCGAGGAATTGAAAAAGAAAGTTAAGTATATGAGGATCTACTGTAGAATAACTTGTGGAAGTGAACCCTATGCGTAGACGCATGAAACCTCGAGAAACCAAGCGCATGATGCAACGCATGGGCATGAATATGGACGCTGTCCCAGACGTTGAACAAGTAATCATAAAAACTAACAGCAAGGAAATTGTCGTAGAGCAGCCTGAAGTGGCGATTCTGGAAATGCAAGGACAAAAAATCTTCCAAGTAATCGGCGGCAAAATCATCGAAAGAGCTCCTAAACTCACAGCTAATAGCGCGCCAAAAGTTGCAATGTCCGAGGAAGACGTGAAACTTGTGGCAGACCAAACTGGCAAAAGCGTGGAAGAAGCAAGAAACGCCTTGGAAGAATGTGAAGGAGACTTGGCGAAGGCGATATTGCTACTTCAGTCTTGACAACCTCTAGATTGTAGTTATACTCAGAAAAAAGCCCTTCTTTCGCTGGAAGAAATACCTAATTCTGAGTGGACTATTCTTTCTGAAATTGTGGGGTCCTTGTTCTTTTGGGCATTGGGTTTTATTTGCTGATAACCCGAGTTTATAACAAAATGCAGCATCCCAATGGATTTAGGGTTTTTTGCCTTTTTTGCCACTGAGAAACAGGGGAAATCTTTTCATCTTAAACAGTTATGAAGCTTTCATCCTACTTGGATAACAGGTTTTGCTGCTATATATTGGAAATCAAGATGTGGGAATTGGTTTCTTTGAACTATTCATTGATAAAAGCTGCTTGAGATCCTTTTTCATCATGTTTATCCAGCCTTGTTCAAAATGGAACAAAGCGTTATCGCTGATCACTCTGATCCTGCAGTCGCCCTTGCAATCGGACTCTTTTTTAGGTATTTTCCCACATGTCGCTTTGCAAAGCTCGTTAACATAATTGTTAATCCTCAGGTACAACCTTTCAGGTTTGAACTTAGGCATATACTGCTCCGATATCCTCTGGATGTCATTTTGCATTAACTCTTGTTTTGCAGCTGTTGTAAATCTTTTACCGAAAAGAAAACCTTTGTCGTATTCTTCACGTTCCATATCTTCCAACATCTTTTTCACAGTGTTTATTCCAACAAAACCAGATTTTGTTTTTGACTCCACTATTCGTAATAAAATCTTTTCGTTTGATTCCGTGTCTAGGGCGGTTATATCTATACTTTCATCCCGTTTTTCCCTATCTTCACAGCTGTAGTTACGCATCGCTATGAATAATTCGGCTTCATCTTGAATGCTTACTCTAATTCCTCCTTTTTTCCATTAATTCTTAATGGACCCCAAATCTTTACAAAATCTTTTTTTCAGCCTAATAATCTAAAAACTTGTGTCCATTTTCTTTATTTATATTCTCATAACAGTTAATATACTCTTCCCAAAAGCATATTCTTTTTTAATGAAAAATTATCCTCAATTGGATAATCTGAAATTTTAGGTTTCATCTATCGGCTTTTATTCATTTTCTTCCCGAAATTTCACTATTTATCTTACAAAACTCTAAATCAAATGGTCAAATGGTCAGCTATGCCAGGAATAATTGAAAATTTCTTAAAAGCACTTCAATTTTCTCTTTTTCTCAACGACAGCTTTAAATTGAATGCAAGGTTTATTGGATGCATTGAAAAAGGAATAATCTATCTCCGCAGAATAAAAACCAAGCTTTAACCTGCAGAGTAAATGAAGTTTCTATTTTCAATTTCATTCACAAGCAAATAGAGGTGATTTCACACGTCCCAGAAAATAAAGTTTGACATTAAATGCAATGAATGC
>Ga0209536_100014462_pt1 | contig 11333 bp, 7 predicted proteins | sample DeeMarSeWOR28_12_FD_187461 | JGI IMG/M metagenome (GOLD analysis project Ga0209536, IMG submission 187461) | Marine sediment microbial communities from White Oak River estuary, North Carolina - WOR-2-8_12 (SPAdes) (version 2) | ecosystem: Environmental > Aquatic > Marine > Intertidal zone >... | reverse complement strand
AACATAATCCTTGGAACGAAAAATATTTGAATTTATAGGTTGAGTCGTTGTTCGGGTGGGTGCACAGGAGTTGAAAATAAGCGAAGTTATTGCGATGAGTACGTAAAAGAATATAGTTTTAGGGCTATTCAAGCGCAAATTCACCTGGAATCGAGCTATAATATGAGCAACCATAGCAGCCCTCGACAAAAAGATAAGCCAGCAAATTACAATTGTTCAAACAACCGGCACGCACATCAGTCCGGTTGTATGGCTTTAGCATATTCAACCTGTTATCCTAGTCTTATTTTCGGTTGCTTGTCAAATTAAATATCCTATTTAGCAATTTAGCGATTACCATTTAAATATGGAAGCGCCATTAGCGTTTTGAACGATCAAATTCCAAAAATTCCCGGTAGTTAATTTGCTTGACTTTGGTTTTCGACCATAATAATTTGATAGGGTTAAAAATTAGAATTGCCCGTTTCAGACAGATCTTCCGCAAAAATTCAGGACGGCATATGCAGCCCAACCATCACCTTAAAACTTAAGGGGGAAAAGCGCCAAATGAATTCAATCCAGCGATTCGGCAACCATTTAAACACCCGCTATTTGATTTTTGGTCTGGTCGCCTGGTGGCTGGCAATGCTCATTGTTTATTCGGTTATCAGCCTGCGCATAAATCACCGCAAAGACAAGTTAAGACAATCAGGCGTCGAAATAACGAATGAATTTTCCAAACGTGTCAGCCTGCCGCTTTTAGAAAAAAATTCTCAGTCAATCCATGCCTTGCTCACCGATGCCGCCAATAAAACCGATGTAATTTACGCTTCTGTCGTTGATCACCGCAATAAAGTCGTCGCCTTTACCGGCACCGGGCATCTTATGCCGGATTTGACTGAAGGGGCCAGTTCTATTGAAAAAGTATCGATCTGGGAAGGGGGTTTTGCAAGCCATGCCCGAATTCTTAACTTTGTCTCCGATATAACCTATGGCGGCACCAAAATTGGAGAAATTTTCATCGGGTTATCTACCCCCGAATCGTTTCAGACCCAAAGAACATTTGCAATTATCGCCGTCTCAAGCAGTTTGATTTTGTTGTTTTTAATAGTATTATTACGATATCAGTCGATCAGAACATTTCTGGGGAAGTCTTTAAATGTAAACTATTCGAATACTGCAATGGATTCAATGGCCGGACGATCTGGTATCATCTGCCCGTTGTGCGGAACACAAAACGTGTCATCAGACACCTTATTCAGTCAATCAAATCTAGACAAATTCCTGGTCATGGGGAACTCGAAGAATAGCGCATGTGATGGAAACATTGATGGCGCCTCAAAAAATAATCCGCAAAAACACGCAAAAACTGAAGGTTTTTCATGGATGAGACGCCAGATCATATTACGCTGCACCGAGATTATTAAAAAACTGACCGTCTAAATCGTATTTGCAATGGCAAGGAGGTGTTCCATGCTTGTCAATGAAATTGCCACAATGACAGCGGTGAAAGTGAAAGAAATTTCAACGAGCACCTTTACCAAAATAGCAAGAGGCATGAAAACCATTTCTAAAATAAAATTCATTGAACGCATTCGAAAGCAATTCACTATCTGTCTGGCTGTCTGGCTTCTCCTCAATTTCGGCGGCTTTTTATATTATCACTACGCATTTGAAAACAGAAATGATACCTTCTTCCAGCTAGGACTTTCTGAGACGCAAAATCTTGAGTCCAAAAGCGGGCCTTTCGTTTTAGAAAAAGACATCTTATCGCTCAATGTGGCTATCAAAGAATTGCAAGATTTAGACGATCTGAAATTTGCTGCCATAACGGATCACAAAAACAACATCCTGGCTCACACAAACGCAGACATGATGAATCAAAAATTTGAGCCACTGCCAGATGAAAAAGCAATCGATACAATTGACGGGGTCAAGATTACTTCAGGAATTTCACCAGACCAAACAGCGGTTGTCGGTTTTTTTAAAAATATTATTTTTTCAGATGTCGAGATCGGTAAAGTTTGTGTCGTCCTTTCTACAACGAATCTGAATAGCGACCTGAATCGATTGCGGCTTTTATATTTATCGGGTGTTGTGTTGACGATAATCTTGCTGGGGGGCAGTTTATACCTATTGGATCGCCAAGCCAAGGCCAAGGCCATTAAGGTGCGGCAAGATATCGAAAAAATGGACCGGATCGGTCCTTACCTTTTACATAAAAAGGTTGCCCGGGGTGGAATGGCCGAACTATTTCTGGCAGATTACATTCGTCGCGACGGATTTAAACGAAAGGTGGCTATTAAGCGAATCCTGCCTCATCTTGCGGGAAATAAGAATTTTATTAAGATGTTCACCCGTGAGGCCAGAGTTGCCGCCCTATTGCAACATCCGAACGTTGTCCAAATCTTTGATTACGGCAAAATTGATAACGCTTATTTCATCGCCATGGAGTATATCGATGGCAAGAATTTAGGAGAAATTCTCTCCGCTTTGAAACAGGGTCTCCCATTTGACAAAGCTGCTTTTATTATCTCCCAAATCTGCAAAGGCCTGGATTATTCCCACACCAAGCAGGATGAAAACACCGGGGAGCCTTTTCATATCGTCCATCGCGATATCAGCCCCCAAAACCTGCTGGTTTCCTATCAAGGAGAGGTAAAAATAAGTGATTTTGGAATCTCCAAGGCCAGGTCTGAGCCGAGTTTAACCCAGGCAGGTGTTGTTAAAGGAAAAATGGCCTATCTGTCGCCCGAACAGGCCCTGGGAGAACCGATCGACCACAGAGCGGACATTTACGCCCTGGGCCTTGTTTTTTATGAAACGCTTACCGGAAAAAGAGTATACAGGTTTAAAAACGATATTGATGCAATCCGGATGATACCGAAAATGGATATTAAACCGTTAAGCGAATCAATGCCCGATATTCCGGAAGAATTAAACCGCATCGTGATGAAATGCCTGGAAAAACAAAAAGATAATAGATATCAGAGTGCTTCAGCAGTAAATGCAGATTTGTTGAAATTTAGAAAAGAACAAAAATTGACTTTTGACGCTTCCGATCTTGCGGATTTCATGAAAAGAAAATTCAAGACTAACGATAACTCCTCACCGTCAAAGTAAGCCGAAAACCAGAGGAGTTTAATATGCCCCCTAAAATATTCGCCGGCAAAACCGATACCGGGCTCAAACGTAAAAATAATGAAGATGTATTTTTCCTGAGCCCCGAGGAAGATTTCTGCCTGGCAGCGGATGGCATGGGTGGCGCAGCTGCAGGTGAGGTCGCCAGCAAAATTTTTGCTGAAACAGCGCTTGAAATTTTTTCAGATAATACCCATCGTTCTGAGAAGGAAATCCTGCATCGGGTTCAAAAAGCTTACAGTATCGCAAATGAAAAAATTTTAGAACACGTCACTCAGCACCCCAGCCACCGGGGGATGGGCTGTACAGCAGAATTGTTGGCATTTTTTGACGAAGGTTTTATTCTTGGCCATATCGGAGATAGCCGTACCTATCGATTAAGGAACGGGCAACTTGAGCAGCTCACCCAGGACCACACACTTGTTCAACAGCAGCTTCAAGAGGGTTTGATATCCCCCGACCAGGCCAAAAAACACCCCATGCGCAACGTCATCTTCCGTGCAGTTGGCATAAAAAAAGAACTCACGATCGATCTGTTGGATGGGAAATTCTACTCCGAAGATCTGTTTCTTCTCTGTTCAGACGGCCTGACCGATATGATTCAAGATGATCAGATTCAGGATATTCTGTGCTCCGATATCGATCTCAACCAAAAAGCCGAAGACCTGATTGAGTCTGCTAAGGTTGCCGGTGGAATCGATAATATTACCGTCGTTCTGGCCGCCATTACGTAATGTTTCATTAATATTACCCGGCAATATTACCCGGCGCTTCAAACCAATTTTAAATTTTACCCGCCTTGAAAGTGGAATCATGCCGAAACCTTATTTGGAATGGATCGATGAGAACCGTCAAACTCAACAGTTAGAAATCGTCGATAAGGTCTTTATTGGACGTAGCTGCAAGGGAGTGGACCCTCAAAAAAGGATTCTGGTACAAGATGAACAGGTGTCCAGGGACCATGCCGTAATTAGCAGACGGGCAAAACAGCTTCAAATTACCGATAGGAGCAAAAATGGTACCTGGATAAACGATATCCGTTTGGCAGCCGGTGCATCCAGTGATCTTGCGGATGGAGATACCATTCGTTTAGGCGAATTCTCTTTGCGGGTGTTTTATCCTGAAAATGTTACCGCTGTTACCGATGCAGCCACTTTAACCGACGGCACCCGGGTGATCCCGACCGAGATAATCGTGACCAATGTTGTCGCTGATGTCAGGGAGTTTACCACTTTTTCCCAGGAAAACGCGTCCTCAGATGTCTATGCCTTGATGAAGGAAATATTTGATACCTTCAGTGCCATTGTGTATAATTTCAAAGGAACCATTAAAGATTACGCCGGCGATGCCGTCTACGCGTTTTGGGATCATGCGGTTGAACCGATAAGTACGCAGGCCGTTTTGGCCTGTCAGGCCGCAATCCAGCAAACCCAGACGATAAACGAGATCCGCACCAAATTAAGCGGGAAAAATATTGCATCTGATAATCTTCAGATGGGCTGGGGAATAACAACCGGTAAGGTGACGATGTCACACTATGGTTCACGCGCGGCCGATTTGGCGCTGGTTGGTGATTGCACCAATTTGGCTTTCCGTTTATCCGGTCTGGCGAACAAGCAATTAACTGAAAAAATAGTGATCTGCTCGCAAACTGCAGAACTGATCCGTAACGACCTCAAGATAAAAGACCTCGGGGCTGTTGAGATCAAGGGTAGGACGGGTAAGGAACACGTTTTCGGATTGAGTCTAAAAAGTTAGAAGTGCCTAGAATGACTAAAATGAGCTAAAATGCCTAAAGTTATGGTTTCGCTGCGCTCCATCTTTTATTATAAATATGATAGAATTACTCAATTTCAGGCATTTTAGCTCATTTTTAATTTTAGCTCAATTGTTGTTTTCTCGGTCTTCGAAGATAAACCGCTATTTTTAAAATAGCTTCTATTATCTCTTTATATGGTATTTTCAACCACTATTTTTCTATTCGGCTTTCTCCCCGCGGTAATCGTAAGTTATTATGGACAGCAATTGCTGTCCCCTAAAAAGCTGCGCAACTTCGTCCTTCTTTTTTTCAGCTACTTATTTTATCTTTACGGCGCCGCCGGTTTTCTTTTGATCTTAATCCTGTCCACTCTGGCGGACTATGTGCTCGGGCGTCTGATCGACCGCGAGACCAAGTACAACAGGTTGTGGCTGAGTCTCTCTTTGCTTCTTAATTTGGGGCTTCTGGCCTATTTTAAATACGCCAATTTTTTTGTGGCAGAATTTAATAGTTTCCTTTTAGGATGGAAATTTTTCCCAATCGAGTGGAGTGAAGTTATCCTGCCCATCGGAATTTCATTTTTTACATTCCAAAAAATCAGTTATATTATCGATGTGTACCGGGGAAAAAGCCGTGCGCTCGTGAACGTTATTGATTTCGCCCTATACATCGCTATGTTTCCGCAATTAATTGCCGGACCCATCGTGCGCTTCAGTTATATCCGGCGCCAGCTGAAAGAGCGCCGTGAATCATGGAACAATTTCTACAATGGAACCTTACGCTTTTGCTGGGGCCTTTTAAAAAAAGTCGTGATCGCCAGTTCTTGCGCTCAGATCACAGACGTTATTTTTGGCCTCAATTTGGAATCGCTTGATACAAAAGTCGCCTGGCTCGGTGCAATTGCCTATACGCTCCAGATTTATTTTGATTTCTCCGCTTATTCGGATATGGCCATTGGCCTGGGCATGCTGTTTGGTTTTACATTTCCCGAAAATTTCAACCGGCCCTATTCCGCCATAAGCATCACCGACTTTTGGCGTCGCTGGCACATCACATTGAGCCGCTGGTTCAGAGACTATCTGTATATTCCCCTTGGGGGCAACCGTCGGACGACAACAAGAACCTGTCTGAACATGGCAATCGTTTGTATCCTGTGCGGGCTCTGGCATGGAGCAAATTGGACATTTCTGATCTGGGGAATTTATCATGGCGCGTTCCTCATCATAGAACGTATCACCGGTGTGCGTGAGGTTTCCCCGCAGAAATCCAAAATTTTACGTCGCTTTATAACGGTGTTAATCGTTATTCTCGGCTGGGTGCTTTTTCGTTCAGAAAATATCGCCCAGGCGATTGGATTTTTGGGTGCCATGTTCACGCTCACGGATTTGCCAATTTCCTACGAATTAAGCCTATCACTAAACTACCGAAACCTTCTTATCCTGATGGCGGCATTGCCGGTATTCTTCCTGCCCGGTGATTTTTCTTTGATAAAAATTTTGATAAACAAAAAAGATCCGGTCCCGTTGCTCGCGGGTGCTTTAATGATCCTGCTGGCGCTTCCGTATTGCGCAGCGCTTATTGTTGGCGGCGCGAGCAGCCCCTTTATTTACTATAGGTTTTAAACGTGAGATGCGAAAGATATTTTCTCTGATATTTGTCTTCCTTCTTTTAACACCAGCCGCGGTGTGGTTAATCGATTTTGATTTTGACCTTCAAGTGGATCGAATTGGGTTAAAACCGCCCCGGTTTGATGGGCGAGCGCTTTTCAACAATGAGTACTACCGGGCTTTCGACCAATATTTTAATGACAATTTTTCCTTGCGAAGTCCGCTCATTTTCACCAAAAGATGGTTGGATTACCGCATATTTCACATGACCGATGTCAAAGGTGTCCATGTTGGCACGAATGGATGGCTTTACAGCCGTCAATCCATCGATGATTATCGCAAAGAAGCCTGCGATCGAATGCAAAACATTGAACGCTTGGTTTTAGAGCTTCACGCCATCGAAAAGATAATCGAATCCACCGGTCGCCGATTTATCTTTATTGTCGCACCGAGCAAATCAACAATTTATCCTGAATATGTGGGATTTGTGCCACAGAGCACAACCTGTAATCGCAGCCAATACGATCTGTTCCTTGAAACCATTGAATTTCATCCCATGCAAAGCTTTGTGCGGCTCGAACATCTCTTGCAGGATGCCAAAAAAAACCAGGCACTGCTCTACGACAAGACCAGTGCTTATTGGAATGATCTGGGCGCTAGGGCGGCAACCCATGCCATTCAGACACAAATTATTCAGGACGACAGACAGAAACGGGTATTTGATTACCAGCGCCGTGATGCAACCGGCGCCGGCGATCTTGCCAGACGATTGATGGGTTTTTTGAGCGGAGTTGATGATGTTCCCGTCATGCATCTATCATCTTCGGGGCAGTCTGAATTTTCTTCTGTAATCGTCTATGGTGATGATTTTATTGATAATTTAATTCCTCACCTGACACAAATATTCAGTCAGCTTACGGTAATCCGCGCAGACAGCATTCCATCAAGGCATTACGGTGAAGATTTGCACGCCAGCGATCTCATTTTGCTTGAAAGGGCGGAATCTGAGCTGGAAACGATACACCTTGAAATTGACAACATTTTTTCAACATTTGAAGCCGATGCTTTGATCCCCGACCGTTATCTGCTGGATCTTAAAAATATTGTACCGGGCTCAAAGGTGTCCCTCGACAAAAGCGGCAAATATGTGCAGATCAAATCCGTCGGCCGTCGATCCATTTTTCAACTCCCGGCCATTGCGGGATCAGATGATCGAATCTTCAGAGTCCTGAAGTTAACCGTTGAAGCGCCGCACTCCGACATCATGACTTTTGAGTACATGAGCAGCCCTGCCCTTGTTAAGCTCAAATCTCTCAAGCCGGGAATCACAACGTTATATTTGCCACTTCCCTTTCAAAAGCTGATATCGCTAAACATTCATCCAGGCAATAAAGCCGGTGTGATTATTTTGCAATCCGCTGAGATACTCGAATTTCCTGAAATGCCGGGTGCTGCCAAGCCCAGGCGCGGAAAAAAATTACTTGCCAGAGTAGATAAAGGAAATGGGACTGATACCCAAGACCCTGATTCAGAAACCGTCGTAATCGAATCGGATCCTGACAAGGACATTTCGGAACCAAAGTCGAATAAAAGCGAACCCGGTGCCAATTCTAAAATAGATTCTCCTGTAAACAGCGCCGCGTCAGAGTTTAATAAAGAATTAGTCGCGCAAAAAAATCCGGAAGACAAAAATGATACCAAACCAAAAGACGCCAAGATTCCCATTTCCGTGAAGCAAACCGAAATTAGAAATCCTAATGAAATGGCGGGCAACATGAGGGCAAAGACCCGTAATCTTGAAACCACTGAACAAATTGCCGCAGTACCGATCTCAACATCACCCTCTCTTACTGTAAACGATTTTGAAGATGGAAGTATTTTTCAACGCCGGGGACAAAGCGCGGATATCGTCGTATCCGGTACTTACAAAGGGCAAGTTGAAGCCATAGAGGCCCGGGTCGTCAGGAACAACACCATCGAGGAAATCGTACCTTGGACGGTTATCGATTCTGCACTGCGAAATGGAATTTTTGTCGGTACATTTGCGGATGTACCGCAGGGGGGGTGGTATAATATCCAGGTCCGCAGTCATAACGATCATACGATCTTCAGCAATGGTCAACATAAGTGGGGCGTTGGAATGTTAATCGCCTGCCTGGGGCAATCGAACATGAAAGAGTGGTTTTACACCGGTAACGATTTAGAGGCCCATTCGTTGCTGCGCAAATTCAGTGACCGCGGTTGGTCGATATTAGCTGATCACGGCAATGCCGCGATTGCCTTTGGTAACCGCTTAATCGACCGGCTGGGGATTCCGGTCGGGCTTCTCGATTATTCAGTTAATGGATCGGGCTTAAGAAAGGAAGCCGATTGGGGCACGGGCTACTGGGAAGATACATCACCGAATTCGATCTATGATCGTTTTGTTACCGGCGTATCAAATGCAGGCGGTGCGGCGGAATTTATAATCTGGGTACAGGGCGAAGCGGATGCAGCCCGAGGAACCGTAACAAAGAATGAATATGCAGAATCCCTTGAACATTTTATTATAAATCAGGTGAGATCCGATATCGCCAATGGCTCGGATCGTGAAAACTTGCCTTTTCTGGTTGTCATGATGATCAAACGCCCCGGCGGCAAAGACGGGCCCCACCAGGATATCCGGGATGCCCAAAGGCATGTTGTCGAGAACGTCGCCGAATGCTATTTGGCAGCGACGACGCTTGATCTTAAAAATCACGGTCGGCAACACCTGACACCAAAAGCGTATATCTCGATGGGCAACAGGGTGGCTCAAACGGTTTTGCATGTCCTGGGAAAAGAAACCTACCACCGGGGTCCAAACGTAACGAACGTAAAGCAAATTGATAGCAGTACCTTAGAGATCGCAATCCAGCATAATGGCGGCAATGACTTCAAACCAGCCATAGGCATAACCGGTTGGGAAGTCATCGCCAATGGCTCTTCCGTGCCCATCGCAAAAGTTTATCGCCATGATCCCCAAACGATCCGGATACTTCTTGAGCGTCCATTAGCGCATCAAGCTCAAATTCGTTATTTATACGGTGCTATGCCGGATGCGAAGAATCCTGTCATCGATAATTCTCCGTTGTCTCTTCCCTTGGAAGAATTCCAATCAGATATCAATTAATTTGAACTGAAAATAATCAGACTTATATTTATAGTGGTGCTTATTGACACGCATCAGTAATGATTTCCGGAGAACGTATCAATGAAAATCAAGTATAATATATATGGTCAGGACAAACTGGCGCAAAGGAAATTTTTAATTATATCTTTATTCTTATTATTTTCTCCGGTTTTATTTTCAAAATTTATCTTAGCGGAGAATTCATATATGGTCGCTCAATCAAACAAAAACACTATCGGATGCACGCCCACGCCACCGGATGCACTGGGCCCCTTTTATAAACCAAATGCACCCATGCGCAACAGTGTGGGCAAAGGTTATGAACTACGCGGCAGGGTTATGTCTTCCAGGGACTGCTCGCCAATTCCTCAGGCGCGTATTGAATTATGGATGGCAGGTCCTGACGGGGATTACAAAGATGATTACCGGGCAACGCTAATTTCAGATGAATCGGGCGAATACCGATTTGAAAGCCACATAGCACCATCTTATTTGAATCGGCCGCCGCACATTCATATGCGTATAGCCGCCGATGGCTTCAAAACGCTGATCACCCAACACTATCCGGAATCAGGTTCAAGCAGTGGCGAATTTGATCTTGTACTGATTTATCACCAAAAATAATATTTAATATTTAAATAATATAAGAATTTTATTTAAATCAAAACTTTAAATAAATTTGGCTCTCTTAATCCACACACTCATCCTCGCATAACTCTCCGACCGCATAGGTTTCTCCCATTTTAAGTATCCGGAGCTCCATGTTTTGGGGCTGCCTCCGGTCCCAGGCATATTGCAGCCGGCGGGGCGGATCTAAAATATGCTCAAAGCTCATGATCCAGGTCCCCCAGCCCCAGGGAATGAAAACTTTACATTCCAAATCTTCAGCAGCTCGCAGGGCATCCTCCGGGGCGAAATGCCAGTGGCGTTGAAACCAGGCGCTGATTGGCATCAGACAGATATCGACTTCACCCACACGTTTTTTAATATCTTTAAATACAGCACTGTAGCCGGTATCACCGGCAAAATAAACACGATAATTATTCCACTCAAAAAGCCATCCACCCCACAGGCTTTGATTCATCTCATACATGGATCGACCCGAGCGATGATTGGCGGGCAAAAAATGGATGGTCAGATCACCGATCGTATCCTGGGTATACCAATCCATACCCGTGACATTGGAAAACCGCGCCGGAAATTCATTTTCCACGCCATGGGGAACATAATAATGGGTATTTCCAGGCAGTTTTTCAAGGGTGTTAAAGTTCAAATGATCGTAGTGATCATGGGAAATCGCAACGATAACCGTCGGGTTTTCTCCGGGATTTTCAGATTCTCCGAACAATGGGAGCTGTTCAGTGGTCAGTGGTGGTTCGGCATAAAGCGTCCCGATTTCGCTATATTTTCCCAACTTGCCGACCAGTCCGTCCAGTTTCTCAATGACCGGATCAATGAGGATCTGATATTTTTCGCCGAGCTGAACCAGAAAAGATGCGTGCCGGATCCAGGTAACCTGAACCTCATGGACGGGATTTCGCAGGATCGCAAATTCAGGCGTAATCGTATACGCCTCCGGGTCATAGCCTTTGGTTCTGTCAATATCCCCTTTAGGGTCAGTCACCAGTGAGTATTCCTTGAGGCCCTTTTCATGGGGCTGGCGAAAATCGATGCGGTCATACTCGGTTTCTTCCAG
>Ga0209536_100014461_pt1 | contig 11335 bp, 6 predicted proteins | sample DeeMarSeWOR28_12_FD_187461 | JGI IMG/M metagenome (GOLD analysis project Ga0209536, IMG submission 187461) | Marine sediment microbial communities from White Oak River estuary, North Carolina - WOR-2-8_12 (SPAdes) (version 2) | ecosystem: Environmental > Aquatic > Marine > Intertidal zone >... | reverse complement strand
CTCCAGCTCCCTGTTCACAGTTCACTGCTCCCCGCTTTCACGAGCATCGCGAGTGAAAAAACTCAACACTCAAAACTCATCTCTGCTCCCTGCTCACTGTTCACCTTTGTAAGTTCAGAGGTTGTGTGATAATGGACATGGAACCGGCACCCGAGAACAGTGAAGGGTGAATTAGGAAGCATGACCATTCTTCTGCCGCAGTAACAGCAGGCCCGTAAACGTGAGAAGCCCGTTGAGAATCAGCAGCTCGAACCCAAAAATGTAACCATTGAACCACACCGCTGAATTGGAACTGATGAAATAGGTTATGATCGGCGACAGCACCGCCACCACAGGAACCCATTTATCCTTCACTGAATATTTTGTAAACAATCCGAAAGAAAACAGTCCGAGCAGTGGCCCATACGTGTACCCTGCCACTGTGAATACAGCCGTGATCACACTCTCATCATTGATGATGCGAAACAAAACGATCACCAGGAACATGACCATAGAAAATCCAATATGCACCTTCAATCGTGTGTTCTTCTGTGCCTTTTCAGTTTTCCCATTGAGGTTGAGAAAATCCACACAAAAAGCGGTGGTGAGGGCTGTTAACGCCGAATCTGCACTGGAAAAGGCTGCCGAGGTGATCCCCAGCAGGAATACGATGCCCACGAAATAGGAAAAATGACGCAGGGCCAGAATGGGAAACAGGTCATCCGATCGTTCCGGCAGGGCAATGCCTTCACGAATGGCAAATACATACAGGAGCAAACCCAGCGAGAGGAACAAGAAATTCACCGGAACGAGGATCCCGCTGAACCAGTACATGTTTTTCTTGGCCTCCCCGATATTCCTGCAAGTCAGGTTTTTCTGCATCATGTTCTGATCGAGGCCGGTCATCACAATGGCGATAAAGGCACCCGAAAAAAACTGCTTAAAAAAGAACTTCGAACTTTTCCAGTCCCAGAAAAATATTTTGGAATATTCGTGCTCTTCGATGAGCGACACCATGCCGCCAAGGCTGAGGTTCAGTTCCTTGGAAATGATCACGATGGTCACCACGACGGCCAACAGCATGAACAGGGTCTGCAGGGTATCGGTCCATACAATGGTTTTAATACCGGCCCGGAAGGTGTATGCCCAGATCAGCAGAATGGTAACCGTCACGGTAACCACAAAAGGGATATTATAGGCATCAAAGAATGCGATCTGGAGCACCCCGGCCACCAGGAACAGTCGAAGGGATGCCCCCATAGTCTGGGATAGCAGGAAAAAAAGCGACCCGGTTTTATAGGTCCGGAAACCAAAACGCTGGTCGAGGTAGGTATAGATGGAAATCAGGTTCAATCGGTAGTAGAGTGGCATCAGCACATTGGCGATGACAAAATACCCCAGAAGGTATCCCAGCACGAGCTGAAAATAGGAAAACGCTTTGTAGGTGGGTTCATTTTGTGATATCATGGCACCCACTTCTCCGGGTATGGAGATGAAGGTGACCCCCGAAAGGGATGCACCGATCATCCCGAATGCCACCACAAACCAGGGCGATTGTTTGTTCCCGGTAAAAAAAGTCTCATTACTGGAGTTTCGGGAAGTAAATACAGAGATGATGATCAGCAGCGAGAAGTATCCTGCAATCACACCAAAAACCAGCAATGGACTCATATAATTGGATTTTACGCTACAAGAATAACAAAAACAATTCAATAGAAAAAATTGCATAAGCAATGGCGGAATTGTACTTTTGGATTCGGATTTTGCCATCGCATTATGATTGAACAATTCCCATCGAAATTGCTGGAAGAATCGGTAAATGAGTTTGCCAGTCTCCCGGGCATCGGGCGGAAAACCGCCCTTCGTCTCGTACTCCACCTGCTCAGGCAGGAGACTGATGCGGTAAAACATTTCGGACAAACCCTCATCCAGCTCAAAGAGAACATCCGGTATTGCTCGAGCTGCAATAATATTTCCGATACCGAAATGTGCAGTATCTGCGCCAATCCCTCCCGCGATCATACGCTTGTGTGTGTGGTGGAAAACATCCGGGATGTCATGGCCATCGAAAACACCCATCAATTCAGCGGCATCTACCATGTTCTGGGTGGCATCATATCCCCCATCGATGGTATTGGCCCGGATGATCTGAACATCCATATACTGGAACAAAAAATCACGGACGGTGAAATATCCGAACTCATTCTGGCGCTCAGTACCACCATGGAAGGCGATACCACCAATTTTTACCTGTATCGTAAGTTCGGTGAACTTCCGCTTAAGATCACCACACTGGCCCGTGGTGTCGCCATTGGTAATGAATTGGAATATGCCGACGAGATCACCCTGGGACGGTCGATCATCAATCGTACTCCCTACGAATATACCATCCCGAAAAAATAACGACCGCCGCATGTATTGCCGGTGGCACCTGGAATTCAGAAACCAGGTATCAGACTTTCCGGGTATGGTGAACAACAGGTCTTAAAATTTGGTAATCCATCGGATATTTAGGAAATTGCTACTGGTGTTCAAATGAACGCCTTGATATTTTTAAATACCTAAAATCCTCGTCCCATGGTAATCGATCTGGAGCAGAAATTTTCCAACCTTGCCGCACACCTGAAGCGTTCGGCCATCAGGGAACTTTTAAAGCTGACTCAAAAACCCGAGATCATCTCCTTTGCCGGAGGATTGCCTTCCCCGGATTCATTTCCCATTGAAGCGCTGAAAAAAATAGCCGTGGATGTATTGACCGAGGAGGGTGCGGAAGCATTGCAATACGGGCCCACTGAAGGCGATTTCAAACTCAGGGAATTGCTCCTTGACCGGTATCGCAAATTTGGCCTGGAGCTTGAAATGGAAAACCTGGTCATTTCCACGGCATCACAACAGGCCCTGGATCTGCTGGGTAAGATATTCCTCGATGCGGGCGATCATGTGATCTGCGGTTTGCCTTCATACCTGGGAGCCATCAGCGCCTTCGGGAGCTATGGCGCCAGACTCACCGGGATCCCCTTCGATGAACATGGTATGCGATCGGATGAACTGCGCGAAACCGTTAAGTCATTAAAAGAAAAAGACGAACCCATCAAATTTATATACGTGGTCCCCGATTTTCAAAATCCGGCCGGAATGACCATGCCCCATTCACGCCGCCGTGCCATACTGGAGATCGCCTGGCAATACGACATATTAATCATCGAAGACAGCCCCTATCGTGAACTCCGTTTTGAGGGTCAATCCCAGCCCATGTTCTATGAACTTGACAGCTCCGGGAGGGTGATCACGCTGGGAACATTCTCCAAGATCCTGGCTCCCGGTTTCCGCCTGGGCTGGCTCATCGCCCATAAAGACATCATCGATAAATTCGTTATGGCCAAGCAAACAGCCGATCTTTGTTCACCGGTGCTGGTCCAGAAAATGGCTGCCCGCTACCTCGAATCAGAAGATTTTGAAAAGAACCTGTCCCGTACCGTCGAGATGTACCGGAAAAAGAGGGACATCATGCTGGAAAGCTTCAAAAAACACATGCCTGAAGGTGTCACCTGGACCACGCCCGAGGGCGGTTTGTTCCTCTTCCTGCGTCTCCCTCCGCAAATTACCTCGGAACGTATTTTTGATAGATCACTCGAACACAACGTGGCCTTTGTGAATGGTGCCGTATTTCATTGCAACGATTGCGGCCATAATACCATGAGGATCAATTTTTCATACCCCGAAGAAGAATTGATACGGGAAGGTGTAAAACGGTTGGCTGAGGTCATCACCCAGGCCATATCAGAAGCAAAATGACTTTGTTTGCATTGACCTTTCAGACCATTGTATTTTCATTTCTGTATTATCTTTGGGGTGGCATCTAAACTCCATCTCATGGAACTCTCCATCATCGTGGTGAATTATAATGTAAAGCATTTCCTTGAACAATGCCTGCATTCAGTCCAAGAAGCCCTGCACAACATTGATGGAGAAGTGATCATCCTTGACAATAATTCAGTGGATGGGAGCCCCCGGATGGTCCGGGAGAAATTCCCCGCATTCACCCTCATCGAAAATCAAAAAAACCTGGGGTTTTCAAAAGCGAATAACCAGGGCATCCGGATCGCCCGGGGCCAATATGTGTTACTGCTGAATCCTGATACCATCGTTCAGGAAGATACATTTGAAAAATGCCTGAAATTTATGGAAGATCATCCCGATGCGGGTGCCATGGGCGTGAAAATGATCGATGGACAGGGACATTTTCTGCCCGAATCCAAACGGGCCCTGCCAACACCTTCCGTGGCTTTTTATAAAATGTTTGGCCTGTCAAAGGTGTTCCCAAGATCCAGCCGGTTTAACCGGTATCATCTCGGGCACCTGGATCCCGACCAAACCCATATTGTGGACGTGCTGCCTGGTGCATTCATGTGTATCCGAAAAACGGTGATCGACCAGATCGGGGGGCTGGATGAAGATTATTTTATGTATGGTGAAGATGTGGATCTCTCGTTCCGGATCACCAATCAGGGATTCAGAAATTATTACGTCCCCGGAACCACCATCATTCATTTTAAAGGGGAGAGCACCCGGAAGGGATCACTCAATTATGTGGCCCTCTTTTATAAGGCCATGGCCATATTTGCTGCCAAACATTTTAATAGGCCCCGGGCCCGGCTTTACTCGCTGGTGATCCTGGCGGCCATCTATTTCCGTGCCACTTTGTCCGGCATCAAACGGATATTCAGGCTCCTGCTGTTGCCCATGCTTGATCTGGCCGGTATGTACTTCGGATACCAGCTGGTGATCCACCTGTGGGGAACCTATAAATTTTCCCCGGCGGGCGGGTACCCTGATATTTTTACCCAAATGATTGCACCCATATATGTTCTTGCATGGATATCCGGGATCATCATGTTCTCAGGCTACCATAGACCCTATCGTTATTCCAGGGCCCTCCGGGGCATACTGGCATCCACCATCCTGCTGCTCCTGGTATATGCCCTCCTGCCGATGCACCTGCGATTTTCAAGGGCCCTCATCATCCTGGGATCATTGTGGGCTGCGATCATCGTCACATTATGGCGTTCCGTATTCCTCCTGGCAGGCGGTCATTTTATACCTGTTTACAGGAAAAACCGAAATCGTATTCTGATCATTGCAGATGCACAGGAGGCTGGTCGTATCCGGAGCCTGATCGGGCTCTTCGGCATGGATCCCAGGTTTGCAGGATCAGTCACACCGCGAGTTGAAAATAAGCATACGGATAGCCTGGGTACCATGCAGCAACTCCCGGAATTGATAACCTATTATCATGTGGATGAAATTATTTTCAGCGCCGATGATATTTCTGTGGAAGAGATCATTTATCATATGGTCCGTTTGGCTGATTATAAAGTCCAGTTTAAGATCGCCCCACCCCGGAGCATGTCCGTGATCGGCAGCAGTTCGAGGCACCGTTCCGGAGATCTCTATTTCCAGGAAGCCAATCCAATGACCAGTCCCGGGAACAAACGCATGAAGCGTTCTATCGATATATTGATCAGCCTGGGTTTGCTGATCGTTTCGCCCTTGCTTATGGTGGGGATTAAAAAAAGAGTGGGTTTTTTCAAAAATGTGTTCACCGTGCTGGTTGGAGATTATACATGGGTGGGACCCCGGCATTATACAGAATGGTCCGGGCTCCCGATCGTCCCTTTTAAACCTGCCATCCTGTCACCTGCGAATGGCATTCCAGGCAGCCGGAGCGACCCGGAACTGGCCCATAAGATCGAAATGAATTATGTACAAAATTACCGTTACCAGAACGATGTGCGCATTGTATTTCAGGGTTTGTGTGATCTGGGACAAAACCCTTCCGGGGATTGATAATTGTAGAAAATTTTGTATTTTTGACCGTTATTTAGACTAAATAAACTTCAACATATGGCTCAGGTAGAAATCATGTTACCCAGAATGGGAGAAGGTGTTATCGAAGCAACCATTACAAAATGGCTGGTTAGCGAGGGCGACCAGGTTGACGAGGACGATTCACTGGTGGAAGTGGCCACCGATAAGGTCGACTCCGAAATTCCTGCACCCGAACCGGGTACGGTTAAAAAACTGGTACTCCAGGAAGGAGATGTGCCAAAGGTGGGCGAAGTACTCCTGATCCTGGAAACGGAAGGGGAAGAACCCAGCCCCGACCGTCAGGAAGTTCTGAATGAAGTGGAACGGGTCACCCAGGAAGAGCCGGAAGCACCAGCACAGGAGCCAGAAGTCCGGAAAGACGAGCCCGGATCCGTCTCACTGGTGAGCAGAACACCATCCGGAAAATTTCTTTCCCCCCTGGTGCGGAATATGGCACGCGAGGAAAACATATCACCGGAAGAACTGGATCGGATTGAAGGATCAGGGAAAGATGGACGGATCACCAAATCAGATGTCCTTCGATTCTTAGAAGATCGTGGTGCTGCCCCGGCAGAACCCGTAAAACCGGCACCGGCACCGGCAGATACCGTGATGGAGTCACCACGGGAAGCACCTCGCAAAACCGAATCGCAACCTGTGACAGCAGGTCCGGAAGAAGAGATCATTGAGATGGACCGTATGCGTAAATTGATTGCGGATCATATGGTTATGTCCAAGAAAACATCACCTCATGTCACGTCATTTATCGAAGCCGATGTAACAAACCTGGTGTTTTGGAGAAATCGTGTAAAGGACGAATTCCTCAAAAAGGAAGGACAAAAAATAACATATACACCCCTGTTTATTGAGGCTGCAGCCCGTGCACTTCGCGATTATCCAATGGTGAACGTTTCGGTCGATGGCACCAACATCATCCGGAAGAGACGGATTAATATTGGAATGGCCACCGCCCTGCCCTCAGGCAACCTCATTGTTCCGGTCATTAAAGATGCGGATGAGAAAAACCTCATCGGACTGGCTAAAAAAGTAAATGACCTGGCCAGCAGGGCACGGCAAAACAAGCTGCAACCTGATGAGATCACCGGCGGAACATTTACCATCACCAATTTCGGAACCTTTCAGAATCTGACCGGCACACCCATTATCAATCAGCCTGAAGTGGCCATCCTGGGTGTGGGAGCCATCGTAAAGAAACCAGCCGTCATCGAGACGGATTCGGGAGATTCCATCGGTATCCGTCATAAAATGATCCTGTCCCTCGCATACGATCACCGGGTGGTCGACGGGGCCCTTGGAGGGATGTTCCTGAAGCGCGTGGCCGAGTATCTTGAAGAATTCGATGTAAACCGTTCCATTTAATTATCGGAATCCCTTTTGTTGTTGTATTACAATCCCCCTGACGCTCATTACGGGGGATTGGTCTATCATGATATGAAGAGCCCATCTCAATGAAATTCTGGCGGGCATGGATGAAGCATTCTGGTCCGATCCTGCATAAAATGTTCATAACTGATCCAGTCCCTGAAATGGTACCTGGATGCGCCATTTTTAAATATAATATCCGGGGTCTTATCGCCGGATAAAATAATTTCATCATATTAATTTTATTACTTTCAATTAAATTTTTATTTTCGTAGACATAATCCCAACCAGATGAAGAGGATCAATCTTACCTTATGCCTTTTTCTAGCATTATTTATTGCGGCATTTCCTCAAAAGAAATCGGAAATTAAGGAAAAGTTTGTTGAAGCAGAGTCCTGGTTCCTGTTTGAAGAATACCGGGATGCGCTGCCTCTCTACGAGGAACTGCTTGATATTGATCCTGAAAATGGCAATTATAACTACCGTGCCGGCATCTGCTATCTGAATATCCCGGATGAAAAAGAAAAATCAATTTCTTTCCTCGAAAAAGCCACGCAGAATGTCAATCCGGATTATAAAGAGGGTTCATTCCGTGAAACCGGTGCCCCCATGGATGCTTACTACTATCTGGGCAACGCCTACCGGGTGAATAACAGGCTTGAGAAAGCCATTGAAACCTACCTGTATTTTAAAGAAAATCTGGATGAAAAGGTATATGATGTCGCCATTGTCGACAACCAGATTCAGAATACCAGAAATGCCCTGGAACTTAGAAAAAACCCGGTATTCCTCGATCTTAAAAACCTGGGAGGGACCATCAATACACGATTTTCAGACTTCAACCCGGTGGTTTCCGGAGATGAATCGACCATTGTATATACTCAGCAAACACAATTTCAACCGCAGGTATTCTATTCGAAAAAAGTGAATGGCCGTTGGACCACACCTGTTAACATGTCGTTTGCCCTCGGTGCAGAAGATCTTTCCACCGCCTCTCTGTCGTATGACGGAAAAACACTGTATCTCTATAAATTGGATGAATATGATGGAAATGTGTATGTGAGTCGCTGGCAGGATGATCAATGGAGTCGTATTGAAAAGCTGAACGAAAACATCAATACCAAGTTCTGGGAATCACATGCCTGTGAGTCAAAAGACGGGAAAAAACTGTATTTCACCAGTAACCGGAAAGGGGGATTTGGAGGTCTGGACATTTATGTGTCAAGTCGGGATAGCGCCGGACAGTGGGGGCCTCCGACCAACCTGGGGGACAAAATAAACAGCCCCTATAACGAGGAAACTCCATTTATTTCGGAAGATGGCAAAACCCTTTATTTCAGCTCATACGGTCATTTTAATATCGGCGGTTATGATATTTTTTATGCCACCCGGTTCGACAACGGCGAATGGAGCAGTCCGCTCAATATGGGATTCCCGATCAACACACCCGATGATGACTTGTTTTATGTACCATCCGGAGATCACTTTGCATATTATTCCATCTATTCAGAAACCGGTTATGGCATGAACGATATTTTCCGCCTGGAGATCTTCTCAGACGAGCATCCGAGGAAGTTCCTGATCAAGGGAATCGTATCGCTGGGTGCACTCCCGTCAAAATTCTTTGAAACCATTTCCATAGATGTGGTCGATGTGGAAAAGAAAGATACCATCACCACGGTTCAACCCATGTCATCAGGTGCATATGATTTCACGATCAGTGCCGGTGAATACGACCTTAACTTCATGGGAGACGGTTTCAAACCGGTTACTGAACGCATCAAACTGCTCAACAGCAGTAAGGATTCAATCTACCGTGTACCGGAAACCCGGCTGATGCTCACCGACATTTCTGCCGTCCTGGAGTTCATGGATTCAACATTTGATGCCACGGCCGGCGATCCCCTGGATATCCACCTGCTGGTCGAGCCGGGATCCATACTGACCATCTCCGGTTCACGCGACAGCGTCATTCTTTTCTCCGATGATTTTGCCATCTATGACAGTCTGTTTACCTATACCTATACGCCTGAACCCGGTGACAACAACCTCACATTTACACTCACCGATAAATACGGAAATACCGTTACAAAAGACCTGCTCATAGAAGCCCCGGTGGTAATGGCGATAATTCCGGTGACCGACACAGTGTCCGATGTGGAACCTGAATTATTCATCGTCAGTAATGAGGTATTGGAATTCCGCAACCGTCTCAGTCACTACGCCGAGGGCGATCTGAAAACCACCATCGATGCAGCCGATTTGCAAGCTGAACAGATTGCCACACCCGATCATTTCGTGACCCATCTGAAAGAAATTGCACCTGAAAACGGATATACACCGGCCGATGTTGACGCCCTGCTGTTGTTGGCCGCCTCCCGGGGCGCATCCAATGCCGAGCGGTTCCGGACCACCCTGAAAGGAAACACCACACCACCGCTTGAACGGGTGTTGGATACACTCAACCTGGCAACGCATAATATAAGCAGCTCGGCCGAGTTAATGGCATATCTGCAAAGTCTGGTCGATGCGGGTGTCATCACCCAGGAACAGCTGGATGAGGCTCTGAGTGGCATGATCATCGCCGAAGACCCGGAACTGACAAAAATGCGGGCTCAACTTGATTCCCTTGCTGAAGGTGAATTGAAAGAGGTATTGGCCCAGCTGGAACCGGAAAAGGAAAAGATCTATTCCACCTATGAATTAATCGAATTTCTGCGACGTAATGCAGCCATACTGGGATACTCTGAGGAAGAACTGGCATTACTACTGGCCAGGCTGGCGGCCAATGGAAATCCCAGTGTCGAAGATTTTATCGACCGGTTTACCATTTACACCGAAGGTACATTAAGAGAAACAATCGAATCACTGGATCTGAAGGAACAAAAGATACGTACCATTGATGACTTCATTATACATCTATTGGATGTCTCCGATGCCAACCAGTATACCAGTGTGGACATTATGAATGCCCTTATCGATATGATCGCAGAGACCGATATTGATATGGCCAAGGTTAAAGACCTGATTCTGGCTGAAGAAAAAGGCCGTGGAAAATCGGGCATCATCATACCTGTGGTGATCATCGTGGGTGGCCTCTTTATCTTCCTGTTCTTCTATTACAGGAAACGGAAAAAGAAAAAGGATTAAAAATATCATGACGCAATTCAGAAAAGCCGGATCATTACAAGGTTCCGGCTTTTCAATTTTCCTGATATCCTGTTTAAACTTTGAATTAAATTCTTAAATTTGTTATAACAGACCAAAAATCAAGCTTATGAAAAGGCTCTTTTTGATCATCGCGGTGGCATCGCTTATTGCTCCTGCCTTCACACAGGAAAGCCAAACAACCAAAGAACTCAGGGAAGCGTTCCTGGATGGCGAATACTTTCTGGCAACCGAAGACTATCTCGATGCCCTTCCGTTTTATCAACAGGTATATGAAACCGATAAGGATAATCCAAACCTGAACTACAAGATTGGCCTTTGCTACCTGAACATCACAGGCCAGAAGGAAAAGGCCATCCCCTATCTTGAAAAGGCGGTTACAAGAACCACACCCAATTACCGGGAGGGTGATTTTAAAGAATCCCGGGCTCCGGAAGATGCATTCTTCTTCCTGGGGATCGCCTACCAGATACAGAATGATTTCAATATGGCTTTGCGAAACCTCAGGAATTATATGGAACTTCTGAATCCCTCCGACACCATGAATGTCCGGTTTGTAGAGCAACAGATCAGGGCCTGTATGGTGGCACCCCAGTACATCAACAAACCCGTTTATTTCGAGGCCATCAGCCTGGGCAATGAAATCAATACCGAATCGGATGATTTTCACGCTGTTGTATCGGGGGATGGAAATTCCATTGTATACATTACCAGCCTGAAATTTTATGATGCCTTATTCTACTCTACCAAAAGAAACGGACAGTGGACCACGCCGGTGAATATCACACCCGATATTCGCTCCGATGGAGATCATTACCCCACCGGTTTATCGTATGATGGAACCGAACTCCTCACCAAACGAACTGAAAATTTCGACAGCGATATCTATGAAAGCAGACTGGTGGACGGTAAATGGATACCGGCCGAGAAAATACGA
>Ga0209536_100014460_pt1 | contig 11336 bp, 7 predicted proteins | sample DeeMarSeWOR28_12_FD_187461 | JGI IMG/M metagenome (GOLD analysis project Ga0209536, IMG submission 187461) | Marine sediment microbial communities from White Oak River estuary, North Carolina - WOR-2-8_12 (SPAdes) (version 2) | ecosystem: Environmental > Aquatic > Marine > Intertidal zone >... | reverse complement strand
AAACCTGAGATATAGCAGAACACTGCTGATTACGATTCTTTCACGGGGAATTTTTTCTTTTCTCAATTCCCGGATAGCTTTCTCTGAACATTCCCGAATGATGGAGGTGAGTGCATGTTCAAGGTCTTCCAGAGGTTGGAGTACCTGTTTGATCGAAAAACGTTCAATCCGGGCATGGCCCATTCCGATGGCACTCAGGAGGCTGGCATCATAGGATATCAGGATGGTGTTCAAATGGAGGATGTTTGCCAGATCAATTGCGTGTTGACCCCCGGCACCTCCAAAAGATACCAGGGTATATTGTTCGGGATCATAGCCCTTATTTACAGAAATCCTACGGATAGCACTGGCCATTTTTTCGTTAACGATCTGTAAAAATCCCACGAGTATCCGCTCTTGTGAGGATTTGGATCTTATCCTGTAACCCATCAATTTATTAAATGCTTCTTCAGCCGCAGATTTATTGATTGGGATCCCAAAATCTTTCTCATTCAGGCGCCCCAGCAGGAGATTGACGTCCGTAATTGTGAGAGGTCCGCCTTCCCCGTAACAGGCCGGACCCGGAGAAGAACCGGCGCTTTCAGGACCAACCGTAAATTTTAATCCATCGTACTGACATATTGAACCTCCTCCACTTGCTACGGTTTCAATATTGAGAGAAGGGCTGACAATGATAGAATCTCCAATTCTGGTTTCATACTGGTATTCAAATTTCCCATCATATCGGGCAACGTCCGTACTCGTTCCTCCCATATCAAAGGAAAGGATATTCTTTATTCCGGCTTTGAGGCCTGTTTCCACAGCCCCGACAACCCCTCCGGCGGGTCCGCTGAATAGACTGTCTTTGGGGAGGTAAAATTTATAATTTACCAGACCGCCGGCGCTCGTCATAATGTGTAATGATTCCTGTTTTAGTTTTTTATTTACATTGTCCAGATAACGTTCCACAAGTGGCGACAGATATGCATTGACCAGACAGGTTCCGGTCCGATTCAGGTAGCCGATGACCGGTGCTATTTCAGAAGAAGATGTCACGAATTGATATCCTTTTTTATTAAGAAAAGTTTTAATCCGTTTTTCGTGTTCGGGATTCCGGTAACTGTGTAAAAAGGAGATCGCTACCGATTCAATTTCTCTTTCCGTTAATTGTTTTTCGATTTCCTGAAGTGTGCCTGTTTCAGGGATAGATATCAGGGGATCTCCCTGACAGTTTAATCTTTCCTCTATTTCGAATACCGCCGAATAAAGTGGTTCGGATTTTTCAATCTGAAGACTGAATATATCCGGCCGTTGCTGATTACCAATGACAAGAAGATCTTTAAATCCCCCGGAAAGCAGAAGGGCTGTCTTTGCTCCTTTTCTTTCGAGAAGCGCGTTGGTTCCTATGGTAGAGCCCAGGCGCATATCCAGCGGGGGGAAAGATCCTTGCAATGGGGTTCCTGTGGCGATCCGTGCTGCAAGGACCGGGGCTTCCTCACCAGCTGATATTTCAAAATCAAGGGAATTCAGTTTACCGGTTAAAATTCGCTGATCTAACTGAATTATGTTTTCTTTCGGATCGATCGACTGAACCAGGGTATGAACATGGGAATGGCCCATTAGGCTGAACTGATAGTTTTCAAGAATACCCGGATCAAAATCCCAGGAAGCATTAAACACGAATGTGGTCGTATCAAGGATCCGGATAATTTTTCCCCTTAAGGCACTCTTGCTTAATACCTTTACCCGGTGAAGTATATCCTTCGGGTCCAGTGCGATGCAATCCGTAAAGGTACCTCCCGTATCGATCCATAATCTCCATTTTTCAGGGTTCATACTGCTCTGGAAGACTAAAATTCAACGGATTCTCTTTCATGCATTTAAAGTGGCCCCGGGGACATCTTGACCTTCCTGATTTGGAACAGGGCCGGCAGTTTAATTTACGGTTTTCCAAGACATAGAATTTTGTTCCATACGAATAGAAATTATTCGGGACAGTACCTCCCCATATACTGAAGATTGTTTTTTTAAAGGCAGCAGCCAAATGCGTCAGTCCCGTATCATGCCCGAATACATACTCGGCCTGTTTTACCAGGGAGGCGGATTGCCCGATGCTGTACCTGCCACATCCGTTATAAATTACCGTCTTTTTATTTAGCTTTTGAAGACCCTCCTCAAATGCTTCGCTTTCGGCTGTCCGGTCGAAAAACTGTTTTAATTTTTCACCCCGCCCATAATCTTCACTGCCACCGATCAGAACGATTGGGCGGTTAATTTTATCACATAGTTCGATCATCTTTTCATAAGGAAGAATTTTGGTCATTCCGGTTCCACCAATTATATAAACTACAAATCCGGACCGGAAAGGATCCGGCAATAATTTCCTGTCTATCTCTTCATGGAAAGGTATTGCATAATCCAGGCCTTCATCATCATTTTTTATTCCTAACGGTTCTACTGCTCCGAAGTATCGATCTACTACATGACAATTGGGCATAAAATTTATCTGAAACTTTGTAAATAGAAACCGCTGGATCCACAATTTATTATAGGATGTGGATCGGACACCTAATTTAAATTTAATGATCGACGTCCTGATGTTTTTGTGAAGATCTACTATATGATCAAATTTTTCAGACTGAAGAGCCTTAATCAGTATTCCCAAATCATTTTCAAGAAAATGAAGTTTGTCGATGTAAGGATTGTAATCGACAAGGGAACGGTATTGAATTTTTGTACAGTAGTGTAATTCTACATCCTTTAATTGCTGTTTAATACACCTGATAACGGGCGTTGTCCAGATGATATCACCTATTGAAGACAATCTGATTACCAGTATTTTTTTTAATGCCATGCAGATATATTAGTCTCACGTTTCAGATCGTTTTCAACAATCGTAATTATCCGTCCTGACCGATTCCAGCCTATAAATAGCGTAGCAAACCTAATTGGAGCAAAATCACATCGATCGATGAACGGGTCCTGCAGGATTAATCCGAACATACTTTCAAATTTAAGCATACTTCAGAAAAGGAATAAAAATAATATTTTATAGTTTCAAATTCCTACGATTAATCTTCCGATTAATTCAATTCCCTTGAATCGTGTTTTTGGCGTCTTTCCGTTAATAATTCTAAACAGATGATGCTTAAGCTCCTTATTCCTGTTGACTTTATTGAATAAAAGTTTCATCAATGCCGGATATTGAGCCACTTTATTCATCCACTTGCTGAATTTTATGGTTGTACCCAGCTTTTGATAAACACAATGATCATAGGTTTTATTGAATGAAGCTGAAAAATTATTTTTTTCCAGGCATTCGATAGCGTGTTCAGCAGCAAATTTTCCACTGTACATTGCATGTCCGATTCCTTCCCCAAACAAAGGTTCAATCAGATGACCTGCATCACCGGCAAGTAAATAGTTATTTCCGGAAAGTGATCTGGTTATTCCCCCTAAAGCCAGGGGGAAACCTTTCACAACCTCCAGTTGCCTTGCGTTTTTGAACCGGTTTTTAAAGTATTCATCCTCATAGAGAATTTCCTGAAAGGTTTTTTTCAGATCCAGGCCTTTGCGTGAAAGTACATCCGTTCTCAGTCCCAATCCCACATTAGTAATATTGCCCGGTAAGGGAAAGATCCATAAATAGCCAGGTGCCAGATCCTTAAGGAAATGCAGCTCTATATAGGCGTCTTCATTCCATCCGGCTACATTTTCAAAATAGGTCCTTATTCCGGTTGCATAATGTTTTTTGTTGAATTTTTCTCCTGTCAATTGCCGGCTCAGGTTCCGGATCGAACCGGAAGCGAGAATCAATAAATCCGTCCGGTGTTCAAAGCCAGGCTCGTCGCCAGTCAGGGTGAGTCGTGACGATTCGCGATGTATTTTACTGATCCTGATCCCATTAATAAAATGAACGGAAGGGTATTGCCTGGCTTCCTGCCACAACAGGGCATCAAAGTCTTTTCTTTTCGAAAGTGCAACTTCATGGATCCTGTTTTTAACCAGAGTGACAGCGGGAACAGATATTTTCTGATGTTGCGGTCCAAAAAAATGAACACCGGTACAAACGATCTTTTTATCACAGTTCACAAATTCATTAAAAAAACGATCGCTGATCTGGCTCATTACCGACAAGGCATATCCGCCCAGACAATCCCCGCATATTTTATCACGGGGAAAGTGATCCTTTTCAACGACGGTAACCGGGTATCCGTGTTTGCCAAGAAATATGGCCGCAGTAAGTCCAGCAGGCCCGGCTCCAACGATCGTGATTTTACTATCGCTCATTCGGATTATTTAATTGAAGAACATCCCAAAAATATAATAAAGCTATATATAAATGATTATTTTTTAACGGTGCTGAAATAAATCACCCGAAATATATGTTTAACTTTAAACTTTAAAATGTTACAGGTATGAAAAAGATTCTCGTTGTTCTGCTGGTTATCGTTGTCGTTTTTATTGGACTGCTGGTAGCCGCACCCCTGTTGTTTAAAGATACCCTGCTGGGAATTCTTGATAAGGAAATTGAAAAAAATGTTCGTGCGGAAGTATACTTTGATCCGGGAAAGGTGGGTCTGTCTCTGATTAAAAATTTTCCTCAGCTAACGCTTACACTCGAAGATTTTGGCATTATAGGAGTTGGAGAATTTGCCGGGGATACGTTAGCCGACATTGATGCTTTTGATCTCACAATAAATTTAAAAAGTCTAATATCCGGAGATCAGGTCCGGCTAAATTCAGTCAATCTGGTTAATCCACGTTTGATGATTATCGTACTGAATGACGGGAATGCAAACTATGATATTTCAATTGATTCGGAGGGAGAATTGTCGGATAAAGATACAGTGGAAAGCAGCATGAGTATTGGAATTGATCACTGGAGTATCCGTAATGGTAAAATCGCGTATTTCGATCAGGCCTCGAATTTGCTTGTCGGGATCGAGGGATTGAACCATACGGGATCGGGCGATTTTAATACACGGATTTTCGATATGTCCATATCTACCTCGATCGAGGATCTGATGATCAGCTATGAAAATATTACCTACCTGCAAAATAAAACACTGGAAGCGGACATGATCATTCACGTGGATCTTGACCAGTCAAAATATACCTTTAAGGAAAATAAAGTACGTCTGAATGATTTTTCAACTGAACTGTCCGGCTATGTGACTTTATTACCCGAAGGATATGATATGGATATTTCCCTTGAGGGAAAAGATAATTCCATTAAAAGCTTACTGTCACTGGTGCCTGGAGCTTACACGGAAGGTTATGAGAATATTTCTGCAGAAGGGATGTTTAATTTTACAGCAACTATTTCAGGGATTTACAATGAAGAAAAATCAGAGATTCCGGCTTACCAATTGCAATTGATCGCAAAGAATGGCGTAATTCAATATCCTGAATTACCGGAAGCGATTCGAAATATCCAGATGGACATGCTTGTGAATAATGAGGGAAATGATGTAAACCAGACACGGATTGATATCAACAAAATCCACCTGGAATTTGGGAATAATCCGGTGGATGCTACCCTGAAAATTAAAAACCTGGTGGATTATGCGATGACAGGTGATATCAGGGCGCAGATAAACCTGGATGATATAACTAAAATTTACCCATTAAAGGATACGGAATTAGGAGGAAAAGTCGATATGGATGTACATATTGATGGCGTATACGACAGTGTAAATCATACACTTCCTGTATCGGGTAAAATGAATATAAACGATTTGAGCTATCAGGGCCCCGAATTACCATTAAATTTCGCCATTCATCAGGCATCTGCGGAATTGAATACCAAACAAATCACCGTCCATCAATTTGACGGAGATATAGGGAATTCGCATTTGAATTTAAAGGGATCGGTCAATAACTACCTTGCTTATTTTCTGGATGACCAACAGCCACTTAAGGGAGATTTTGATTTCAGATCAAGAAGAGTTGATCTGAATGAATGGATGGCTGAAGAAGAAACGGATCAGGTTGAAGAGGGGGATACTTCCGAATTTCAAGTTTTAGAGGTTCCTAGGAATATTGATTTTATGTTAAGGTCCGAAATGGACCTGGTATTTTATGATAATCTGGAGCTCAAGGACGTAAAAGGGAAAATCCGGATCAGGGATGGGATTGTTAACCTTGATAAACTGGATTTTAATACGTTGGGAGGGGATTTTATTCTGGCCGGCTCCTACAATACCCAGGACTTAGAAAAACCGGCGTTTGATTTTCAATTGGATATCGAAAAACTATCGATACCGGATGCATACAAGGCTTTTTTCACGATCAAACAATTAGCACCCATAGCAAATTTGATGGAAGGAGATTTTTCAACGGATTTCAGCTTGAGCGGAAGATTAAAACAGAATATGATGCCTGATTTAACCACATTTTCGGGATCCGGAGTACTGGAAATTCTCAATGCCGCCGTCAGGGGATCCGAGTCTAAAGTGATTTCCGGTATAACCAGTGTAACCAATTTATCACAGGAGAGCAGTAACGTGACGTTAAAAGACGTATTGATGTCAACACAGATTACGGATGGAAGAGTACTGGTGGAACCTTTTACGATCAGGATGGGTAGCCAGCAGGCAGTCGTAGCGGGAAGCCACGGTCTGGATGGATCACTGGATTACCGGATCAAACTGGATATTCCACCCGGATTGGTTGAGTCGGCCACTACACTGGTTTCATCGGCTATCGGTCAGGATCTCAATGTGAATGCTAAGGATGTAAAGTTAAATCTGGGAATCGGAGGTACTTACAAAGATCCAAAGATCAAAATACTCGGAGCGGATACGGGGGGGACTGAGGAGGCTGCTAAAGATGCACTGAAAGCCGTGGTAGAAGAGGAAAAGGAGAAACTCTCGCAGGAAGCCGAAAAGAAGATGGATGAGGAAGCGGATAAATTACTGGAAAAAACGGATGATCTTATTGAAGATGAGGAATTAAAGGAGGAGGTGGATAAGGCCAAGGAAACACTTAAGAAATTTTTCAAGAAAAAAGGAGGATGAGTGGAAAAGGGGTAATCAGGTAAAAAAAAATTATCTTAAGATAAAAAAATAATCCAGTACCCGGGGATTCCTATCCCCTTCGATCTCCGTGGATAAATTTAAAACCGCAATTCCTGCTTTACGAAATGGAATGTTATATTGGGATATAACGGCCATTTTAAGCCAAAAAATTGACTGATTGTTGGATGAACTGAATTAGGGGAGTTCTCCCTTCAAAAGTATTCATTGCTGGAATTCGTCCCAATGTATCTTTATTCGTTATTCGAGAATTACCCTCGAAAAGACGGAGACGATATCCACGTCTTCCTTTGAGTTTTTCAAAGCCTCTTCAAACAAGTCCGTTTCCTGGTTATATATTGATAAACAAATATCAAGATAAGCATTCAACTTGATTTTCGCCTGTTCTTCCGTGATATCTCCCTTTTTAATTGTTCTTTTATAATATTTATTCAGTTTTTTAATTGAATAAAAGATTGCCGGCTTGTTGACGATGGTTTTTTCAACCGGATTTACCGGCGATGGTTCCTCTATGACGGTATAGGTCTGATCCAGTAAATACATTTTACTCCCGATCTCATACCCTAAATAATGTTTGGGAACCTTGGTATAATCTACTTCAATACTTTTAATCCTTTCCAGATTATTGTTAAAGTAAAAGGCATCCGGGATCTGGGCCCGTATATTGTTTGTACACACCATCATTAATGATACTGCACCAAGAGCCTTAATGAACCTCTTCATCGTTTTACCTTTTGATTAATTTCGATCTCATCAGATGCTGATCAACTATTTACGAATAACGAACAATAGTCCGGAACTTTAAATCAGTCTTTCTGATTCGAAAAGTAAAATTACGAAATTTATATAAAACAAAATGAAATATATTCAAAGAAATATCAGTTTTCTCGATGCGTTAAATTTTTTTTAAATAAATCGTAAAAAATTACTTTTATCATAGTTGGGGTATTCTTTTTATTTATGTTTTAATGCCTGATAAAGAGCCTAAAAACCTTTTACTCAAGATATTATTTGACGAGGAATTTCAGGCTTCTGGCAGGAGGATTTTTGTACCCCTTAATCGCCCGTATTTATTCTCCGGTATAAATAATTTTCCAGACCCTTCCTATGTTATCATCCGTAATAAAAAGAGATCCATCCGGACCCTGTGCGAGTCCCGTTGCTCTGTATTTGGCATCTGCAGGGCTTTCAAGGTTGCTTTCACCGGCAAATCCCGTTGCAAAAATCTCATAATCGCCGGAAGGTAAAGGCCCGTCAAACGGGACAAAAACCACATGATAACCTGCCTGCTCCGGTGCCCGGTTCCAGGAACCATGAAAAGCGATGAAAGCACCCTTTTTATATTTTTCAGGAAACATCTCGCCGGTATAAAAAAGAAGCGCATTGGGACCCCAATGACCTGGGAAGGCCATAATTGGATCATCCTTATCCGCACATCGGCCTGCTTCTTCTCCGTTTCCACCGTATTCAGGGGCCAGAACTTTTTTATCCTGCAAATGATCATAATAACAATAGGGCCATCCAAAATCGGCACCATCTGTTAAAAGGAAAAACTCTTCGGCAGGTAATTCTGCACTTTCCTCCTGTGTATAATAGCCGGGAAAAAACTGATGCAGCTGGTCTCTGCCATGTTGTACCACGTACACATGTTTACTATAGGGATTATAATCTATGGCGACGGCATTCCGGATTCCGCTCGAATACCTGTATCCGTCTTCTATTTGTTTTTGCTCCGCGATATCCGCCCGAAATCTCCATACTCCTCCAGCGGTTTCAAGTAAGGGGCATGGATCCATCCCCGGTGATCCGGCCGTTCGCATTTGTTCCTGGCAAGCGTTAGCAGGAGCCCCTACATTTACATAAATGTAACCTTCTTCATCAAAAGTGAAAGTTTTTGCCGCATGCTGTCTTTTATTGAGCAGTTCAGAAATCATTAATTCTGGTTGTCCGGCGGGAACCAGATCGTCGGTAAACAAACCAACTCTGAAAATGGATGAATCGGTCGAATAATAAAGATGATTCTGATAAATATCGATACCTGTTCCGGCAATCTCCGAAAAATATTCTATATCATCTGCGCGGCCATCCTCGTCCTGATCCCTCAGTGCCACAAGTCCTTTCTCATTTTTCAGTGACCGGAGATTGATATATACATTTCCGTTTGTATTGATGGCAATGTGGCGGGCTCTTCCGAGCGAATCCGCAAAAACGGTAGCCTCAAATCCTGTTGGAAGTGTTAATCCTCCATTTTTTTCTCCGTCCTGAATCAGCTTTTGTTTTTCATTTTTCGCCTGCATGCAGCCGATCATTAGCAGACCTGAGATAATATATGGAAAATATTTCATTATATGTTTGGGTTTAAATTTCATCTCTTTCAATCGGCAGGGTCATGCAGCGAGGCCCACCCAGGCCTCTTGAAAGTTCGGAAGATCGTATCTCAATAACATCTACACCCCTGTCACGCAGTGCCCGGTTCGTATGTTTATTTCGATCATAGGAGATAACTCTTCTCGGACCAACAGCAAACACATTGGCACCATCATACCATTGTTCCCTTGAGGCAAAATCAGGATGTCCATATCCGGTTTCCACTACTTCGAGGTGGGGAATTTCGTTTTTCAGGATAGTAACGAGGGATTGATTGATGGTTTCTTTATGTAAGGTAACCGTTCTATCCTTATCCATACTGCTGACCCTGTAGACATACGCCTCCAGAAGAGCATTAATTGCATCCGGATAGGTGATCACAAGGTTTTCATCGACAACTGAAAATACCGTATCAAGATGCATGTAATTTCTTCTTTGCGGTAATTTCACTTCATAAACACGTTCTACTTTTCCTCCGGATAAAACATTCCTTGCAACGTATTCAATGGCCTTCGATTCAGTTCTCTCTGAACAGCCAATAGCAAGCACTTTGGGTGATATTACCATTACATCCCCACCTTCAATCGTGGGGGTATCGAAAGGATCACAATCAAGCGGGAATACCTCATGATATGAATCCTTAAAATCTTGATGATGTTGGAATATTAATTTAAGTATGTGAGATTCAAATTGCCGGCCGGAATATTTCATGTTACTGGAAATAACCCCGTATTGTGTGATTGCCGCGGGATCCCTCATAAAATATAAATTTGGGCTTGGGTGAATAATGTAATAATTTGAATCAAGTTTTTCATTTACAATTGAAGGTACTTTTATTTTCAGTTCGTCAAACCGGATACCCGCAATTAACATATTTACAATTTCAGCGGTTGAAAAGGTGGCTATTATATCGCCGCATACATATTCATGATTTGTTTTTGACAAAGCATCCTTCAGAATGGTCTCCTTCAGATTGTCCTGTTTGATCACGTCGAAAAATAATTGTCGCAATCGATAGACACTTGCTTCCGTTGCATTTTTTACCACATAAAAAAATTCATCATGTTCCTTCTGCATCGATTCAAGATAGGGGACGTCTTCAAATAATAATTCACCGCTGTTCTGGGGAGTTAACCGTTCGATTTCCATGCCTGGCCGGTGCATTATAACCCGCCGCAGTGTACCAAATTCAGAATTCAGTTTTAATTTCATCCGTCTAATAGTATAAACAAACTATAAATCTTTTCAAAATCAGGTAATTATAATTCTGAATATTGCATTAGCTTATCAATTATCTGTTGAAGATAGAACGCATCGGTTTTATCAAAATCATCCAGCCGGGTGCTGTCAATATCCAGCACAAAAGATACCTTATTATTTTGAATTCCAGGTATTACTATCTCAGATCTTGATTCCGCGTTACAGGCAATATGACCCGGAAATTTATCAACATCAGGGACAATGAGTGTTTTTTTATTTTCCCAGGCACTTCCACATACTCCTTTCCCGAAAGAAATTCTTGTACAAGCTACAGGACCCTGGAAAGGACCAAGCACCAGCTCCTTGTTTTTCACTAAATAAAATCCGACCCAGAAAAAATGAAAAGCTTCTTTCAATACCGCTGTTAAATTTGCCATATTGGCAATCAGATCAGGCTCCCCTTTGAACAAGGAATCTATCTGTGGTAATAAGGCTGGGTAAATCATTCCTTTATCTTGAGTACCGGGCAGTGATAATGGGAGGGTCAATGGATTTGCTTTTTAAATATATAAAGTTGATCGTCAAATATAACATGTTTCTCCAATAATTCACCATCCATCAGTTGGGGAGCCTGCAATCCTCTTCCAAATGTTTTGGAAGCAATAAAAATTCTGGCTTCGTCCCACAGACCAGCCTGAATTATCTTTTCCAAATGAGTTGCCGGCGATATCGTATTTATAATAGTTGATT
>Ga0209536_100014459_pt1 | contig 11336 bp, 8 predicted proteins | sample DeeMarSeWOR28_12_FD_187461 | JGI IMG/M metagenome (GOLD analysis project Ga0209536, IMG submission 187461) | Marine sediment microbial communities from White Oak River estuary, North Carolina - WOR-2-8_12 (SPAdes) (version 2) | ecosystem: Environmental > Aquatic > Marine > Intertidal zone >... | reverse complement strand
AGGAGCCCGGCCGCCGCGAGCGCGGCGAACCGCCCCGGATTCAAGCGATCCGACGTGCGGCTCGGAATACGGACGCGATGCGATCGATTCATGTGTGCCCTACCCCTTCCAGCCTGACGCGGTTCGCCTCTACCTTCGTGCGTGTCAAGAAACAAGCCAATCCTCGTCGTCTCGGACATCCACCTGGGCGCGACGCCTGCGGAGCACCGCCGCGCCTTCGTCGCGTGGCTGGACCACGCCGCCACGTCGGCCGTGGAGCTGGTCGTCAACGGCGACCTCTTCGACTTCTGGTTCGAGTACCACTGGGGCATCACCCGCGGCCACGAGGACGTGCTGCTGCGCCTGCGGGAGATCGTCGAATCCGGAGTTCCGATCACGCTCGTGGGGGGCAACCACGACTGGTGGGGGGGACGTTACCTCACCGACGAGATCGGGGTCGAGTTCCTCCGAGACCCCGTCACCCGGACCCTGGCCGGTCATCGCACCTTCCTGGCGCACGGAGACGGGCTGGGAGCGGGAGACTGGGGCTACCGCGCGCTGAAGACGGTCCTGCGCTCGCCGGTCACCCGATTCGCCTTCGCATGCCTCCCGATATCCCTCGGCGACCGGATCGCCGTGGGTGTCTCGAGCACGGAGTCGAGGTGGGATCGTCAGGAGGAGTCGCAGCGGGCGCGCTCGGAAGCCCTCGAGCGATGGGCGCGCGCCAAGCTCGAGCGGGAGCCGGAACTCGATCTCCTGCTCCTGGGTCACACGCACGTGCCCCTGATCCGGGAGATCGCCCCCGGACGCTGGTATGTGAACTCGGGAGACTGGGTGTACCACCAGACGTACGTGACCCTCGAGGAGGGCGTCCCTCCGCGTCTCGAAGACTGGCGGGAGCGCGCATGAGAGCGGCCCTGCTCGCGGCGCTCGTCGTGACGCAGCTCGCGGGATTCGGGGCTCCGGCCGCCGCCCAGCAGCGCCCGGTGAGCGAGCCGATGACGCGGCCGGAGATCCCGCCCGCGCTCCCCATCTCCCCGGGCGGCGCCTTCTGGCGGGCGCTCCTGGTGCCGGGCTGGGGACACGCGGCCATCGGCTCGTACGTGCGCGGCGGTGTGTACGTGGCGGCCCAGGCCGCCACGCTCTACAGCTTCGCCAGCACCCGTCTCCGGTTGAACGACGCCAACCGGAGCCTCGCCTTTCGCGAGGAGATGCTCCGCCGCGAGCTGGAGAGGGAGGGGGTCACCGACCCGACCGAGATCGAGGCTCGGCTCGAGGGCGATCCCGTCTATTCGGACCTGCAGCTCCTTGTGGAGAGCCGTGAAGCCCAGCAGGAAGACCTACTCGCCTTCAGCATCTTCCTCGTGCTGCTGAGCAGCGCCGACGCCTACGTCTCCGCGCATCTCGCGCGCTTCCCGGAGCCCCTCGACGTGGAAGCGCGCCCGTCGCCCTCGGGCGGACTCGACCTCGGACTGAAGGTCGCCCTGCCGAACTGACCGGCCTGCGGTCGGACGGAACGAGGGTTCGTGGCGCGCTGGCGGGAGCGTGTGGGAATCGAACCCACCCACCCGGGTTCTAGCCGGGCTGCACGGTTTTGAAGACCGCCGGGGACACCAGTCCCCCTCCGCCCCCTCGGGCCGGCGCCGCACCCGTGGGCCCTGCGGGAGCGGCATCGACACGCCACCCGGACCGAGCGGGAGCGGACGTTATCGAAGGCCGGCGCACGCGCCAAGACCCGAGCCCGCCGTCGTGCCCGTCAGTTCCAGAAGGAGCCCCGTCGAAACAGCCCGATCTGCATCGGCGCCCCAGCCGGGTAATTCTTGCCCTGCAGGGGGATACGCACGCCGACCTCGAGCAATGTCGAGGGTGTGAGACTGTAGAAGAGCGTCGGGGCCAGATAAAGAATCTCGCGCTCGTCGACCGACCCCAGCTGGACACCCTGGATCGCCCCGGGCTCACCGAAAATGCCGTCGAGCACGACCTTGCCGCCCAGACCGCCGACGAGCTCGGTGCCCCCCAACTCCGCGAGGAACACCAGCTCGTTCCCCGGCTTGCGGGTCGTCTTCGAGTTCTCGAGCCGCCATCGGTATCCGACCCACACGACCGAGTATGCCGGCAGAGGCCACAGCGAGAGGCCGCCCTCCAGCCACGCCTCGAAGTCGAACTGCCCTTCCCCGACGGGGACGATCTCGGCGTCGATCGGGAACTCGTTGACCGGAAACTTGGTCGTGAAGCGCGCGGAGACCGGCAGGCTTCCCTCGCGGAGCTGGAACAGGTTGTAGCGCGCCGACAGGCGAACGTCGCCGATTCCGGTGCTCTTCCGGTCCCCTGCCGCGTCATTGAACTCGAGGTCGTAGTACGGCGCCTGCAGCCAGAGGTCGAGTCGATCGGTCACCCCGACGTTCAGATCCAGGAAGATCGCCTGCGAGATGCTCTCCGCGCCCGTGTTGATGAACGGCTTCTTCTCGCCGTCGGCGCGGAACTGCTCGGTCGTCTGGTGGTGAAAGAAGGAGACCTTGCCCCAGAAGTTGCCCGCCCCCGCGGGCCACTGGCCCGACGCCGGCACCGCAGCGGCCAGCAGCCCCACGAGCGCTGCCGAAAGCGCTCGCCTCACGGAGCCGTGAAGAGGCGTCCGTCGGGCTGGAAGTGCCGCCACGCGAACCAGAAGAGCGTGTAGGCGTCTTCCCGCGTCCGCAGGCGCTCCCCGGCGAGCGGGCCGTCCGAGGCGACACCGTCGATCCGCCACGTCGACCCCGTCTCGATGTCGGTCCAGTTCCCCGCTGCAGGATTCGCCTCGAACGTGAGCGTGTTCCCGTCCACCCGCGCATCGAACGCCAGTGCGGCCTCACCCGAGCGAGACTCGTAGAAGATCACGGAGGGTACGCCGGCCACCGTCTCGTTGATCGCCACCGTCCGCCCCATCGAGAGCAGCTCCCCGTACGGGTAGCCGCGCCCTCCGGAGCCGTCCCGGATCGCCAGCACGCGCTCCTTGAGCGGCCGGGCGTCGTCCACGGGCATCGGCTGGATGAGGTCGGGATTCGTGGTGTCGTCGTAGTTGCCGTACGGGTAGACGCGGTAGTTGCGTCCGTACCTCAGCTCGCCGGACACGACCCGGGTCTCGGGGTTCAGCGCTTTCCAGCGCCCCCACGACATCTCCTGAACCGGAAGCAGCTCCAGCGAGCTGCCCCGGAACGAGCCGCACGAGCCTTCGATCGCCAGCTGCGGGCCGTACACCTCCCCGTCGTTCCGGTCGTAGAGCACCAGGTTGTTCGCGAACAGGAGCCCCGAGACCCCCAGATCCAGCAACGTGCCGTCCACTTCGGGCCGAAAGGCGATCCCCGAGCCCGTCAGCGGACAGAACGTCACGGACACCGGCGAGCCACCGACCACGTCGTTCACGATCTCGTGGTGCCACAGGATGTTGTGGGGATAGGCGCGCGCTTCGCCGTTCAACACCACCCCGAGGACCCGGTCGTCGTCGAAGAGGTAGTCGGCCTGCGGAGCGTCCGCAGCCACCATGGGCGGCTCGTTCACCGCCGGGATCGCATCGGGCGGCAGGCTGGTGAACAGAAGATTCGGGTCGAGGCTGCACACGAGCTCGTCGGGCGGCGTCGTGTCGAAGGGGGCCGCGTCCTGGCACCCCGCGGCGACCAGCACGGCCACGGCGATCCCTCCCGCCCTTCCCGCACGTCCCCATCCCGCCGGGGTCACCCACGTCATTCGAGCGTCTCGGGGGCGCTCCATCCTGATCTTCCTCGCGTTCGGGGCGTGTCTGCCGACCCAACCCGAACTCACCCTCCCGAGGTTCCCGCCTCGCGTCGCTGAAGCTCGGCGATCGCATCGATCTCCGCGACGAGCTCGGAACGCAGCTCGGCCAGGCGGTCTCGGCTCTGAGACCGCCGGCGTGAGCGGAGGAAGACACGGACGTCCTCACGCACGACGGATTCCCGCTCGGCCCACGCCACCGCGGCGAGACCCGCGGCCGGAAGCCCGAGCACGGCCACCAGCATGGGCCCAAGCCCCGCGACCGCCCACACGAGTGCACCGGTGCCGGCGAGCCACGTCGGAAACACGACCATGCCGAGCCCCATCTTGTAGGTGGCGACCTGGTCGAGCTTGGGGCGAAAGCGGAAGGCAAGCGGCCGGGTCACGACGAAGGGCACGAACCAGTACGCCGCGCCCACCACCGCCACGGGCAGGACGATCAGCAGCATCGCGGTCTGCCACGCGACGTACCTCATGACGCGGCCCAGGCGATATCGCTCGGGGACGTCTCCTTCGGTCGCCCCGTACAGGGTCAGGAGGCGCAGATACCGGGCCGTGGCCTCCCGCAGGCGCTCGAGCCGCTCCGGGTCGCTGTCCCTGAGCCGGTGAAGCCCGGCGGCGAATCGCTGGAGCCGCGGGAGCCGATCCGCCATCCGGGCCCGCTCGCGCGGACGGGCGAGCCCATGGGCACGGGCGTACATCCGCTCCGCGACGTCCACGAGCTCCGCGTCTTCGGCCCGCTCGAAGTTGAGGGTCACGGCCTCGAGCCGGGTCCGGATCCTCGCGGTCAGGGCCTCGACCGCGGCCCGCTCGTCGCGCTCGTACGTCTCCTGAAGATCCGCCACCGCGAACGGCTCGCCGTACGCGGCGATCACCCGGCCCCGAAAGAGGTGTTTCCGCCGGTAGGTGAGCCCCACCGGCTGGATCCGCAGCCCGAGCTTCCAGCCCGCCCGAAGCTCCGCCAGAAGCGCGATCCTCGCCGCTCCGGTCCTGATCGCGGTAAGGGAGGGCTGGGAGTGACTCTGGCCTTCGGGAAAGATCTGCACCGCGCCTCCGGCCGCGAGCGCGGCGATGGCCGCGTCGAACGTCCGCTCGTTGAGGTGCATGAGGGCCGGATCGTCCTGCCTGCGATACACCGGCAGCCCGCCGAGCCCCTTCAGGACCGTGCCCACGAGGGCCTGCTCGAACAGCGGAGCCTTCGCCAGCGGACGGGTCACGCGGCCCGCGGTGTGGAAGACGACCAGCGGATCGACGAGCGCGTTCGGATGGTTGGCGGTCACGAGGACCGGGCCGCTCGCGAGAGGCGGGCCGGTGCGCTCCACGTCGTGGAAGAGCGCCACGGCCCACCCGACGAGCCGGGTGATGAGCGCGGCGAGCATGTGCCAAGATGCGAGGGGGCGGTGGCCGAAGCCACCGCCCCCTCTTCTCGATCCGCGAGTGGCGCGCCGGTCAGGTGATCAGACGCTCCGTGTCGATCGGGTCGAGTCCGAGCTCCCGGAGGAGCTCGTTGAGCCGCGCGATGTCCTGCTGGATGATCAGATCCAGCTGCTGCAGCTCCGTGTCGAGCTGGCCCGACAGCGTCTCGAAGACCTCGTAGGACTGGTCCGTCGGACGTCCCTCGAAGCCTTCGACCAGGTTCTGCAGGGCCGCGATCTTGTTGTTGAGCTTGATCGGGAAGTTGAGCGGATCCTGGTTCGACTGGTTCTGCACCTGATAGATCTCGCCCTCCACGCCGTCCATGCGCTCCTGCGCGGTCTGCGCGAGAGACTGCAGCTCGGCGTTGTCGCTCTCCTCGAGCCGTTCTCCGATCTGGCTCTCGATCGACCGGATGCGCAGCACGGCCTCGTTGGCCTCGGTGACCCGGTCACGGATCTGGATCGCGAAGTCGAACCGCTCCTGCAGATCCGCCATCGTGACGCCCTCGGCGACCGCCCGCGGGTTCATCTCGACCTCGAAGTCCTGCGTCATGCTCTCACCGTCGACCGTGAGGCGAACCTGATAGCGTCCGGGCAGCACCGCCGGACCCTGACGCCCGGCCGCCCAGAAGATGCGCCCCTCGAAGTCCGTCCACCCCGCCAGCCGCATGTTCCAGCGGAAGCGGTTGGCGCCCGCGTCGGTCGACGGGGTCTGGTTGCCGCCGCCGCCGAAGAAGCCCCCACCGCCCTGCTCTTCCTCCTCGTCCTCTTCCTCCTCGTCGGGAGACTCGAACGTGGCCAGCACGTCACCGCTCGCGTCCATGAACTCGAGCACGACCTTGTCGGCCTCCTCGGCGAGGTAGTAGTCGATCTCCACCGAGTTGTCGAAGCGGCGCACCGGATTCTTCGGGTCGTAGAGCCAGAAGTCGGACGAGGCCACCTCGTCGTTGAGCTGCCGCAGCGGGCCGATGCTGCGCATCACCCAGAAGGACCGCCCGTGCGTTCCGATGACCAGGTCGTTCTCCTCGACCACCAGGTCCGAAACCTGGGTCACGGGCAGATTCATCGTGAGCGGCTGCCACGAGGCACCGTCGTTCCAGGAGACGTAGACCGTCCGTTCCGAGGCCGCGTACAGCAGCCCGGGCCGCACGGGATCTTCGCGTACCGCGCGCACGAAGTCGTCGGCCGGGATCCCGTCGACGATCTTCGTCCACGTCTCGCCGTAGTCCTCGGTCTTCCAGACGTAGGGGCTCCGATCGTTGTCGACGAGGTACCGGATGCCCGCCACGTACGCCTTGCCCGGCGTGTTCGGCGAAACCTCGATCGTGTTGATCCGCACGAAGTCCGGCGCGTCCGGCGGGGTCACGTCGGTCCAGCTGGGCGACGGCGCGCGCCCGTCACGCGTGACGTGCACGTACCCGTCGTCCGAGCCCGCCCAGATCACGTTGGGATCGTGCGGGGACGGGGCGATCGCGAACACGGTCGCGTACGTCTCCACGCCCGTCTGGTCCTTCGTGATCGGACCCCCGGAGGGTCCGGTCGTCATCGGGTCGTTCCGCGTCAGGTCGGGGCTGATCTGCGTCCAGCTCTGACCCTCGTCGGTCGTCTTCCAGACCTTCTGCGTACCCGTGTAGAGGATGCCCGCGTCGTGCTTGTCGAAGACGATCGGGAAGGTCCACTGGACCCGCTCGCGCAGATCCTCGGCCGACTGACCCATCGGGTTCTCGGGCCAGACGTTGATCGCTCGAGTCAGACCGGTCGCGTGATCGTACCGCGACAGGGAGCCGCCGTAGCAGCCGGCGTAGAAGATGTCCGTGTTCTCCGGATGCGGCGCGATGTAGCCGCTCTCGCAGCCGCCCACCGAGTAGAAGTGCCCGCCACCACCGAAGCCGCCGGCCGCGGAGAGGTGGTTCCAGCCCCCGGACGGCGTGCATGCCGTCGAGTTGTCCTGCTGCGCCCCGCAGATGTGGTACGGCTCGTGGCTCGTCGTGATGACGCGGTAGAACTGGGCCGTCGGATAATCCTGCGCCGTCCAGGTCTCACCGCCGTTGAACGAGACGTTTCCGCCGCCGTCGTTCGAGTTGATCATCCGATCGGGGTCGGACGGCGCGATCCACAGGTCGTGGTTGTCGCCGTGCGGGACCCGGATCTGCTGCGGGAACGTCGCTCCCCCGTCGGTCGAGCGGTAGAAGCCCGTGTTCAGGGCGTAGACCACGTCCTCGTCCTGCGGGTCCGCGTAGATCCGGGTGTAGTAGAACGCCCGCTGGCGGAGCTTCCGCTCGTCGTTGACGTGCTCCCAGGTACGTCCCCCGTCGTCGGAGCGGTACACGCCGCCCTCGGGATCGTGCTCGACGAGGACCCAGACCCGATCGGAGTTCGCGCCCGACACGGCGACGCCCATCTTGCCGATGGGGCCGGCCGGCTCGAGCCCGAGCGTGCCGGTGATGTCGGTCCACGTCTCACCCCCGTCCGTGGACTTCCAGAGCCCCGAGTCCATCCCGCCGGAGCTCATTCCCCAGCTCTTGCGCCACGCTTCCCAGATCGTCGCGTAGAGCACGTCCGGGTCGTTCGGGTCCATGACCAGGTCCGTCGCACCGGCCTTGGCGCTCTTGAACAGCGTCAGGTCCCAGCTCTCGCCGCCGTCCGTGGTCTTGTAGACGCCACGCTCCGGGTTCTCGGTGGAGTGCTGGCCGAAGGCGGCCACCCAGGCGACGTCGCAGTCGTCGGGGTGAATGCGGATGCGGGCGATGTTCTGGGTCTCGACGAGCCCCAGGTGCTCCCACGTCGCGCCCGCGTCCGTGGACTTGTAGACGCCGTCACCCTGCTGGATGTTGCCGCGTAGCTGGGTCTCGCCGGTGCCGATGTAGACGACGTCGGGGTCGGCGGCGCACACGGCCACCGCGCCGACCGAGCCACTCGTGATCTGCCCATCCGTCATCGGGCGCCACGTCGTGCCTCCATCCGTGGTCTTCCACAGGCCCCCGCCGGTCGCACCGAAGTAGTACTCGAGGGGGCGCTGGTCGCTGCCCGCGACGGCGGTCGAGCGTCCGCCCCGGGCAATCCCGGCGTTGTTCCAGCTGAGCACGTCGAAGAGCGCCTCGTCGTACTGCTGCGCCTCGACGCCGGAGTGCGAGAAGACGCCGAGCGCGCCGAACGAGAGCGCGACGGCGGCGATCCTGAACCGATGTGTTCGCATGATGCGGATCCCTGGAATGCTGCATGAATGAATGCTGCACGAACCGCGGGGAGGCGCGGCGGACGCGCGAGCGCGCGCCCAGAAAGATAACGGCTCCTCCGGCGTCCGCGACCTGGGGTCCGGTCCGGCCACCCTCAGGCAGAAGCCGGTCCGCAGGTTCCACCCGCGGACGACCTCACCCCCACGGGAGCGCCGTCGCCTGATCGTGCTAGCGAGCGATCCCGAGGGCGCCTAGAAGCCCGGACACCAGCGAATTGCTGATGACGATGCCGCCCTGGGGTGGAGGGCCACCCCCGTCGATGGGCGTGTCGTCCCCACCGCCCGAGTTGAAGGCCGCCAGAGCGAGCGCTCCGGCCCCGACCGCGATGGCGGCGGAAAGGAGCACCGTGCGTCCGGTCGAGAACTCCGCCTGCTCCACCGACAAGCGCTGATCCGGCGCCAGACGGAGCGTGTCGTAGAGGACGACCTCGCGATACGCCCCGTACTCCTGGCGATCGATCACCGCCAGCACGAGCGTGTCGGCGAACTCGATCACATCGCCCTCGATGGCGGCCGTCTGGGGCGCGGCGTTGCCGTTGTCCAGAGCAGAGGTCACCGGCACCCGCACGCGCACGGTCGAGCCGGGCTCCGCGCTGGTCACGGGCACGTACGTGTGGCATCCGGCCGCCGCGAGCGAGGCCGAAAGCGCGAGCACTCCCGTCATCGCGCGCAGCCTCCCTGCCCGACCCTTCGCAGCGCAGCTCACAGAATCACCTCGATCGCGTCGGTCAGGAGCTGGTTGAACTGGTAGACGTACCGCCACGCGAGCTCCGGAAAGATGAACCCGGCATTGTCCAGCACGTTGCGTCCGTCGATGTCGACGCTCACCGATACGTTGAGCGTGTCGGTGGGCATCGGCAGGATCTCGACGAAGAACTGCTGGTTCTCGACGATGCTCACGACCGTGTCGATCGGCAGCGTCTGCATCACCGTGTCGGCCTCGAAGATCCGGACCTGGGTGACGCCTTCCTCTGTCACCCCGGCGATGAAAGCCGTCGAGTACACGGCCTGCACCTGAAGGCCGGTCGACCCCGACAGCTTGAATCCGACGTTTTCCGGGCTCTGGTCCTCGAAGACCTCGCAGCCGGCGGCCACCGATCCGAGCACGAGCAGGAGCCCGACAAATTTGAATCGCTTCATGGCAGAAAAGCTAATCCCAACGCAGGAGAAGAAAAGCGAGGCGCATCCGCACTAGGTACGGATGCGCCTCGTTCCTTCTTACCGCTGACCGGGCGTGCTTCAAGCCCGGATCATCGGCGTCACCGATCGATCAGCCGCAACCCAGACCGTTCAGGTGACAGTTCGCCCGAACCTCGATGAGCGTAATCGGCAGCAGCGAACCCGGACGCTGAGCAGCGTCGGACGCGCCCTGCCAAGCCGCCGCCGGGAGCGAGTTCGGGTCGTCGCCCGACGCGATGCCCCAGCGATACATGTCCTGGAGCCGAAGCCCCTGCAGGACCGTGTTGACGCGGCGATGGTGGATCAGCGTCGGGACCTCGTTACCACCCGCATACGCGACCGTATAGCCGTCGATTGCACGCAGGTTGTTGATGTGGTCCACGAACGTACCTTCGGCCAACGCCGCCGCGTTACCCGCCGCGGCGCTCTCCGCAAGGATCAGGTGCATCAGACGCGCCGACGACACCGTGAGATCCGGGTACTGGTTCCCGGAGTCGAGGTAGCTGCCGCCCTTCCACTGGTTGAGCATCGCGATCAGCGCCAGGTCGTCGCTCGTTCCGTCGACGACGTCCTTCAGCTGGATGCCGTTGATGTCGTTGGAATCGTCCACCGTCACCAGCGAAAGATCGACCTGGTTCTCCTTCCGGTCGTTGATCCACGACGCCATGTCGTTGTCCGTCGACGCCGCGGAATAGGTCAGGTTGAACCGATAGTCGGTCCCCCCGTCCGCGAGCACCTCGATCGCGTGCGGAACCGCGTTCGCGAAGTCGAGCGCACAGTCGGCGAGCGTCCCGTCACAAGGGTCCGACCGCGCCGCCATGATGACCCGCGACATCTCCGCGCGCGCCAGCAGCGCAGTCGCCTCGAGCGCGAGGTCTGCCTCGTCTTCGGCGACGAAGATCGCCTTCGCAGAGGTCAGCGACGTGATGGCCGCCTGCATGACCGCATCCATCGACGGAACGGGAATCTCGTATCCCTCGCTGCCGATCACCGCGCTGCCGGAAGAAACCGGCGGGCCGTCGCTCTGCTTGTTGGAGAAGGTCATGTCGGACTGGGATTCCGCCACGACCATGAGAATCAACCCGCGGAACATCAGGGTCCGACCGTAGTCGACCTGGAAGTCCGCGCCGTTGGGACCGCTGGCGTGCCCATCAAGGACCTCGACCGCGTTCTGCGCCACCCATACTGCCTGACCCAGCCAAGGGAAGGCGGCATCGGTGAACTCGTTCGCATTGTCGGAGATGAAGCCCTCGTCCAACGCGCCCCACGCGTCGCGCGATCCGATCCAGTACACGTTGTCGGACACGACTTCGGGGGCCTGCCAAATGGCAGAGATTGCTTGGGCAGTGTGCCACAGCGAGCCATTCGCCATTCCGTTGGCCGCTGCTTCCTGCTGGACCGACTCCTCGACCAGGCTGTTGGGGTTGTCCACGTCCAGGAGGTAGTTCTCCACCGTGGCCGGGTCGATACCCGACGCCAGTTGCCGAGCCGCGTTGGAGTCGGCCTTCAGGCTGCTGACGAACTCGACACCCTCGTCCAGGTATTCGTACTTCCACTTCCACTGGAAACCGGTGATCTTGACCGTCATTTCGGCGCCACGATTGTCCTCCATCTGCACCAGTGCCCTGGTGGCCGGGATGGCCATGCCGATGAGGATCAGAACGGGAATGATGGTCCAGGCGATCTCCGCCTTGGTGCTGTGGCTGAAGGTGGCCGGTTCCTGTCCGCGCGACTTGCGGTGCAGGATGATCGAAGTGAACATG
>Ga0209536_100014458_pt1 | contig 11336 bp, 11 predicted proteins | sample DeeMarSeWOR28_12_FD_187461 | JGI IMG/M metagenome (GOLD analysis project Ga0209536, IMG submission 187461) | Marine sediment microbial communities from White Oak River estuary, North Carolina - WOR-2-8_12 (SPAdes) (version 2) | ecosystem: Environmental > Aquatic > Marine > Intertidal zone >... | reverse complement strand
ACCCATGGCGCGGCGGCGCTGTTTAACGCTATCGTCAACGGCCGCCTGGCGACGGTGGAAGCACTGATTTCGGCCGGCGCCAACGTCAACGTGCGCACCGTGAACGGCACCACGCCATTGATGGTTGCCTCGTCAAAAGGTTATTCCGATATCGTCAAGTTATTGCTGGATCATGGTGCGGATCCGCGCGCGAAGAAGGCCGATGGCGTGAGCGCGTTGGCAATTGCTGAGCACGGTGGTTTTAGTCGCACAGTCGATATTCTACGTCGTGCCTCTGCGCTTCAGCAGGCTTCCGCTGGCGGTGCTGCACAGGCCCCGGCCGGGAGACCTGCTGCGCATCCCGCTGCCGGCTAGTTTCAAATTCCCAGATTTCTCACCGCCCGGTTCCCGCCGGGCGTTACCACATCCGGCTTCAGCCGACGAATCGTCAGCAAGATCCTGCAGGTTGGAATTGGCGCTCCCTAGGGGACTCGAACCCCTGTTACCGGCGTGAGAGGCCAGTGTCCTAGGCCGCTAGACGAAGGGAGCAACGGATGCTGCAGACCGCAACACCGTGAGCGGTGGTATTATACGTCCGGGCCCGATTTACACAACAAGAACCAGCGCGGCCGGACGAGTATAAAACGTGAAAAATCCTAGATCTCCTGTCGTAATTCCCAACGCTGAACATCCCATTTCGCGCGATCAGATTAATGCCAGCGCGCTCAAGGTGTTGAACGGCCTGAAGGCAGCTGGCTATGCCAGTTTCCTGGTCGGCGGTTGCGTCCGCGACCTGATGCTGGGCCGTGAACCCAAGGATTTTGATGTGGTCACCGACGCACGCCCCGAGGAGGTGCGCGAACTGTTCCGCAACTCGCGGTTGATTGGCCGCCGTTTTCAACTGGTGCATGTCAGGTTCGGCCGCGAAATCATTGAGGTTGCCACCTTCCGTGCTGCGCCGGTGGAGGCAGGCGAGGATTCGTCGCACCAGCTTTCCGATGAAGGCCGGATTCTGCGAGACAATGTCTTTGGCAACCAGGAAGAGGATGCACTGCGACGCGATTTTACAGTGAATGCCCTGTACTTCGATGCCGCGGACTTTTCCATCGTGGATTATGTCGATGGCGCAGAGGATTTGAAGCAGGGCGTGTTACGGGTCATTGGCGATCCTGTCCAGCGCTATCGCGAGGACCCGGTTCGTTTATTGCGAGCGGTTCGATTCGCCGCAAAGCTGGGATTCCGCCTGTCCGGGGACGCGGAGAAACCGATATATGAGGTTGCACCACAGCTTGATGAAGTGCCCCCGGCGCGGCGTTTTGAGGAATTACTTAAACTGTTCCATGGCGGTACTGCTGTTGAGACATTTGAGTTGCTGCGTCATTACCGGCTGTTTCAATACTTGTTTCCGCTCACCGAAATCAGCCTCAGCCAGGAGCAGGACGGGTTTCCGCTGGCGCTCATCCCGCGCGCACTCGCCAATACGGATGACCGCATTAACAACAACAAACCGGTCACACCGGCTTTTTTGCTGGCGGTAATGCTCTGGTATCCGATGAAGCACAAGGCAGAAGAGATGATGGCGAACGGCATGAGTTCACATGAAGCAAGCCAGTTCGCCGGGCAGTGGGTAATCCAGCAGCAGTCGCAGGCCACCTCGGTGCCACGCCGGTTTAGTACACCGATGCGCGAGATATGGAATCTGCAACCACGTCTTGAGCGTCGAGCAGGCAAACGCGCTTTCCGTTTGCTGGAGCATCCGCGGTTTCGTGCTGCGTACGATTTCCTGATGCTACGTGCGGAAATCGGCGAAGTGGATGCCGAGTTGGGTGAATGGTGGACCGTGTTTCAGGAAGTATCTGAATCCGATCAGCGCGCGATGGTAAGCAAGCTGACTGGCGGACCCAGGAAGAAGGGGCGTCGGCGTCGCCGCAAACCCGATGGCTAAGCCTGGCAGCATGGCTGTGGCCTATATCGGACTGGGCAGCAACCTCGGTAATCCAGTTGAAACACTGAAGCAGGCTAAGGCAGGGCTGCGCGGACTGTCACCGGACGATGAAATAATCTGTTCCTCGTTCTACCGTAGTGCCCCGATCGGGTTTCTCGAGCAGCCGGATTTTGTCAATGCGGTGTGCAGGCTGGAGACGGTGTATGACCCGGAAAGCCTGCTGCAGCACCTGCTTAAAATTGAGCGTGACCACGGCCGTGATCGTTCAGGGCAGGCCAATGCGCCCCGCACGCTGGATCTGGACCTGTTGCTGTACGATGACCTGATTATTTCGCTGGACGGTCTCGAAGTGCCACACCCGAGACTCCACGAACGTGCCTTCGTCCTGTATCCTTTGCTGGAAATTGCACCCGATCTGGTTATTCCCGGTCACGGATCTGTTCGGGATCTGATGCGATACTGCGAGGGGCAGACAATCTCCCGTATTGAAGATCCGGCGTAGCCGCTCGCGACCCAACACAAGCAGGAACAGATGACGACAACTGAAAATTTTTCCGCACCGGCAAGGACACTGGATTATGTCGTGGTGGAAGGACCAATCGGTGTCGGGAAAACCAGCCTGGCACAACGACTGGCGGACGTGCTTGGCAGCGGCACCTTACTTGAACAGCCGATGGAAAATCCGTTTCTTGAGCGCTTCTATTCGTCACCAAAGCAGTTTGCCTTGCCAACGCAACTGTTTTTTCTGTTTCAGCGCGCGCGCCAGATAGAGGAGCTAAAGCAGGGCGACATGTTTCGACCAGGCTGCGTGGCTGACTTCATGCTGGAAAAGGACGCCATGTTCGCCCGTACCAATCTCGATGATGACGAGTTGCGCCTGTATGAGCAGGTCTATGCCCAGTTGAAACTAGACTTGCCAGTGCCGGACCTGGTGATCTATTTGCAGGCACCAAGCGACGTACTGGTTGAGCGGATCCATCGGCGCGGTATCGACTATGAGCGCCGAATTGAGCGGAACTACCTTGAGCGACTGGTGGATGCCTACACCCAGTTCTTTTACGACTACCGGGAAGCGCCACTGCTCGTTGTCAACGCTGCGGAGATTAATTTTGTTGATAGCGAAGAGGATTTTCAATTGCTGCTGGAACATATCCGTAAAATCCGCAGTGGCAGACACTTCTTCAATCCGGTGGCGACCGCCATATGAGCGATATTACCCTGAACACGCTGGAGAAAATGAAACACGACGGCGACAAGATCGCCGCCTTGACGGCTTATGACTATTCGTTCGCCAGCCTGCTGGACCGGGCAGGTATCGATATCGTATTGATTGGCGACTCGCTGGGAATGGTGATGCAGGGCCATGAGAGCACCTTGCCCGTTTCGCTGGAAGAGATGATTTATCACAGTCTGTGCGTTACTCGTGGCGCACGCAGGGCGTTACGTGTCGGCGATCTGCCGTTCATGAGTTACCAGGGCAGTCGTGAGCTGGCCCTGGAATCGGCCGGTCGGATGATGAAAGAGGGCGGCGTGCAGGTGGTCAAGCTGGAAGGTGGCGAGGTCATGGCCGATACCGTTCGCTTCCTGGTGGAACGAGGCGTACCGGTCTGCGGCCACCTCGGCCTGGTGCCGCAGTCGGTGCATCAGCTCGGCGGATATCGCGTGCAGGGCAAGGATAAATCCGGCGCAAACCAAATTCGAAACGATGCGTTAGCCCTGCAGCAAGCCGGAGCGCGATTGCTGGTGCTGGAAGCAGTGCCAGCCGATCTTGCCAAAACCATCTCGGTCGAGCTCGAAATACCAACCATCGGAATTGGTGCCGGGCCGGATTGCGACGGCCAGGTGCTGGTCTTGCAGGACATGTTGGGAATCTACCCCAAACCCAGCCCCAAGTTCTCTCGCAACTTTATGGCGGGTGCGGACAGTGTTGAGGCAGCGATCAAGGCCTATATCCAGGCCGTAAAATCAGGCGAGTTTCCCTCGGCTGAACACTGTTTCTAGTCGTCAATCACGCCCATTTCCCCATGGTCATCACGGAAACCAATGCCGATCTGCGTGCCCAGTTGCGTGCCTGGCGTGAGGCCGGTGACCAGATTGTTTTCGTGCCGACCATGGGCAACCTTCATGCCGGACACTTGAGGCTGATTCAGGCCGCGCGACAACATGGCCAGCGTATTGTGGTCAGTATCTTCGTCAATCCGATGCAGTTTGATCGCGCCGACGATTTCTCTGCCTACCCACGAACCCGACAGGACGATCTCGAAGCGCTTGAGCGTGCGTCAGTCGATCTTCTGTTTCTGCCAACCGACGACCAGATATATCCAAGGTCGATCGACTCCATGACCTTTGTTGAGGTACCGGATCTTGGAAATGATCTGGAGGGTGAATCTCGTCCTGGTCATTTTCGTGGCGTCACGACGGTGGTCTCGCGCCTGTTTAACCTGGTGGCGCCGGACGTTGCCGTTTTCGGCAAGAAGGATTATCAGCAATTGCTGATCGTTCGGCGCATGGTCGAAGATCTGGCCATGACCGTCGGGATCGTTGCCGTTGAAACCGAGCGCGAGTCCAGTGGATTGGCACTCAGTTCGCGTAACAGCTATCTAACAGAAGCCGAACGTAGGCAGGCCGCGAATCTGTATGCGATCCTTGTGCGTTGTCGCAATCAAGTACTGGAACGCTCCGGCAAGTTCGAGACGGCAGAGGCAGAAGCCCGGGAGGCCCTGGAAATCGCTGGTTTTCTCCCGGACTATGTCAGCGTGCGTCGACAACAGGACCTGAAAAGGCCTGGCAACAGCGACACCGAATTGGTGATTTTGGCGGCGGCAAGGCTCGGAAAGGCGCGCTTAATTGACAATATCGAGCTGAGTTTGAATCCCAATAGCTAAATCGGGATAATGCGGGCCAGATTTCGGGGTAAACCTTCATGAAACGATATTTTCTCAAATCCAAGCTTCATCGCGTCACCGTCACCCACTCAGAGCTGGACTATGAGGGATCGGTTGCCATTGACGGACGATTGCTGGACGCGGCCGATATCAGGGAATACGAGCAGCTCGAGGTTTATAATGTTACCAATGGCGAACGATTTGGTACGTATGCAATTCGTGCTGAAGATGGCTCTGGTATTATTTCGGTAAATGGTGCGGCAGCGCACAAGGCTGACCCCGCGGACGTCATCATTCTCTGCACCTATGCCGAGGTCGAAGAAAAAGAGCTGGCGGGTTTCAAGCCGCGACTGGTGTATGTCGACGGCGATAACCGCATTACCCACACGCGCAACACCATCCCCGTTCAGGTTGCCTGAATAGAATATCTTCGCGCCCCGGTAGTTCACCAGCCCCGCATTCCCTCTGGAATATCCAGCAAGAAATCAGGAATGATTTCACGAGAAATAAACTCGGGTAAAAGAAAAGATGGTACCGAGGGAGGGACTCGAACCCTCAAGGTCGCAAAACCAGCGGATTTTGAATCCGCCGCGTCTACCAATTCCGCCACCCCGGCACAGGGCGTGGATTATAAACAAAACCGGGCGGTTATATACAGGTCAGTTTCCGGTAACGGTTTTCAGTGGCGGCTGTTTCCGGCTCGCTTGTTTGCTAGTCTTGGCCGCCATGCGTAAAACCGATTTCTGGTATGAACTCCCGACTGAACTGATTGCCCAGCAGCCCACGGCCAGACGAAGTGCCAGCCGATTACTGGAACTGGACGGGCCCACCGGTAGCCTGAGTGATCGCCAGTTCAGTGATCTGCCCACGTTGCTGCAGCCGGGCGATTTGCTGGTATTCAATGATACCCGCGTGATTCCGGCACGACTCCTGGGGCACAAGGATAGTGGCGGACACGTCGAGGTCCTGGTCGAACGTCTACTTGACAGCCATCGGGTACTGGCGCATACGCGAGCCAGTAAGACACCAAAAACCGGCCAGCGTTTGTGTTTCGATGATGGAATCGAGCTGACTGTTCTCGGTCGTCAGGGCGAGTTGTTCGAGCTGGCGTTTCCCGCCAATCGCACCGCGATTGAGGTCCTCGAGGCGATCGGCCACATTCCATTGCCGCCCTATATTGAACGTGAAGATGTTGAAGCAGACCGGGAACGCTATCAGACTATTTATGCCGATCGTGCTGGCGCAGTGGCAGCACCCACTGCCGGGTTACATTTTGACAGCGACATGATGCAACAATTGGCGGCGCACCGGATCGACACCGCATTTGTTACGCTGCACGTCGGTGCCGGCACCTTCCAGCCGGTTCGGGTGGACCGTATCGAAGAGCATGAGATGCATAGCGAGTACCTCGAAGTAAGCGAAGCGGTATGCAAAAAGATTAACGAGACCCGCGCCAGGGGAGGCAGGATTGTCGCGATCGGAACCACGGTCGTGCGCGCACTGGAAACAGCTGCCAATCAAGCTGGCGACGTCTCTCCCTTCCAGGGCGATACCAGTATATTTATTTACCCGGGTTACCGGTTTAAGGTGATTGATGCCATGGTCACCAATTTTCATTTACCTGAATCAACGTTGCTAATGCTGGTTTGCGCGTTTGCCGGGAAGGAACACGTCATGGCCGCCTACCAACACGCGGTAGACAAACAGTACCGCTTCTTCAGCTATGGCGATGCCATGTATATAACCCGATGCAATTTGAGCTAGCGCAAAAAGACGGCGCCGCGCGTCGTGGTCAACTGGTTTTTGAGCGTGGCAGCGTGCAAACCCCGGCGTTCATGCCGGTGGGCACCTATGGTACGGTCAAGGCGATGACCCCGGAGGAGCTGCGCGCCACCGGCGCCGAGATTGTGCTTGGCAACACATTTCATTTGATGTTGCGCCCCGGAACCGAGGTCATTGCCGCGCACGGCGATTTGCATGATTTCATGCACTGGTCGGGACCCATTCTGACCGATTCCGGCGGCTTCCAGGTCTGGAGTCTTGGCAAGCTGCGCAAAATTACCGAGGAGGGTGTCCGGTTCCAGTCACCGATTGATGGCAGCCGCATCTTCATGGGCCCGGAAGAATCCATGGCGGTTCAGCAGGCGCTCGGTGCCGATATTATTATGATATTCGACGAGTGCACTGCGTTTCCGGCGACTGAACCGGAGGCGCGGGCGTCGATGGAATTGTCATTGCGCTGGGCCGAACGTAGCAAGCTGGCCCACGGTGATCACCCCTCGGCATTGTTTGGAATCATCCAGGGCGGTATGTACGAGCACTTGCGCGACATCTCGCTTACGGGCTTGAAGCAAATCGGCTTCGACGGTTATGCGATCGGCGGTCTGTCGGTAGGCGAACCGAAGGAAGATATGCTGCGCATACTCACCCACCTGGAACCGCAACTGCCGACCGACCGCCCGCGTTACCTGATGGGGGTGGGTACCCCCGAAGACATTGTTGAGGCAGTGAAGCGAGGCATCGATATGTTTGACTGCGTCATGCCCACGCGCAATGCGCGTAACGGCTGGCTGTTCACCTCGGAGGGCGTCGTGAAAATACGTAATGCCCGCTACGAGCGGGATACAGCGCCGCTGGATCCGGAGTGTAATTGCTACACCTGTCAGAATTACTCCAGGGCCTATCTGCGGCACCTGCATCGATGCAACGAAATTCTGGGGGCGAGACTCAATACCATCCATAATTTGCATTACTATCAGCACCTGATGAGTGAATTAAGGGGCGCAATCGCTACAAAAGGGCTGGATGAATTCGTCGAGAAGTTTTATGGTAAGCGCCGCCCGGCGAGCGAGAAGCCGGCCTGAACGGCCAAATACTAAATAGTTCAATCTAATTAATCGGTTATAGAGAAAATGGATAAAATGCTGACTTTTTTCATTCCGGATGCCATGGCGGCTGCGCCCGCAGGCGGTGTCGGAGGCGAGGGCGGACAGTTCCTGATCATGATGGTGATCCTGTTCGGTTTAATGTACTTCATGATTATCCGGCCGCAGTCCAAACGGGCGAAGGAGCACCGGGCAATGGTAGCCGCCATCGCCAAGGGCGATGAAGTGATAACCAATGGCGGTACCCTGGGCCGTGTAGTCGGTGTCGGCGAGCAGTTTGTTACCGTCGAGATTGCCAGCGGTGTCGAGATCAAGGTGCAACGTGTGGCCATCGCATCGGTAATGCCCAAAGGAACGATCAAGTCTGCCTGATCAAGTTGATCGTCTTGCCTGACAACAATGAATAAATATCCTCTCTGGAAATACCTGCTGATTTTGGCGGTGGTGCTGATCGGCTCGGTCTACGCCGTGCCAAACCTGTTTGGCGAGGATCCCGCGCTGCAGATTTCTGCCTCGCGCGGGGTGAATGTCGATGCCGCGACGGTCGACCGGGTGAAGGGACTGCTGGATCGCAAGCAGTTAACATTCCGGTCTGTTTCGCTTGATGACCAGGGTATCAAGGTCCGGTTTGATGACACCGAAACCCAGTTACGCGCGCGGGACCTGGTGCAGCGGGAATTGGGGAATAACTTTACCGTGGCGCTCAACCTGCTACCGGCGACACCACCACTGTTTTCCGCCTTTGGCGGCAAGCCCATGTATCTCGGTCTGGACCTGCGCGGCGGTGTTCACTTCCTGATGCAGATGGACATGGAAGCGGTGGTTGCCAAGGCGGAAGAGAGTTATGGCAGCGACATTCGTACCTTCCTGCGCGAAGACAAGGTTCGTTACCTGACTGTTGGCCGACGTGCCGGCGGTGGCCTGCGTGTGCGTTTCCGGACCGAGGAAGATCGAGACATGGGTCGTGACATTATTCGGGAAAAGATCCGAGAGCTGGCCCTGGTAGATGCGCAGGGTGATCGCAGTTTTGATCTGATGGTCAGCCTGAGTGAAGAAGCCCTGCGAGAAAAGAATCGGTTGGCACTAGAGCAGAATATGACCTCGCTGCGCAATCGCGTTAACGAGCTGGGTGTTGCCGAACCTATTATTCAGCAACAGGGTGCCGAGCGTATTGTGGTGCAGCTGCCGGGTGTGCAGGATACCGCCAAGGCCAAGGAAATCCTGGGCCGCACGGCCACCCTGGAAATCAAGCTGGTAGATGAAGAGCACGATGTGCAAGGCGCAGTCGCCGGCCGTGTGCCGCCCGGGTCACGAATCTACAAGTACCGTGATGGTCGCCCGATACTGATCAAGAACCGCCTGGTGTATTCAGGCGACAATATCGTAGATGCCGCGCCCGGATTCGACAGCCGCAGCAGTTCACCCATTGTCTCGATCACGCTGGATTCCCGCGGTGCCGCGATCAATCAGCGGATCACCGGCGAGAACCTGAACAAGCGCATGGCAGTCATCTATATCGAGTTGCGTTCAAGGGAAAAGCTCGATGCCAATGGCCGACCGGTGCTAGATGAAAATGGCGAGCCGGTCCGGGTCAAAGAGCGTATCGAGGAAGTCATAACCGCGCCGGTAATTCGGGCACAGCTGGGCAAGCGCTACCAGATTGAAGGACTGGATAGCATGGAAGAGGCGAATGATATTTCGCTGCTTCTGCGCGCCGGTGCCCTGGCGGCCCCGATTACCATAATCGAGGAGCGAACCATTGGTCCGAGCCTCGGTGCAGACAATATTAAGAAGGGTTTTCAGTCCATCCTCATCGGATTTATCGCGGTGATGATCTTCATGCTGGTTTACTACCGGATCTTCGGGATATTTGCTGACGCGGCGCTGATGCTGAATCTTGTGTTGATTGTGGCGGTGTTGTCGCTATTTCAGGCGACCCTGACGTTACCTGGTGTCGCCGGTATCCTGCTCACCGTCGGTATGGCGGTCGATGCCAACGTGCTGATCTACGAGCGTATACGGGAGGAGCTGCGCATCGGCAATACGCCGCAGGCAGCGATCCACGCCGGTTACGAGAAGGCCTTTGGCACCATTGCGGATGCCAACATAACGACCCTGATTGCGGCGGTCATGCTGTTCAACTTTGGCACCGGACCGATCAAGGGATTCGCAATTACCCTGAGCATCGGCATCCTGACCTCAATGTTTACCGCCATACTGGTCACCCGCGCCGCTGTTAATCTCTCGTTTGGCGGTCGTCGACTGAAAACCTTGCCGATCTAACGCCATGGAATTTTTCACAAAAGAAACACACATTGATTTTATTGGTCGTCGACGCGTACCAATTGCCGTTTCTATCTTGCTACTAATCGGCACTTTCTTTTTGCTGTTTACCAGGGGATTGAACTTTGGTCTCGATTTTACCGGTGGCACGCTGGTAGAACTGAATTATCAGGAGCCGATAGAAGTCTCGGCAGTGCGGAAACGCCTGGCTGATGCCGGCATGGCCGATACCGTGGTTCAGCATTTTGGTACCTCGCGCGATGTGATGGTGCGCATCCCGGTTCGCAAGGAAACGGACAGTGCCACCTTGAGTAATGAGGTTGTGACGATCCTTCGCGGCGCTGTTGGCGAGAAGCTGGTGCGGAGTTTGCCGGGCAAGGCGCAGCAGTGTTCCACGTCGCGTGATTCAGGGCTCAAGGACTGTCAGCTGCAGGTGCGCCGTGTCGAGTTCGTGGGACCGCAGGTTGGTGAAGAGCTGACCGAGCAAGGTGGCCTGGCATTACTGTATACACTGATCGCTATCCTGATTTATGTGATGTTCCGGTTTGAGTGGCGTTTTGCAATTGGCGCCATTGTCGCAATTGCGCACGATGTATTGCTCACCTTTGGCTTCTTCTCACTCATGCAGTTCGAATTTTCATTGTCAGTGCTGGCAGCCGTATTGGCGGTGCTCGGGTACTCTTTGAACGATACGATCGTGGTGTTCGATCGAATACGGGAAAACTTCCGACGTATGCGCAAGGGCAGCAATATCGAGGTAATGAATACCGCGATCAACCAGACCCTTTCGCGCACGATCATCACTTCCGCTACGACCATGCTAACGGTGCTGTCGCTGTTCTTCCTGGGTGGGGAAATCATCCGTGGATTCTCCATTGCGCTGATGGTGGGTATCGTTGTTGGCACGTACTCATCGATCTTCATCGCGACACCGGCGGTGCTCGCCATGGGGGTTTCCCGCGACGATTTGCTGCCGGTGAAGAAGGAAGGCGCGGGCGACGACCTGCCCTGAGGCGCTGCGTAGGCAATCTCCCAGATTCCCGGATTTCCCTGCTATTTAGCCCTGAAACGCCCGATTGTCCTGCTTTGGCGGGTTTCTGTCGGCGCAGGGTTGAGCCGGCTGATAACGCCGTGCTATGAGCTATACTGAAAATTCTAATAAATTCTAGCTTACTCCCTCAGGAGGAAAATCATGGCAGGCGACTGGTGGGTAATTGTGCCCGGTAATCAAGGTGTTTCACTGTTAATTCTGGGCGCTGTCCTGATAATTTTCATGTATGGCGGGCGTACTGCGATGCACGGCGCTTTGCATGCGCTGACGCGTACGGTGGCCGGCCCCCTCCGTCTCGGGGCTCGCTG
>Ga0209536_100014457_pt1 | contig 11336 bp, 10 predicted proteins | sample DeeMarSeWOR28_12_FD_187461 | JGI IMG/M metagenome (GOLD analysis project Ga0209536, IMG submission 187461) | Marine sediment microbial communities from White Oak River estuary, North Carolina - WOR-2-8_12 (SPAdes) (version 2) | ecosystem: Environmental > Aquatic > Marine > Intertidal zone >... | reverse complement strand
GGGAGACGCCATCGATTTCTGGAGGGTGGAAAGGCTCATTCCCGACCGCCTCCTCCTGCTCTTTGCCGAGATGAAGCTTCCCGGCAGGGCATGGACCTTCTTTGAGGTGGCTCCCCACGAGAAAGGGTCAGAGGTCCGCATAACGGCGGTCTATGATCCCAAAGGCATCTGGGGAAGACTCCACTGGTATGCGGTGTCACCTCTTCATTATCTGGTGTTTAGAAGCATGTTCAAGGGCATTGCCAGGGCTGTCAAGCGCAACAGGATGGGGTCTCAGGCAGTTTGAATAAAGAAAAGCGCCTCATACTGCTGACAGGTGCCTCCGGATACATAGGAGGAAGGCTCCTCTCTGATCTGGAGAACAGGGGGGAAAGGATCAGATGCCTGGTCCGCCATCCGGTCTACATACGTTCGCGCGTGGAACCGGGAACGGAAATTGTGAGCGCGGACCTCCTCGACCCTGAATCCCTGAAAATCGCCCTGGAAGGCGTCCATACAGCTTATTATCTCGTCCACTCCCTCGGAGGGGGAGAAGATTACGAGGAAAAGGACCGCCAGGCGGCTTTAAATTTCGGGGAAGCCGCCGTTAGAGCCAACATCAGCCAGATCATTTACCTTGGCGGACTCGGTCAGGGAGATAATCTGTCGGCCCATCTTGCAAGCCGCCAGGAAGTGGGCCGCATCCTACGGGAATCAGGGGTGCCGACCATCGAATTCCAGGCTTCCATCATCATCGGGTCGGGGAGCCTTTCCTACGAAATGGTGAGAGGGCTGGTTGAGCGCCTGCCTGTTATGATAACGCCCCGGTGGGTCAGGTCGGGAGCTCAGCCCATCTCTATCGAGGACGTACTGGAATACCTCCTGCAGGCTCTGGAGCGGCCGGAACCTGAAACCATGGTCTACCAGATCGGGGGGGCCGACAGTTCTTCCTACGAAGGCATCATGAAGGAGTATGCCCGTCAGAGAGGACTGCACCGCCTCATCATCCCCATTCCTTTTCTGACCCCCCACCTGTCCAGTCACTGGCTGTCCCTGATAACTCCTCTTTATTACAAGGTCGGGAGCCAGCTCATCGACGGGGTCAGAAACGACAGCACCGTCCAGGATCCCAGGGCCCTGGAAGTTTTTTCCGTAAGGCCCAAGGGGCTGGTGGAAACCATGACCAGGGCGATGGCCAACGAGGACCACCGGTTTGCCGAGACGCACTGGTCCGATGCTCTTCCGGATATCATCCCGGGTCATCACTGGTGGGGTCTTCCCTTCGGCACAAGGAGGGTTGATTCCTATCATCGGATTCTATCTTATACTCCGGAGGAGGTGTTCGCTCCCATCCGGTGCATCGGGGGGGAGAATGGATGGTACGGTTACAACTGGATGTGGAAGGTCAGGGGGGCCATGGATCGATTGATCGGCGGTGTCGGCCTTCGCAGAGGGCGCAGGGATCCCTGTGACATCAGGATCGGGGATGCCATAGATTTCTGGCGGGTGGAGAGGTATGTGCCGGACATACTGCTCCTGCTTTTTGCAGAGATGAAGTTGCCGGGCCGCGCATGGCTCTATTTCGAGGTGGAGCCCAATGAGAAAGGCACGGAGATCCGAATGACAGCGGTTTTCGATCCCATCGGACTCTGGGGGAGGGCCTACTGGTACATGATCTACCCCTTCCACTACCTTGTATTTAACGGCATGTTCAAGGGGCTCGTGAAGGCCATAGAACGCAACAAAAGGGAGGTAGAAACTTGAAAGAGCAGCTGCAATCAGGGACCGGTTTTGTGGTGTTCCTGCTGATGTGCCTGGGGGCTCAGATGACCGGCGCTTTTCTGACCGTTCCGGTTGTCCGGTCCGGGTGGTACGCCGGTCTTGTAAAGCCTTTCTTCAATCCTCCCGGTTGGCTCTTCGGACCGGTATGGACAGTCCTCTATTTCACCATGGCAGTGGCGGCATGGCTGGTCTGGAAGGTTGACTCCGGGAATTCCCTGGTCAAACCCGCCTTGCTGCTTTTCTTCATCCAGCTTGTTTTCAACGTGCTCTGGTCGGCCCTCTTCTTCGGATTGCAGAGACCGGGTTGGGCCTTTGTTGAGATCATCGTATTGTGGCTGCTGATATTGACGACTTGTCTTGCCTTTTTCAGAGTCAACATGTGGGCCGCCCTGCTCCTTGTCCCTTATCTGGGATGGGTCTTTTACGCAGCGGTCCTCAACGGGGCCATCTGGTGGCTGAATCGGTGACGACCCGGGAGGACCCGGAGCGGGACCGGTCACCTGAACCCATACCATACGGCCCCAACCAGAAGATATTTTTTTATCGGCACTGGATCTGCGCGTTATGCTTTTGTGAATTACCCGTGTTTAGATGAACTTATGGAAATACCGAAGGAGGGCAGGGTGGCAGTTCCATCGAGAAAGATCCTCCTGATAGAGGATGACAGGGATATCTCTCACCTGGTAAAGCTTCATCTCGAGGATGAGGGTTTCCTCGTGGTCATTGAGGCCGACGGCAATGCAGGTTTGGCCAGAGCCCGGGAAGGGGATTTTGACCTGATCGTGCTCGATCTCATGCTGCCGGGTATAGATGGACTTGAGATATGCCGGCGCCTGCGCGGCGGGACGGATTACGTGCCCATCCTGATGCTGACGGCAAAGTCCTCCGAGATCGACCGCATCGTCGGTCTGGAACTGGGAGCGGACGATTATCTGGTAAAACCGTTCAGTGTCCGGGAACTGGTGGCTCGGGTGAAGGCGATCTTTCGCAGGATCGGGGTTGCGGGTGCGCAGAAGGTTGAACCGGACAGCCTGCGCATCAGTCTTGGAAATCTTGTGATCGAATCCGACAAGCGTAAAGTTACATTATCCGAAAAAAAAGTCACCCTCACAGCCAAGGAATATGATCTCCTGCACCATTTCGCCGCCCACCCGGGAAGAGTTTACACAAGGGCGCAGCTCCTGGACCAGGTGTGGGGATACGGCTACGAGGGTTATGAGCATACGGTCAACTCCCACATAAACCGCCTGCGGGGCAAGATCGAAGCCGATCCGGCCAATCCGAGATATATCCTGACAGTCTGGGGAGTCGGATACAGGTTCGCTGAACCCCAGGATCTTAAATAGCCACGCGTTATGCTTCGCAGCATCTACGGTAAGCTCTCCGCTATCATGCTGGGGCTCTTCTATGCTGTGGGGTTTCTCTTTATCCTGGGAACCCTTTTTTCCAACCGCATGTATTTTCAGGAGGCCAACCAGAGGCTCAACCGCAATGTGGCCAAGCAGTTCGTTTCCAAGCAGGACCTGCTTCATGAGGGACATGTCAATCGGAAAGCCTTTGACAGCATCATCCGGGACCTGATGGCCATCAACCAGACCGCCGACATCTACATCCTTGGTCTGGAAGGAAGGATCCTTGGTTCCTCGGTGCCAGGGGACAGACTCCTGTCCGATCACGTGGCCATGGAACCTGTCTACCGATTTTCAGCTGCCAGAGCCAGATTTCCCATCCTGGGAGATAATCCCAGGGACCCCTCCCTGAAGAGGATCTTTTCCGCGTGCCCCATACCTGTTGCCGGTGATACGGAGGGTTACCTCTACATCACCCTGGGCGAGGGGGAACTCGAGACCATCTCGGGGATGCTGAGGGGCAGCTATATCGTCAACATCTCCATATTCGCCGCCGCGGCCAGCCTTCTTCTGGTCTCGGCAGTGGGTCTGCTCCTCTTCCACCAGCTCACGCGACGACTGCGCAGGCTTTCCACGGATGTCGAAAGGTTCAGGGAAAACGGATTCATCGCTCCTCTGCCTGAAAGCCTTGAAAAAAGAGATGCTGGCGGTGATGAGATCGACAGCCTGCAGTCGGTTTTCAGGCAGATGGCGGTCACCATAAGCGAGCAGGTTAGGGAGCTCAAGGATTCCGATTCCCTGAGAAGAGAGCTTCTGACCAACGTCTCGCACGACCTGCGGACGCCTCTGACCTCCATGCAGGGATACCTGGAGACCCTGGCGGTCAAGCGGAATCTCTCCGCCGGGGAAAGACAGGATTACCTGGAACGTGCCATAAGGCAGAGCAACCGCTTGAGGAGGTTGATAGCCGATCTGTTCGAGCTGGCCAAGCTGGACGCCCGGGAGGTCAAAACGCACCCGGAACCGTTCTCCCTGGGTGAACTGGCCCTGGACGTCCTCCATAAATTTCACCTGATGGCTGAAGAAAAACAGATCAGCCTGGCCGCCGATCCTGATCCCCGCCTGCCCTTTGTCATGGCGGATATCGGCCTCATTGAAAGGGCTCTCGAAAACCTCATCAAGAACGCTGTCCAGTACACCCAGCGTGGCGGGACGGTGACCCTTGAGATCGTTCCCGGCAGGGACCACCTGACCCTTGAGATCAGCGACACCGGTAAGGGCATAAAGGAGGAAGACCTTCCCCACATCTTCGACAGGTATTTCCGTGTTGATTCTTCTGAAGAGGAAACAGCCGACGGGACCGGCCTGGGTCTTGCGATCACAAAGCGTATCGTGGAACTTCATGGCGGCGCCATTGAAGTGAGGAGCGAGATCGGTAGGGGCTCGGTCTTCTCTTTTCAGCTGCCTGTCGCTAAAAAAACCGGATAATGGTGAAAAGTGGCTCCCGGATACTCTGAAGAGGCCCGGCGTTCTTGAAAATTGTGTATCCGGGCGCGTGCCTTGACCTGGATCCCACCATACAGGCAGGCTCCCTGCGGCCACCTTTCAGGAAGGTTTCGTCCACCTTCCCTCCCACATGCCCTCCGTCTGCCACCATCAGAGGGGAAATTTTCCTTGCGCCTATGTCAGTTCTGTTTTATATGTTATATTAAATAGCATTTTTATAAGGAGGGTCCTATGGAAAGGGCGAAATACATAACATATGAAGATGTTGAGATCTTTTTTATCGATTTCTCCAGCTGTCCTATCGAAGAAGCTCTCAAGGTAATCCAGGCGGCCGAGCCCCAGATCCGCAGCAAACCGGAAAAGTCCGTTCTCACGCTCACTTACACGGACGGAGGCAAGTTCGACAGTCAAGTGGTCAGCTCCCTCAAGGAGTTCACGAAAGGCAATGAACCTTATGTGAAGGCTGCGGCTGTGGTTGGTATCAAGGGGCTCCAGAAGATCGTTCTGGACGCGGTATCCTTATTTTCCAACCGGGAATTTGCGACCTTCGATGACATGGATGCGGCGAAGGAGTATCTCGCTTCCCATAGGTGAGAAAAACCGGGATCCAGGGGGGTTGAATTGCGGATTGAGAATCGAGGGTCGAGGGTTGAGGGTCTAGGACGCAGACCACATACTCTTTTGAGCTTCAATTCTTGATTCTCAATTTTCAATCCTCAATATGCAATCCGCAATCCTCAACCCTCAATCGTTATGATCGTCACCTCCGGGGGTGAAAGGAGCCTTAAAGGCGGACCCCATGTACCGGTTCCACGGCTGGTATAGATGGTCGACCCCTTACCAAGGTCATACCGGCCCGCGATATAACGATAGCGCAGCCTTACCGGATAGTTGAAGGGGAAGATCTGGCCCTTGTGGGTGTGACCGGACAGCTGAAGCTGGAAACGCCCGACAGATGACTCCTCGGCCTCGGGATTGTGCTTTAAAAGGATCGTAAAGAGGCCTTTATCGTCGTCGATGTCGAGGGTGGTCTTCTCATTTGTGTAGGTGGTCTGGCCAGTTTGACGTTCTGCCGGAAAATCCACACCCGCAACTCTCAATGGCCCTGTGATAACGGTTTCCCCGCGCAGTACAGTGAACCCGGCATCTTTGATAAAAGCCAGGCTCTCGTGGAGCCCGGCATAGAATTCATGGTTCCCGGTGACGGCAAACTTGCCCAGGGGCGGGTTGATGGCCGCAAAATAGGCGCTCATGTGGTTAAGGTGAGGGATCGCCCCGTCCATAAGGTCTCCGGTGCACAGGATGAGGTCGGGTTTCTCGTCAAAAAGGATGGAGGCGATCTGGTCGATACGCCACTGGCCTTCAATGATACCGAGGTGCACATCGGAGATTTGAGCGACCTTTATGGCCTTGGTGCCCGGGGGAAGAAGCCCGGTTTTTATGGTGACCCTCTCTGTTCTCAGGTCCCTGGCCTCGAAAAATCCCCAGACAGTGGCCGCTGATATGAGAACCAGGATAATCAGATAGGCCGGTTTGGCGGGAATGATGAGCCTGTACGATGCCGGTGTGATCAGAGCGGCCAACCGCACTCCGGTGTTCCAGAGGTCTCTTATAATACCCATGGACAGGAACCAAAGGAGAACCGCCATCCAGGTGTAGGAAACCCAGGCCAGAGCCGTCGCACCGGTGATCTGATCATTTCTTTCCAGGAACCGAACGATGATGGGACCGTTCACCATCAGGAGCAGAAAAGCGGTAAAAAACAGCAGCGGCCACCCCTGCGGGTGAAGTGCCTGAATGGTCTTCCAGAAAAAGTAGGCGTGCATACTGCCGTACACTGCAAAATAAATAAAAAGAAAAAATGTCATTTTTTATCCTCGTCAGATGGATTGTGGGCCTTCACATAGCGACATCTGTTATATTAGAATTCATACAGGCTGTGCAAGAGATGCTTGCAGGTGTCCATGGAAAAGGACCAGGATAACGGTCCAGCGTGTTTTCCCCGGGGGTGAAATCCATGCAAATTTCCGTTCGTGCTTTAACAGTCTGTTCCCTTTTCATCATCCTGGCATCACTCACTGGGTCGGCAGGCGCCGCGAGCCTTAACGAGGATGGCAAGTCAGTCGTCCTTTTGGCAGCTGATGAGTACAACCGGATCGTTCACGATAACCCGGTTGTGTCCGACAGGGAACTTTCCGGTTATGTGAACGCGGTGGCCGGGAAACTGCTTACTGCGGACGGTGATCTCCCCGACGGGATGTCCCTCTCGGTGGCGGTCCTCGAAAAAGAGCAGCCGGAGATCTATTCCCTGGCCAACGGTGTCGTGTTCATAACGTCCGGAGCGCTCCTTTCCCTGGAGAATGAGGCTCAGCTCGCGGCCGTCCTGTCCCATGAAGTGGCTCACCTTCTGGGAGCCCACTATCCAGGGATATACCAGGCTTTCAAGGAGAGGGAGAAAAAGCAGCGGAGCAAGGCGCTGACCGCCGGACTCGCCGGTGTCGTGGTCGGGGCGGCTATTGACTACACAGTCCAGAGCAAGACACATGAAGTGTACTCGGATCTTGACGCCGGGGAGGTCAGCTACAGCCAGGCCATGAAAAAAGTGATGGCCATTGAAGCCGGTGCGGGGGTCGTGGAGGGGTTCGGAGACGTTTACCGCAGCCTCCCCCCTGAAACAAAGGCCGGTTCAGGCGATCCGCGGATCCCCCTGGAAATGGTGGCCGATGCAGAGGGGCTGATGCTCCTGGCAAAGGCTGGCTACGATCCCGGCCAGGCAGGAGAAGCCTGGAGACTGGTCAGAAGGGCCTCGGACAGGGCCAGGAAGGGCAGTGCAAACGAGATGGCCATGGCCTTCCTTCCCCCCGAGATGAGAACCCTGATCACGGGGGTTGAAGGACCCACGGGAGGCATCAGAGCGGAAAGGTTGACGAGAACCGTCAGCCAGAACCCGCCGGACCGGCCGGGATTCCTGGATTCCCTGGCCAGGTCGAGGGAGATCACCGCCCTCAGGAAAAAAAATCCTGTGACCGGGCGTGAGGCTTTCAACAAGGTCATTGGGCAATACGTTATGGGTGATGCGAAGGCAGCCTTCGATTCGGGAGACTACGGCACCTCCAAAAGACTTTTTCAGGCGGCCTGGGACGCAGGAAAACGCACCGCGCAGGTCGCCTACTACCTGGGACGTTCCCAGGTGGGTGAATTCGCTTTCGCCGCTTCGGAACGGGAGAAAGAGGCCTCCGAGGAATACCTCCTGAAAGCAATCCAGATGGATCCGAGAATGCCGGAACCGTACAGGGCCCTGGGGGAGCTTTACGGCGAGTGGGAGATGTATGGCGAATCGGCGGCCATGTACCGGAAATATCTGAAGGTGTCCCCCCAGGCCCCGGACAGAGGCCGCGTGGAGAGGCAGATCAGCAAAATGGAAAGGAAGGCCAGGTGATGAAAGGTCGCGGGAGATCCCTGGGGTTTTTAATCATCAGTTCATTTCTGATCATGTCCTGGCCGGCAGATTCCGGTGCCTCCTCGGCCAGGCTTACCTACGGATTCAAGCCAGGTAAGGTTTACCGGGTCACGGAACAGCATCACGATGTGGGCAAGACCGTCACGGAGATGGACATGATGGGACAGCCCCAGAAATTCGAGACCGCTTCGGACCAGGTGTCGTCAGGGACCTGGACGGCAAAGGGGCTGGCCAGGGATGGTGAAGGAGTGAAACTGGCCGTTACCTATGGACAGCACAAGGGGGGACAGCGCTGGTCCTCCAACAAAATCCAGTCCGACAACATCTTTGCCGGAAGCAGCGCCGAGGTCGTGATCCATCCTCTCAAGGGGCTTGTAAAATGCACTGTGGAGCCGCAGGGAGATTCCACGGTCGAGCTTATCTATCAGGGCCGCTTCGCCTGGCTGCCGGTTCTGCCGGAGGGGTTTGTAACGAAAGGGGCGTTCTTCACCCATGATTATGTCATGAAGTCAGGCATATACAACATCAAGATCACAGACGAGTACTATCTGTTGGAGGTTAAGGGGAACTATGCCACCTTTAACGTGGAGACAAAACAGCTCATGGTTATCCGGATGGACAAGGGCCCTGGAGGGACGGGATCCATGCCGGGCATGCCTCTTGCCGATATGAAACTGGCCTACCAGGGAGAGGGGACCGCCGTATTCGATGTCAGAGAGGGGATCTTCGTTGAGCGGGAGGGGACGATGTCCTACTCGAACCTGGACAGCAGTGAAGGCGCTGCAGCAGGGATGACTTTCAAAACGAGGATGGAGGGGGTGGTAAAGTACCAATGGGAAATGGAACGAGAGTAAAGGCAGATCCCAAATTCCAGATTTCAGATTCCAGATGGATCGTTTTGTCACCCCGCGTGCAGATCTTGAATACGGTCCGTGATCCGGGGCTGTATATTATTCAAGACTAGGATAACCATGACAGGCTCCGGTTACATAAAACTTGCTGCCGTTTCCCTTGCTGTTGCCCTGGTGCTTGTGGGTTCAGCCCCAGGCAGAGCGACTGATGACTATGCCCTTGAGACGGGGCAGGAGTGTTCGGTCTGCCACATATCCGCGTCGGGCGGCGGCAGCCTGACAGCGGCGGGCGAGTCTTACAGCGAGGATCCCGCGAGCTGGAAGGCGCCCGCCGCCACCGGCTCAAAGACCAACATCTATCAGCGTCTGGTTCACGCTGCCGTTCTTTACGCCCACGTTTTTTTCGGGATCATCTGGATAGGGACGATCCTTTACGTCCATCTTGTTCTGAAGCCCAAATACGCCCTCGGCGGCCTCCCCAGGTCGGAGCTCAGGCTGGCTTGGATCTCCATGCCCATGCTGGGGCTGACCGGAATCCTCCTCACCATGTGGCGGCTGAGGCTGTCGCCGGGCCTTTTTTCCACCCTTTTTGGAAAGCTGCTCATACTCAAGATTGTGCTGTTCCTCCTCATGCTCTCCTCGGCTACTTTCGTGACCCTGTACGTTGGCCCCAGGTTAAGGGCATTGGCGGGCAGCCACCACTCTTCCGTGGATCTCTCGGGTAAGGATCGGTTCACACCGGACGAACTGGAGGGCTTCGACGGCATCGAGGGAAATAAAGCCTTTGTGGCGGCCATGGATAAGGTTTACGACGTCTCGTCGAGCCCCATGTGGAAGGGTGGTGTCCACGTGCGGCGTCACAGGGCAGGGCAGGATCTGACGGAATACCTGGATGATGCTCCCCATGGACCAGAGGTGCTCGATAGATACAAGAAGATGGGGGACCTCGTTAAGGACCCTGTCAAGGCACCTCTCGTCGTAAGAGTCTTCACGGTCAACGCCTATTTCAACCTCATCGGCTGCTTTCTCATAATACTTGTTCTCGTGTTGTGGCGATGGTGAAGGCCGGCCCAAAGCCCAAAGGGAAACTGCCGTCCTGGGTCCTGGGTCTAGGTGGGAAACCCGACCAAAGAACAAAGGAAGCAGAGTAAATGCAGCGATGGAAATTTCCAATCCTTGATCCTCGCCCTCAACCCGCAAACAGATAAACCCAGACGATGTCACCTGTTAAAGAAACAGAAGGTTTGCCTGACCTTACATTCAGGTTGATGCTCCCTGGAGAGGAAGGGGCGGTCTGTAATCTGGTCAGAGGTGTTTTTGACAGCGAAGTCGCATCTTTTTTCAATAAAAAGGGCCGCCGCAGTTTCAGGGAGTACGCCGACCCGGACAAATTGTCTGGGCGGGTCGCAGAGGATTATTTCGTGGTGCTGGCACTGTCAGAAGGCAGGATCCTGGGAATGATCGAGATGCGGTGCCACGGCCACTGCTCCCTGCTTTTCGTAGAGACTGAATTTCAGGGCCGGGGCATCGCAGCCAGACTCCTTGGGAGAGCCGTAGCGCTTTGCAGCACTTCCGGGCTGCCGGTAAAGGAGGTGACGGTAAACTCATCGCCCAGTGCCCGCAGAACTTACGAACGGATGGGGTTCGGGGCCATCGGCCCCGCACAGGTCATCAACGGCGTTCGGTCTGTGCCCATGAAGAAGGTGCTGTATTGAAAATTGCGCCTTCGACGCGCTCAGGCCAGGGAATCGAGTGTTGGGATCGGGATGAAGATTTGAGCATTAAATATTGGCTGATGAACCGCTGATTGCCTTTAAATTCACAATTTTCAATTTTCAATTCTCAATATACAATAACTGTCGTGACCGTCCTGTATTTCCTCGACCTCTTGGGCACAGCTGCCTTTGCCGCCTCCGGTGCTCTCGCCGGTGTCCAGCGGCGGATGGACCTTCTCGGTGTGGTGGTGCTGGGTCTGGTGACAGCAGTCGGCGGGGGGACGATAAGGGATGTCTTGCTGGGATCCGTGCCGCCTTTCTGTTTCAAGGACGAAAACTATCTTTACCTTTCCATCGTGGTGGCCCTCCTGGTCTTCTACTTTCATCACAGCCTGGATTTCCTGCACCGGCCACTCCTGTATTTCGACGCTCTTGGGCTCGGGACCTTCCTCGTCATAGGCACGGGCAAGGCGCTGGCCTTTAACCATGGTTTCCTGGTAGCTGTCATGATGGGCGTGATGACGGCAACTGCCGGCGGGGTTGTCCGGGATGTTCTGTCCGATCAGGTGCCATTCATACTCCAGAAGGAGATTTATGCCACCGCCTGTATCGTCGGAGGCATCCTGTATTACGTTCTTTACAAATGGGGAGTGCAAGAATCCCTGGTCGCCGTGATCGCGGCCCTCGTCGTGGT
>Ga0209536_100014455_pt1 | contig 11337 bp, 11 predicted proteins | sample DeeMarSeWOR28_12_FD_187461 | JGI IMG/M metagenome (GOLD analysis project Ga0209536, IMG submission 187461) | Marine sediment microbial communities from White Oak River estuary, North Carolina - WOR-2-8_12 (SPAdes) (version 2) | ecosystem: Environmental > Aquatic > Marine > Intertidal zone >... | reverse complement strand
GTGTCGCGCTGCGGCGCTGCTGAAAGCGTTCCCAAGGGATTGTCGAGTCGCACTGAAGCGAGGTTAGCTCACCGGAACCGTGACGATCGGGGCGGTCTGTCCCTCCCTTGTCTCGACCAGGCTGAACAGCAGCATGAGGAACACGAAGTCGACCTTCGACGACTCGTCGTTCTGCGCGATCCAGAACCAGTGATCCAGGTAGCGTACCGCCGTGTAGGCGTCGCTCGGCTTGCTGGTGCCGCTCTGGACCCGAAACTCGACGTCCGCGCCCGCTGTGTCCACCGCCGATACGTAGCCTTTGCGCAGGTGCTCCCGCGGCGGCTGCACCCGTGCCGAGAGCTCGACCATGATCTCGAAGATCGAGCGCGTCTGGATGGCGATTTCCCGATTCGACCTGGCTACCGCGCCGTAGGTGGCCCGATATTCGGGAGCTCCTGGATCGATGCCGAGGAGCCTGGCCACTTCTCTGGCATCCTCCCGGCTCACCCGCTTGCGCCGCAGGGCCATGACAACGGCATCACCATCGTCTCTTCGCTCGACGCGCATCGCGATACCACCCTCCCGCTGCATCCTTTCGAGCACATCGATGAGACGCTCGAATTCGGCGTCGGCCGCCCGAGCCCAGAGCGGATCGACCGAGCGATTGTCCAGATCGTTAATGGTCCGCACGCACATGCCGAACACGAGTCGGACGGGATAGCCTGCCTGGAGTAGAGAGAGCACCGCGGCGGGCGGCACGGGGGTCATCAGGCTCTGGGTGAACTTGGCACCGGCGATGGGAGTATAGGTGATGGTCGGCCGCTCAACGTAGCGGCCGGCGCCGCCCAGGCTTTGGGAATCCGATCCGGGCTCCGGCAGGCCCCAGCCCAGGCCGGCGTTGAGCTCGCCGGCGAACTCGTACTGGCTGATGACCGAGCCAACGTCCAGGAAAGCGGGCGTATCGGCATATCGGAGCTTGACGATATTGAGCAGCATCTGGTTCTTCCAGGAGTCCGAGATGGTCGAGACATAGTCAAAGCGATCCCGCGGGATGGTGGACGGGCCGAAGCTGACGCAGCCGGTCAGAGCCAACGCGGACACGGCGGCGAGGATGACTACGAGCTGTCGCATCGATCTGCCGGCCAACAACGGTCTTAAGTCCGAATGGCCATGCTGAAGATCCAGGAGGTAACAAAGAAGAGCGGGAAGCCCCAGCGGGAGACCTGGTCGATGCGCTTGGCGATCTCGGGCTTACCCTTGTTGCTGAATGCTGCCGTGGTGACCACGGTAACCAGGGACGCGTAGATGAGGATGGTGGAGAACAGGATAAAGAGATCCATTCGGGTCAGGTACGAGATCTGGGGCAGCGCCGCACCGATCGCGAAGCGATAGGCGATGAGCGTCAGCATGGCGGTGATGGTGATGCTGATCTTGGTGCCGATGTCCTTCGGGTCGATCCAGTTCACGGCCCAGGACATGGCGACGATCAGGATCAGGGGCGCGATGACTTTGATCCAGTAGTAGCCCCGGAGCCTTTCGGCCTCCAGCACCATGGCGACGCCAGACTCCCGCGCGCCCTCCGCCCCGGGGATCGCGACTTCCGTGGTCATCTGCCAGTCTGCGATTGTCCAGTCCGCGATCGAGAAGGTCTCGCCGATGCCGCTCTCTGGGCCCGGTGCGAGCGTTACCTCGTCCGGGGTGTAACCCGCTGCCACCACCGGGATTTCGATTCTCTGGCTGTCGAATGGGAACTCGCGCAGATCCAACGGCTGCGAGAAATTCCCCCAGACCCGGGCTCGCTGGGTGACCGTGCCGTCCGGCGCAATCTCCGCGACATCGGGCATGCTCGACCAGATTCGTTGCTGGTTGAGAATCTGCAGGCGTGGATGCCAGATCTCCTCCAATCGACGGGTGGCACCACCGCCGCGGGATGCCTCTGCCAGGCGAGGATCCTTCCAAGTGGCCTCGAAATAGACATTCGCCTGAAAGCTCTGGTTGGCGCTGTCGATACCGTCCAGGTCGAGCAGGAAGATGCTGAGCGCGACGGGCGTCGGCCCCCGTTCGGGATTCGGCCGACCCGTCTCTGCGCTGACGGACAACGACATCAGCGCGCCGACCAGCGCGAGAAGCGGGAATAGCCGCGAAAACGGCTGGATTGGCAGAGCTTTCTTCATCTGGTTCGTTGTCTGTTCGCAATCTGTACGTTCCTCAATCATATCAGATTACGACGACATAACAGCAGGTTAGAGTCATCCAACCGCCATTTGCGGCAATAGATAAGCATCGCCACAGCGCTGATTTTTGGTGGGATACGTGTCGGCGTACCCCGGATCTCCGTATGCCTGATTGGCAACCAAATCGCGGCCTAGGCGCCAGCAGGCTGATCAGGGTGGAGGTCCTGGGTCCGTCGACCCCTCGATTTTGATGTTGCCCTTCTCTACCTCGTCGTAAATGTGGCCGACGGCGGTCGGCGTGTCGGCGAACTCGGTCTTGCCTGGCCCAGTTCCAGACGAACCACTTTCTGCGCCACCAGCCGCGTCCTTGATACCTTCACTTGGCCCCTTTTCGTGGGCCGCTCGGTCAGTCCCGCCGGGAGCGTCGCCGAAAGCCCTATCACCCATGTCATCGGCATTCACGGGCATGACCAATTGGGAGCTTAATGCCCCTAGTACAAGCAACTTCTTGTACCTCATACGATTTTTCCTCAAGGTTCTTCGCGTTGGGCAAAGCGAAAGAAATCGCGCCGGCCTGCTAGCTTCCGGCGAGCGTTTTACTATGAAAGTCGCGCCCGCCGCGCTCCAAATCTCCCTCTCCACGGGGGGAGAGGGCCGGGGTGAGGGGCGGACTCTCAGGCTCAGACAAGTGCGAATTTCATGCTCTGGGGTGCCCGCCCGCCTGCATGACCGTTAGCGAAGCTTTCTTTCGACACAACCAAGCGCTACCATAGCAGTGCATTCTCGATCCCTCCCGATACCACACCTCGTCTCCATGCTGTTGAATCTGCGCAAGGGCAGCATTGGCGACGAGCTTAGTCGCTTTTTCGACGTCCTCCACGAGCAATCACTGGCTGAAGCGGTGACTCCTTCGGCCTTTTGCCAGGCGCGCAAGAAGGTCAATCCCCGTGCCCTGATGGGGCTCAACCGACCGCTGCACGACGGGTTCCAACGCCATTCGATCGCGCGCAAGCGCGCTCCTCCGCTCGTCGCGCGGTCATCAGTTCCGGTATCTGCCGAGACAATTCTGGCGTTGCACCGCCACCGTCTGGTTCAGTTGCCGATGGGAGCCGCAAGGGGAGGCGGCGCGCCACCGGCGTCCGGCACAACCGGTAGTGTTGCTTCCACGGGAGGCGGCGTTTCCGCTGGGCGCAACCGGGGTGCAAGCGGTATCGCGGGCTCTCTCGCCTCTTCTGTTTTTCTGGTGCGGTCGGAGGAAGGTGCCCCCGAAGGAACCTTACTACGTTCGGTCGTTGGTACATTCGAGTCTGATCCTTCCCCCGCCCATGCAAAGGACGGAGTAGCGACGGCGATTCCGACGAGAATCGCTAGCATTGCCTGGATTCGTTTCATGATCATTCCTCCTCTCGCTCCGGAAGAGCGATTTCGCTGGATGAGCTACATCACACCGTAGGCGAGCATGGCATCGGCGACTTTGATGAAACCGGCGATGTTGGCACCTTTGAGATAGTTGACGTATTCATCGCTCTCGGCCCCGTGTTCGACGCACCGATTGTGGATATCCAGCATGATCTCGCGCAGGTGGCGGTTGAGCTCGTCGCGACTCCAGGACAAGCGCATGCTGTTCTGGGTCATTTCCAGGCCGGAGACCGCCACGCCGCCGGCGTTGGCCGCCTTGCTTGGCGAGAAAAGGATTCTGGCGTCTTGGAATGCGTCGATCGCGGCCTGTTCGGACGGCATGTTGGCCCCCTCGGACACCCCCATGCAGCCATTGTTCAGCAGGGTCTGCGCGTCCTCTCGATTGATTTCGTTCTGGGTGGCACAGGGAAACGCCAGTTGGCAAGGTACGCCCCAGGGGCGCTTGCCCTCGTGGTACTCGACGCTGAACTCTTTCGCGTACTCGGAAATGCGACCCCGGCGCTGCTGCTTCAGGTCCTTGATCCAGGCCAGCTTCTCCTCGTCGATCCCGGCGGGATCGAAGACGAACCCGGATGAATCCGACATGGTCACGGGTTTGGCGCCGAGCTCGATCAGCTTCTCGACCGTGAACTGGGCCACGTTGCCGGAGCCGGATACGATGGCCGTTTTGCCGTCGATGGACTCACCACGGTGTTTCAGCATGTCCTCCATCATGTAGACACAGCCGTAACCAGTCGCTTCGACACGTATCTCGCTGCCGCCGAACGCCAGGCCCTTTCCCGTCAGTACGCCCGTGAACTGGTTGGCGAGCCGCTTGTACTGTCCGAAGAGGTAACTGATCTCGCGCGCGCCCACGCCGATGTCTCCGGCGGGCACGTCGGTGTAGGGGCCGATGTGACGGTACAGTTCGGACATGAAGCTCTGGCAAAAGCGCATCACCTCTGTGTCCGATTTACCCTTCGGGTCGAAATCGGACCCACCCTTGCCACCGCCCATCGGCAGCCCGGTCAGGCTGTTCTTGAAGGTCTGCTCGAACGCGAGGAACTTGAGAATGCTCAGGTTGACGCTGGGATGGAAGCGCAGGCCGCCCTTGTAGGGGCCGATCGCATTGTTGTGTTGGACCCGATAGCCTCGATTCACCCGGACGTTGCCCTCGTCGTCCTTCCACGCCACGCGAAAGATGATGATGCGGTCTGGTTCCGTGAGCCGTCCGAAGATCTCTGCTTCCATGTACTCGGGATTCTCGAGCAGGAACGGCAACACGTTGATGCCCACCTCGTATACCGCCTGATGGAACTCCGTCTCCCCGGGATTGCGCTGCTTGAGCCAACCCATGAACTCTTCGACGATCTCGGACTGCGACAATTTAGAAGTAATACCAACCATCGGTTGTGCCTCGCGAGTGGCTAAATCAGGTTGCAAACTGCTCGTTGATGATGCGCGCGTCGAGATTGTGGTGCGGGTCGTAGAGCAACCTCAGCTCGTGGCTTCTGCTCTCCTCGACCTCGACACGCACGGCGTCGCGAACCTCGTTGGAATCGGCGACCGCGAGCACCGGTCGCTTCTCGTGTTCCTGAACTTCGAAGACGATCTTCGCCCGATGGGAAAGCAGTGCGCCGCGCCAGCGCCGCGGACGAAACGCCGAGATCGGGGTCAGCGCCAGAATGCCCGAACCCATCGGCACGATCGGGCCGTGGGCCGACAGGTTGTAGGCCGTCGAGCCGGCGGGCGTGGCGACCAGGACGCCGTCGGCGATCAACTGCTCCATGCGCACCTCGCCATCGACGATGATCCTGATCTTCGCCGCCTGTGCGGAATCGCGGGTCAGGGCCACCTCGTTGATCGCGAGGGCCTCCGTCGTTCCGCCATCCGGGTCGTGCGCACGCATTCGAAGGGGATTCAGGACCTCCTCGCCCGCCTGCTCGATCCGCTCCGGTAGCTCCTCCTCCGAATAGGCATTCATCAAAAAACCCACGCTTCCCCGGTTCATCCCGTATACAGGCGTTCCCATGTCCATGAATCGATGCAGGGTGTGCAGCATGAATCCGTCGCCGCCTAGGGCGACAATGACATTGGCCTGATCCGGCGCTACGTGGTCATAACGCTCCTGCAGGGCTCTCAAGGCCGCTTGTGCGGTTTCAGATCTCGATGCGAGAAATGCGATCTTGTCTCTCGGCATGCCTATCGCTCAGTTCGATGAATGGATTCGCGCCCCCCATCGGCGTGCGCTAACCGCCGAAATCGCCTAGCTTGTCGACGCCCGGCAGTTCGGTGGGGTTTTCCTGCGGGTTGGGAATCTCGGCCAGCTCGATGATGTTGCCGAAGGGATCGCGACCGTAAACGGCGGTCGCGCCCGCGACCAGCTCGCCCAGCGCCTGCCCGCCGACACTCAGGAAACGCTCGAACTCTTTGCGCACATCGTCGACATAGAAGGCGATGTGCCGGATTCCCGGCTCATGGGCCAGAAACCTGCTGGGCGGCTCTGCGGTCTGTGTCGGCGATCTGTACTCGAACAGCTCGAGATAACAGTTGTGCCCCGCCAGCATCGCGCCTCGGCTCGCCGAGTCGGGGCAGCCGATGGCGCGGTCCGTTTCGGGGCTGTTCTCCCACCCCTCCTGATCGCTGAGCAGGCGGAACCCGAACGCCTTGCCATAGAAATCGATCGCCTGTTCGAGATCAGGTACGACGATGCCCGGATGGGCGAATGCCAGGATCATGGAATTTCTCCGAGGTATAAGGGTTTTAGTTGGTCGATCGACGCGGCCATCCGAAGCCGAGCTCCAGGTAGCCCAAGGTTCCTTGCGGACCATTCCGAACGCCGAAATCGCGGTAGACCCGCAGCCCCAGGGTGACCGGCCCGAAATTGTGCGCCACATGCAGACCGATGCCGTTGGACCGGTATTTGTCGACCGGTCGCGCGTCCCTGCCGCTGGGGTCCGTAACCTGCCGGTAGAGAAATCCCGACAGCCCCACTTCGGTCCGTTCGCTGAGCTCCAGCCCCAATCCCAACTCCAGAGTGAAGGTATCACCGGGACGGAAATGCCGGCCTTCCTGGTTGGAGTGGATCTCGTAGCGAGCCGCGCCCATGGTCAGGAGCGGTGTGTCCGCGAAGAGGCCCTCGTCGTAACGGTAGGTCGCAGCCACGTGCGGGATGAAGGTCCAGAAGCCGAGACCGGTGTTCCTGGGATCGCCGGCCTCGAACTTGCCCGTGGGCGCAAAGCCTCCAAGGGCCGCGACCAGGTCGAGATCGTCCAGGTGCCAGCCGAGCACCAGCGGGGCAAAATACAAGTCCGTCAGTCCCGCACTGGGGTTCTGGGGCTGCCCGTCGACCAGGATCGGCACGCCCGAGAGGTTGCCCACGGCCGGAGTGACCACCGCCATGTAATCCCCGCCGAAAAGCTGAAAGTCCGGACGCCAGGAGATCGCGAGCGCCGTCAGCAGATAGTCGGTGCGGTCATTGGAGCTGGTGTTGCCGGACCCGTCCTTGAATCTTGAGGCGTTGAAGTACATGGTCGTGTTGAGAAAGTACCAGCCCGGGTTCTTGGGCATGGTGCCGGCCCGCAATGCGGCGTTCCAACCGGGCGCGTAGTGGCCAGTCTGTACGTCCTGCGCGCCGCTCGGTGTAGAGAAAGTCCAAGCGAGCACGAGGATCCCGAGCCATCGGCAAACCTGCGCCTTGCTTGTGACGAGTGACTTCATCGTGCTCTTGCGGTCAGTGCTTTTGGGCATGCTTTGGTTGCTTCTCGGGAATCACCGCGTGTGCGCGGTGCAGGAACAGCGACCGCAGCTTGTCCCAGAACTCGCCGCCGAGAACGAACAGGCTGACGAGCAACAGTGCATCGCCGGCGATCGTGTAGTAATGGGGGTGCTCCAGGAACCCGGGGAGATACTCTGCGACGTAAGGCGACGCCCAACCGAAGAAGAAAGGCGCGACGAACAGGATCAGGCCGAAGATGTAGCGGGTGCGGGTCACCTCCTTCGGGGGTCCATAGGACTTCACGAATCCTAACACCCTCCCTTTGATGTACTTGAATCCATCCTTGCCCGCGATGGCCGCCCCGGCAAGGATCATGACCTCCGCCGCCACGAGCATGCCGCCGGAGAAGGCGGCGATCGCCGAGCCGGAGAAACCGACGAGCGGCATGACCGGTAGCAGGAGCGGCCAGGCGATGCTCAGGATGAACAGCACGAATCCGAGCTTGATCCGCCAGTCGGCTTGGATGTGTTCGTCATTCATGTCCGGCTCCCCTCTATGTGTCCTCCCGCCAATAGGAGAAGGTCGCGCAGTGCATGCCGCTGCCGGTGAAGTGATAGACATCGTCGAAAGGCACCGGCACCACTTCGACGCCCCGGCTCTCAAGATCCCTGATGTACTTCTTCGCACCGGCGGTGACGGCCTGCGCTTCGCCGCTCAGAGACACCGAGTTTCCGGCGCCGATCACGTACTCGTCGCGATCGATGTTGATGCGCTCCCAGTCGTTGATCTCCGACGGCAGGTTGGTGAGCAGCACGTTCTCGTTGATGGCGATGAGCCCTTCGCGGATGACCGGCATCAGGGTGTCGATGTGATAGCCGTAGTTGGCGTCGAAGTAGATCTGCTCCACCCGCCAGCCGAAGGGTGCGAGCATGCGCCGCAGAACTTCGGCGCCCAGCTCGTTGCCCGAGGAACGCGGCTTGCTCCTGTCCTGGATGTGCGCGGCGTCGAACACCCCGTGGCCGACCACCACGAGCTTGTTCGGGAAGATACGGATATCGCCGGGGGAGAGGGCCGCGCCGAAGGCGGTGGGCAGCGGCAGCGGATCCGGCATGGCCAGCCAGACCGCGTTGGGGTCGTTCTCGATCAGCCCCATGAAGGCCTCGACGTATTCGACGCAGTTGTAGCGGATACTGGGCTGGGTCTCGTGGAAGTTGACGATGACGTTGCCGAAGGTCTCGCCGAAGGCCTGGGCGTGGAAGGCCCAGTGCTTGCCGTATTGGCCCAACCAACCGGAGGTGTAGTTGATGACCTCGGGCGGCGGCGGCTGGGTGTTCTGGATGACATGGGCCCCGGCCTGGCGGTAGGTGTCCGCCAGGGCCTCCAGGCCCTTCGACATCTTCTCGAACAGGTCGGGGTCGATGTCACGGACGTGCTTGCCGCGATTCGCCGCCATCCAGTCCAGCTTCTCGCGGGGCAGGGACCGGAAGCTGGTATACCAGGAGGGGTGGAAGGGGTCCGGGAGGTACATAGACTCCGGGTTGCCGAGGATGACGCCCTTGAGCTTGGCGTACTCGTGCTCGACATAGACTCTCTGGCCCTGGGCTTGCTCCCGTAAGCCGGGGATCATGACCTGTTCGTTCTCCTCGAGGGCCTTGATGGCACGCTCTTCGGTCCACTCGATTTCATGGGTCTGGCTCATGGAATTATCCTCTTGATTGGTACGGTTTCGTGTAGTCGTTTAGGGGAAGCTGCTGGGCTTAAGGATCCTCCGCCCGGGGAGACCCTCTCGGCGTCGATGCGTGGAATAAAGGAGGCGATAAAAAATGCGAGCAGGACCATCGCAATCAGTACGCCGAGGGTGACCTGGAAGGCCTCCACATAGGCCTCGCGCGTAAGCGTCTCGAGCTCGGGTACGCGCTCGGCGACAATTCGTTCCACCTCTTCCGGCAGACTTTCGTCCTCGACCTGCAGGATCAGCTCGGCCCGCTCCTCCGGTGTGATCTGCTCTCCGGCCGCCATGGCGACCTTGTCCACCATCCCGCCCAAGGCAGCGGTGAACAGGATGGAGCCGATCACGGCCGTACCGAGACCCACTCCCAGCGCCTTGGCCATCTCCGCGAAGCCGCTGCCGCTGCCCTGCAACTCCGGTGACAGGGGCGAGACCAGCAGGTTGCTGACCTGGGTGGTCACGACACCGAAGGCGAGCCCGACGACGATCATCGGCAGGATGGCGACGGTTGGTGTCATCGACAGCGAGCTCACTGCCACCAGCCAGAGCATCCCCGCGGCGGCAAAGACCATACAAAGCTGAAGCAGGAACCTTGGCTGCATCAGAGTGACGAGCCTTCCGGAGGCCAGGCCGGCCACGATGGACCCGGTCATGAATGCAGTCATGACTTGGCCAGTCTTAGCGCCGTCGAAGCCCACGCCGTCCTGTAGGAAGATGGGCACGATGAAGGGCAGCGCGCCAACCAACAGCCAGAACAGGATGACCACGACGGCGGCCGCGGAGAACGCGCGACTATCGAACAAGCGAAGACTGAACAGCGGAGACCCCCCGGCTTCCTCTACTTTGTCGACGTGTCTCACGGCGAGGGCGGCCAACAGCATCGCGGCTGCATAGAGCGGGACCACCGGTGACAGATCGAGCGGATTGAAGGCCAAGCCGCCGAGCTCGAAGGGACGGCGTGCGTCCCACCAGCCATAGGTCGCACCGAGCATCCCCGCCAGGATCACCGCAGCGATAGCAGCAAAGGTCAGGGCCGTCCCCGAGAGGTCGAGCTTGTCCTTTCGCGTTTCCGTCTCGCGCAACCGCAGGGTGAGCAGGACGCCGATCACTGCGACCACGACATCGATACCGAATGGAATTCGCCAGGTGACCTTGTCGGCCATGTAGCCCATCAGCATGGGCCCGGAGAGGCCGGCGATGCCGGCGCCCAGGCCGTAGATCGTGAAGGCGATACCGCGTTGTGCCGCGCTGCGGTAGCTGGCGACGATCAATGCCACCGAGGCGGGCACGGCCAGGGGGACCGCAAGCCCTCGGACGATGGAAAATCCAAGGACCAGAACGTCGAAGTTCGGGGCCAAGGCGGTGATGAGCGCGGCGAGCGCGTACAGCGCGAGACCGATGACGTACATCCGCTTCTTGCCCATCATGTCCCCGAGCTTGCCGCCCAGGATGCACAGCCCGGCGTAGACGATGGCAAAAAGCGATATGGCCGATTGCACCTGACTGGCGTTGATGCCGAGCTCCGCAGACAGGGCCGTCTTGGCTACCGGCATCATGAACAGGTCCATCGTGACGAGCACGATGATCGTTGCGGCCGCAACAGCCGGAATCCAGTCGGTCTTTTCTTGGGTCGAAACGTCGGTCATCTCTTGGTCTCAGCGGTGTTCGGGTCATCCTCGAGTCCCGTGGATCGCTGTTACGAAACGGTTCACCGAACCGATGAGAGGCTCTAGGATCCCGGTGAGGCGAAAAAAACCGCCAAAGCGTCCGGCCCCGACAACGGGGCCAGGCACCTTCCTGATCAGGGCTTCACGAGCACCTTGATCAGCGATTTGTCTCCCTTGAGGCGTTCGAAGCCCTTGCTCTGGATGTCCGCGAGCGCGATGACATCCGAGATCAGGGGCTTGACGTCCACCTGTCCGCTGGCCATGAAGTCGACCGCGATCTTGAAGTCCTTGTGATCCCAGGCCAGGGAGCCCTTGACATCGATCTCACCGAACATCAGCGTCGTCGGGGTAATCGGCGTCGGCCTCTCGTTCACGCCCACGAGAATGACCTGACCGCCCGGTCTGGCCATGTCGATGGACTGCTGCAGAGCGGGCGGCGAGCCGGCACATTCGATGACCACATCGGCGCCGCCGTCGGTGATTTCACGGATCTGCTCGCCCACGGGGTTGTTCTCGTCACGCCCGTCAACTAGGGCATCGGCGCCGAATTGCTTTGCCAGCTCGGCACGGGCGCCGGGACGCTGCGACACGATGACCCGCCCGGCGCCCGCGGCCCGCAGTGCGGATACGCACAACAGGCCGATGGGTCCGGCGCCGACGACGGCGACCGTG
>Ga0209536_100014454_pt1 | contig 11339 bp, 6 predicted proteins | sample DeeMarSeWOR28_12_FD_187461 | JGI IMG/M metagenome (GOLD analysis project Ga0209536, IMG submission 187461) | Marine sediment microbial communities from White Oak River estuary, North Carolina - WOR-2-8_12 (SPAdes) (version 2) | ecosystem: Environmental > Aquatic > Marine > Intertidal zone >... | reverse complement strand
AGCCCATCACAGCGATACGGAGCGGCTTGTCGATTCGGCTGATGGCTTTTTCCACCCGGCGGGCCAGTTTAATGACGTCGATTTCGGAGCGGGCGCAAGTCGGGCACACTATCAGTTCCGGACTCGAACGCTCGTAAAGGCCGAGTGCGATAAGAATCTGTTTTGCAATTTCAGCTTCTTCTACCGGATTGCCGGCGACACTTACCCTGATGGTGTCACCAATGCCCTCGGCCAGCAATGTGCCCAGGGCGATTGCTGATGGTATCCGGGCCTCTTCCGGAAGGCCGGCATGTGTCAGGCCGAGATGGATAGGATAGTCGAAGGTCTTTGATATAGCGCGGTTGATTTCGATGGTTCGTGCTACATCGCTGCTTTTTGCGCTTAGGACCAGCGAGTTAAAATTGCGGCTCTCGAAAAGCCGGACATAACTTTTCATCTCCCTGAGCATCAGGGCGGTCCGTTTTTGGGCGGGAACAGGCTCCCTGCTAAGGTCCCTGATGCTTGCCTCGTTAACGCCGATCCGAATTGCGGTCTTGTGAGTTTTTGCCGCGTCGATTACTCGCAGGATGTCTTTGCGATTTTTTATGTTGCCCGGATTGAGCCGAATTTTAGCGGCGCCGGCCTCGATTGCCTCGATTGCCCGGTTGGCGCTGAAATGCACGTCGGCGATAAGTGGGATATCTACCTTTTGCACGATTTGTGCGAAAGCGGCGGTATCGACTCTCTTGGGCACGGCCAGACGTACCAGCCGGCAGCCGGCGTTAGCGAGCTGTTGAATCTGCTTAACACAGCTATCCACGTCCACTGTCGGCACCTTCGTCATCGATTGGATAACAACAGGAGCACCGGAACCAATTTTAATCGTGCCGATCTTAACAGTTTTTGTAGGTCTTCTCTTAATCACACCAAAATTGTAGCTTGTTTCATATCGCCGGGCAAACTAAAATAATCCCACGTCAGAGAATGAACTGTTTATTATTTATCTTTACGTCAGATATTATGGGCTCGTACCTGATATTGTTTATACTCGTATTATTATTCACATATTTTATTTTGGCGGCAGTCCTTTATTTTATGCAGCCGAAATTTCTATACAGCCCTGTGCGGGAAGTCTTCAGCACGCCGGCCGAGTTGGAACTGAATTTTGAAGATGTGCTTTTCAAAAGTGCCGATGGATTAAATTTGAGTGGCTGGTATATCCCTGCGGATAATCCGAAGTTTACAGTTCTTTTCTGCCACGGCAACGGTGGTAATATCGCGCACCGTCTGGACAGCATCAATATCTTTCATAATTTGGGATTGAACTGTTTCATTTTTGATTATCGCGGCTACGGCAACAGCCAGGGCAAACCGAGTGAAGAAGGCACATATTTAGATGCTATGACTGCATACAAATGGCTGATCGAGGAAAAGAAAACACGGGCGGACGATATTATTATATTTGGCAGGTCTCTGGGCGGGACTATCGCGGCACAACTTGCCGGCAGGGCCGAGGTCCGAGCATTGGTTGTAGAGAGTGCTTTTACATCATACGTTGATATCGCAAAGGAATATTACCCTTATATGCCGGTGCGGTGGTTTGCAAGGTTTGCCTACAAAACGATCGACTATATCAGGGATGTTCGTTGCCCGGTTATGCTTATCTACAGCAGGAACGATGAGATAATTCCGTATAAATTTGGTCTGGAACTTTACGAGGCGGCGAACGAGCCTAAGGAATTCATCGAGATTTTTGGCGGCCATAACGACTGCTTCCTTGCTTCCGGCGAAATTTACATAGAAGTCTGGGAAAAGTGGCTTAAGTTAATTGTTGCCAATAGAGTTCAGACAGCAGGAAAGGGAAGGTAATAGCAAATGGATAATGATAAAAAGAAAGCTTGTATGATTTGTAAGGCATGGGATTGTCCTCTGGTTTTATATACTGTCATCGTTTTGTTGCTCGGAATATACAGAACGGGTTTGGCTGAGACTGTTCATGTGTGGGAAAAGCAGGAAATTACCCTTCATACCGAGCAGCATTATGAAAATCCTTACACAGGAGTGGAAGTCTGGGTCGATTTGGAAGGGCCCGGATTCGAGAAACGATGCTACGGTTTCTGGGATGGCGACGATGTTTTTCGTGTCCGTGTTCTTGCAACGGCTCCGGGTTCGTGGAAATGGAGCAGCGGCTCGAATCAGGATGATCCGGGACTTAACGGAAAGACAGGGGAATTTACTGCTGTTGAATGGACCGAAGCCGAGAAACAGGAAAATCCCTGTCGGCGCGGTATGATCAAGGCATCCACGAACGGTCACGCCTTCGAATATGCTGATGGTACTCCGTTTTTCCTTTTAGGTGATACATGGTGGTCGGTGCCGACTTTTCGCTACAGATGGTACGATGACGACAAAGAGCGCCCGATTGGCCCTGATGCAGGCTTCAAGGATTACGTTCGGTTCAGGCGAAAGCAGGATTTCAATTGCATTGCCATGATTGCGGCATTTCCGAACTGGGCCAATGACGACAAGCCGGCAACGCTGAAAATGCCCGATGGAACGGTACTGCGTTCGGCGTGGAAACAGGCCGGCACCGATAGTGCAAAGGGCATGCACGATGAAGATGGGAATCGTGCTTTTCTTTTCCCGGGCAAAATCCCAGGTTTTGAGCAATACTTTCCCGACGTATATATGATCAATCCTAAATATTTCAAAAATATGGACAGGAAAATCGATTATCTCAACAGCCAGGGATTCGTGCCGTTCATTGAGGTCTCCCGGCGTGACATAGGGCAGGGCTGGAAAAAGCATTACCAATGGCCAGAGTCATATACGCGTTATGTCCAGTACATCTGGAGCCGGTATCAAGCTGATATTTGTCTATTCAGTCCGATACATCTTGACTGGACCGGTTCGACTATACCGGCCGAGGAGTGGAACCTGGCGGCAAATCTGGTTATTGAGAAGTATGGTCATCCGCCCTTTGGAACTCTTGCCGGGACGAATTCAAATCCTTCGACGCTGCGAAACTTTGGCCACACGGACGAAGCCAAATGGCTTACGTTTCATCAGATAGGCAACAGGCGTACGCATGATTTGTATCCGTTTCTGACCGAGATATTCAATGCCTCACCCCCGGTGCCAGGTATAAACGGTGAACCGTATTATGCAGGAATGGAAGGGGCGGCTGGCGAAACGGAGACGTCCGATTTGTATTGCCGATCCGCGATGTACGGCAGTGTTTTGTCCGGTGGATTGGGAGGGCATATTTACGGCGCCGGCGGATGGGACGGCGGAATGTGGGGCGGGAACGTCGAAGATGCCGCTGAGAACCATATCTGGGACGTCATAAAATGGCGCTCTGCAGATCAAATGCGACACCTGCGAACCTTTATCATGTCTGAAGGCAGAAGGTATCAAAGCCTTGTGCCAAGCACAAATCTGATTATGCCTAACAGAGTGGGCGAACCTAAGTCATGCATCGGATGGTCTTATTGCGCCTGCACTGAACAGAAGGATTTGTTTTTGTTGTACTTCGAGAAAGACTGTCCTAAAGCAAACTTATCAGGTGCGAAATCCAGGGGAAAATATGCAGCCAGATGGTTCAATCCGCGAATAGGCATTTGGAGAGATGCAGGTGTCTTAGTCGCCGATTCGGCCGGCTTAATTGATCTTCCAAATTTCCCGGGCAATTTCAGCAAGTCCCGCAAGGATTGGGCGATGATACTTAAATCTGCTGACACACAGTGAGTAGCAGCATTTACGATTCTAAGCACCCATCGGCAATTTTGATGGGCTATTTTGTCACCCATTTTAGCTTTACGATCTGAATGCCATCCAGACTCGGCATCAGGGAAGCGATGTAGTACTGACCTTCGAGCAAAATGATCTCCGGAGCCGCCACAGGCAGCGTCGTAACCTCAAGGCGATTGTCATTGATGCCGAAATGGAGTGGCTTCTCAGAGCAAAAGACTGTCGTATGTTGGCGCTTTCCATACCTTTGTGTGTTAAAAAGATAGTAACATTTTGACTCGTGAAGGTATACGACATGTGGGCACTCGGCACAGTATGGCCCCTTACGATAGACACTTCCTTCGGCGACAATTTTTGATGGACTCCAGTTTTGCAAATCAGAAGAGGTTCGACAGTAGTTCACACCACGATGATTCGATGCTGGAGACCGCATCGAGTGTGCCGTGTAGTAACAGTGGTACTGATTGCCAACCTTCAGGATCATCGGGTCGCGAGCATGCTCTCCATCTCCTTCGTTAAACATTCCTGTCTTTCCGTTGGCTTGTATAACACGGGTGAAGTTCTTGCCGTCTTTGCTTGTAGCGCGGCAAATATTCACCCAGTCACCATAAAACATATGATATGTTTCGCCGACTTTTGCTACGTGTGGCGCTTGCAGCCCGCCGGGTGTTTCGCCAACAGATGGATTGCCCTCCATGGCAATGCCCATTGGTTTCCAATTGGTGTCAGTAAGATTTTGCCCTTCCCAGCGGTAAAAGAACCGTGTCTTACCGTTTTTGCCGCCTGCGGTTGTATTGCGAATGCAGGACCATAGCTGCCATGTCCCATCCGCCGCCTGCCAGATGGCAAAATCAACCGGTTCCTGCCTTTCAGTGGCGTATTTATGATCCATTGGATTACCCGCAACCTGCCACCACTCGCCATCAATTTGCGGTACCATGATCGACCCGGATGCAATGACTGTGAAGGCAAATATAGTTAGAGCAGAAAACGATAAAAATATTCTCGATATATTTTTCATAATATTTTCTCCAAATTTTATCCAGTTGGAAATTATATCAGATTTTGAAAATAATAGCACCCCCGAAACATGTTCGAGGGTGCTATTGATGGTTTTTGAATGACTGTATTATCTGCTATTGCAGGTTTATTGAACCGCTGCTGGTCTGCATGTGCAGTTTTCCGTTTCCTTCTCCTATGGTTCCTTTGAGTTTCTTTTTGCTGATTTGGCCATTTATCGTAATTGGCCTGTTCGTTCGAATCGAGCCATAGCTGGTAGATAAATCGACCTGGCCGGCGAAGTTTTGTGGTGCGACAAGGTCGATATTCCCGTATGATGTGACTAAATCTGCAACGATTTCGTCGGGCGTCGAATCCGAACAGACAATATCGAGATTTCCGCTGCCGGATTTTGCCGTAATTTCGTTTGTTGTAATCTGCCGACAGGTGATACGTCCATATGATGTGGACAGGTTGGTCGTATCGGCAGAAGAATCTGCCAAATTGATGCTCCCGCTGCCCGAGTGCAATTTGATTAACTTTCCTTTTAGCTGGTCGGATACGACAGAGCCATAGGATGTGTGTGCATCACAATCGCCAAAAGATACATTTGATAGTCTGATTTTGCCGCTGCTGGTTTTAAGTTTTATATCTCCATCCGACATGTCCGTGCAGATTATAGAGCCGTAGGATGTCGTTAATAGCGCCGAGCCTCTAATAATCTCAACAGTAATCGAGCCGCTACTGGATTTAACTGTAATATTGTCCCCTGTAATGTTCCGGCAGTTAACCGAGCCATAAGATGTATCCAGATTAGTCGGGCCTTCGATATTTTTCGCTTCTATTGAGCCGCTTGAAGTTTTGCCTTTTGTTTCACCGTGAATATTGGCAATTTCAATCGCACCGTATGAGCTGGCGCATTCGATATTAGTTTGTTTCGGGACGGTTATATCGTAGCTGATGCTTATAGAGCGTTTGTTCCTGCTCGGTGGTTTGTCAGCCTTTACTGTCATAGTGTCACCGACTGTTTCGAGCTCTATCTTTACCTGCTCAACTAATAGCTGCGCTTCTTCTTCGGCAGGGGCCCTGCCACATATTTCTGCTATGACGCTGCACTCGGTGACATCGCCACCGGTGATTGTGATAGAGCCGGAACTTGTTTCTACATATAGTTTTGAGCCGGGATTTATAGGTGCTTGCCGTTGAACTGTTCTCTCATATTTGGCCTGTCCCCAACCGCCTATTTGAATATCACAGCCGGAAATAATTACGAGCAGGCACAAACAGCAGCTTAAAGCCCTGATCATCCTATGCCGATTATTCATTTTCGGTCCTCTCGATTATAGTTCACTGTCACCTTATTCTTATCGAGCCATTGTAAGTTTCAAGGTGCAATTGGCCTTCACCCGCTCCTATTGTGCCTGTTAATTTGCTCTTGCTTACTTTTCCGGTTACTGTTATAGGCAGGTCTGTATTTATCGAGCCGTTATTAGTCGAAGCTTTAACCTGGGCGGAGTAATCAGGCGGAGTAGCCAGTTCTATGCTCCCGTTGTGGGTGGTCATCGATATGTCGCAGTTTGAAGATGCAGAATCGGCATAAAACGCCTTTACACTGCCGTTGTGTGTGGTCAGTTGCGAATCGCCTGAAATTTCATTGCAAGTAACAGAACCGTTATGTGTTTTAAGCGTAGTGGTGCCGGCAACATTCTCGGTTGTTACCTTTCCATTATGTGTTGTAGCATTAAGCAGTCCATTAATATCTGTAATTTTAACAGACCCGTTATGGGTAATAAGTTGCAGATCTGTCTGATTAGGTAATTCAACGTCAAGGCTTACACTCACGGATTTGTTTATCAGGTTAGTCGGCTTATCGATTTTAACGGTGAGCCGGTTCCCGGAGGGCACGAGTGTAACGTTGACTTGATCTGAGAGTTCCATGGCTTGTTCTTCTGTTGCTGCTCGGGTTACTATAGTAGCGGCCAGACTACATTCGGCAGTATCTGCACCATTAATCGTTATTGAGCCGTTGTGAGTCTGGGCTTCGAATACTGATTCAGGCGATAAAGGGGCTGATAACTGAACTGTTCGTTCGTATTTTGCCCTCATAGTGCAACTGCCGAGATTTATAACACAACCGGCCAAAAGCATGGTAAGGCACAATAAACAGCTAAGAGATACTTTTGCAAAACAATGGTTTTTCATTTTTACTCCTTTCAACTTAATCCTGCTTTTGTTTTGTAGTTTCAATTGTACTGTTATGATTTCATATGTAAACTATTGCTGCGCAAAAACTTGCTGTGTACTCAGTTTTTTTGCAACTCCAGTTTTAATATTGCCTTTTCTGGATTAGTCGCAGCTAATATGTCATAAATTTCAAAAAATCTTTCTTTTTTTACTCTTAGAAGTCAATATATATTCAGAGAGACGATTCTTCTCTACCCACTTGACACCTGTCTATTCTTCCGATTCTGCCCTGATAAGTCGAAAATACCTAATTGGATGCGTTATATCATACAAGTTTCGTTAATCCTATTATTCTATAGAGGCCGGCTTAATGCTGGAGGTTACGATTTAAATATTTCCACATGTAACTGAAACAGACGGATTTATATGTTTTTTTCTCAATATCCACTCGTTTTTTGACGTAAATCTTTAATATTGTAAATTATAGAAAAATTTGCCTGTATAGACTTGACAGGAAAGTGGCTAATTTGGTAAAAATGGGATGTTAAAACTGTGGATTTATGAAATTTTCTGCAATATTGCAGGATTTCCCTGTCTGTTTTGAAACGAATATAAAGTGAGACCGCCGTAGTTGTATGCTTCGGAATGAGAATTCTTACATTAATAATTCGTGGTTTTCTGTTCAATGAAGAAGGCAGTATCGAACAGCATAAAATTTTCCTGGGCAAATGTACTGCCGGATATCCTAAGAACAGGAATCATTATCGGTCTTTTTATTAATTTTCTATAAAGGAGGTTTGTTATGTGTAAAAAAATAGTATTAATGGTCACTCTTGCCTTGGTGTTGAGTTTGACCGGCAATACCTCGGCTCAGTTACCTTCCGGATGGCAGAGTCAGGATATCAACACAACCGGAGGTAGTGCCGGTGAGAGCAACGGCACATGGACGGTTATTGGCGACGGGGCCGACATCTGGGGCACCTCAGATGCTTTTCACTATGCCTATGTGCCGTTAATCGGCGACGGCGAAATAACTGCCCGCGTAGTCGACAATGGCACAGGCTCGAATACCTGGGCCAAGGGAGGCGTGATGATTCGCGAGACGCTTGAAGCCAATTCCAAGCATGTAATGGCAATAATAACCGATAGCGATGGTGGCGGTATAGCTAACCAGGGCCGACCAAGCACCGGCGGCAGTTCCGTGAGTTTCCATGGAGATATCACAGCTTCGCCTCCTCACTGGGTCAGGCTGGTCCGAGAAGGTGACATGATTACAGCTTATCACGGCGACGATGGTGTTACTTGGGAGCTATTCACGGACGGATCGCCTGATGGCGCTATGACGAATCCCTTGAATCTTCCGATGCCTGAGCAGGTTTACATTGGATTATGCGTAACGTCTCACGCAGCGGGTGAATTGAGGACATACATATTTGACAATGTAACAGTTGGACTTCCTGTGATAGCATATGGTCCCACTCCAGGCAATGGAGAGATTTATCCAAATACATGGGCCAGTCTAAGCTGGAATCCAGGACATACGGCTGTATCGCATGATGTATATTTCGGCGAAAATGCTGCTGATGTGGAGGCTGGTACAGGTGACACATTCCGGGGCAATATCCCTGATACATTTTTTATTGTGGGCTTTGTCGGAAATCCTTATCCCGATGGTCTTGTTAACGGCACGACCTACTATTGGAGGATCGATGAGGTAGAAGCTGATGGTACTAAACATACAGGAAAAGTCTGGAGCTTTACAGTTCCACCGAAAACAGCCTATAATCCAAGCCCTGAAGATGGAGCAAATTTTGTAGCGATAGATACAATTCTAAGCTGGTCGGCAGGTTACGGCTCGAAGTTGCATAATATCTATTTTGGCGACAATTTTGAGGACGTAAATAGTGCGACCGCAGGTGCTCCAAGTCCGACAACGACTTTCAATCCGGGGCCTCTTGAGTACAATAAGACTTACTACTGGCGTGTTGATGAGTTTAATCCCCCGATCACACTTAGAGGTGAAGTCTGGAGCTTTACGACTACTTTGCCCGGTTTGGGTTCGGCTGTTATGGACAGATGGGAAAACATACCCACTACCGACATAAACACACTTAAAAACCATCCGGCTTATCCGAATAATCCCGATGTTACTGAGACGGTTGACAGGTTCCTATGGGATGGAGCCGATCTCAGCGATTACGGAGCACGGATTGAAGGCTGGCTATATGTTCCGGACACAGGTGAATACACATTCTGGCTCGCATGTGACGACCAGGGCGAGTTGTGGTTGAGTACTGATGACGACTCGAGCAATGCTCAAATGATTGCTTATGTCAAAGATTCCCCGACTGCAACCGGCGGCTGGACGAATCTCAATGAATGGACCAAATACGCCACTCAGAAGTCGGAACCCGTTACACTTGTAGCAGGCGAGAAATACTACATCATGGCAATCTGGAAAGAATCCGGTGGTGGCGACCATTGTCATGTAGCATGGGAAGGCCCCGGCATTCCAGTACGAACAACCATTCCAGGTTCGAATCTGTCGCCGTTTGAACCGATGAGCGCTTTTGGCGCCAAGCCTGCAAACCGTGCTACCGGTGTGACCCAGACTCCTGTTCTCCAATGGAAACCGGGACTTCAGGCAGCATCCCATGAGGTTTATTTCGGCGCCGACGAAGCCTCCGTAGCCGGCGCTACTAAAGCCTCGCCGGAGTACAAGGGCGGCAGAGCCCTCGGTGAAGAGAGCTTCGATCCGGGGAAACTGCCCTGGGAGAGCACATTCTACTGGCGAATCGACGAAGTTAACGCCCTCAATCCCGACAGCCCGTGGATAGGCAGCGTCTGGAGCTTTACGACGGCTGACTTCCTGATCGTGGACGACTTCGAGGACTACGACGTAGTCAAAGAGATATGGAAGTATTGGCTTGATGGGATTGGTTATGGTGCGATTGGTACTCCGGATTTCTTTGCCGGGAACGGTACAGGTGCGGCGGTAGGCGACGAAAGCAGTCCTTCCTATATGGAGGAAACCATTGTCCATGGTGGCAGCAAGTCGTTAGTGGTCAACTATGATAACAATAAGCAAGGTGCTGCTAAGTATTCCGAGACGGAAAAGACGCTGACTTTCCCACGTGACTTTACTGAGGAAGGCGTTTCTAATTTGTCACTCTGGTTCAGGGGCAATCCGGCATCGGTCGGCAGCTTTGTCGAGGGACCAGTAGGTACTTACACTATGACCGGCTCCGGTGCAGACATCTGGGCGGTTAACGGCGTAGAAGCCGATGAGTTCCATTATGCGTATAAGATGTTAACAGGCGCAGGCTCAATGACTGCGAGAGTCAACAGCATTGATAATACCAACAACTGGGCGAAAGCCGGTGTGATGATCCGTGAGACTCTTAATCCGGATTCTTCGCATGCGATGATGGTTGTGACACCTGCTCAAGGCGCTTCCTTCCAGCGACGTCCCGGAACGGGAGCGACCAGCTTGAACACAGACAATACCGGAATTGTTGCACCATACTGGGTGAAGATCGAGCGTGATTTAGCCGGTAACTTTACAGGATCCATTTCGGCCAACGGTTCTACATGGACAATGGTGGGTACAGAGAACATCCAGATGGGCGCGAATGCCTATATCGGTTTGGCGGTAACCGCTCACGACGCTGCTTTGACGTGCCAGGCGGTATTCTCCAATGTTGCAACTACGGGTAATGTGACCGGTCAGTGGACCAATCAGGACATCGGTATAGCCAGCAATGATGCCGAGCCGCTGTATGTGGCCCTGTCTAACAAAACGGGTACTCCAGCAGTGGTCGTCCACGATGATCCTGTTGCGGCTACCATTGATGTCTGGACCGAGTGGATAATTCCGCTTCAGGCTTTTGCCGACCAGGGCACAGTCCTAACTGACGTAGACAGGATTGCCATTGGTCTTGGAACCAAGGGTAACATGACAGTCCCCGGTGGTAAAGGTAAGATGTATATCGATGATATCCGGCTGACGAAACCGGCTCCGGAACCAGAGCCACAGCCTTAAGCTCCGATTATATGTAGCAATTGAAGCTACGGATTTGTTTTACCTCAGGGCCTATATCGATTTAATTTGATATAGGCCCTTTTTTTTCTCCGTTACAATCGAGTTCTTAGCAAATAAAATCCATTGTGAAGGTATCTGAGAGAAGGAAAATTTTCTAACCGAGTTAACCCACTGGACTATTTGACCGATACCTCATATAGATTTATCTCCGACAGGGAGGCAATCGTCCTATAACTCAAGAGGTGAGGTAAAGATCCGAATTGCCCTGATGGCTGGAGTCGAGAGACTTTTCGGCTGGGCTGGAGTGAGCTATCGCATTTGACATTACTATAAAAGAATATCTCAAAGAGATAGACGCTGCTTCATTGCTGACAATGGAACAGGA
>Ga0209536_100014453_pt1 | contig 11339 bp, 9 predicted proteins | sample DeeMarSeWOR28_12_FD_187461 | JGI IMG/M metagenome (GOLD analysis project Ga0209536, IMG submission 187461) | Marine sediment microbial communities from White Oak River estuary, North Carolina - WOR-2-8_12 (SPAdes) (version 2) | ecosystem: Environmental > Aquatic > Marine > Intertidal zone >... | reverse complement strand
CTACACCGCGGTCATCAGCCCGACAGCGGTCGCAAGAGCGATCGCCGGAGTGGTCCAAATCGGTTCCATCACCGAATCCTCAAGCTTCCCGGAGCAGCACGCTCTCCAGCGAATCGCCCCTGCCGACCTTGACGAGCTGGATCAGGACATAGACCGCGATGGCGATGTTGCCCAGGCCGAGAAACGCCAGCAGCCACAGAGCGCGCGCGAGCAGGGTGCGCTCCTTGTAAGCGACCCACACGTAGACCGTCAGAAAACCGAAGTACGCGTCGGCCAGGGTGGCGCGAAACCACGGGTCCGGCCACAAATCCTTCGCAGCATCGAAGACGCCCCGATCGAGACTCGCGCTGATCGTGACCCACAGCATCGCGGCCAGGATTGCCAGGAAGAAAACCCTCAGGAGATTCAGCATGGGACGCTCTCCATGGGAGCTGTCGCGGCGATTCAGCGGGGCTTCTCGAACAGGTAGTGAGAGACCCGCCACTCTTTCCCGCCGCGAAAGCGGAACAGCTCCTCGCACGCCAGGAAGAAGATCCGCCAGCGCTCGAGCCAGCGCCGGGCTTGCGCGGTGCCGTACACCCTGCCGAAGATCTCGAGCACTTCCGTCTTCCGGGCGTCGACGTTGGCCAGCCACGCCCGGAGGGTCCGGGCGTAGTGCTTGCCGTTGATCGACCATTGGTTCACGAGGGTCAGGTCTTTCTGGAAGTACGCGAGAAGATCCTCGGAGGGCATCATCCCCCCGGTGAAGAACTCCCTGGCCATCCAATCCTTGTCACCGTCACCCTCGTAGAAATAGAGCAGGTCCCGGTGGCAGAAGATGTGGACGAACAGCTTGCCGCCCGGCTGGAGCCACCCGGCGATGCGCCCGAGAAGCGCCTCGTGGTTCCGCATGTGCTCGAACATCTCCACGGACACGACCCGATCGAAGCGGCGTTCGGTGTAGAAGTCGTTCATGTCGGCCGTGACCACCTCGAGGTTGTTCGACCCGCGTCGGTCGCGCTGGTCCTCGATGAACCGCCTCTGGAGCGCGGAGTTCGAAACCGCCACAACGCGGCAGCTCGAGTAGTGCTCGGCAATCCACAGGCTGAGCGATCCCCAGCCGCAGCCCAGCTCGAGGATCTCCATGCCGTCCCGGATCTCGGCCCGCTCGCAGGTGAGGCGCAGCATGGCCTCCTCGGCGTCGGCAAGGGTCGTCACGTCGTCGTGCCAATGGCAGCAGCTGTACTTCAAGCGCGGGCCCAGGGCCGCGCGAAAGAAGTCCACGGGCTGCTCGTAGTGTTGCTGGTTGGCGGCATCGACCTCGAGAGCGATCGGGCTTCGCCGCATCTCCGCGATCCGCTCGGCCCGCACCGCCTCGCGCGCGTCCGGCGTGCCGCGGGTCTCCTCGGCCAGTCGCTCTCGCAGCAGCCGCCGGATGCCGATCCGCGTCAGGGCATCGGGAATCCAGCCTCGTTCCACCAGCTCCAGCATCATGACGCGGTCCCCACCCGTGCCGGGACCGGGGGTCCCGGGGGCTTTCTGAACAAGATCTGCACGTCGCCGATGGTGCGCTCCAGGAAGCCTCCCTCGCAGTAGCAGAAGTAGAACTCCCACAACCGCTGGAACTCCTCGGTGAATCCCAGCTCGGCGATGCGGTCCCGATTCCGTAGGAAGCTCGCGCGCCATCTCCTGAGCGTCTCGGCGTAGTGCGGGGTGATGTCGTGGACGTCCTCGATCCGAAGGCGGGTGGCCCCGCGGACCGACTCACGGACGGCGGCGATCGAGGGTAGGCAACCTCCCGGGAAGATGTAGCGCTGAATGAAGTCCACCCCGCGCCTGTACTCCTCGTAGAGCCCGTCGTCGATGACGATCGCCTGCACGAGCATCGAGCCGCCGGGCTGGAGGAGCTCCTCGCAGGTGCGGAAGTAGGTGTCGAAGTAGCGGTGGCCCACGGCCTCGATCATCTCGATGGATACGACGCTGTCGAAACGGCGCCCAAGGACGCGGGGCAGGTCACGGTAGTCCAGATGCCGCACGTCGACGAGATGCTGCAGACCCGACTCCCGCACCCGTTCGACGGTGTAAGCGTGCTGCCTCGGTGAGATCGTGGTGGTGGTCACACGGCACCCGTGGCTACGCGCGGCGTGAAGGGCGAAGCCTCCCCACCCGGTCCCGATCTCCACGACCTCTCGTCCCGGGGCGAGACCGAGCTTCCGGCATACGAGGTCGTACTTGTGCCTCGAGCCCTCGGCCAGGGTGCTGGCATCGCTTTCGAAGACCGCGCAAGAGTAGGTCATCGTCTCGTCGAGAAACGACTCGAAGAACTCGTTCCCGAGATCGTAGTGCGCCGCGATGTTCGACCTGCTCCGGGATCGGGTGTTACCCCCGAGGAGAGCGCGGGCCTTTTCGAAGGCTCCGCGAAGGCGTGCCGCCCCGCCGTCGAGTCCCGTGTTCACGCCGCGGTTGCGGGCGAGGATTCGCACCACGGTCGTGAGGTCGTCGGCGCTCCAGTAGCCCTTGGCCCAGGCCTCGGCGGCGCCGATGGATCCTCCCAGCGCCACCGCGGTCCAGAACCGTGGATCGCGGACGTGAACCGTGGCATGCAGGCCCGCGGTCCTGCGGCCGACCGCGCGGCGCTCGTCCCCCTCCACGATCACGATCTGTCCTTCACGCAGGCGTGTGAGTGCCGCCAGCAGGGACTTCCGGAAGATGCCGGTCAGGACCGTCCCGAAGCCGGCGATCGTGGGGGCCTGTTTCTTCGTTGCCATCGTCGGGTTCATGACGTGTGCTCCGGGCTCCGGCCGGGGTGTGGGTGGAAGGGAACCCGTTTCATCCACAGCTTCAATGCCTGGAAATGGATAGCGAGCACGACCTGGAGCGTCATCAGCGGGTACCGGATCAGGACCGCGCTCAACGAACCGGGGGCGATCTCCCGCCGGGACAGGGTCAGGGTCGCGTCGAACACCTTGTCACCGTCGCGGTGGTTTTCGATGTGGATCGAAAGGGCGCGGCCGGGCTCGGTCATCGCCCAGCGGTAGATGTGGTCCATCGACATGAAGGGCGAGACGTGGAGCTCCTTGGGCGTCTCGAATCGCATCTTACCCCCGCGGCTCGAGCCTGCCTCGGGATCCAGCACGTAGCAATGGCGCTCTCCCCACGGCGTGTTGTGGACCTCGGCGACGACCGCCGCGACCCGTTTCCCCGCCGAATCGTAGCAAAAGTAGAAGCTCACCGGGTTGAAGCAGTGCCCGAAGTATCGGAGATGTGTCAGCAGGCGGATCGGGCCTTCGGGGCGGCGTCCGGTTTCTTGCGCGACGAGGTCGGCGACGCAGTCGCGAAGGGGTCGGCGCGAGTCCCCAAAATGATCGCCGCGCCGAAACCATGCAAGGGCCGGACGCCGCGCGGACCACAGCCACCGGCGCTCGAAGACCCGATCGAGCTCGTCGAGATCCAGGTACATCATGAAGATCGCATAGCGAAAGAAGTGCGGCACCGGCGAGAGCCTGCGGTGCCGGACCTGTCCGCGGTATACGCAACTGGCGAGGCCCATCACTGAAGCTCCTCGCCGAAGTACCGGCACACCTTCAGGGCGCTGTTGACGCCGTCTTCGTGGAATCCGTTTCCCCAGTAGGCGCCGCAGTAGTGCGTCCGGTTCGCGCCGCTGATCTCTCCGTGCCGGGACTGCGCCGCCACGGAGCGCGTCGTGTACACGGGATGGTCGAACTTGACCTCGCGGATTCGCTTCGCCGGATCGACGGCGTCGTTTCGGTTCAACGTCAGGCAGATCGGCTCCGGCGTGTCCAGCCCCTGGAGGCGGGTCATGTTGTAGGTCACGGCGACGCGGTCGGCGTGCCTTTCGGGGATGTGATAGTTCCAGCTCGCCCACGCCCGGCGACGGCGCGGCAGCAGCGAGGCGTCGTGGTGGAGAACCGCCTCGTTGGGTTGGAATTCGAACGCGCCGAGGATCTCCCTTTCGCGCTCCGTCGGATCGTCCAGCAGGGCGAGAGCCTGATCGCCGTGGAGCCCCAGCACCACGTGATCGAACCGCACCCTCGACCCGTCGGGGAGCCCCAGTTCGACCCCGTCGGGACGGCGGGCGATTCCGCGAACCGGCGTGTGCTCGAGGATGCGGCCGCGGAAATCTCGAGTCAGGGCCCGGACGTAGCTTCGCGAGCCGTCGCGGACGACGCGCCAGGAGAAGTGACCGTGGGTGCTGAGCAGGCCGTGGTTCTCGAAGAACCGCATGAAGAACGCTGCCGGGAAATCCAGCATGCCTTCCGGGCGGCTCGACCAGATTGCCGCACCCATCGGGACGATGTAATGGTCGACGAACTCCCGGGAGTACTGCCCGTCCCTGAAGAAGTCGCGGAGGGTCGGCGGGCGGTAACCATTCTTCAGCATCTGCGCGGCTTCCCGGTTGAACCTGAGGATGTCTCGGATCATGCGATGAAAAGACAGCCGCACGAGGTTGCGTCGCTGCGCGAACAGCGTGTTGAGGGACGATCCACCGTACTCGAGGCCCGTCCTGTCGCAGCGGACACTGAAGCTCATCTCCGTGGGCTGGGATGGCGTACCGAGCCGCTCCAGCAGCTTCACGAAATTGGGATAGGTGGTCTCGTTGTAAACGATGAAGCCCGTGTCGATCGGGACTCGTCGGCCGGCGACCTCGACGTCGACGGTGTGGGTGTGACCGCCGATGTGGGAGCCGGCCTCGAACATCGTCACGTCGTGCCGTTGCTGCAGGAGGTGTGCAGCCACCAGTCCCGAGACGCCCGAACCGACGATCGCGATTCTCATGTAGTTGTCCTTCGGGGGTTCGCTCTCCCCGCGGAATGAAGTAATTATAACAAAAATCGACTTCAGCCACCCCCAACTTTACGTTGTTGTTCTATATTTGTCAAGGATATGTACTTGACAGATTGTGAACCGAGGTATAACTTACCGGGCGTAGGGCCATCAGAGAGCCCGGTGAGGACATCATGAGCATTCAAGGCGCAGTGTTCGCTTCGACCGCCTTCGGTGAGGTTCCCCGCCACAGAGCCACCCCGGCCCGCCGCGCGGGCAAGGTCGGCGTCGGAGCTTCCGACGACGGCGATTCCGCGATCGTCCCGACTTATCTCCGCCAGATGGGGTCTTTCCGTCTGGCCGACAAGAGCGAAGAGCACGAGCTGGGCCGCCGCATCCAGAGGGCGAGGGAGGCACTCGCCCTCCTGGCCGGTCGGTTACCCCGCGCACGGCGGGCGGAGCTTCTGGACGGAGCCGACGTGGAACTGCCCGAGGGGAGGGATTGGCCCCTCGAGCAGGTGGAGAGATTCTGCGATCGCCTTGAAAGCCTCGCCGGGTTCGATCCTGCCCTCGCGTCCCTCGCCCGCCGGGCGCGGCCGTACAAGCGCGAGCTCGACGCGGCACGACAGCGTCTCATCCAGGCCAACCTTCGGCTCGTGGTGCATATCGCCAAGCGCTACACCGGCCGCGGCGTTCCGTTTCTGGATCTGATCCAGGAGGGGAACATCGGCCTGATGAAGGCCGTTGAAAAGTTCGACTATGCGCGCGGAAACAAATTCTCGACGTATGCCTTCTGGTGGATCAACCAATCGATCGAGCGCGCCATCTCGGACAAGGCCCGGATGATTCGCCTACCGGTTCACTTCGACGAGAAACGTAAGAAGGTCCGCGCGGCGAGCCGCGATCTCGCCCGCGAGCTAGGCCGAGAGCCCAACCCGGCCGAGATCGCCGAGCGTCTGGGCGTGACGCCGAGTCGGGTCGAGGAGATACTCTCGGTCGTCTCCGACCCGCAGAGCATCGAGGCCTCCTCCGACGAGGATCGCGCCCTGCTGCATCGCATCGAGGACCCGACCGCGGCTTCGCCTCTCGACCGAACGGAAGAGCACGCCCTCCGGATCCGAGTTCGGGAGAGCATGGATGCTCTCGAGGATCGGGAGCAGGTCATCCTGCGTCTACGCTTCGGCCTGGACTCGGAAGGCCCGCACACCCTGGAGGAGATCGGCCGGGTGGTCGGTTTGTCGCGAGAGCGCGTACGCCAGCTCGAGGCCCAGGCCCTGGGCAAGTTGAAGAGGTCGCCGGCGCTTTCGGCGCTCGAGGGGGGCCGAGCGTAAGGTCGCTGTTCCGCTCCTTTTGATACCCTTGAAGCTTCCAGGTGGCTCGGACCGCGGTTGGTCTCGGCCCCCGGGAGCTTCTCTTGTCGAATACGCGTCGAACCCTGGAACGGATGCTGTCGGAGAGGATTCTCGTCCTCGACGGAGCCATGGGCTCGATGATCCAGTCGTACGGCCTCGGCGAGGAGGACTTCCGCGGCGAGGCGTTCGAGGATCACCCCCGGGATCTCGAGGGCTGCAACGACCTGTTGTCGATCACGCGCCCCGAGATCATCGAGGAGATCCACCGGCGTTACCTCGAGGCCGGCGCGGATATCATCGAGACCAATACCTTCAACGCCACCGCGATCTCCATGGCCGACTACGGCATGGAGTCGCAGGTCTACTCCGTGAACCGTGCCGCCGCGGTGCTCGCGGTGAACGCCGCACGGGCGGCGGCGACCCCGGACCGTCCGCGATTCGCGGCCGGCTCCATCGGCCCCACGAACCGCACGGCCTCGCTGTCTCCGGACGTCGAGAACCCGGCCTTCCGCGCCATCGACTTCGACTCCCTCGAGAGGGCCTACTACGAGCAGGTGCGCGGTTTGATGGACGGCGGCGTGGACATCCTGGCGCCGGAGACGACCTTCGACACGCTCAACCTCAAGGCCGCGCTGTTCGCCATCCATCGGTACTTCGACGAGCACGGCGTCAGCGTGCCGGTCATGGCCTCCCTGACGATCACCGACCGGAGCGGGCGAACACTCTCGGGCCAGACGGTGGAGGCGGCCTGGATTTCGATCGAGAATCACGATCTGATGACCGTCGGCTTGAACTGCGCCCTCGGTCCCGACCAGATGCGCCCGTATCTCGAGGATCTCGCATCGATCGCCCCGCGCTACATCCACTGCTATCCCAACGCGGGCCTGCCGAACGAGCTCGGCGGCTACGACCTGGACCCCGAGACCATGGCCGCCGTCCTGGGCGATTACGCCCGCGAGGGCTGGCTGAACATCGTCGGGGGCTGCTGCGGCACGACGGCCGCTCACATCCGCGCCATTGCCTCGGCGGTCGAGGGCGTGGCGCCGCACGTGCCCGCGAAAGCCTCCCGTTACACGCGGCTCAGCGGCCTCGAGCCCCTGACGATCCGTCCCGAATCGAACTTCATCATGATCGGCGAGCGCACCAACGTCACGGGCTCGCGCCGTTTCGCCCGGCTCGTCAGGGCCGGCGACCACGACAAGGCGTTGGAGGTCGCCCGCCATCAGGTCCGCGGGGGGGCCAACATCCTCGACGTCAACATGGACGAGGGATTGCTCGACTCCGCCGAGGCCATGACGACCTTCCTGAACCTGGTAGCCTCCGAGCCCGAGATCGCGCGGCTTCCGATCATGATCGACAGCTCCGACTTCGCCGTGATCGAGGCCGGCCTGAAGTGCCTTCAGGGTAAGGGAATCGTCAACTCCATCAGTCTCAAGAGCGGCGAGGACGAGTTCAGGAGCCAGGCTCGACTCGTCCGGCGATACGGCGCCTCCGTGGTCGTCATGGCATTCGACGAGGCGGGCCAGGCGACCACCGTCGATCGCAAGGTCGCGATCGCCGAGCGCGCCTACCGCATCCTCACCGAGGAGATCGGCTTCGATCCCGAGGACATCATCCTCGACCCGAACATCCTGACCGTCGCCACCGGCATCGAGGAGCACGACGACTACGCGGTGGCGTTCATCGAGGCGACCCGCCGGATCAAGGAGCGCTGCCCCGGCGCCATGGTCAGCGGAGGGGTCAGCAACATCTCGTTCGCCTTCCGCGGCAACGACGTCGTACGCGAGGCGATGCACGCAGCGTTCCTCTATCACGCCATCGACGCCGGCATGGACATGGGCATCGTCAACGCTGGACAGCTCATGGTCTACGACGAGATCCCCGCGGAGCTGCTCGAGCGCGTCGAGGACGTCCTCCTCCATCGCCGACGCGATGCCACCGAGCGCCTGGTGGAGTATGCCGAGACGGTCCGGGGGCGACAGAAGTCCGAGGTCGCCGACCAGGCCTGGAGACAGGGCACCGTCGCGGAGCGCCTGTCCCACGCGCTGGTGAACGGAATCGATGATCACATCGTCGAGGACACCGAGGAGGCCCGTCGCGAGCTCGGCCGCCCCCTGAGGGTGATCGAGGGGCCGCTGATGGCCGGCATGAACGTCGTGGGCGACCTGTTCGGCTCGGGGAAGATGTTCCTGCCGCAGGTGGTCAAGAGCGCTCGCGTCATGAAGAAGGCCGTTGCGTATCTCGAGCCGTTTCTGGAGGAAGAGAAACGGGCCGGCGATGGCCGTTCCTCGCGGTCGAAGGTCCTGATGGCAACGGTCAAGGGAGACGTGCACGACATCGGCAAGAACATCGTCGGCGTGGTTCTGGCGTGCAACAACCACGAGGTCATCGACCTGGGCGTGATGGTGCCGGCGGACAAGATCCTCGAGACCGCCCGCCGCGAGGAGGTCGACGTCATCGGCTTGAGCGGTCTGATCACCCCGTCCCTGGGAGAGATGGTCCACGTCGCGCGGGAGATGAAGCGTCGAGGCGTTCGGACCCCGCTCCTGATCGGCGGAGCAACGACCAGCAGAAAGCACACCGCGGTCAAGATCGCTCCCGAGTACGACGGGACGACCCTCCACGTGCTCGACGCCTCCCGGGCGGTGGACGTTGTCGGGAGCCTGCTCAACCCGGCGTCGCGCGAGGAGCTCGAGGCCACCAATCTTCGCGATCAGGAAACGGCGCGGGAGCGCTTTCGAGAGGGACCTCGGCGGCCCCTCGTCCCGTACGCCACCGCCGTCGAACGACGTTTCGCGCCGTCGTGGGACCCGTCGCCCGTCTGCCGGCCCACCTTTCTGGGGAGCCGCACCCTGGCAGGCCATCCTCTCGAGGAGATCGCTCCCTACATCGACTGGAGCCCGTTGTTCCACGTGTGGGAGCTCAAGGGCACCTACCCGGGGATTCTCGACCATCCGAGCTACGGCCCGTCGGCACGGGAGCTGCACGACCATGCGCGGCGGTTGCTGGACCGCATCGTGCAGGAGCGGCTGCTGACGGCCAACGCCGTCTACGGCTTCTTCCCGGCGAACGCCGACGGCGACGACATCGCGGTGTGGGACGACGATAGCCGATCGTCCGAGCTGACCCGATTCCACACCCTCAGACAACAGTCCGAGAAGGAGCCCGGCAAGCCGTTCCGCGCGTTGGCCGATTTCGTGGCCCCGGTGGACAGTGGAGCGGTCGACTATCTCGGCGGCTTCGCGGTGACCGTCGGGATCGGCGTCGAGGATCTGGTGGCGCGCTTCGAGAGCGCACACGACGACTACCACGCCATCATGACCCGGGCGCTGGCGGACCGCTTGGCCGAGGCTTTTGCCGAGTTGCTCCACCAGCGCGCCCGGCTTGACTGGGGCTACGGCAAGACCGAGGATCTGACCCCGGAAGATCTGATCCGCGAGCGGTACCGCGGCATCCGGCCCGCGCCCGGCTATCCGGCGTGCCCGGATCACACCGAGAAGCGAACGTTGTGGACGCTCCTCGACGTCGAGGCTTCGACGGGCATTAGCCTGACCGAGAGCTGCGCCATGCGACCCGCCGCGTCGGTCAGTGGTTGGTACTTCTCGCATCCCGAGGCACGGTTCTTCGCCGTCGGCCGGATCGGGAGGGATCAGGTCGAGGACTACGCACGGCGCAAGGGGATCGCCGTCGAGGAGGCGGAACGGTGGCTCGCCGAGAACCTCGATTACGAACCGCCGGACCCGTCGTAGAGACTCACTTCTCCACGACGCGGACCTGGGATCCGGGCACGATGTCCAGAGCGTTCCTTTCGTCGAAGCGCACCTGGCACTTCTTGCCGCCGTCGTAGTCCGTGGCGCTCAGCAGCAGAGTCGCGGGCAGCCCGAAGGCCGTGCAACGCTTCTCCGTCGGTCGGTCCACGCCTCGCCACATCCGGATGAAGGGGTTGTTCTCCCACTCCTCGCGGAGGGTCGTGGGCTCGGTGTGACCGGGGTGGACGGTCATCTCCCGGGGCAACCCCATGAGGACGTCCATGATCGAGTGCCGGATATCGTCGAAGGTCGTGTGGCCCGGCGCCCGCGTCCCACCGACGCTGCCGCGGAACAACGTGTCGCCGGTGAAGACGCGTTCGTCGTTCACCACGAAGGCCAGCATCCCCAGCGTGTGGCCGGGGGTGTGCAGCGAGCGGATGTGGAGGTCGCCGCTGACCAGCTCGTCGCCGTCGTCGAGCTCGATGTCGAGCTTCGCGAACAGCTCGCGCTCTCGGGTGTGACCGCAGATCGGGCAGTTGAAGCGGGACTTGTAGTCGGCGTTGTGCTGGGTGTGGTCGATGTGGTGATGGGTGCACAGGACGTGAGAGACCGTGAGCTTCAGCTCCTCGATGGCCTTCAGGATCGGGTGCGACGGCCCCCCGGTATCGATCAGAACGGCGTGGCCGCCGGGCTTGTCCGCCACCAGATAGGTGTTGGACAGCCAACCGTCGCTCATGGTCTTCTTGACGATCATCGCGCGACTCCTTCGCCCCCGGAGGATCGACGCTCTGGTAGCATGACTCTCAGCCGTAACGATCGATCATACACGAGCCGTCGGATGAGCACGGACGCGAAACAGCCCCGGATCCTCAGCGAGAGGACGTTCAAGTGGTTTCTCAACCTCTACCCGCCGATGCTGTTCAATCGCGTCCGGATCGTCGAGGTCGGCCCGGGCATCCGTTACCTCCGGGTTAGGGTCTCCAAGAGTCTGTTGACTCGAAACCTCCACGGCAGCATCTTCGGCGGTACGATCTACTCGGCCGCCGATCCTTTCTACGCGATGATGTACTGGCAGATCCTGGCGCGCCGCGGCGATCGGGTCCAGGCCTGGCAGAAGAGCGGGTCCGTGTCGTTCCTGAAGCCGGCCAGCACACGGTTGACACTGGAGTTCTCGCTCTCCGACCAGGACGTCGCGCGGGCGTGTGACGCGCTCGAGAAGGACGGGCGGTACGTCCACACGTACCGCACGGAGGCGGTGGACCTGGACGGCCGGGTGTGCGCGATCGTGGATTCCGAGATCTACCTTCGGAAACCTCGCTCCGGGCAAAAGGAAGTTCACGCTTTCTAGCCCGGACCATTCATGAAGGTTCGAGCTGAGGTCGCGGAGATGCCGTCAGGTTGGGGCTTCTCGGAGGTTGTCGGCCGCGGGCGTACTTGAACAGTGCGTCAAGGTCGACGTTCTTCGAGAAGTCCC
>Ga0209536_100014452_pt1 | contig 11341 bp, 10 predicted proteins | sample DeeMarSeWOR28_12_FD_187461 | JGI IMG/M metagenome (GOLD analysis project Ga0209536, IMG submission 187461) | Marine sediment microbial communities from White Oak River estuary, North Carolina - WOR-2-8_12 (SPAdes) (version 2) | ecosystem: Environmental > Aquatic > Marine > Intertidal zone >... | reverse complement strand
CGCCTGGTTGAGTTCGTCAATGTAATCATATTCCATGTTGCGTTCGTAGGGACGGTCGCGCAGGGCAATGCGTTTCATCAGTTCATCGCTGCTGGCTCTTAAGTAGACTACCAGGTCGGGGAGAGGGATTTTTTCTGCCAGTGCCTCGTGGACCCGGTAGTACATCTCTAACTCATCACCGTCTAGGTTGATGCGGGCAAATAACGCGTCTTTCTCGAAGGTGTAGTCAGCAATCAGGTCTTTCCCGCTCTCCAGGATTTTTGGGACCGCCCGCCTCTGCTGATGATAGCGGCTCAACAGGAAAAAAATCTGTGTTTGGAAGGCATACCGTCCCCTATCCGAATAAAAATTCGATAGAAAAGGATTCTCCTCGAACACTTCCAATAACAATTCGGATTCAAAAGCGGGTTGCAGCAGCCGAGCCAGGGTGGTCTTGCCTACTCCGATGACGCCTTCGATTGCGATATACATCACCTAACCTTTGCAGAACTATTTCACAACTGGAATAGATTCTAACTGAGCAACCATACCTGCGATGACATCATAACCACCCTGCCAGAACTCCGCGCTGTGAATATCCACCCCGGCCTCCGACAGGATGCGCGCCGGCGCATCTGATCCGCCAGCCGACAGGATCTTTAAATAGCGTGGTTTAAATGCCTCGCCCTGCTCTTTGAACTGTTGGTAAAGGGATAATACCAGCAGCTGCCCAAAGGAATAAGCATATACATAGAACGGTACTGCGTAGATATGCCATATTAATACCCACTCCCAGCGGAACTCCTCGCTGAGCTCGACCGCATCACCAAACTGCTTCCGCAAGTTCTCCATGTAGGCCTTTGCCAGTTCATCCACCGAGGCGCCTGCCTTGACCATTTCATGCGCCTGGCGCTCAAAAAGAGCGAAGAATGCCTGCCGCATGATGGTCGCATAATTATCGTCCACCTGGCGGAACAGGATATCGCGTCGTACCGCCTCATCACTTTCCTGCTCCAGCATCTGGTCTACCAACAGCATCTCGCTGAAAGTAGAGGCTGTTTCCGCCAGCGGAAGAGACGAATGAAAGGTGAACAGGCTGTGGTCCGCAGCCATCATGGCATGAATGGCGTGGCCCAACTCATGGGCCAATGTGGCGACATCATCGGCGCGGCCCTGGTAGTTCATCAGCACCCAGGGTGTCAATTTGGGGTCCAGGGAGGCACAGAAAGCACCGCTGCTCTTGCCTTTACGGATCTCGCTGTCCATATGGTCAGTTGTAAAGACACGCTCAGCTAGATCTGCCACTTTTGGCTCAAACAGGCGAAAAGAATCCAGCACCATATCAGCGGCAGTGTCAAATTCATAGGTTTTGTCGGATTTTGCTATCGGCGCGTAGATGTCGTACCGCCGCAGGCGCTCCATCCCTAACCAGCGAGCCTTCAGATTGAAGAAACGTTGGAAGACTCCCGCATTGCGCTCGCTAACCTCCAGCAAGGTGTCTACCACCTCATCCGGGATGTCGTTGAACAGGTTGCGGGCTGAGATGGGAGATGAGAAATGACGCAGCTCAACCTGCTCGTTTCCCCAATCGCGTACCAATGTCTGATAAATATTTCCTAGGATATCGCCATCCTGACTAAAGACCCGATATAGTTCCTGGTATGCCTTCGCCCGAATTTCCGGATCGTAATTTTTGACATACACCATCAGCTCATCACGAGTCAATTCCTTCTCCTCCCCCTCCACATCCAATTTGAAGGTGTAGCGATTCGTGATCATGTCATAGAGAGTCCTGATTGCGTTCTGCCCGGTCACATTCTTCAGATTAATGATCTTCTCTTCCGGTTCTTTCAGCGTATGCGGTTTGAAATGGCGCATCTCCTCCAACCAGTAGCTGTAATCACCAGCTTGCGCCATCAATCGCTGAGCGTTTTCGTCATCCAATTCCTTCCACCAAAGACTGAAAAACAGCACCCGGTTCTGTAATCCCGCCATGAACTGGTCTACCCGCGCCTGGAAATTCTGGGCATCCGGGTTCTGGGTATCCTCCGTAAACCACAGTCCTGCAAAACCCTCCACGTGGTTTGCAGCTCGGGTCATCTCCTCCAGGTCACGCACCAGTCCCATGAAAGTGTCTGTATCGATATCCGCATCGAGCACATCGCGCTTAGTCTCAATATCAGCTACCATATTTTCCAGTCTGGCAAAAGCAGCCTCCATATCTGGGCTGTCATAAGCCTCAAAAAGATCAGCCAGGCTCCAACTTTTCAGTGTAAATGTGTCGTTTGAATTTGTCATGCTGTCTCCGATGATCAATCGAATTTATTTATATTAAGGATCACTCTGCCCTATTCCCCAGTTTCTTCATTTTGTCGCTCTCTCAGGATCTGGCGTAAGTGATCAATCGGACGGCGTTCACCGCTGTCTGCATCCAGATAATGCCATAGATCCCAGCCATTACAGGGTGCTCCCTGAATCTGCCGAGCGATCTGGTGGATCGAGCCGCGCTGCCCATTATACTCCAAAGCCCCATCTGCCAGTACTCTTGCAGTCCGCTCCGCTTTGTTGCCGAAGGACAGGCTCTCTCCTGGACTCAGCAATCCATGTTCCAACAGCAACCCGAAAGGCACCCGCCGGCGTTTGCGTGGGTCAGGTGTGATGAAGACCGCTGGATCATACGCTTCTGTTTGGTTAATCTCCTCAATTCGCTGGCGCGCCAGCTGCACATAGCGTTCTTCCTGTTCTATACCAATCCAACGACGGTGCAAACGCTTTGCCACCACTGCGGTTGTACCCGTACCCATGAAAGGATCAAGCACAATTTCCCCGGGAGCGGTGCTTGCCATCAGAACCCGGTACAGCAATGCTTCCGGTTTCTGTGTCGGGTGTGCCCGTTGGCCATCTACTTTTATGCGTTCTTTGCCCGAACACAAGGGCAGGTACCAATCCGAGCGCATTTGCAAATCTCCGTTGAGAGATTTCATCGCATGGTAGTTGAAGGTATACGGTGCGCCGCGTTCTTTTTGCGCCCAGATCAGCGTCTCGTGAGCATTCGTAAAGCGCACCCCGCGGAAATTTGGCATCGGGTTTGACTTCACCCACAAGATCGAGTTCAGTATCCAGAAACCCAAATCCTGAAGTACAGCACCCACCCGGTGGATGTTGTGATAGCTGCCGATCACCCACAGCGTCCCGCTGGATTTCAGCACGCGCTGGCAGGCCTTCAGCCAGGCGTAGGTGAACTGATCGTACGCTTCGAAACTTGTGAATTGATCCCAGGACTCATCTACCCCTGCCACCTTGGTCAGGTTGGGGCGCCACAGGTCCTGGTGCAGTTGTAAATTATAGGGGGGATCAGCAAAGACCAGATCGATAGATTCAGACGGAAAGCCTGAGAGGATCTCGAGGCAATCACCCTGGATGACCTGGTCTAAAGGCAATTCAGATGCCATACAATGTCTTACAAGATGGTTTGCAGATGCGAAATTCACACCTGCAAGCCGTATTTATGGTTTTTCCGGTATCTTGAGCACCTGACCGGGCTTGATCCGGTTGGGGTCATCTCCGATCACAGCTTTATTAGCGTTATAGATCGACATCCACATCTCTTTGCTCGCTGAGCCATAGTACTTCAAGGCGATGCCGCTGAGCGTATCACCCTCTTTCACGGTGTGTTCAGCGATGAATTTGGTAGACTCTGCTTGTTGTGGTGCCTGTCGAGGGATGCCTGCGCTTTTCCTTCCAACCCGGTCCTCCTCCGGCTGTCGTTCCCTTCGATCCATGTTAGACATCTTAGCCTCCTTCACTCTGAAATAAACAAGATTGGCTGGATTATACCAAAGGATACCTCTTAATCTTCACATGCTGGCAGCTTATCCTCCATTTCCGGGTGCCTGGAAAAGTATTCCTCTCGCAGTAAATCCATCACCAGATTATCATACAGTTCACCGTCCTTGAAGATTGCCTCCCTCTGGCGAACGGATACACTGAATCCTGATTTCTGCGCCAGTTTCACAGCCTGCGGGTTTCCGCTGTGGGTGTACAACCTGACCACTCTTAAGCCCAACTCCTGGTATAAGAACGCTAACAGCACTTCAGTGGCATCCAGGGCGACCCCGGTCCCCCAGAACCGCTTGGGAACCATGATGCCGATAACAGCCGACCAGCGCGGTTCAAGACCCGTGTAACTGATCGTCCCGGCAAAATCACCACCGTCCTTCATCTCGATGATGAAACGCCCCTCTTCCGGCGAGTAGGAGAACTCCCTTTTCTCGAAGCGCTTCATATACATTCTTTCCGTGTAATCAGGCGGCAGCGTTCTGCTCCACGCCTGAGTCTCCAGGTCGTTCCGCAACGCCACCAGCAGCTTCATATCTTCAGCTCGCTCTTCGCGCAGGATCACCTCTTTTCCTTCAAGCGGCATGATCAGCTTCTCCTTGCGTCTCAACCCATCTGGTCCATTCGGGGCGTAATATGTCCACCAGGATACCGTCGTAGATCTTCCCATCCCGGATGCCATCCCACCGCCAACGACCGCACTCCTTGAAACCATGTGCTGTTGCGAATCTAAGGGCGGATTGGTTCCATTCCGCCATCCACGCGCTGATATTGTGCGCTGGCGTGTTTTTGAACAAGTAATCCACCATGGTTCGAATTACTTCTGAGCCATATCCTTTGCCTTGGTGTGCTGGATCGATGACCACCGTAATCTGAGGGCAATGTGGATCCCAACCCCAATCGCATTCAGCATGCCCGATCAGCTCCAGGGAGCCCCTTAAAACAACCGCAAAGTGAATCCCTTTTTCCTCTTCGCTCCACTTTTTGTAGATAGCCTCCACCTGCTGCTTGGATAATGGGAAATCACCTGGAAAGCCCCACGGGATATAGCGTCTTCCTGCCAGTTCGGGATGGTTGAGGGTTGTATGCAGGGCGGGTATATCCTCGGCTTCAAAAGCCCTCAACCGGATCAGTTCTCCCTGGAAGGGGAAATATGCCATCTTATCATCTCCTCTCAGCAGTGACCACTATTGCCTGAATCTTGACCCCACTAAATTCTTTAGTTATACTTTGAGGGTAATTGAGAAACTCATAAGCCGAAGTGGCGGAACAGGCAGACGCGCACGACTCAAACTCGTGTTCCTTCGGGAGTGAGGGTTCGACTCCCTCCTTCGGCACCAAACAACTCTAACGCGGATTATAACATGGGCTCTCCCCTCAATCGGGAGGGCTTTTTTATGCTATCATTAAAATGGCTTGATCCCAATTTTGGAGTGCTTTTTCGTCGGTGATTACATTTAAACTTGGTAGAGGTTAAATCCTGCTTCGGGGTCCGTCGAATAAGAAAATAATCCCAAGTTCCTTTTCCTTAACTGGAGGCAACCATGCCATCAACATCTGATATCCTGGGCGTTATCATGGGCGGCGGACGGGGTTCCCGCCTCTATCCGCTTACCCGTGACCGTTCCAAACCCGCCGTCCCTATCGCCGGCAAGTACCGCTTGATTGATATTCCCATCAGCAACTGTATCAACTCCGGTATCACCCGCATCGACGTTCTCACCCAATATAACTCGGTCTCCCTCCACCGCCACATCTCGCGCACCTATAACTTTGACGCATTCCATCGTGGCTGGGTAGAGATCCTGGCAGCCGAGCAGACCCCCTACAGTGACGCCTGGTACCAGGGCACCGCAGATGCTGTCCGCAAACAGCTGCTTGAGATTCGCAGCACAGGCGCGGATTATGTGCTCATCCTGGCTGGCGACCACCTTTACCGGATGGATTACCGCCAGCTGGCCAATTTCCACTGGGACAAACAGGCTGACATCACTGTCGCTGTCCAGCCCGTTCTCCAGCAGGAAGCCTCACGTTTTGGTTTGCTCAAACGAGCACCTGAAGGGCTCATTACCGATTTCGTTGAAAAACCAACTGACCCAGAATTTCAGAAAAAATTCATCAGCCGCGACGATGCAGAGCGCCCCTTCTTGGGCTCAATGGGTATTTACCTCTTCAAAACCAAGGTGCTGATCGATGTCCTAGAAAACACCACCGCTGACGACTTTGGGGGGGAGATTATTCCTCACGCCATCCAAACCCACACCATCTATGGGTTCGAGTTCGATGGTTATTGGGAAGATATCGGCACCATCCGCGCTTTTTACGAGACCAACCTGGCGCTCACCCGTCAGGATTCCCCCTTCAACTTTCACGTCCGCGCCAGCCCTATCTATACTCGCCCGCGCTTCTTGCCGGGTGCAATGATTGACGGCGCTACCCTGCATAATGTTCTGCTCGCTGACGGCTGCCGAATTCAGAAGGCTAAAATTAGAGATTCGATCATTGGTGTACGCAGCCAGGTCGCCGATGGAGTCACGATCACCTCATCTTTCCTGCTGGGCGCTGACTATTATGAGCCCATAACGCCCACACCGGACACCATCCCACTCGGGATCGGTACAGATTGCAAAATTGAAGGTGCCATCCTGGATAAGAACGTTCGACTCGGTACCGGAGTGGTGATTAAATCCTTCCCTCCCGGCACTGAACAAGACTGTCAAGATTGGGTGGTGCGGGACGGGATCGTCGTCATCCCAAAGAATACCACCATCCCCGCTGGCACCTATATAGGTCCACAATAATAACAAGAAGCCCCGAGCATCAGCTCGGGGCTTCTTCGCCTAAAAACCAATAAAGATTACCTAGATATCATCTTAGGCCGCTAATTCTACTTCCTTTGTAAAGATATTAAATTCAGGTGGATACTCGAAATGCTTCTTCACTGCGCATAACTCGGCTGATCTCACCAATGAGGGCAGGTACTTCTCAGGGAAGCCTGTCGGCACCTGTATTTCCAGCTCGATCTCACCCACCATTCCCGTAGATGGGTTGGTGTGCATCCGTTGAACGATGCGGATTCCCTCTGCAGACAACCCGCGTTGGTTACAAAATCCTAAAACATAAATTCCCGCGCAGGTCCCCAACGACGCCAGGAACGTCGCAAACGGTGTAGGTGCTGAGCTCATACCGCCGCCCTGCGGTGGTTGATCTGTCATCACTGTAAAGGGTCCAAAATGTGCATCCACTCGCGCTCCACCGGGAAAATCAATTACCATTTCCATAATTTTAATAATGCCTCCAAATACGTAGTTGTTCAATTTGAGTTGTCGTACTTAACATCCTTTAGATGCAATTATCCCCCAAAGGTTACACATTAACTTTCACTCTTCACTTAAAGGATTCAGTAAAAAATTCTGCAGGTTATCGCAGGTCTCGTTGACCATCTCTGTGCGCATAGCGTATTGTTTTTCTCCCCCAGATTCGACCGTCAGGTGCACCAATCCAGCCAAACGCAGCGCATTCAGGTGGTGAATAACTGTAGGTGCTCGTAAGCGCAGTTTTTTTGAAAGCTGTACTGGTGTTTGTGGTTTTTCTGCCATGTAGCGCAGAATTTTCATCCGTGTTGGGTCAGCCAGTGCTTTGAGCGCTCTTAAAATCGCATCCGGTACGACCTCACCTGGGACCAGCGAAGCATCGCTTGGTCGTGCCCCATACATAAACACCATACGCTGCTCATTTACTTTCGAATGGATGATAAACGGTGTAATCCAATAAGAAGGTGCTAAAGCGATCTCTGAAAAGTCCTGCCACTCCGAGAAACTCACACCTTGAGATAAATTTTCCAAGAGAGAATCAACCTCCATCTGTTTGGCCATCTCTTGCGCCTGCGCAATTGAATCCTCCAGTGTGGGCCGGATACGAATTTCCTCCTCTGCGAAAAACACTTGCTGGTAGGATCGTAAAGCTGTCAGGTATCGCTCTCCGAATTCCTCACTACGCGACCACCACTCCAGACTAGTTTGAAGATGCTTCGGCTTTAGTTTTTTTTCCGGCTCTTTTTTAAAAATGTTTTTGTACGCTTCGTACTGTTCTTCACTCCAGGATCCTTTAATCTCAATTTCTTTTAGGATTGCAACTGCTTCTGGATTCATCTCATCCATATGCCACATTGCTGGCAAACGTTCTACCGCAGGCAGCTGCCCTAATGCCCACAGCACAGTAGCGCCATCTTTAGGGCTGGGCAGTGAATGAATCCAGGCTACGGGTACATGCAGGACTACATCAGCTTCCTCAAGTATCTCGCGCTCTTCCGCAGGCACGCGCGATCTCACACCCGCTGCCCACGAACCTCGCAGCCCGTAATCTTCCGGATGGTGCAGTACATGCAGACTGAAAAACAAGTCGTACGCGGTACCTAAATCCCAAAGCAGTTTTTGTTGTTCGTTGTTGTCCATAACCCTCCTATCATATCACGGTAATTATAGAGCCCATAATAACGGAGAAACCCCCCGCGGCACCCTGATGAATGTTTTGCAGGAGGTCAGAGAAATCATCTTTCTCAGAATCAGGTGTCTGCCATTAAACTCGCGGGAGGTTCTCTTTGAGGAACACATGTTTAGGAATGCCTAAACCCTTATTGGAAGGAATTGGTTACTTGATTGAGCGACAAATTAGGTTGTCTTTCACTTCAGCAGCCCTGCGTTGCTTCCCTTGGACGGATGCGATAACCGGTCGTTAGCAGCGCATTGCTTAAACTGATTAGAAATCGCACGCGCAGGCTACCTCTTCGTGGTTTTACTGGCCTTAGTTGTGACTCAACATGCAATTTCCTCACCAGCGCCTGATTGCTTTGCCGGGCATGATCAAGTAGCAATTCATGCATGAGCGGTTGCATTTCACTCTCCTATTAGGTCAATATCTCATTAGGTCATTATTTAATTAGATATATATCTACATTAGATTATAGTCTAATAATGTGTCCTTGTCAAGCTCTTTTTCTTAACCAAAATATAGTCGCACCGATGTATTTACACCCTACAAACCATACCTCAGTTATCTGTGGATAACTTGCGGAAAACTGTGGATAACCAGTCCAGAATGTGGAAAACTCGTTCTATTTTTCCGTTTCCTTGCAAACGTCTGCCCCTATATATGGGGTTAAGGGCTTCAATCTTGCCAGATATCCAAATCGCTTGTGGGATTGTGAAGATGTGGAAATATTCTCCGGCGGTTCTCCCCAATGCAGCTGGGGAAAACTGTTGCTCTTCAATCCCCCATATCTATCCCAGTTGGTTCTGGAAGACCCGGCATCTGCCGTTCAGCTAAGACAGAGTCCGGACTTCTCCACATATCCCCAGGCCCTACTACGACTACGAATTAACTATTAACTTATTCTTATAGGGGATAAATATAGAGCATAGTTCAAAAACATCAGCGGTTGAAGAAGTACTGATCCAAGAGCGCTGATAGATCTGCTTGTGTGTGCTCTTCCAGGATGGCGAAGAAATCATCTCCCGTAGCGATTTGAGCTGCCTGTTTTCCTGCAAAATCCGGTAAAAATGAGAAAAATGCCTGCTCTCCAATCGTTTCCCTTAATTCTTCCAGAAAGACCGCTCCGTTCAAATATACGGCATCCCGGTAAGCGCGGTAACCTTCCGGATTGTAAATGCTGCCATCCACCCAACCGCGCGGTTCGTAGTAATTCACCCGGTAGGCCCACCACCAGTCCAGGGCTTCCGGGTAAAGATTCTCGTAGTACAGCCGTTCGCTGTAGGTGCACAGGGCCTCATCCAGCCAGGGCTCGAGAGCCTGGTCGTTGCCAACTAGAGCATACCACCACTGGTGAGCCGTTTCGTGAGCGGCGATGGCGGTCAGGTAGTCATCTGGTTTGCCGCTGTACAGGTTGTAGAAACCGTTACTTAAGAAGTACAGCCCGTCGAACTCCATCCCGTCCAGGAAATCCGCCTCTACCACCGAGAGCGTCTCGCGGGGATAGAGGGCATAGATTTGATTGTACAACGCCAGGGACTCCGCCGTTGCCTGCAGAGTCCTTTCGCCGGCAGCAGCGTGCATTGGGAAGGCATACCCCAATACAGTTGTCTGCCCGACCGTTGTGCTGGTGACCTCGTACATATGGCTGACCGACCAGGCGAAATTGCGCGCCCTCTCGTGCTGGTAGCGGTGCCATTCGCCATCGATCTCTTCGGACGCGCTGGCAGCGATGACCAGATCCTTCGTGTTACCCACCAGTTGGATGCTCACCTCGAAGTCGGCGACCTCATAGACCAGGTGTTCGCCAAAGGCGCCGGCCTGGTGCGCTAACCAGCCCTCTCCAGGGATGTAAGGCGGGATAAAGGGGTACCAGTCAACCATGTTGGTCTGCCGGGGGGTATAGCCGAACGGCACCGGTCGCCCGTAATAGGACGAGTCTGGCGAAGGGATATTTAATTCATAGGATAGGCTGAGGTTTATGCGTTCTCCTGGGGAAAGCGGCTCTTGCAGCGGGATCAGGATTTGTCCCAGATCAAAGGCGTAATCGCTCACCTGCTCCCCAGACTCCCAGGTCATGCCGGTCAGCCGGAACACGCTCGGGTAGCGGGTGGGCTCGACGATCAGCAGCAGTTCTGTGAGGGTGTCGGGGGAACGGTTGGTGTAGGAGATCTCTTCATCCACGCCCAGGCGGTGGTTCCAATAGTCCAGGACAGCTGTTAGCTGATAGTGCGTCGTTTGCTCTTCCTGATCTGGGGTAGCAGTTAACTCCGCTTCAGAGGCTGTCGGTACGCTTACCTCATCGGTGGGAGAAGTGCCCTGTTCTGATGGATCCGTCTGCGGATTCTCCTCAGGGGTCTGCTCTGGTGGTTCGGAGGTCTCCCCTGTTGAGCTGATATCTCCCGATCCATCGAAGGTTGCAGTTGGCTCGATCGTTCCCTGGTTGGTGCAGGCAGCTGCCACCAGAGTTGCCAAAAGCAGCAGAGTGATCAGGGTTTTACATCTGGTCGACATGGCAATAGGATTATCTGCTGTTGAAGTACTCGTTGAGCAGCCCGCTCAGGTCGGCATCTGTATAACTATCGAGCAGCGTGAAGAAATCATTTGCGGTGGCTTGCTGATAAGTGTACTGCTCCAAATAATCCACCAGGAAAGCGTTGAAGGCTTCTTCTCCGATCAACTCCTTTAAATCCTCCAGGAAGAGTGCCCCGCGCAGGTAAACCGCATCTTTGTAAACCTTGAACTCGTTGCTGTCGTAAATGGTGCTGTCCACCCAGCCAGCTGGCTGGTGGAAGTTCACCCGGTTATCCCACCACCAATCCAGCAGATCGGGATAAGTATGTTTGTAAAACAGGCTCTCGGCATAAGTGCACAGGGCCTCATCCAGCCAGGGCTCAAGAGCCTGGTCGTTGCCTACCTTACCGTAAAACCACTGGTGGGCGACCTCGTGGGCAGCGATGATGACCAGGTTGTTCTCGGGGGTGCCTGTGAAATAATCATAGAACGCGTGGCTCAAGAAATTCAAGCCATCATACTC
>Ga0209536_100014451_pt1 | contig 11341 bp, 7 predicted proteins | sample DeeMarSeWOR28_12_FD_187461 | JGI IMG/M metagenome (GOLD analysis project Ga0209536, IMG submission 187461) | Marine sediment microbial communities from White Oak River estuary, North Carolina - WOR-2-8_12 (SPAdes) (version 2) | ecosystem: Environmental > Aquatic > Marine > Intertidal zone >... | reverse complement strand
CGCATGGCGTCGATATTCTTTGCAGCCACGAATCTCTGGCCTTCGCGGATTTGCCAGCCGCCGCCCAGCGCTTTATACATGGCAACCAGATTGACAATGGCATCACCGCGGGTGGCCGTCCAGACGTCCTGCAGGTCCGTTAAAAAGCGCTGGGAGTCCAGCACCCGCTGATAATCCACCAGACCCTCTTTATACTGCAGCATTGAAAGATCCACCGAACGCTGGGAGGCCTCGACACTGCCCAGCAAAAATCGGGCTTCTTCCTGTCTCCGTAAAAATCCCACCAGGGAATCTTCCACCTCCTGCTGGGCTTTGATGACAGTGTCTTCATAGTTGACGATCAACTGCTGCAAAAGGGCATCTTCAATCCGCACCTGGTTGGTAATGCGGCCATAGTTAAAAAGGTTCCAGCGAAAACCGGGGCCACCGAAGAATTCAAAGCTGTCGGATTCGAATAGGTCGCCGAAATCGCTGCCATCGCGGCCGCCGGCTTTCGTATTTCGGGAGCTGCTGGTCAGCAGGCCGAAGGCGCCGAACAACTCAAAAGCCGGGAACAGATCGGCTTTGGATACCCCGACTAATGGCGTTTGGGTCGCAATTTGAAATTCCGCCAGCCGAATATCAGGCCGCCGGCGCAACAATTCCGCCGGGATGCCGACCACCACCTGCGGTGGGGCCTTGGGAATCAGCTTGGGACCGCTGAGCATGGTATCGATTTCTCCCGGCAGCTTACCCAGCAGGATGGCGAGGGCATTTTTAGCCTGACGAACACCGAGCTCAAAACGCGGTATGGAAGCCTCGGTGCTTCGCAGCAACGATTTGGCCTGAGCCACATCAAGCTCGGTGACTGCTCCGGCCTTAAAACGGATCTCGGCAATGTCTAAGGAGCCCTGCTGGATCTCCACATTTTGTCTGGCGATCTCCAGGCGTTCTTCAAAGGTGCGCAGCAACACATACACGCGGGCCACCTCAGCAGTCAGCGACACCAGTACGTCATCGTAGTCGGCAATGGATGATTCCAGATCGGCCACGCCGGATTCGATTGCCCGCCGGAATTTGCCCCAGATATCTAACTCCCAGGTGACATCGAAGCCGGCATTGTACTGCCAGAACGAATCATCGATGTTTATGCTATTGGGGGAATTTTCGCTGAGGTGATTATATTCGGCAGCGCCTCTGCCCTGTTGCGTCTGGGGATAGACATTACCGATCAGCACGCCCAGCTGTGCTCGGGTCTGGAATATGCGCAAGCCGGCGATTTGCAGCGTCAGATTCTGTTGATAGGCGCTCTCGACCAAACGATTCAAGACGGGATCATTAAATACGGTCCACCAATCTCTGTAATCGGCGGGCTCGGTCTTTATTTCCGGATGGCGGGATTCGATCCATTCGGACTGGACCGGCGCCTCGGGTTTGACAAAATCCGGCCCGACCATAGTGCAGCCGCTGAACAGCAGGGCAGTGATAAGCACTGAGCAGACCAATGGAATCAAAAGGGAAGTAAAATTATTTTTCCCAAAAGCCTTGTTTGATGAGTTCGATAGCATAATGAATACCTCTTTGCGATCTATTTGGAACCTCTTGAGGGCTTTATCCAGGCTATTGAAATGAATCAATCAAATTTGAAATTTAAACCACGAATTGGGTTTGGCCGCAACCCTAAATTTGAAAAATTGATGCTCAATGTGTAGATTAATTTGCTAAAGCGCTGACATCACAGGGAGGCCTTCGGCAGCAATAATACGCGCATCTGCAGTGACCAGCGTCAAATCATAGACGATTGCAGTGGCTACCAAAAAGCGATCGGCCGGATCCTGATGGGGAAGATTTATAAAGCGACTTTGAATCGCCACTTCAAAATTGAGTGGTGCTTCTTTAAAAGGAATTTTGTTAAAAATGTCACGAATCGATTTTTCAATATTCGCGCCTATCGAAATATGTCCTTTTTCATCCAGCAACAGGATTTCCCAAACACTGATGGGAGAAAGCCACAACTCGCTGGAATCACTTTCCAGGGCCTCGGATACCTCGGGTAAAAGTTTTCCCGGATCGGCCAGGCTCCAGAGAATGATATGGGTATCCAGCAGGAGTTTCAATCCAGTAAAGCCTCCCATGCCTTCTCATTTAAAACCGGAGAAATAATATCGCCTTTAATTTTTATTGTATCTTGCATACAACCCAACCAGCGATCCGGCTTAGGCGGCGGCGGCGGCGGGGTCACCAGGGCAATAGGCTCTCCTTTTCGGGTTACCAGGATCGAATTTCCGGTCTTTTTTACGTTATCCAGTAATCGCAGACATGTGGCCTTGAACTTTGATATGGGTATGGACTCTGGCATGATTAGCTCACCTCAAATATGTTATACATACTTTACCATAGTCAATGACCATGGTCAACATATTTAAAATCAATTTTCCTGCATGCAGCATAAGGGCGGTAGCAAAAGTGTTGCATTTCAATCACGGCACTTTCACTCGAAAAAACAATGTATAGATTACCGGCGCAACCGCCAGCGTCAGCACGGTGCCGGCCGCCAGCCCGAAGGCTAGGATAATGGCCAGCGAGTAAAACAGCGCATCCTGGGATATGATCAATGGCATCACACCCAGGATGGTGGTGATGGTGGTCATGATAATCGGGCGGAAGCGCGATATGGCCGCCATGACCACCGCATCATAGGGCTCGCGGCCCGCGGCCCTTTCGGCATCGATTTTGTCGATCAGCACGATGCCGTTGTTGATAATGACCCCGGCCAGGCTGAGCAATCCCAGCATGCCGAAGAAATCAAAGGGCGCCCGCATGATATGCAGTCCGATAAAAGCGCCGACAAAGGCCAGCGGAATGGTGATAAAAATGATCATCGGCCGCCGTATCGAATTGAATTGCCATACCAGAAGGACAACGATGCCAAAAAAACAGTGCGGCATCCAGCGGGTGAGCTTTTCCATGACCTCGGCTTGAGATTCTAACTCGCCACCAACCTCCCACCAGTTGTCGGCATTGAGCTCAAGTTCCTCGATAAAGGGTTTGGCGGCCTCCAGCAGCTCCGGTGCTTTTAGGTATTCATGTTTGGCCTCGATGGTTACGCAGCGCTCCTGGTTGCGTCGCGATATGCGGCTAAAATCCCATTGACCACGGATGTCCGCAATCTGGGTCAGCGGTACACTGGTGCCGTCTCGGGGGGAGCGCACCATAACATTCCAGAGGTCACTGAGAACCTTGCGCTCTGCCTCCTCCGAGCGCGCGATCACCGGGATAGCCACATCCAGTTCACGGTAATCGGTTACTTGAATCCCGTCCATATGCGACTGCAGCGACAGGGCCGTCTCTTTGGAGGTCACACCCGCCCGGCGCGCCCGGGCCTGGTCAACAACGACATGGGCCTTGAGGACTTTGTTCTCCCAGGTATTGCGCACATCCAGCGTGCCCGGCATGTCTTTTAAGCGGGCGGCAAGCTGGTTGCCTTTTTCAAAAATATCGGCAGGATCCAAGCCGTATAGGCGGATTTCCAGAAAGCCGGGCTCCTCCGAACCCATCCACATCTGCTTGACGCGGCCATTGGCTTCGGCGATCTGATCGACAAAATATTGCCGCACGCGCTTGACCAGCTCCGGAACCGGATCGGGAGACTCGGTGTTGACGATCACGAAAGCGACGTGGGGATCCGGGTCCAGAGGTGAGAGGACCAGGAAAAAGCGGGGTCCACCCATGCCCACATAGGCAATGGTGCTGGTAACCTCCGGATTTTTTTCTTTGTCCGCCAGCCAGTCGGTCAGTTGCTGAACCACTGCATCGGTGCTCTCAATCCGGTAGCCGGCCGGCAGGTCGACATAGACCAGAAACTGGTTGCGCACACTGGGCCCGAAAAATTCGCGTACGAGCAGGGAAGCCAGGAATCCACCGAAAACAATCACACCGGCAGCCGCTATGATCACGATGAACCGCAGATGCAGCATTTTTTTCAAGATCGCGAGATAAATCTGGTAAAAGCGTCCGGAATAGGCTGCCATTTCGTCTTCTTCACTCGGCACTTCGGCAGATTCGGAAGCCGCTGGCGGTTTTTTAGGCGTTTTGACCTTCATAAACCAGAAGCACATGGCTGGTGTCATGTACATCGACAGAAACCAGGAGGACAGCAGCAACAGGATGACCACCATGGGTAAAGAAAAGGCGTATTCACCGGTCTGGCCATCGATCAATAACATGGGCAAGAATGCAAAAATGGTGGTCAGGGATGAGGTCAGCAGCGGGATGGCCAGCGTCTTTCCGGTGGCCAGACAGGCCGCGTTTCGTTCTTCACCGCGTTCAAGCCGGGAACGGATATCTTCGGCAATGACAATCCCGTTGTCCACCAGCATTCCCAGAGCGATGATCGATGACGCAATCGACACCCGCTCGAGCTCGATGCCGAAAAAGCGCATGCTGATCAGACCCAGCAGCATGGTCATGGGTACAAAGGAGCCCACGATCAGCCCGGTGCGCACCCCTAAAAATAGCATCACGACCACCAGGACGATGACCAGGGTCTGATAGACGTTGCTGAGTCCGCCGGCCACGGCGGTTTCGACCAGGTCCGGCTGGAAGGTGGCGAACTCCAGTGCATAGCCGATGGGCAGCCGCGATTCGAGATCGTCAAGTTTGCGGGTCAAACGCTGACCGAAGTCCACCGCGTTGACCCCCGGCGTTATCGATACGCTGATGACGATGGTGCGTTTGCCGTTGAAATACACCATGTCCTGGGGCGGGTCCTCATAGCCGCGATAAACCGAAACGATGTCCTTGAGTTGAATGGTTTGGTCGGTATCCGGTATCGTGATCTCAACCTTTTCGATGTCTTCAATGCTGCGGAAATTGCCGGTGGGCTCGACGATGACATCCTGCTGGGCGGCATCAAAGGATCCGCCCGGCAATACGACATTCTGCCGGACCAGGGTGTCGATGACTTCTTCCCCGCTAATGCCGAATTGCGCCAGCCGGGTGGTCGAAAAATCCAGAAAAACCTGCTCGTTATGGACGCCATAGAGATCGATTTTGCGAACCCCTCTGATTTCATACAGCCTGTCGCGGATATCCCGGGCCACGATGCGCATCTCGGCCATCGAGAACCCATCGGAGACGAGGGCAATGTCGGCAACCGATACCAGCCCGAACTCGTCATTGACAAAGGGGCCGATGGTGCCGGAGGGCAGATGTGGTTTGATGTCACTCATCTTGTTGCGAACCCGCTGCCAGACAAAATCAAGATCTTCAACCTCGTCGCGGGTCTCGGCATGCAGGATGACCCGGCCGTGTTTCGAATCCGACCACATATCGTCAATTTCGGGCAGGGTGCGCATCTGTGCTTCTAATTTACGGGTGACCAGCTCTTCGATATCGGCCGGTTTCATACCGGGAAAAAAGGCGGTGACCACGATTTCGCGGATGACAATAGCCGGATCTTCCTGGCGCGGGAAGGTGAGAAACTGACCCAGACCGCCAACGATGATGGTAAAAATGATCACCATGGTCAGTCGTTGCGTGCCTAAAGAAAAGTTGGTGATGGCGGACATATCAGCGTTCCTTCGTTCTTTAATCGATTATTATCTCAAATCGCCTGAAAATACTTTAGTGGTTATACGAAACAATTTGGAGTAATGGAGTATTGGAGTGATGGAGTAGCCTACTCCGCCGAAGTAGCTTCGGCTACGAAGGCTGGACTGGAGTGGTTGAGAGGTGACGAAACACCTTTCAAATACTCGCAACCTGCAACTCGCAACCTGTAACCCGCAAATACGTAAATTATTCAGCCTTTTTGATTTCGAAATCCGTTTCTTCTTCCTTGGTCTCCATCAGCTTGACCTTCTGGCCATCTTCCAGAAAACTGACGCCGGCCACGGCGATAATGTCACCGGCCTTTACCCCCTCGGTAATGACGGCATCATTGCCACGAACGCTGCTGCTGCCTAAGATGGGTGTTTTCTTTACAGTCGATGTCTGGGAATCGTAAACGAAGACAAAACCTTTCTTGGTATCACCCCGCTGTACAATTGCCGATAGCGGGACCCGATAGGCGGCTTTTTCATCATCGCCGGAAAGCTGCAAGGCCACCCGGGCAGTCATCCCCGGTCGAATGCGCTGATCCGGGTTCTCGATGGTCAGTTTGATCGGAAAGGCATTGGCGGTGCCGGCCACCTTGCTGATTTCGGTTACCCGGCCGTTATAGGTGCGGTCGGCAATGACGGAAAACCGAATATCTCCAGATTGGCCCATTTGGATCTCATCGATGACATCTTCGGGAATACTGACAGCGGCTTCCAGGCCGGTAAACTCGAAAATATCAAAACATTTCTGGCCACGGGCCACTTCATTAAAGGCATCGATATAACGGTTTGCGACCGCGCCGTCAAAAGGTGCCCGCAGAACGGTTCTGTCCAGATCACGCTTGGCATTATTCAGTCTCGCAATTTGAAATTTAACGGCGCTCTTTGCGGCCAGGTAATTAAATTCTGTAACCTCCACATACCTTTCCGCACCCGCACCCTGTTCGAAAATCCGCTTTTGGCGTTCATACTCTGCCTGTGTTTTGGCAACATTGTCCCTGGCTTTTTTAAGCTCAGCCTTGATCTCAGCCACCGTTAACTTGTAGGGCTCTGGATCAAGCAGAGCGAGTACCTGCCTCCTCTTGATTCGGTCACCCACATCGACGCGTACTTCCTGAACGTTGCCGGAAACCTCAAAACTGACTGTAGAGCTGTCGGCAGCCTCCACGACGCCGGAAAATTCCCTTATCTTGCCGGATGCCTGCTCGGACACCGTGATGGTCTTAATAGCACGGATGCGTTCCGGCAGCGGTGGTGGCTCCTGGCGGCAGGCGGCGATGGTCAACAGGACTGGCAACCCGACCAACAATAGCATTAAGGATCTGCAGAATTGATTTCGCATTTCTTTTGCTCTCTCCTTATTTGATATCGGTTTGAAATCGATAAGCCATTTTTATATAAATAGAGGGTTCTAAAAGCAATAAAAAGCTTTTGAATTATTGCTTTCTATCGAATTACTTGAAACACGCTTGAAAATTACATCCTAAGTAATGGCAGGGCTTCAACTTTATTCGCATATGTATACCTGAGACCTTATTACCTTCTGATTGCCAATCGATGGCCCCCTTATTTAATCGTTAATCACCTGACCGCGGGAAACAAAAGAAATGCCTTGGCCCGAGCGGGTGCCGATCATCACGCCTTCGATCAGGGGCTGATTGACTTTTTTTGGCGATGTCCATTTAACCAGAAAGTTCGCCCCCGAGCCTCCGGTGGTATCCCCCTCCGGCAGAATATAGCGGGTGGATGCCATGGGCTTTAATTCAGCCGGTTTGTCCAAATATTCCTTGACGAGATTACCGTCCGAATCAAAGTATTTGACCGACACCAGGGTAATGGGGTTTTGGGGATCGGTGTTGCGAATGCTGAGCGTGGCGGCCAGGCTGAATGGGCGCCCTTTCAACCCGCTGTAAATATGAGAATAAATGGGCACATATACGGTTTGCCCGCCGGACAATGCGATGTGAGATTCTGCACCGGCGGTGCCGGCGGGTCCGGCCAGCAGAACAATAGCGCCCAGAATAACGCAACAATAGTAAAAAAATCGGTTATTTTTCATTTTTTTCTCCTGCGTTTTTTTCTTTCAGATGATTTTCCAGTTTTTCGTAAGCCGCCTCGGCCAACCCGGCGCCGGCTTCAGCGAAAAAATTATAGGCCTGCACTCCGGCTTCTTTTAATGCCGTGACCTCATCGTCGAAGCGGGCGCTGGCCGCAATCAGGCCTTTATATCCCCCCTGGGTCATGAGTCGCGCAGCTTCCATATTGGCGGTAAATTTCGGCATGGCCAGCAAAGCAAGACGAATTTTACCTTCCTCACCTTCACTGTCGACAGCAGCCCGTTCCCAGAAATCTAAATCGGTGGGGTCGCCATGAATCACATTGCGGCCGACCTCCCGATTGGATCTTACGGTGAGAGGATCCGAATCGCAACCGATAATCACATCGCCGTAATGCTCCCGCAGGAAATCATAGGCACCGGTACCGACACGCCCCATACCGAAGATGACGATTTCAGCATCGCCCGGATCGATGGGTTGATCGTCCGGATGGCGTGTCTTGGTTTCATAGCGCTTTAAGCGGCCGGCCAGGCGGTTATAAATGCCATGGGCAGCCGCATTCAGGGGCGACGCCAGCACAAAAGTCGTGGATAAGGCAATGGCGATGATGACCAGCCATTCGCTGCTGATCCAGCCAGTGGCCTCGCCGATGGAAGCGACAATCAGGCCGAATTCGCTGTAGTTGGCCAGGCTAAAGGATCCCAGCAGGGCCGTGCGGGCCCGGAGCTTAAACCGGGTCAGCAGCAGGAAGAAGAGGCCAACTTTAAAAGGGGTCAGCATCACGAAAAGAGCGGCGATGCCGAGGGCTTCAATATCGGGCAACCCTTTTAATCCGATGCTCAAAAAGAAACCCACCAGAAACAATTCCTTGAAACTAAAGAGGGCCTTGGACATTTCCCCGGCCTTGGCATGATTGGCCACCAGCATCCCTAAGATCAAAGCGCCCAGATCGGGTTTAAGGCCCACCAGCTCGAAACCGTCTGCGCCCGCTACCAGGGCCAAAATGAGGCCAAACAGGATAACCAGTTCTCCGTGACCGCAGCGGTCCATAATTTTAAACAGCAGCGGCCGAATGGCATACAGAATAACCGGCACCAGAGCTGCCCAGGGCGACGGCAGTTTGCCGGTGGAAGCGGTTATAAAGATAACCGCCAGAATATCCTGCATGATCAAAATCCCGATGGCCACCCGTCCGTGCAGGGACGCCATTTCCCCTTTTTCTTCAAGAATCTTGACGGCAAAAACCGTGCTCGAAAAACTCAAGGCGAATGCAATCAACAGGGAAAGCTTGAAATCCAGTGCGGCAAATTTGGATAAACCGGCTGTTGCGAGCATAAAAATTCCGGCACCGAAGACGATGACGGTAATCAGCATGTGAATCGAGGCGCCGGCCCAGATCTCCGGGTACGTGAGGCTGCGCAGCTTCAGCTTCAATCCGATGCTGAACAATAACAATAAGATGCCCACATCGGCCAGCTCAACGATCAAGGCGCCCCCCTCCATCCCGCCGGTTTTGATGGCAAATCCGGCCACCAGATACCCCACCAGGGGAGGCAGGCCCACCTGGCGGGCGGCAAAGCCCAGGGCAAAAGCAATGATGATCGCAATTGAATCCATTTGACTTGGATTGAATCGTATTACCGCTGTGGATTTTACGGTGTTTATCGCTGTATGCAAAGTTGCATTTTTAAAATGTTAAGATATAAACTACCCTGGAAATAGCAAGCATAAAATAAGGTCGCATAAATTTGCGCCCCTGTGCGCTTGACAAGATTTTGAGCGTGTATAGGTTAACCATCATACGTTTGATTTAAAAATGATGAGAAGTATAGCGCTCGGAGGCGTCAATGGCCGCGCTAATTTTGAGTGACAGCATGCGATTACGATCATTATTTTTTCTATCCCTCGGTTTGCTCTATCTGTTGGGCAATACTGCACAAGTCCACGCCATTGATTCCGACCTGGAGATTTCAAAAAAATGGATCGGTGATTTCGATGGTATGGCTGACAGACACCTGATCCGGGCGCTGGTTCCCCCCAGCAAGACCTTTTATTTCCTGGATGGCGCTGACCAGCGTGGGCTGACCTTTGAGCTTCTCAAAGCATTTGAAACCTATGTCAATATAGAGCAGCAGCGCAAAGCGATTACAATCAAGGTGGTTGTCATTCCCACGCGACGAGACCGTCTGCTGCCGGCTCTGGCGGAAGGGTTGGGTGATATTGCTGCCGGTAATCTGACCATTACACCGGCGCGGCGAAAAAAGGTCGATTTTTCTGCTCCCCATCTAACCGGTGTTGATGAAATTGTGATCAGCGGTCCTGCCACACCGCCGATTAAAACCCTCGAAGATTTATCCGGCAAAGAAATTCATGTCAGAAAATCTAGCAGTTACTATGAAAGTCTGATGCAGCTTAACAACCGTTTTAAAAAATCCGGCAAACCGCCAGTCAAGATTATACCGGCCGATGAATACCTGGAGGATGAAGATCTTCTGGAAATGATGAATGCGGGCCTGATCCCGCTGATTGTGATCGACAGTCACAAGGCAGAATTCTGGGCGCAAAATTTTAAAAACGAGCCCATGAGTGCGCTCGACAAGATGCTCTTTACCTTTGCCAGTTACAATGCCGGTCCCGGCAGGATCATGCAACTGCGGCGGGCAGCTCATCAAGCCGGGTTCAATCCCAACGTCTGGTTTCGTAATGTAGAGATCATTGCAGCCCGGCAGATCGGGGCCGAGACGGTGCACTACGTCGGCAACATTTATAAATACTACATCGCTTACCGGTACATTGTGAAGGAATTTGGGCAAAAAAAGAAGAAAGCATCTTGGCCAACTCAAAAGATAAGCGCCTGCTTTACAGGTCCAAATCCACCCGGGGTTTGGCGTCCGCGGTTTTATCAATTTCGGGCTCACAGGCAATAATTCGTTTTGCCTCGATTCCGTTCAACTTGACGAGATGATCTTCGATACGGTTCATGCGATTTTGGGCAAGCGTCAAAAGGGCAGCGTCTGTCGATGCGTTATTATTCATCGCCTTGCGATCACTTTCCGTGGCCACACCGCAGACACTCACTTGCACCGTCGGGTATTCTTTCATAATGGCGGCCACTCTTTGCAGGTAATCGATAGCCGCTTCTTCAAGATCATCGTTTGCCGGTGCAAACATGATAGGATTGAGGCGAATCTTTGTGGCTTGGTCATAAGCGAATTCGGCGACTGAGATGCCGATGCCGTAGGGACCCAGCATATACTTCAGATACGAGAGGGCGGATTTCTGAAGGGTTATGGCCAATACCTTGTTGACGGCGTCGGCAACACTGAACTGCGGATCATTGATGTTGCCGCTGATGGGTATTTTAAGTTTTACGTCGTTTTGTTCGTCGCGAAGCAGTCTTAGAGCTGAATCGAGTGTCATATTCAACTGAATTTTACCCCGCCGTTTTTCGCCGGAAATTTCTGCCCTCACTCTCTTTATCCTGGGATTAAGCAGCGTCAGATCGATTTCGCCTTTAAGCTCGTTGCGGTCTATTTTTAAGGGAACGTCGGCTTCTAATTCGCCGCTGGTAAAACGATATCCGGTACTTCGGATGGCATACGGGGAAAGGGGCGGTAACTCAAAGGCCCTGATTTTACCGACCCAATCCAGATTGAGTTGCCCGGCAAACGGCTGCAGGGTACCCTCCAGCGACAGGCGGGCGTT
>Ga0209536_100014450_pt1 | contig 11341 bp, 9 predicted proteins | sample DeeMarSeWOR28_12_FD_187461 | JGI IMG/M metagenome (GOLD analysis project Ga0209536, IMG submission 187461) | Marine sediment microbial communities from White Oak River estuary, North Carolina - WOR-2-8_12 (SPAdes) (version 2) | ecosystem: Environmental > Aquatic > Marine > Intertidal zone >... | reverse complement strand
CATAGTGTATAAATGGAGATTTGAAAAAGAGGACGGAAAAATATCACCACTAAAAAACAGAACTTCATTAAGCGTAATCCATACAATTCCGTGATAATCCGCGGTTTAAAATAGAAAAAGCAGAAGTTTTCGATTTCGGAATTTGGAGAACAATAATGCCTAACCAGGATACAATTAACCAATCAGCCCTTCATGTCATTGCCGGCAGAGTTGCCGGTGATCGGGTTGATTCGAGGATTATTGAAGAACAGATTCAGGCGGCGGTCAAACAGGGACGCCGGAACCTGCGAATCGAGGCCTACGGCCAGCACGGCATCGGCGGACGATTGTGGCGGGCTGGAAATGAAGCGGTCCACATTGAAATCATGGGCCAGCCCGGACAACGCGTCGGTTCCATGGGCTTTGCCAATACCGTGATCGAGGTGCACGGGCCGGCGTCCGATGATGTGGGGTGGTTGAATGCCGGCGCCGAGATCGTGGTGCATGGCAATGTCGGCAACGGATGTGCCAATGCCATGGCCCAGGGGCAAATATATGTTGCCGGCAACATCGGCGCCCGGGGCATGACCATGACCAAACAAAATCCGCGTTTTGACCCGCCGGAGCTTTGGATTCTGGGTTCAGCCGGAGATTACTTCGGCGAATTTATGGCCGGCGGCATTGCGGTAATCTGTGGTTATGAAGCCCAAAACAGTGAAAATATTCTCGGCTACCGGCCGTTTGTGGGAATGGTCGGCGGAAAAGTGTTCTTCCGCGGTCCCCATGGCGGTTACAGCGACGCGGATGCCAAGCTGGTCACCCTAGGTAATGAAGACTGGAACTGGCTGCTCGAAAAGATGCGGGTTTACCTCGATCGCATCGGGCGTTCGGAATTGATCGCCCCGTTTTCCGATCGCAGCCAGTGGCAGCTGCTGGTTGCCCGCAGCCCCCAGGAAAAAATCAGCCGTCCGATGCGGTCGATGGGATCTTTTAAATCCCAAGTCTGGGATCAGGAGCTCGGTCGGGGGGGACTGATCGGAGACCTGACCGACCTGGACCGCAGTCCGATTGCGTTGATAACTTCGGGGCACTTGCGGCGCTTCGTCCCGATCTGGGAAAACCGGACCTATGCCGCACCCTGCGAGGCATCGTGCCCGAGCGGGATTCCCGTGCAGCAGCGCTGGCAGTTGATCCGGGAGGGCCGGGTTGATGAAGCCGTCGATCTGGCGCTGGCCTACACCCCCTTCCCGGCAGCCGTCTGCGGGTACCTGTGTCCGAATTTGTGCATGCAGTCCTGTACCCGGCAGATTTCCGCCATGGCGCCGGTGGACACCACCCAGCTGGGCCAGGCCAGCATCAAGGCCACGTTGCCGGAGCTGCCGCCGGAATCGGATAAGAAAATTGCCGTCATCGGCGGCGGACCGGCCGGTATATCGGTTGGCTGGCAACTGCGTCTGAAAGGACATCAGGTCGTCATCTATGAAATGGCGCCCGATATCGGTGGCAAATTTTCCCGCGTTATTCCTGAAAGCCGGATTCCCAAGGAGGTGATTGCCACCGAACTGAAGCGGGTAAAAGCGGTCCTGCCGCATGTTCATCACCAGCAGCCCCTGGCGTCCCGGGACGTCAAACAGCTGCGCGAGGATTTTGACTTTGTGGTGATTGCCACCGGCGCGCAAAAACCCCGGATGCTGCCGATACCGGGCAATGAAAGAGCGCTCACGGCCCTGGAATTTCTCGAAAATGCCAAAGCCGGTAGCGCCGAAGTCGGCCGGCATGTCGTTGTTATCGGCGCCGGCAATGTGGGCTGTGATGCGGCCACCGAAGCGCATCGACTGGGTGCCGAACACGTTACCTTGCTGGATGTGCAGGAGCCGGCCTCCTTCGGCAAAGAAAGAAAAGCCGCGGAAGCCATCGGCGCGAAATTCAAATGGCCGGTGTTTACCCGCGAGATTACCGAAACGGGCGTCACGTTGACAGACGGCGAGCAAATTACGGCCGAAACGGTCATTATCTCGATCGGTGACGTGCCGGATCTCGAATTTTTGCCGGATGAGGTGGCCGAGGAAAACGGTTTCATAAAAGTCAACGAGCGTTTTTTAACGACAGATCCCAAAATATTCGCCATTGGCGATGTCGTCAGGCCCGGACTGCTGACCGATGCCATCGGTGCCGGACGCATCGTGGCCGAGACCATCTGTGATATTCTGGAAGACAAGCCCCTGGAGGTTAAACGACGCGAAATGATCGACCGCAACCGCATTACCCTGGAATATTTCGATCCCCGGGTTACTGAATACACGGATTTGGACCACTGCGGGTCCCAGTGTTCATCCTGCGGCGCCTGCCGGGATTGCGGAATATGCGTGGCGATCTGTCCGCAGCATGCGATCAGCAAACAGGAGTTGGAGGGCTCTGACTATGAATATGTGGTGGATGCGGACCGCTGCATCGGCTGCGGGTTTTGTGCCGGCGCCTGCCCGTGCGGGGTATGGGACCTGGTGGAGAATACACCGATTGGGTAATTTAAACTGGTCATAAAACCCGTTCGCTTTTTGACTGACGTGCTATAATAGCTCAACTAACGCTTGAAGAAGAGGAGTTTAAATTACATGACCGACTTTGATAAGCCGCGCGAGGCCTGTGGTATTTTTGGTATTTGCGGACATCCTGAAGCGGCACCGATTACCTATTTTGGTCTGTATGCCTTGCAGCACCGGGGGCAGGAAAGCGCCGGTATTGCAGTTTGCCGGGAAGAAATGATCGATGAACATAAAGGCATGGGGCTGGTCTCCGATGTTTTCACGATGGACCAGCTCGATGAACTGACCGGCCAGTGTGCCATCGGGCACGCGCGCTATTCCACCACCGGCAGCTCGGTATTGACCAATGCCCAGCCGTTTCTGGTTCGCCATCGCAATAAGTCCTATGCCGTGGCCCACAACGGCAATATCGTCAATGCCCACACCCTGAAAAATGAGCTCGAAGAGGCCGGTTCCATCTTTCAATCCACCATGGACAGCGAAATATTTTTGCACCTTTTTGTAAAAAACCTGATTCACGGTTTCGAAGAGGCGCTGGTGAAGACGGTCTCCCGTCTGGCGGGTGCATTTTCCTTTGTCATGCTGACCAGCCGGGGGGAAGTTATCGGGATAAAAGATCCTTACGGTTTCAGGCCGCTGGCCCTGGGCAAACTTAACGGAAATTACGTGCTGGCCTCCGAAACCTGCGCCTTTGACCTGGTTGAAGCGGAGTTTATCCGCGAACTGGATCCCGGTGAAATTGTCATTATCAGCGCCGATGGTATAAAAAGCATCAAAACTCCGGCGGCCGCCCGGCGGGCTTTCTGCATTTTTGAATTCATTTACTTTGCGCGGCCCGACAGCACTATTTTTGGACAAAATGTTTATTTGACCCGCAAAGCCTTTGGCCGGCGTCTGGCCCAGGAGGCCCCCGCTGAGGCGGATTTGGTCATGCCCTTTCCGGATTCCGGAACCTATGCCGCCCTGGGATACTCCGAGGAATCCGGCATTCCATTTGAAATGGGGATGATCCGCAACCATTATGTGGGACGGACATTTATTCAACCGACTCAGAGTATGCGTGATTTTGGTGTGCGGATTAAACTCAATCCGGTTAAAGAACTGCTCAAAGGCAAAGATATCATCATCATCGAAGATTCGATTATCCGGGGCACCACCATTAAAACCCGGGTAAAAGCCTTGCGGGAATTAGGCGTCGGCAAAGTGCACATGCGTGTCAGCGGTCCGCCGCATCGTTTCCCGTGCCATTACGGCATCGATTTTTCAACCCGCGGCGAGCTGATTGCCGCCCGCATGAGCGTTGAGGAACTGACGGATCATTTGGGGCTGGATTCTTTGTATTATCTCAGCATCGATGGACTGCTGAAAGCCAGCGGGATCGACCACCCTCAGGAAAATTTTTGCAAAGCCTGTTTTGACGGCTGTTATCCGGTGGAATTTGATGCCAATTTGTCCAAGGGCTGCCTTGAAGGTATCTAAGTTATCTATCTAATTTTAATATCAATATTATCCGTACCGCCGAATTACACTTGCCCTTTAACCAAATGCGGTATAAAATAAACTCTTGGATTACGTCGATAGATAACGGCCGGAGGATGACATGCTCGAATCGAAATATTTGAAGGATAATATAGAAAATATTCAAAAACTGCTGGCAATTCCCGCTCTCAGAAATTTTGAAACCAAAAGCCTCCAAAAACTGCTCAGGCTAAGTAAAATCAGAGAATATGAAGATGGTGAACAGATCATCATGGAAGGTGATTTGGATCCCTGGCTATATTTTTTGCTTTCCGGTAAATTGCGGATCAGCAAGGAAGGCATGGATATCATTACCATCGAAAAAAAGGGCGAAATATTCGGCGAGATGCGAATTATCGACAGCATGAAACGGTCGGCATCGGTCTATGCCGTCGGAAAAACGATCTGCCTGGCCGTGGATACCTCCGCCAAAAACAGGATTTCCGATCAGGATACCATGGATGAAAAGCTGGATTTTCTGTTGCTGCTATACCGTATTTTTGCTGAATACATGTCCATCCGCCTGCGTGTAACCAATGAGGAATTGATAACCGCCAAAAAGAAAATCAAGCGACTGATCTCAAAGATATGACCCGGACCCGAACCGTAGCCTTTTCGAAGAATTCCACCAACCTATTCTTTCACATTCTGACTCAATGCAATTTAAAATGCCGGCACTGCTACATCAATCCGGCGCAGCATGGCCAAAATACCCTGCCACTGTCCACCATCAAGGCTTGGCTGGAAGCGTTTGCGAAAAACAGCAACTCGAAGAATCTTATTTTTTTAGGCGGTGAACCCACCCTGCACCCGGAGTTGGCGGCGGCCGTAACCCATGCCCGCGGCCTGGGATTCGGCTCCATAACCATCGATACCAACGGTTACCTGTTTGGCGACATCCTGTCCAAGGTCACACCTGCCGCAGTCGACTATTTCAGCTTCAGCCTGGACGGCGCCACGCGTGATACCAATGATCGAATTCGGGGCAAGGGTTCATATGACACCTGTTTGGCCGGTATTCGCAGGGCGATTGACGCGGGCTTTGCGACCAGCCTGATATACACCGTCAGCCGCAGCAATATTCATGAACTTGAGATGATGGCGCCCTTGCTCGACAATTTGGGCGTCACCAGATTCTTTATTCAGGTTATCGGTTTGCGGGGAAAATCTGCCCTGGCAGCCGGCGATTCACAGTCCCCTGAATCACCTCAGGTTTCAAGATCGCAGTGGCTGGCAACCGTTCCCGGGATCGCCCGGATGATTGCCGAACGCGGCCTTATCGTCACCTACCCCAAAGTATTTTTAAATCCAGCCGAAAAATTTGAATGTGCCGGTACCGTGGCCGACAATTATTTTGTGTTTCCCAACGGCAGGGTCTATCGCTGCCCGCTGTGTGAGGACTTTCCGGTCCACAGCCTGTGCTTTGCGGAAAATCAATTGGCGCCGACCGCCAAACTCAATGAGCAGGATTTTTTTCAACTCGATATTCCGGAGGGCTGTGTCATGAATAAACTGATTCAGCCCCACAATATCAGCTACAATGAACAGGGGGCGCCGGAGTATAAAATCGCTTGTTGTTTATTAAAGGAAGAAATCAGTGGGGGTTGAACGCTGTGATGTTTAGTGCCTTGTGCGCCGATCTACAAAATCCCAATTTCCAAGCACCAAATTATCATCGGTAGACTTAGACGATGCCAACCATACGCCAGCAAATTATCGAGCTGTTAACCGAGGGTGAGATGGATGCCCGGGAATTGTCGCGCGGGGTGGGAATCAAGGAAAAGGAAGTCTATGAGCACCTGGCTCACATCGCCCGGTCGCTGGCGGCACAGGGCAGCAAACTAAGCATCCGGGCCAGCGAATGCCTGCAGTGCGGTTATGTGTTCAAAGACCGCCGGCGCTTTACCCGTCCCGGCCGCTGTCCGCGCTGCCGGCAGTCACACCTTATAAATCCATCTTTTAAAATAACTCGAAAAGATTGAGACATTGCGCCGGCTGGTCATTACCGGGGACCTGCAGGTTTTGCCGCAAGATGGATTTATTTCTGATACCATTTGCCGTTGGCATCCTGCAGCCATTCGCCGGGTTGGGCTTTATTGGCAATTTGAATCGCACGATGTTTGCCGACCAATTCAACCGTGGTTCCCTGCTGTTTGGCGATGGCCTCATAAACCATCTGACGGTCTTTGTTTTCAGCTGCGACCACCGCCTCATTTTCTTTTTTCTGGCCGATGAACTGCAGATAGACCCGATTGTCTTCACCGACAAGGCCTTTTGCCTTAAGCGCTGTGATGACCGGCAACCGCTCGATCATGCGCTGCTTTATTTCCTGGGCAGACGAATGTCCGTTGGTGATCAAAAGACCCAGGACCAAAACCGCCAATATCGCAATGCTTGTGTTACGCTTCATTATTCAGTCTCCTTTTTTGATCAAACCCGCGTGACCACGCTTTATTGGGTGGCAGTCTAATTGGTTTTTATATCACCTTCAGCCGTATCGACGTCCTTGAAGAAGTCATCCAAAGCCTTGTCTACCTTTACATTGACGTCGATGGTGATGTGGATCGGCTTTATTTCCACGGGTGCCACCTCCACCGCTACTTTGTGCTGGGTGCAACCAGGCGCAGCCAGGAAAACAATCCCGGCCAGCAAAAACAACAATTTCTTAATCATGATATTGCTCCTTCGCTATTGCGAGTTACTGGATCATGTTAATCAATCCTTTATATTGCAGCAATTTATTAAGCGGCAGCCGAAAGTTGACATCCAGGCGGATGCCCTGAAACGTTGATCCTTTGGCATCCGCTTCGACTTTCATAAATCCACCGATATCTTTGCGGTAGACAAACGGAAGTGTTTTGGCAGGTTTGCCGTCCATCTGCATCTGCAGCAACAATTCTTCTCCCTGTGAGGTGATATTCAATTTGGCCCAGGTGTAATCATAGTCTTTTAAGGCTTCCCTGGCAAGTTCCATCTGAACAAACTGGGGCGTATTCGGCGGAATGCCGGCAGTCAGGATTTCGGTTCCGGTGAGGCGAATCTTGCCGCCGTCCCCCGGTGTGGAGAAAAGAAATCCGTCGTCAAAGCTGATTTTGCCGTGGGCGTATTGCAGCGGTATGCGACCGTTGACCGCCCCCCGGCCTTCAGCGTTGGCTGCGCCGAATTGCTCTAAAACTTTTGCCAGGTTCAGACGATCACAGTAAAACGTTATACGATAGTCTTCTATGCCGGGGGACAATCGCATCGCTTGCGTCTCCACACCACCATCACACCATAAAAAGCGCATCTTTTCAATTAGAAGTGAGCGGGCGGACTCGATCTGGAAATCAATGCGGCCCCTTTGGGTGATCAAATTACCCAGCGAGAATTTACTGAATTCAAGTGACTGTCCGGGTGCACTCCGAATTTTAGGAAATTCCGGGAAGCTAAGGGACATGCGAATTCCCTCAAGCACCAGCTTGTTTGGCATCGAGAATAATCGAAAGTCATTTAAATCAGCCTGCAGGGTGCCGCTGAATCCACCGCCATCCAGCGCAAAATCGCCATTAAGGTCAAAATTGCCTTTAATTCGAAATCCCTTTGCTTCCGGAAAAAATTTTTCCAGATCAATCTCCGGCGCACTGGCGGGACGGGAGAGTTCGACCCGGAGGTTCGACCCTCTGGATGCGACGTTAAACAATCTGGATTCGCCGCTGAAATTCAGTTTCATTCCGGGCAGCAGGGCGCTTTGATGACGTCCTTCGAATGCAAAACCGGTTGCCGTCTGGCGAACCTGACTACTCACCCGACCAAGTTGCCGGCCCGTGTATTTCAGGTTGGCCACCGAAACGCTGCCTGTGGCGGTTTTTCCGTCCACGGGCCATTGGAAAGGTATCTTGCCCTGAGCGCCCGCGACCTGGACCCTGGAATGCGTAAATCGACCCTCGGCACCGCTAAAGTTCAATTCGCCCCCTAAGGTTATCTGACGGACATTATCCCGGTTTAGTTTACCGGTTATCTCAAGCTTGGGTATTTTCACAACACCATCTTTTAATTTTATAGCGGTATTGGGCGCCTGAAGATCCAATCTGACTTCTGCGGCACCGCTCGGCGCTTTTTCCGATTGGGAAGTTCCTTTTAGTAATAATTTTGGTATGTTAATCGATTCAGATCCGGAAGCGATCTGGACTGCCGGAACTGTCAGCGTATAAGCGGCATCAATATTTCCGGACTTGGCGGCGGCTGAAAAATTAAATTCAGGGATGGATGATGTGATGGTATAGGGTTCAACCGTTAAACGGACAGCGCCGGCGGCTGAAGCTTTTGATTGTTGATTGGAGACGTCAAATTGCCAGTTGCCGGATTGATGATATATTGCGGAAAATAGACCCCGCAGTGATGTCTGATCCTGGATTTTTACCGCCATCCGATTTTGCCCGGTCGGCGCCGATGTATTCAACACGGCGTTGAAACTGCCCGAACTTTCGAGGGTCTCGGCCTTTTTTTGAATTGTGCCGTCAATTCCGGCCAGCGTTACTGGTATGGGAGCGGCCATTGATATTCGGCTGCTGCTGCTGAACTGCCATTCAGTATCACTTTTTCCGGTCAGATCGATGCGGAAGGGGACCGCTTCGCCTTCAGCAGTCAGGTCATTTTGAAGCTGAATTTCTCCAATCTTTATTTTAGCATGCTGCAGCGTCAGCGACGCATTGATCGCTGCAATGCGCAAAGGCGCCCACAGCACTTGCGCTTTTGCCTGCAGGGCCATTTCACCCGACAGCACAAGATCCGCAATCCGGCCGGTTATATCCGTAAAGCGAACCAGGTTCAGGACCGCTGAATCGATAGTGACCGCCGCCCGGTTTTGCGGTCGATGGATTTTGAGGGCTGCGGTGATTTTTTCACCGCGGGGATAAAAGGCCGCCCCAACCTCCCAGACGTTATAGTCGGAATCCTGCGGTACGATATTTAAGTCAAAGGGTATCCGGTAGATTTGGTCATTATACCCGATAATTATTTGCGAATCGCGGACTTGCAGCCTTGCCAGAATGACCGGGGGCGAGGGATCATTTGGGGGGGGTGCTGTTTTCGGCTGTGCTTGGGCAGCGGCAATCCGGTCCATATCAATTCCCCGCAATTTAAATTGGCCGTTGGCCAATTCGGCGTGCAGGTCGATTCCGCTCAGGGTTATTTTATCGATTTTTTTTTGGTAGAGGCTGCGGGGAGAATAGTCAACCTGCACGGAACGGATAACGAGGGCCGGATTTTTTTGCGGTCCCAAACGCAAGTCCGCCAGATCGGCACCGAAGAACCCGATGTTGCGCAGGCTGACGGCAAAATCGGAGATGCCGGCATCCGCGGCCAGTCGCGGGATAATCCTGGTTTCCAGATAAAACGGCAGGTAAAAATAAGCTGCGGTCAAAAGGCAGATCAGCAGCAAGCCGAGCAAAAAGAAAAGGCCCACGGTAACGGCTATTTTGCGTTTTAGCGACATGCGTGCAAGGACACAGGTTTAGAGGTTTGGGGCTTCGCCCTTCGGACTACGACCCCACAAGCAGGGTTCAACGGTTACTGGCGGCAGATCTTGCCCACCCTATTGATCAAGATAATTTTTGAATAAAGGAGCTGCGCGTCATACCGGCACCGACCGAATCGTTTAAAATCACCTTGGCCTGCTTGAGCCGGTCGAGGTTCTGGTTTATTTTAAAACCTTGAATTTCATCCGCCTGCAGCGCACCCCGCTTGAGATCGTAGGGCAGCCGCTGCATACACACCACCGAACAGTTGCCGCGCTCATGAACATTGGTGACCATTTTGTTGGCCAGCATATCTGCCACCGCGGCTTTTATATGCTGCGGATCCTCATCGAGAACCTGGGCCAAGGTCAATGGAATCATGGCAAAATTAGCCTGGTGCTCAATAACCAGGTCAAAATTATCCAGTCCGAGGCCATTGGGGGCCAATAGATCGGTTAAATGGGTTTTTGCCCCGCGGGTTGCATATAAAAAAACGCCTTTGCCGTCCATATCGCCAAAAATTTCATCCCCGACGTTCACGGCCTGGATATAATCGCCAAAGCAGCCGTGGGTTCGGGTTAAGGTGTCGATAATGCCGCTATGGGGCCTTTTAAAGGCAAAATCCTTTCCGCTGTGCAGCATAATCTGCCCGCTTGAATCCGGCCCCAGATAAACCGATACAACGTTCTGGTATTTGCCCGATTCCACATAGGCCTTGGCGATTTGGGCCACCCGTTGTTCCTGGGCCTCGAGGGTCATGATATCAAAGGCAAAGGACTTAAAGTGATGGTCATAGAATTCAATGGCTTCTTTGAACCGTTGGAATATACCGGCCGCGGCCTGCTCCGGGTACATCAATTCCACCAGCGCCTGTTGAACCCTGGCCGCGGTGGCCGGGACCCGGTAAACGAGACTGCCGAGCTGGTTGTCAATGATGATGCCGTCAATTTTAGCGTTTCCGTTTAACCGGTAAATTTCAGCCGCAATTTCAGATGCAAGCTCTTTTTTAATCTTAAACCTGCTTTGACGGTGACAGGCATAGCTTCCCGCCGTGGGCGCACCCTGATGGGTTCTCAGAGCAGTGGCCAGGGCATCATCGCCAAATATGATATTGGCGGTATCATCGGGCGGGAAGGCCTTGGCGCGGTGAATATTCTCCGCACCGATGATAATCGAAATGTCGCCGGGCTGCAGGAAACCGTTCAGCGAGAGCATGAAAGCAAGCTCAACCGCAACATTAAAGCCGGGGCACCCGGCATACAGGTCGAAAACCTGCGCAGCGGGACAATGCTCGCGGATCGTTTCATAGGGATATTTGATCAGGGGACCGGGATCATATTTGTCATCGCCCACATTGGTGGCGCCGATAACCAGCTTGACCCGGGAAAGGTCGATTTCGTTTTTTTCGAGCAGATCCTGCAGGGCGGTCACACCGATGCGTTCATCCGTACCGGCGGCTTTGCGGGTTCGAACCCCCATTCTTTCCTCAATGGTTTTAGTGTTGACCGGGATACCGCCTTTAAACTGCAATTGCAGCGGCTCATAAATTGAATTGTCAACTACCGTTCCACCGTTCCAGGCACCGTAGGCAACAATTTCCAGCACAGAATCGTTTGCCATTCATTTCTTCCTTTCTCGATTGTCTAGGTATGATATTAAGGGTAACGGCAATTAATGTCAACTTGATTGAGTTGCGAGTAGCGGGTTGCGGGGCACGAGGTACGGGTTGCGGGGTGCGGGGTGCGGGGTGCGGGGTGCGGGGTATTGGGAAATCGGAAGTGGGAAGTTTAGGGCATGGCGCACGGT
>Ga0209536_100014449_pt1 | contig 11343 bp, 9 predicted proteins | sample DeeMarSeWOR28_12_FD_187461 | JGI IMG/M metagenome (GOLD analysis project Ga0209536, IMG submission 187461) | Marine sediment microbial communities from White Oak River estuary, North Carolina - WOR-2-8_12 (SPAdes) (version 2) | ecosystem: Environmental > Aquatic > Marine > Intertidal zone >... | reverse complement strand
TAACGCTGACGACCCTTATCTTTTCTCGAGTCAAAATGAACAGGACAACCGGCAGTATGCCCGTCTCGCCGGTATTCCTTTATTGGAACCCACCAATGCCCAAGAAATGAAAGATGTCGCTACCCTGGCCTTCGATCTATCCGAAACGCTCAAGCTACCGGTGCTTTTACGAACCACCACACGCTTGAACCACATTCGGGGCAAAGTCGAGCTGGGTGAATTAAAGCCGGTCAAAACAAAGGGCCGATTTGAAAAGAACCCCGCTCAATGGGTCACCATGCCGGCCCACTCCCGGGTGCTCCATAAGCACCTTTTGCAAAAATATCAACAGGCACAGGAAATCGCTGAAACCTGGACGTACAACGAAATCATCGGCGAGGGGAAATGGGGAATTGTCGCCAACGGCGTGAGCTTCAATTATGTGATGGATGCCGTATCGGACCTGGGCATTTCCGATCAGGTGAGTATTTTAAAGCTGGGATTCTCCTGGCCGTTGCCCGAGAAGCTGTGTCTGGAGTTTATGCGCCAGGTAGAAAAAGTGCTCGTGGTCGAAGAGCTTGAGCCCCTGAACGAAAAGGAACTGCAGGCATTGGCCCAACGCAACGGGATGACCCTCGCTATAAACGGCAAAGGGGTAAGTTCTTTATCGCGCCTTCTGGAATATAACCCGGGTATGGTTCGAGAGGCGATTGCCGGGTATTACGGTGTGGATTGCAACCTGCCTGAAATTCCGGAGCTCTCTGATGTGCCGCCTCTGCCCGGACGCCCTCCCAATCTGTGCGCGGGCTGCCCCCACCGGGCCACTTATTACGCCGTCAAAGAGGTCTATGGAACGGATACGGTCTATCCCACCGATATCGGATGTTACACCTTAGGAATTATGCCGCCTTTTAACATGGCCGATTTCATTATTTGCATGGGATCTTCAGCGACTTCTTCCTGCGGATTTTCCCAGGCCACCGATCAAAAAGTGGTCGGTTTCATCGGTGATTCCACTTTTTTTCACTCCGGCATCACCGGCCTGATCAATGGCGTCCACAACAATCACAAATTTACCCTGGTCATCCTGGACAACGGAACGACGGCAATGACCGGATATCAGATCCACCCCGGAGTTGACACGGAGCCTTTAGGGGTTCCGCGCACACGCGTTTCCATCGAACAGATCGTCAGAGGATGTGGCGTTGAGGATGTACATCTGATCCGGCCTTTCAGGGTTAAAAGTGCCATAGAAAAAATTAAAGCGTCTGCCGAATATGATGGAATATCGGTCATCATTTCTGAGGAGATGTGTCCCATGTTTGCCAGAGCCACGAGCCAGTTGAAACGCTCAAAGCCCTTTTATATCAATCCGCAGAAATGTCAGAATCACAGAATTTGCTTAAACAAACTGGCCTGCCCGGCCATGTATATGGAAGATGAAAAAGTGGGAATCCATAAACATCTTTGCACCGGGTGCACGGTATGCGCGCAGATCTGTCCTGAAAATGCAATTTTGCCACTAAAAGAATAATACCGGGAGGCTTCTATGGAACCTAAAAAAATAGTCGTTATCGGTGTCGGCGGCCAGGGAAATCTTTTGGCCACAAATCTTCTGGGAGAGGCAGCCTTATCGCTGGGCATGCCCGTGGTTGCCAGTGAGATACACGGTATGGCGCAACGCGGAGGAATTGTGGAATCAGCTGTTTTATTGGGCGACATCAGCAGCCCCATAATTTCTCCCGGCGAAAGCGATGTATTCCTGAGTTTCGAACCCCTTGAAACCCTGCGGGGCCTGAGTAAGTGCAACCGCAAAACCGTTGTGATCACCAACACAAGATCAATGCAACCGTTCACCGCGGCTCTGGGACAGGGTGTTTATCCACCTTTGGAAGAAATTTTATCATTGATCAAATCCAAAATCGATAAGGTCATCGCTTTTGACGGATCCGCCCTGGCTGAAAAAGCCGGCAATCCGTTGTCCTTGAACATGGTCATGCTGGGAGCACTCATCGGCTCAAAAACGATTCCCATCAATGCCTCAGATATGAAAGAGACCATTTCGACTTCAACAAAAAAGGCCTTCCTGGAGTCGAATCTAAAGGCCTTTGATCTCGGATTTGCCGCGGTACAATAACGATCCATTCGACGGGGGACGGTTTCGGGCTGTCCCCCGCATCATTTCCATGTTTTCATTCGTCCTTGCGAACCCATCCGCCTATTCAAAAAAATTGATTCATATCGATTTTTTTCTGCCCTGTGAGATTTGCAGCTGCATTTTTCCGATTGGGATTAGATTCAAAATAGATTTGAAAATGGCGTTACTAAAATTTCAGCCGGTCTGATTCAGCGGTGATCACGCCACGCTGTTTGGGGGGCGACCACAGGGCGCTAATGCCTTCGGCCAGTTGATCCATCAACACGGGCACATCGACAGCGGCGGATACATGCATGGCTTCGCAAAGAACCAAAACTGCTTTTGTCCGGGGGGTGACGATGGACTGCCAGCTTTGTCGGAATGTCCATCGCCGACCGTGCGCATGATCCAGAGCATCGCATAAAATGACTTCGTCCGGTGACGGGTGTTCCATTTTACCACCAAACGCCAGATGCTGTTCGGTTCCTTTGGCGTGCCGGACTTCAATATACTCTGCAACCCGGTCCAGATCAAAAGCTGCTACCGGAATGGCAAAGGCCAGGGAAAGTGCATTGCAGTAATCGACCAGGGGATGCAGGCGGGGCAAATCGTCTTCACGCCGAAACCGTCTTAAAAGTGCTTCGGCCGCAGAACGATATTTGGTGGGCTTTAAGCCCATCTGGCTGTAGGCTTTGCGCCAGGCACTGATCTCGGGCATCTGCGATTCGGTTTGCGCCTTTAGACGGCTGCGGGCATTCTGGTACCAGAGGTTAAGATAAGGTTCCGCATCAACAGCCGGGTGAATCGTATCAACAAACATGGCGCCTGATACAATCTGTGGAAATTGTTTCTTTATTTCCGGTGAATGGCAAAAATACATCGATTGAATGATGCGGAAGGTTTGATGGGCACCGCATGTTCCCTTTCCCGTTAAGATTCTTTCGTCTGCCTATTTTGGGCCTGTTCGATTAATTCAAGCAATGAAGTCATCTTGGGTTTAGGGGGATTGGTAAACGCCGCTTTCCATTCGGCCGGTGTCAGTGTTTTTTCAAGAAATGCTTCAACCTCAAAATGTTCAAACCAGCAATCAAGCGTACGGTAGCAGGGAACCCCCTGATTCTCTTTGACGCAATAGGAAAAATAAATCTGGTGTCCCAGCTTGGGGCACCGAATCTGAAAATCGTCATCAGGTGGTTTAAATGATTTTTTCATAGCCCACACTTATGTACCGAATGCCGGAAGTCCATTTGGACTTCCGGCACGGATTCGGCACATTGGCATTATTTCGCAGGAGCATATTGTTTGGGTTTCGGCAGGCCTTCAAGCCGTCCCAGTGCTCGGGTTAGTTCTTCTTCTGAAAGCGAGTAATCTTCAAGATCGCCGGCATTATAAGCCTCATAAGCGTTCATGTCGATCAGACCATGTCCGCTCCAGTTAAAGAGAATTGTCTTTTCTTTGCCTTCTTCTTTGGCTTTTTTGGCTTCACGGATGGCCTGAGCTAAGGCGTGGTTTGTCTCCGGCGCCGTGATGAATCCTTCGCACCTGGCAAATTGAACACCGGCTTCAAAGGTTTCGAGCTGGGAGATGGCCTCGGCCCGGATGATACCGTCCAGCAGAAGTTGGCTGTTAATCGGTGCATTACCATGGTATCTCAATCCCCCGGCATGGATGCCCGGCGGCATGAAATCGTGGCCCGTGGTATGCATGGGGAAAAGCGGTGTAGTTTCAGCGGTGTCCGCAAAATCATAGGTAAACGGCCCCCGGGTCATCGTCGGACAGGAGGTGGGTTCGACGGCAATGATATCGATATCTTTGCCATTGATCTTATCTCGGGCAAACGGAAGCATGACACCGCCAAAATTGCTGCCGCCGCCTGAGCACCCGATAACCACATCCGGATAGTCCCCGGCTATCTTCAGCTGCTTCTGGGCTTCTAAACCGATGACCGTCTGATGCATGAGTACATGATTTAACGCACTTCCCAGACAATACTTGGCATCGGGGTCCTGTACGACTTTTTCCACGCCCTCACTGATGGCGATACCCAGACTGCCCAGGTTATCCGGATCTTTTTCAAGGATATTTCGGCCCACCTGGGTTTCGGTGGAGGGACTGGGTACGCATTTACCCCCCCAGGTCTCCATCATCACCCGCCGCATGGGTTTCTGAAAAAAACTGACTTTGACCATGAAGACTTGAACCGGCAGTCCATAGAGGGCACAGGCAAAAGAGAGCGCACTTCCCCATTGGCCGGCTCCGGTCTCTGTATATATTTGCTTGGTTCCGGCCTCTTTATTATAATAAGCTTGGGCAACGGCCGTGTTGGGTTTATGGCTTCCAGCAGGACTGACCCCCTCATTTTTAAAATAAATCTTGGCCGGCGTGTCGAGCGCTTTTTCCAAAGCGAAGGCCCTGTAAAGGGGTGACGGGCGCCAGATGAGATATTTTTCGAGGACGCCATCCGGGATTGCGATTTCGCTTTCCTGGCTGACTTCTTGTTCGATTAATGACATGGGAAGCAACGGTTCCAGATCAGCTGGCCCCACGGGTTGACCGGTCCCTGGATGAAGGGGCGGCTCCATTGGTGTCGGCATATCCGGTAAGATATTATACCAGTATCGCGGCAACTCAGACTCAGGCAAAAAAATCTTTTTAGTTTCCATAAGAACCCTCCTTAAATTTATTTGACGCATATTTAGGCATCAACAATCCATGCCCTATTTTTTTCCCCGGATAAGTGAAAATAACTCTATTTATATGCTCACACCCCCTTTCATGGTTTCCCCCAGGCTAATAATTTAGTAAAACAGTAAAATCAGTTAGATGCTCACATTTAATAGCTGTCCGCCACTGTGAAGGCGCAAGGAGCGCATCTCTCAATTAACTTAATTGTATATTTTTTCAATTGGTTACCGAAATATTAAATTTCAAAAATTTCAGAAATACAACCAAACGTGCTTATTATCCTACTCTGTCTCTTTTGTAAAGCAGTGCTGTTTGCTTAGGTAGCCGTCGAATTTAATTCGGACACCTCAAGTTGTATCCCTAAATGCCTGAGCTTCAAAAAATGAATTAAATTTAATTTTTTCTTTAATTCAATAATTAATTCCTGTCAAGCAAAAGTTCAATCCATCCTCGAAGGTATTTCATTTATAACATTCCCTGTTTACACTATAAATGTTGAGGTTTGTATAAAAGCCGGTCGCCATGTGCCGAAGAACAAATTTTTCTTGACATCGCCAGACCGCCTAATATAATCCAAAAATAATTCAAAATTTAATTAAATTTTTGAAACTATAAAATTACGCTTCTTTTTAACCTGAAGCCTATCTCAGACTGGCGATACCATCAAAAATGATGATCTAAAATGAATCCACCTTCTCAGCAGGCGCTCAAAGATATCCGGGTGCTTGATTTCACATTGATGCTGGCCGGCCCATATGCCACCATGATGCTGGGTGATTATGGCGCCGAAGTTATCAAAATCGAACAGCCGGGCACCGGAGATAATACGCGAAGCATCGGACCTTTTTCACCGCAAGACAGCGAACACCGCGCGGGAGGCTTCTTTCTATCCATCAGCCGCAACAAAAAAAGCGTAACGCTCAACCTCAAACACCCAAAAGGCGTGGCTATCGTTAGGGAACTCGTTAAAAACGCTCACGTGGTCATAGAAAATTTCAGACCCGGTGTGATGGATCGTCTGGGATTGGACTACGAAACACTTAGCGCCATCAACCCCAGAATTGTCTATACGAGCATTTCGGGTTTTGGCCATACCGGCCCCTATCGAGAACGACCTGCCTTTGATCTAATCGCCCAGGCCATGGGCGGCGTAATGGCCATGACCGGCCCCAAAGGCGGAACGCCTTATAAGGTCGGCCCGGGGATTGGCGATATCTGGGCAGCCACCATTGCTGCATTCGCGACAATGGTGGCGCTGCATGATGCCGACAAAACCGGAAAGGGGCAGCATGTGGATTGTGCCATGTATGATACCATGCTTTATATGATCGAACGCGCGATCATGATGTACTCCATATCCGGTATCATTTCAGGCCGGGAAGGAAATGCACATCCCCTCTATGCGCCTTATGATTGTTTTGAAACAAAGGATGACAAATATATCGTTATTGCCGGCCACTGGGAAAAACATTGGAAAAACCTGTGCCACGCCATGAAACAGGATCACCTGCTCGAAAAACCCGAACTCAAATCCATGTCAGGACGCGCTGAAAATTACGATTATCTCAGACCCATTATCGAAGCCTGGGTCAAATCCAACAAGCGCGATGCGCTGGTTGAATTGCTGATCGAACGTGATGTGCCGGTTGCCCCGGTACAAACGGTGGATGATATCTTCAAATGCCCTCAGACGAAGGATAGAGAAATGCTGGTCGATGTCCATCATCCCATTGCGGGCATGCATCGGATCGCTGGCCCGCCGGCAAAAATGTCCAAAACGCCCGGGAATATCAGCACGGCAGCACCGCTGCTGGGCGAGCATACTGAGGAAGTCCTTAAAAATTTGCTGGCCTATGGCGATGAAGATATTCAGCGCTTGAAAGAAGAAGGGGTGATCTGAGTCAAACGGGCTAGTTTCAGGCCTCAATTCGAAAGGTAGCGCCATGAGCTTGATGAAGGACAAAATTCAAGAACTGAAAGAGCGACGCGCCGAGTTGGAGCTCGGAGGCGGTTCGGCTAAAATTGAAGTCCAGCATAAAAAAGGAAAGCTGACGGCCCGTGAGCGGATTCATAAACTCCTTGATCCGGACACATTCGTCGAACTGGGACTTTTTGCCTACCACCGCTGCAACCGTCTGGGCATGGATAAAAAGAAGCTTCCGGCAGACGGCGTGGTCACCGGCTACGGTGAGATTCAGGGCCAGACCGTATTTATTTATTCCCAGGATTTTACGGTAATGGGTGGCTCCGCCGGCCCTGTGCACCAAAAGAAAATGGCGGATCTGGCTGCCATGGCCTATGAACAAAAGGTCCCCTTGATCGGCCTTTATGATTCGGCCGGCGCACGGCTTCAGGAAGGCTCTGAAAATATTACCTTTGCCCGACTATTTTACCAGAACGCGAGGTGTTCCGGTGTCATCCCCCAAATTGCGGCTATTATGGGGCCTTCTGCGGGCGGCTCGGTTTACTCACCGGCGCTGATGGATTTTATCCTGATGACCAAAAAGACCAGCTTCATGTTCATTACCGGGCCGGCAGCGATCAAGGCAGTCACCGGAGCGGAAACCAGCCCCGATGCGCTAGGCGGCTCAAAGATTCATTGCCGCAAAAGCGGCGTTGCCGATCTGGAAGCCGAAAATGACGATGATTGCCTGGAAACGATTAAAGCGCTGCTGTCCTATTTTCCACCCAATTGCTTTGAGAAACCGCCCAGGATCGCCACAACCGATGACCCGATGAGACGATGCCCGGATCTGCTGGAAATTGTGCCGGCTGAAAAGAAAAAAGGCTATGATGTACGTCGGGTTATCCGGGAAATTGTGGATGATGAACGATTTTTAGAAATCAAACCGGATTATGCATCCAATCTGGTGATCGGTCTTGCCAGAATGGATGGGCGCAGCATCGGTATTATTGCCAATCAGGCCCAATTTTTAGGTGGCAGCATCGATATCAACGCATCCGACAAAGGTGCCCGATTTATTCAGATTCTGGACGCATTCAATATCCCCATCGTCACCTTAATGGACACAACGGCTTTCCTGCCAGGGATTGACCAGGAGTACGGGGGTATCATCCGCCACGGCGCAAAAATGCTGTATGCCTATTCTGAAGCCACAGTTCCCATGATCACCATCATCCTGCGCAAAGCATACGGCGGCGGTTGGTCGGCGATGGGCCCCAAGGAACTGGGCATCGATCTTGTCTACGCCTGGCCAACAGCTGAATGCGCATCCATGGGCCCTGAGGGCGCTGCGGAAGTCATCTGGGCCAAAGAAATTGCCGGCGCCACGGATCCTGCAGCTGCCCGGCAAAAATTCATCGCCGAATATGAAGAAAATTACGCAACGCCTTACCTGGCAGCAGGTTTAAGGGTGATTGACGACATCATTGATCCGGTGGATACCCGAATAAAAACGATCCGGGCCCTTAAGATGCTGGATAAAAAAGGTATACCGCGATCGCCCCGCAAGCATGGCATCATGCCGGTTTAATTTGGGCACCGCTTTTGATCGGTGACCTCGGTCTTGTGAAGCGATTTAATCGGTCCATTTATAAACGGTTAAAGCATTAAAATAAGGAAGACATTATGGATTATAACGATGCAGTCATTGTCAGCGCGGTCAGAACCCCTTTTGGTCGCTTTGACGGGGTTCTCAAGGATGTTCCCAGCATCGATCTGGGTGTCATGGTGGTTAAAGAAGCGCTCAATCGGATTCAACTGGATCCTGCGGAGGTGGATGAGCTTTACTACGGAACCTGTATTCCCGCCGAATATGCCCCCTATTTGAATGTCCCGGCCAGGCAAATCACCCTGCTGGCGGGATTTCCGGCTGACAGCATCTCCCTGACCCTCGACCGGGCGTGCTGTTCGTCCATGACGGCTCTCCGATTAGGGTTTCGGGCCATCCGTTCCGGGGAAGCAGATGTAGCGATTGCCTGCGGGGCGGAAAATATGGGCAACGTCTGCCACCTGGTGGAAGCCAGAAGCGGTCGGTGGGGTCAACGTTTGGGCCATATCCAAATGGTCGACATCCTGTTTGAGCTGGGATACGGCAAAAAAGGCTTCAATCCGGTGGCACTGGATGCCGGTGAAGTTGCTCTGGAATTCGAAATCGATAGAGCGGAGCAGGATGGTTGGGGCCTGAAAAGCCAGAAGCGTTGGGCGGCAGCCTATGAAGAAGGAAAATATAAAGTCGGCGAAGAGATCATGGCACTTGAGATCCCCCAGCGTAAGGGTGACCCCATCTTGTTTGACCGAGACGAACCCCCGCGTAAAACCACTTTGGAAAAACTGGCAAAACTCAGGACCATTTACGGCAGCCCAACCGTAACCGCCGGAAATGCGCCGGGTATGAACGCCGGAGGTTCGGCGATTGTGATCATGAGCCGCAAAAAAGCCGACAAATTAGGTCTTCAACCCCTGGCCACCATCGAAACCATGGCATGGGATGCGGCAGAACCCAAATATATGGCCACCCTACCCGCCAAGTCCATTAATAAGGCGCTCTCCAATACTCAAAAAAGTATCGAAGACCTGGATCTGATCGAAATCAATGAGGCGTTTGCTGCTGTTACGCTGGTTTCCTTAAAGGTTTTAGCCGAGATGGATGCCCACAAATACAACGCCCTTCAGGAAATCACCAATGTCAACGGCGGCGCCATTGCCGTCGGGCACCCGGTTGGGGCCAGCGGAGCGCGTATCACCATGACATTGATGTATGAATTGATGCGCCGGGGAGGCGGCTGCGGTGTAGCCGCCATTTGCGGTGGATTGGGCCAGGGTGAATCCATTATTTTGCAGGTTTCATGAAGACGAATGAAAGACTGAAGCCATGGCAGATAAATCAAAGATCGGTGTAAAATTACCGACCTATCTCTTGGAAGTCGAACGCGTCAAGAGCCGGGAATTGATGGCGGCCATCGGGGATGACAACCCGATCTATCTGAACAAATCTAAGGCGGAAGCTGAAGGTTACCCGGATACCCCCTGCCCGCCCACTTACATTACCATGGCCTTTCAGGAGTTCACCGGCGCTTACCTTGAAATCTTCAAAATGCTCGATGTGCCCCTTGAGCGCGTTCTGCATGGAGAGGAAGAATATGAATATATCGGTGAAATTTTCCCGGGTGATGTGTTGCACTGCCAGATGACCTGTGAATCGATTGTTGAAAAAAAAACCAGATCCGGCAGCCTGGATCTGATTACGCTGCAGACCATTTTTACAAATCAAAAAGATCAGACCGTGCTAAAGGCCAGATCTTTGATAATAGAGCGATTATAGAAATAGAAACAGGATAAAAAAATGGCGCCTTATGTAAATTTTAGCGAGATGGAAGTCGGCGATATGCTCCCCAGCGTTGAAAAAGATCCGGTGACGAAGACCCAGCTGGTTCGATATGCAGGGGCCTCCGGTGATTTTAATCCCCTGCATACCGATGACGCTGTCGCTCAAAATGCCGGCCTGAAGGGCGTAATCGCTCAGGGACCTTTGATTATGGGGTTTGTCGGCCAGGCCATTAGCTGCTGGGTGCCGAAACGCTATTTGAAACGGTTTCAGGTGCGTTTTAAGGGGATGACATTTCCGGGCGATGTGATATCCGTCAGTGCCACTTTAGCTGAGAAGACCGCGGAAAGAGAAAACCTTCGTATCCTATGTCATACCGAGGCCAAAGATCAAAAGGGAGAGATCAAGTTGACCGGTCAGTTTGAAGTCCTCTGTCCCGTGGATAAATCATAATTTTTCACAAGGTCTCAAATTGTGCCGTCGAAGAAATAGAGGAGATCGCTTGACTCTGCTCACCCAAAAAGCTCAGTTTCTATAAAATAAGGAGAATACGATGCGACTTAAAGACAAAGTGGCAATTGTTACCGGAGCGGCGCGTGGCATCGGGGAAGCCATGATTTTGAGATTTGTTGAAGAAGGCGCCAAAGTAACCCTATGCGACCTGGACGAAAACGCACTCAAAGAAGTAGAATCCAAGGTCAACAATCTGAACGGACAATGTTTTCTGGCTGTCGGCGATATTTCGCAAAAGGCATTCGTTGATTCCATGGTGGCGGATACGGTTAAAATCTTGGGTGATCTCGACATACTGGTAAATAATGCGGCCATCACAAGGGATGCGATCCTCCACAAAATGACCGAGGAACAGTGGGACCAGGTGATAAACGTAAATTTAAAAGGTAGCTTCAATTGTCTGCAAGCGGCAGCCATCTACATGCGGCAACAGGGAAAAGGAACCATCATTAATGTTTCATCAACTTCGAGATTTGGCAATCCGGGGCAGCTGAACTATGCGACCTCTAAAGGTGGTGTGGTCGGCATGACCCGCACCGCGGCCAAAGAGCTCTGTCGTAAGAACGTGACCTGCAACTGCATCTCTCCGGGAACCATCTGGACTGACATGCTTAAAGCAGTCCCACCGGAAGCTCAGGAGGCACTTAAATCCGGGATTCCCCTCGGCAGATTCGGAGATCCGATGGAAGTGGCCAATCTGGCCGTATTTCTGGCTTCGGATGAAGCTTCTTATATTACCGG
>Ga0209536_100014448_pt1 | contig 11344 bp, 9 predicted proteins | sample DeeMarSeWOR28_12_FD_187461 | JGI IMG/M metagenome (GOLD analysis project Ga0209536, IMG submission 187461) | Marine sediment microbial communities from White Oak River estuary, North Carolina - WOR-2-8_12 (SPAdes) (version 2) | ecosystem: Environmental > Aquatic > Marine > Intertidal zone >... | reverse complement strand
TCGGATTCCTACGTTATCGGCCTTAATGTAACCATTAAAAATGGATCTGGACGTATTATCCAGGACAGGCTTTTTGTAAGCATAAACGGAAAGACGCCCAGTGACAAACGAATGTACGCATTTCAAGGGCCTAGCGCTCTGATCAATAATGAGCTCAAACAAATTAAGATCAAAAATCTGGAAGATCAGAATGCTTTTGATGGCCAAATCAAATGGCTTGCGATTCAAAGCCGCTATTTTATGTCCGGGCTAATTCCTGACCAGCTTGAAGAGGCCCGAATGCATCTGGCCTTACCATCCGATAAAGTTGTGATGGCGCAATATCAGCAGCCGGAAAAATCCATACCGCCCGGCAACCAGTACACTTACCCATATCGGTTGTACATCGGTCCCAAAAAAATAAGCTATCTGAAAAATGTCGGTAATGATTTGGAGAAGCTTGTCGATTTTGGCTGGTTTGATTTCATTGCCAGACCCTGCTTGTGGCTCCTGAACTTATTTTACAGCGTTATCCCCAATTACGGTATCGCCATTATTATTTTAACCATTCTGGTTAAAGTACTGCTGTGGCCCCTGGGACAAAAAAGCTACAAATCCATGAGCGAAATGAAAAAGCTGCAGCCTTTGATGAAGGAGATCCGTGAAAAATACAAAGACGACAAACAGCGCATGAACCAGGAGGTCATGGGGCTGTATAAAACATACAAAATCAATCCACTGGGCGGGTGTTTGCCGATGGTTGTTCAGCTACCGGTATTTTTTGCGCTTTACCGCATGCTTTACCAAGCCATTGAACTGCGGCATGCGCCCTTTTTTCTCTGGATTGATGACCTGTCAGCACCGGACCGGTTATTCCGTTTTGGCTTTTCAATACCATTTATGGAGCCTCCTTACGGTATACCGGTCCTGACCGTTATTATGGGCGCCAGCATGCTACTCCAGCAAAAGATGTCGCCACCCATGGGAGACGCCACACAGGCCAAAATGATGATGTTCATGCCCATTATCTTTACGGTCATTTTCATTAATTTTTCATCCGGCCTCGTTCTATACTGGCTGGTGAACAACATTCTATCGATTGCGCAGCAATATTATACTCAGAAGAAATACGCCTGATGACGGAGGTTTACATATGTCAGAGAAGTTGGAATTCACGGCCAAAAATGTTGACAAAGCGGTCGAACGGGCCAGTGCAGAACTCAACCTGCCGAAAAATGAGCTAAAATACGAAGTGCTTTCTTACGGTTCTAGCGGCATATTCGGTTTATCCCGAACCAAAAAGGCCAAAATTCGGGTCCGGCTGCCGGAAGATACGCTGGCATCAGCGCCAAAGGCTGAATCCGTTGACGATGTAAGCACTTACACCGGCGACATCAGCGCGTCTGATGATTCAGCTGCCATGGGTGCGGTCAAAGCGGAAAACGATTTGGCCGCCAACCCGGGCGATCAGGAACTGTATTCGTTTCCTGACGATCCCGCCGAAATGGGACGGCTGGTTTTACAGCGTATCGTCGATTCCATTACGTCGGATGCTAAAATTTCGGTTGAAAAGGATGAAGAAAGGCTTTTTTTCAATGTCAATGGCGGCAACGCCGGGATTTTGATCGGCAAGCGCGGCCAAACCCTGGATGCCATTCAGACGATCGTCAATAAAGTTGTTAACAAGTACAATCAAAACCGAACACGGGTTTTAGTGGATATCGAGGGTTATCTGGAAACCCGTAAAGAGAATTTGGAAAAAATGGCCATGCGGTTGGCCGAAAAATCCAAAAAAATCGGCAAACCGATGACTCTCGGGCCCATGAATGCATATGACCGTAGAATTGTTCATCTTGCCTTGCAAGATTTTTCCGCTGTTCAAACCCGCAGCCGGGGAGAAGGCCCTCTCAGAAAACTGGTGATTTTTCCTAAAAAAAGGAATGCCGCGCGACGATAGCGATGGGTTAAAAATTAATGGTCACAGATTCAGATACCATTGCCGCCATTGCCACACCCGGCGGTCGGGGTGGAATTGGCATTGTTAAAATATCCGGTTCTGATGCATTTGGAATCGCACAGGCCATTTTCAGGCCGCTAAAAAACCGCCCGGATGCGATTGGTGCCAAAATCCGACAAGGCACCCATGTTCGACCCGTCGAATTTGAGACCCATCGCCTTTACTATGGGCATATTATTGATCCGGACGGCGGTCAAATTATAGACGAAGTCTTATTATCAGCCATGCGGGCGCCGCGCACTTACACCCGCGAAGATGTCGTCGAAATTAACGCCCACGGCGGAGCCATGGTCTTGCATGCCATCCTGAAGTTGGTGATCACAAGGGGTGCTCGGCTGGCTGAACCGGGTGAGTTCACCCGCAGGGCTTTTCTCAACGGTCGCATCGATCTTACCCAGGCCGAAGCGGTTATTGATGTTATCAATGCCCGGACGCAAAAAAATTTAGCACTGGCGGCGGCCCAGTTGAGTGGAAAGTTAAAGGAGCAAATAGCGCTTGCCAGAAACCATTTGGTCGGGCTTCTGACCCATGTTGAAGCCGTCATCGATTTTCCGGAAGAAGTTGAAGATCTTATCCACCTCCAAAATACCATCAATTCCATTCAAAAAGGGGTTTTGGTTCCGCTTAAAGGTCTGGTCCAAAATTACATTGACGCCCATGTTTTCAGAGACGGTATTTCTGTGGCGGTGGTCGGACGTCCCAACGTAGGCAAATCCAGTCTTTTGAACCAACTGGTTAAAAAAGATCGTGCGATTGTGACGGATATACCGGGAACCACCCGCGATATTATTGAAGAAACGCTCAATATCCAGGGCATACCGGTCATCGTCAGCGATACAGCTGGTGTGCAGCCAACTGATAATCCGATCGAAAAAATGGGAATTGAAAAGACCCTATCGCATGTTAACGGGTCGGATCTCGTTCTTTTTATGATTGAAGCCCATTGCGCGTTACATCCGGATGATCACCTTATTTATGAAAAGATCAACTCTAAGCGCATCATCATGGTCCTCAATAAAATTGATCTGGTTCAAAAAGACGAGACAACACGCCTACCGGACACATGGCAATATGATGGCCGGGTGCCTGTTTCCGCCTTGTATGACCGTGGAATTGATCAGCTCAAAGACAAGATCATTTCACTGGCTGGCGGGAAAATCCCTCTTGATTCGGACGCCATGATCGTTCCCAACTTAAGGCATAAAATGCTGCTTGAAACCAGTCTCGTTGCTGCCGAAGCGGTAATTGAATCGCTGCAAAATGGGACCTCCAGTGAGCTGGTGGCCATTCATTTACAAGAAGCCATCGATGCGCTGGGGGTTATCAGTGGCGATAACGTTAAGGTGGATGTGCTGGATCAGATTTTCAGCCGCTTTTGTGTGGGAAAGTAATTAATGTTTCACGTGAAACAATTCAAACTGGCTTTAAAACGCCCATTTTTTACTTGATGATTGTGTTGTGATTTACTTCAAAATGCTCAGATGAAACGGGTTGAGCCGGTTGGCCCGTTAACCCGTTGACCGGTTTTGTTTAAATTGATAGGATTCCTTGCTTAACGGGCAAACCGGCTAACCGGAAACGGGCTAACCTGATAGTTTATTAAAAAACATAGCAAATTGACTATCAGTTAACTATCTGACAAACATAAGGAAAATGGTTTAACTATGGATTTTGATTTCACACCTTATTTTAATCAGTATGAGGCACTGGTTTCCAAAAGCGATGAAGCATTTGAACGCGTCAGACAAGCCTATTCAGAATGTGTAAAATGCGAGGAAAAATGTGCGGATTGCTGTTATGCGCTTTTCGACTTAACCTTGATTGAAGCCCTTTACATCAACTATAAATTCAACGAGAAACTCAAGGGAAGTCAAAAAGCCGAGCTATTGGAAAAAGCAAACCAGGCCGATCGCAGGGTTCATAAACTCAAGCGCCAGGCATACAAAGATCTGCAGGCCGGCAAGAGCGAAGACGAGATTTTAGCCGGATTGGCTCGGGAGCGGGTTCGATGCCCGCTTTTAAACGAAGCGGATCTGTGCGATCTTTACGACAACCGCCCGCTGACCTGTCGCTTTTATGGCATACCCACCGCCATCGGGGGGCAGGGGCATACCTGCGGCCAATCAGATTTTAAAGAAGGTGAGCAGTATCCAACCGTAAACCTGGATGTCATTAACAATCAGCTCCAGAAGCTATCAGCGGAATTAATTCGGGATCTTAAATCCAGGTATGTAAAACTGGCGGACATGCTGGTACCGCTGTCGATGGCCCTGCTCACAGTTTATGATGAGGATCATCTGGGAATTGGAGAGGAGAAAATCGAAGAGCCCCCACCCCGAAAAAAACGTAAAAGGAGAACCCTATGAGCGAATTTTCTCCTGAAGAGGCCGAAAAAAGAAAGCGAGCTGTTTTTGAAAGCATGTCGCCTCGGCGCCAGAAGCACATATTAAAAAAGGGTTATGATCGGTGGGATCCGTTTGAAGAACCCAAAGATCCGATCGACATTCGCAAAGATCCCACCAATCGGACCACCCAGATGCTTGTCAGAGAGTTCTTGCAATCACGCAAATCTGAAGAATACAGTAATTCGTACGGTCGCGGGGTACTGGACCTTGCCCTTGGTATTGTTAACAAAGACGATTATTTTCAGGGTATGTTCGAATTTTCCTGCTGGTACCGGGAGCTACTGGACAAAGAAGGACCATCCTAAAAAGTATCCCCGCATGGGGCAAAGGGCACAGCGCATAGGGTAAAAGATTGCTCTGACCGTTCGGATAATGCGCTTTTTCCCCGATGCGCTTTGCGCTCTGCTCTATGCCATAGATTATTCGCCATAAATTTGTTTTGCCACAGGATTCCAATAGATGTTGGTTTGGACCCATTGAGATGGAAACCCGTTGGAACATAATGGAAATGTTGGGTGACGGTTCTTTACCCGAAACCCTCATCGCTCCAATTGACGGTGCCGAGATGGTACGGGTCCCTGCCGGGGATTTTACTAAAGGAATAACCGAAGAAGAATTGGCCCAGATATTTTTGCTGGACAAGCAAGAGAACCCGATTTTTGCCTCCGAAGTTCCCGCCCGCAGTCTTTATTTAAAAGACTTCTACATTGACCGTTATCCGGTCACCAACTTCCAATACCAAAATTTTATCAAGGCAACCGGTCATCGTGAGCCGATGCTGCTGAAACATCCCCTATGGGGACAGGCGATGAGACCGGTTGTATTTGTGGGATGGGATGATGCCCGCAGGTACGCCGAGTGGGCCGGAAAATCCCTGCCGACTGAAGAACAGTGGGAAAAGGCCGGCCGCGGTAACGATGGCCGCTGGTGGTCCTGGGGGCATGAGTTTTTACCCGAACGCTGCAATTCGAATGAATACGGTCTGGGTCACACATCTAAAATCGGCATCTTTGACCAGGGTATCAGCCCTTATGGGTGCTATGATATGTGCGGCAACGTCTGGGAAATGTGCGAAGGCCGTTGGCTGGAAGACTATCTGCCCATGCGCGGTGGATGCTTTCTAGGTTCGGTTACTTTTGTACGCATCACCTGCCGTTGGACACCGGAAGATCCGGTCAACGGCGCCCACTGGATGGGATTCCGCTGCGTCAAAGAGATCCCCACCCAGCAGTAAATTGATTTAATCTCACCGCAGAGGCGCAAAGCCCGCAGAGAGATTTATCCTTTAGTTTTCCGCTGAGACGGCGAAAAACTAAAAAAAGCTCTGCCCAATGGACAAGCTTTTTCCTTTGTAAAAGCTAGATCGTCTTAAAACTATGACTATATTAATTGTGATTAATAATTGTTTTGCCGAAGGCAGATTGTTTGGTCTGATTATTCCTCTCAAATAATCAGACCAAGAAAAACTATTCTCTGCGATCTCTGCGTCTTTGCGGTGAGTAACGCAGACCATCACATCAAATAAAGAAGCTCCACAGAATACCGGCGCAAATGGCCGATCCAATGACACCCGATGAATTGCATGCCATCCCATGCATCAGTAAAAAGTTGTTCGGATCCTCTTTGAGACCCATCAAATGGACTTCACGGGCGGAACCCGGCACCGCGGACACACCGGCTGCGCCCAATAGCGGATTAATCTTTTCTTTTAAAAACAGATTCATAATTTTGGCAAAAATTAAGCCTGATGCAGTAGCAATTGAAAATGCCACTGCGCCGAGAAAGAATATGCCAAGGGATTTTGGCGTCAGAAAAACATCGGCCTGGGTGCTGCAGCCCACCGTAAAACCCAAAAAGATTGTAGCGGTATCGATGATGGCTGATTGAGCGGTGTTGGCCAGCCGATTAACCACACCACATTCTTTTAAAAAATTTCCCAAAAACAGCATCCCCAGTAACGGCAGGGCCGTCGGCGCCAGAAAGCAGCACAGCAGGACGCCCGCAACCGGAAATATCATGAGTTCTTTTTTAGAGACCGCTCTGGCCGGCGGCATTTTGATCAGCCTTTCTTTTTTGGTGGTCAACAATCGCATGATCGGCGGCTGAATAACGGGTATCAAGGCCATATATGAATACGCTGCGATGGCGATAGGACCAATCAGGTGCGGTGCCAGTTTTGCCGTTAAAAAGATGGATGTCGGCCCATCGGCCCCACCGATAATCGCAATTGAAGCCGCTTCCTTGGGCGCAAATCCAAAAAACAGGGCGCCCAGCAGAGTAAAATAGATGCCCATCTGGGCCGCTGCGCCCAGAAGCATTAATTTGGGCTGGGCCAGTAACGATGAAAAATCGGTCATGGCGCCCAAACCCATAAACACGATCGACGGATATACACCGGTGGTGACGCCAAAATAAAGGTAATGCAAAACACTGTTCGGCTCATAGATGCCGATACCAAAGCCTTTGAAAAAGGGGATATTTCCCACCAATATGCCAAAGCCAATGGGAACCAGCAGCAGCGGCTCGTATTTTTTGGCGGTTCCCAGATATAGAAATATGCAGCCCACCACCAGCATGATGTAATTTCGATAGTCGGCCAGATAATATCCCGTGTTTACCAGAAATTGAAATAATAGATCGAACATGGCTTAACCCTTATTTATCATTAATATTCATTCCAGGTGAACGTGCCATCCCCTTGAGCCGCTAATATGCCTGCTTCCTGCAAGCGTTGAATTGACAGATGCGGATGCGGCATGTCATTTTTATTAGCAATTTCGAACACTTGAGAAAGTTTAAATGGTTCTTCCAGTTCCTCAATCAGCGGTTTGTACGCCTCAACGAGTTTCTCTACCGACGGAAGTCGTTGCTCGCCGTATTTCATTTCCACTGTTTCTTGCGGCTCAACGGCAGCGGGCTGTTGCTTGAATCGGCTGATAACCCTTTGTCGATCCTCCCATATTTGAAGCAGTCGGTGAATCTGGGATATAACAAATGACAGTACAACCAGGCCCGAAAAGACGATCGATGCGCCTGCCGCCGCAATGGCCCATCCATTATTGTTCGTTATGTTTTCTAAGCCAAACACTTTATGCCTCCATGTTCAATATGTGTATCCTGGTGAACTTTTTCTCCCGCGGAAAGTAGACCGATCAGGCAAGATATGAAAGATAAGAGATGGTTCCGCTATTGGGTAGTAAACGATTTAATTGGTCACACATCATTAGAGATGTCAATAAAAAACCTCCAATCCAATTCAAATTTAAATAGAGCGAAGCCAGTGCGAATTGTTTCACGTGAAACCTCGTTCAATAGGCTCTGGCATAAAGGAACAGATAACTTGATAAAAGCTGATATGCGCTTTGTTATTAATATCATTGAAGATATCGCTTTACAACATTTTACACATTCTAACCATTTGAAATGTATATAAATAAATTTTTATGATTTTGAAATTCAGACTTGACCACAGGCAATTTTTTTATTTATAAAGGCAAGATCCTTTAAAGCATGTGTGTCGCGCACTAGCGCATCTTGTGATCCCTATTGATAGAGCAAAGGATCCTTCTGGGGGGATCGGATATCATCGGATCAAAGTAGCAGACGCTTTAAGGAATTATATCGTTTCTCCCGCCGGTGACGATACGTGTTTCTCATTACACCTTAAGAAGGAGGACAATTCATGACAAAAAAAATATTTCCCGGTTTCGCAACCATCTGTCTTGTTTTTGCCTTCATATTGGCCGGCGCTGGTTTGGTAGCGGCGGAACAAAAGCCCAACGTCTTCGGGTTGCTTCTCGTCGGGCCATACAACGACCATGGCTGGAGTCAGGCCCATTATGAGGGCGGCAAGTATGTCGAGAAAATGGTGCCGGGCACCAAGATGATTTACATTGACAAAGTGAATCCGGCCGATCGCCAGGGAGTCACAATTCCGCAACTCGTTGACGATATGGTCGAAAAAGGCGCCAAGCTGATCATTGCCAACTCTGACGACATGAAAGACGGCACGCGCGAAGCAGCGGCCATGCATCCGGATGTCTACTTTATTCATATCTCCGGAGACGATGTACTGACCGGCAAGGCTCCCAAGAATTTGAGCAATTTAATGGGGCGCATGGAATACGGCAAGATGATGGCCGGTTTTGCGGCTGCTCTTACCACCAAGACCGGAAAAATTGGCTATCTGGGACCCCTCATCAACGAAGAGACGCGCCGACTGGCTGCTTGCGCCTACCTGGGTGCTAAATATGCCTGGGCGAATGTGCTTAAAAAAGACCCCAAAGAGCTGAAGTTTCAGGTCACCTGGATCGGCTTCTGGTTCAACATCCCCGGTGTAACGGCTGACCCGACCCAGGTGGCGCAAAATTTCTTCAACACCGGCTTTGATGTGTTGATATCCGGTATCGACACGACCGAAGCGGTGGTGGTCGCCAAACAGAAAAAACAGGAAGGCAAAGCCGTCTGGGCTATCCCGTATGACTACATCGGTGCCTGTGAAGGCGCGGATGACGTCTGCCTGGGCGTACCGTATTTTAACTGGGGGCCGGGTTATGTGGACTTTGTCAAAGCGGCTTTCTCCGGCAAATGGCAATCCAAGTGGATTTGGCTGGGGCCGGACTGGAAAGATATCAACAATCCTGACACCAGCACCATCGGCTTTACCAAAGGACCGGCGCTTGCAGCGGATGCCCAAAAACATCTGGCAGGTTTTATCAAGGGCTTAGGCTCCAAAAAGATCAACCTGTTCAAAGGGCCTTTGAACTATCAGGACGGCAGCCCGTTTGTTAAAGCCGGCCAGAAGGCCAGCGACAAGCAGATCTGGTATATGGAGCAGTTGTTGGAGGGGATGGAGGGGGCCAGTAGCGCCAAGTAATTTTTAATTTCTAAAAGGGTCTTTTTCCGATGAGCGTTGTTCTCCGCGGATTTCAGCCTTCGACGTACGACCAGTACGCCGAAGGCTAAAATCCTTGTGCGGCCGCGCTCATCAAAAAAATCCTTCATTAATAAATTAAAAATAGTTTTTTCTATTTATTCTCAGTTAGTGAATCCTTATACTCGATATAATCCACCACAATATTTCAGTAAGTTCTTACCGAGATGATAAAGTGCAGAAGAATGTGCATTCTTTCTGCACTTTTTGTTTTCTGCTTTCAATTGCGCATTTCCATTGCTCCACCACTCCAGCACTCCAAGGTAAAAAAATCCCTTTGTGTCCACGAGTGAAATGCGTTAATAGCTCTAATATGGCGAAAGGGGTGGATTATGTTAATCGAGCTGCAGGATATCCACAAATATTATGGGCCGGTAAAAGCCAACCACGGGATTGATCTAAACATAACCGCCGGTGAGATTCACGGGATTCTGGGGGAAAACGGTGCCGGCAAAAGTACTTTGATGAAAATCCTGGCAGGTTTCAGTGCACCCACCCGGGGCCGCATTCTGGCAGACGGCGCTGCGGTCGATTACCGCAATCCGGCTCAGGCCGCTGAGCTGGGCATCGGCATGCTCTACCAGGATCCGCTCGATTTTCCGCTGTTGACCGTGCTGGACAATTTTATGCTCGGGCAAACCGTGGGCCTGAATTCGCAACCCAAAAAAAATCGCGAAAAGTTTACGGCGCTGTCCGATGCCCTGCATTTTGAATTAAAACCGGATCTGGCTCTGAATTCGCTGACCATTGGGGAACGACAACAGCTTGAAATTATTCGTCTGATGGCACTCGGCATCCAGGTGCTGATCCTGGACGAACCAACGACCGGTATATCCAGCACGCAGAAAGCGGTTCTTTTTGAGGCCCTTAAAAAACTGGCAGCTGAGGGTAAAAGCATCATCTTGGTGTCGCACAAGCTGGAAGATGTCGAGGCCTTGTGCGACCGGGTAACCGTGCTGCGCCACGGCAAGGTCACCGGAGAAATGGATCGGCCGTTTGATTCCCGTCGGCTTCTGGAAATGATGTTCGGTATCCCGCCGGTTTTCCCGCCGCGTTGCGCGGAAACTCCGGGCAAAGACGTCCTGGTCATGAACCAGGTGTGCGGCAGCGGTGGGCGCGCGGGACTTCAAGATTGTGATGTGATCCTCCGCGAGGGCGAAGTCGTCGGTCTAGCCGGGCTCGAGGGCAGCGGGCAGGGCGTGTTTCTGCGAATTGCCGGCGGGTTGAAACCGGCCAGGCGAGGTTCGATCAGCCTGCTGGGGCGCGACATGCAGGGGAAAAACCATCATGCCTTCAAACGCCAGGGTGTTTACTTTCTGCCGGGATCGCGCCTCGAGGAAGGGCTGATTGCGGGTTTGAATATTACCGAGCACTTTGCATTACAGGAGGACCGCAGCCATTTTGTGGTTCGCTGGTCGGATGCCCTGCAGCAGGCCAACCAGCAAATCGAAAAGTTTCAAATCAAAGGTCGGCCGGATTCCACGGTCGAAGCGCTATCGGGGGGCAACCAGCAACGCTTGTTACTGTCATTTCTGCCTGCAGACCCGCATTTGCTGATTCTTGAAAATCCCACTCGCGGACTAGACATCGAATCGGTCAACTGGGTCTGGCAGCATTTGCTTACCTTCTGCAGCAAAAAAACCAGCATCGTCTTTTCTTCACCGGAGCTGGATGAGATTTTAATGGTGGCCGATCGTGTGCTGGTTTTTTTCAACGGTCGGGTAATCAAGGAAGTGGCAGCCACCGATACGAACGCCCAGGAGCTGGGAAGGGCGATAGCGGGTAAGGTCTGATAAGCAAACTTAAATAGGTTGAGCCCGTTTGCCCGTTATCCCGTTGGCCGGTATAGAAAAATTGAGATAGGCTCTTTTGCGATTTGAACGGGCTCAATCCGCCGGAGGCGGACTCAACGGGCTTATCCCGTTTCAAGAGGACCTTCGGCCGGCATACCTGATGAAAATCTGATTAATTATGAATGAACCCCTGGCGAACAGATTGGAAGGTTTTACC
>Ga0209536_100014447_pt1 | contig 11344 bp, 8 predicted proteins | sample DeeMarSeWOR28_12_FD_187461 | JGI IMG/M metagenome (GOLD analysis project Ga0209536, IMG submission 187461) | Marine sediment microbial communities from White Oak River estuary, North Carolina - WOR-2-8_12 (SPAdes) (version 2) | ecosystem: Environmental > Aquatic > Marine > Intertidal zone >... | reverse complement strand
GTCAAATGAGTTGCCCAGGTATTTCTTGCTCATGGCAGAGCACTCTATATGCCAGCCGGGCCGCCCAGGCCCCCAAGGGCTCTTCCAGGTAGGCTCACCTGCTTTGCTCGACTTCCAGAGGGCGAAATCCATTGGGTTGCGCTTTTTCTCATTGACCTCGATACGGGCCCCGGCCTGCATGTCATCCAGGCTCCTTTTGGACAGGACACCGTAGTCTTTGAATTTCTCAACAGCAAAGTACACATCACCATCCGCCTGGTAAGCCATACCCTTATCAATAAGCCCGGCAATCATGTCAATGATTTCCTGGACATGCTCGGTAGCTTTCGGCTCAATTGTCGGTGATGCCACACCAAGCTGTGCCATATCCTCATGAAACATGCGGATAAACCGTTCTGACAACTCTTCAGTGGTTGTCCCCTGTTCCTGAGCTCTGTTGATAATCTTGTCATCAATATCCGTAAAATTCCTGACATAGGTGACCTTGTAGCCCCTATAAAGGAGATACCGGTAGATCATGTCAAAGGCGAGCGCCGACCGGGCGTGACCGATATGACAATAGTCATAGGCAGTTATGCCGCAGACGTACATCTTGACATGATTGTCTTCAAGTGGTTTCAGCTCGGTCTTGCTGCCGGTTCTCGTATTATAAATCTGAATGGCCACGTTATTTCCTTGTTAAAAAAAGTTCAAAGACCCAGAGGCACATAGGCACAAAGGGAAATAAGTACGCAGTCTAAAGTCGGCAGTTCTCAGTTGAAAATATTATTAGAGTTTTTATTCCTGTCAACTTTCGACTGCCGACTGATGACTGCTCGCTACCCCTTCAGCCATTTCTGCAAAACTTCAACTATCTTCTCTGCCTGCTTATTGCTTGAAATGGTAAATTTTGATTTCTGCATATATTCGCCATGAACTTTCTGGTACCTGCGGATAGCATAGCTGTCAGGGCCGTATTCTTTTTTGCGTCTGTCCCACTGCCGGTATCTGAAAAGCACCGTTGCCCAGGATCCTTTGGAGAGAATCTCCTTATCTATCTCCTTGACAATCGCTACTCCGTCTTCTTCATACTGAATTGTAATATCATTAACATCTGAAGCCATGTAATTCTCCTGGTACGCTTTTAATCTTTAATGAATTAATACTGAAAATATAATCATCCAGCCCCAATAAGCTCGATACCATACAAGGAATAGGTCATTGGGGCAATGCTAAGATTATTGTGGTACAAATTTCATTTGAGCGTATGCATTTTCGGATGAATTCAGGGTAAAGATTTCCTGCGCCGTATCAGTTTATCAAGCTCCACCACGATGACAACCGTCACGGATGATGCAATGACAACAATCCACTGGCCGAAATCCAACGGCACGGTCCGGAAAATATACTGCAGGGCCGGCACATAGAGAACAGCCAAATGGGCGTAGAAGGCGCCGATCATACTGACAAAGAGAAAAGGATTCGAAAGGGGGTGCATCTCGAAAATGGAGAGTGTTTCGGAGCGGCAGTTCATGGCCTGATAGAACTGAAAAAAGACCATGGTGGTCAATGCCACGCTCCTGGCGCTTTCTACTGAAACATCAGAAGCAAGTTCAAGATAATAAACAATGAATGTTCCAAACCCCAGAACGGTGCCCATGAGGAGGGTGCGCTGGATCATGAGTGCTGAGAGAATTCTCTCCCTGGGAGGCCGCGGCTTGCGTCTAAGCACGTCCTTTTCTCCCGGTTCAAAAGCCAGGGCCACGTCCTGGAAACCATTGGTAACCAGGTTGAGCCAGAGGATCTGCGCCGGATTATAAGGAAGGTGAAGTCCGGCCAGCATGCAGGATATGATGGTCAACAGTTCTCCGAAGCCGCAGGAAACAAGAAAAATAGTCACCTTCTTGATATTATCATAGACAATCCTGCCTTCCCTGACTGCAGCCACAATGCTGGCAAAATTATCATCGGAAAGAACAATATCTGCCGCCTCCTTGGCCACATCGGTCCCGGTACGGCCCATGGCAACTCCTATATGCGCAGCCTTCAGGGCCGGGGCATCATTGACCCCGTCGCCTGTCACAGCCACTACCTCTCCCCGCTTTATCAACTGCTGCACTATCCTCAGTTTGTGGACTGGTGCCACGCGGGCATACACCGATATCGTCTCCGCCTTCTCATAAAGCTCTTCGTCAGACATGGTTTCCAGCTGCCGCCCTTCAAGCACCTGAGCCTTTTCTGTCTCAATGCCTATCTGGCCGGCAACTGCTCCGGCTGTGACAGCATGGTCCCCGGTAACCATGGCAGTCCTGATTCCTGCCTGTCTGCACATCCTGATGGCCTCGACAACCTCCTGCCGGGGTGGATCTATCATGCCCTGTAAACCCGCAAAGATAAGACCGCTCTCAACATCAGCCTGGCAAATTTTTACCGTGTCCGCATCCACCTCCTTGTAGGCCATGCCCAGGACCCTGAGGCCCTGATCGGCAAAACCTGCCGCCACCTCTGAAAGCCTGTTCTCAAGGGCAGGATCAGCTTCGTCCAGCATGGAAAAATGGATTATTTTTTCTGGCGCACCCTTGGCAAATATAATTTTCCGCCCCCCAGCTTCATGCAGAGTTGCCATGAAACCCCGCTCAGATTCAAAAGGTACGAGGCCCAGCTGCGGATACCGTATCTGCTCCTCTTCTATTTTTAATCCCCCTTTTATGGCTGATACAATGAGCGCCCCTTCGGTGGGGTCTCCGTCAATCCTGTATTCACCGTCCTCCTGGTAAAGATTTGCCTCATTACAGAGCATGCCGATCCTTAATGTCTCCTCTAGTTCCGGGCAGGCACTCATACCAACCTGCTGTCCGTCATGGGTAATGCTACCGGACGGTTCATAGCCGATCCCTGCAATCTCATAAGTGCGCAAGCCGTCAAACACGAGCTTGACCGTCATTTCGTTTCTTGTCAGCGTCCCGGTTTTGTCTGAACCTATTACAGTTGTACTTCCCAGGGTCTCCACTGAGGGCAGTCTCCTCACTATGGCATTCTGGCGCGCCATACGGTTAACACCGATTGCCATGGCAATGGTGACTGCGACCGGCAACCCTTCAGGAATTGCGGACACAGCAATTGCCACTGCCGCAATAAACATTTCACTGAGCTTTTCACCTTCATAAAGCCCAAGCCCGAAAATCAACAGCGATATTCCGCCAACAGTCCAGCTGAGAAACTTGGCAAAGCTGTCAAGCTTGTACTGCAAGGGAGCCTTGCCGAAGGGAACCTCCTGTACCTTTTCAGCAATATCACCTATAACTGTTCTCCTGCCGGTTTCAACCACAACCCCCCTGCCCCTGCCATACACCACAGTGGTACCCATGAAAGCGATATTTTTCATATCACCCGGCGTCAGATTCAGCTCAAAGAGTTTCTCCGTCTTTTTATCCGAAGGCAGTGATTCCCCTGTGAGCATGGATTCGTCAACCCGGAGATCAAGCACATGGAACAAGCGCAGATCAGCCGGCACCCGCATACCTGCTGACAGGTAGACTACATCACCAGGGACAAGCTCACTGCCGGGGAGTTCTTTTTCACGCCGGTCGCGCAAAGCCCGGGCTTTTGCCTGCACCATTTTTTTCAGGGAACGGACGCCCTGTTCGGCTTTTACTTCCTGGATAAACCCAATGACAGCGTTTAAAATGACAACTGCCATAATTACTGCCATATCAATATATTCATGGAGAAAAAAAGTGACTACAGCTGCCACCAGCAGGACATAGATCAAAGGACTTTTAAACTGGTGCAGCAGGATGGAAAAAATTCTTATTTTTTCTTCAGCGGCCAGGACATTGGGGCCAAATTCGGTTAACCTCTTCTCAGCCTCGGCACTTGTAAGGCCTGCTTCAGAACTTGAAAGCAGATCGAAAGACTCATGGATCTCCAGTGTCTCCCAGCGCGTGTCAGGCATAGCCCTTTATTCCAAAATGAGTTAAACGAGGTGCCCTAATGCCCCCTCTATTTCAGGAAATTCAAAAACAAATCGTTCTTTAAGGAGTTTTCTCGGCATCACCTTCTGCCCTTTGACAAATACATCACTGAATTCTCCTAACACTCCCTTGATAATAAAAGCAGGTACAGGGGGCAGAACTGTTGGCCTCTGCAATACCTTGCCCAGGGTTCTGGTCATAACCCGGTTTGTCACCGGATAAGGAGAGGTGCAGTTAACAGGGCCTGCGATTTCTTTGTTTTCCATAAGAAATAAAAAAATATTAACCAGGTCATGCAGGGAAATCCAGGAAAACCATTGCTTGCCTGATCCCAGTGGGCTTCCCAGGCCCCACTTGAAGACAGAAAGCATTTTACTCAATGCCCCGCCGTCTCGTCCTAAGATAACGCCGATACGGCAGAGGACAACCCGGGCACCAAACTGCTCTGCCTTTATGGCTTCAGCCTCCCAGGCTTGTACGACCTCGGCTAGAAAATCATCACCCGGCGGGGAAGTTTCATCAAGTTCCTCATCCTGCCTGAAACCGTAATACCCTACGGCCGAGCCACTGAGCAGTGTTATTTTCTGCCTTGCCTGACCAATTGCATTAACAAGATTACGTGTAGTGAGAATGCGGCTGTTACGAATTGCTTCCTTGTTCTTTGTATTCCAGGTTCGGAAAATTGAGGCACCGGCAAGATTAATCACCACATCATGCCTTGAAACCTCTTTCTGCCAAGGCCCGATCGTTGTTGGATTACCCTCGCAATATGCCAATCCCAGCCTGACAGCCTTGTTTTGTGATGAGCGGGAAAGAATAGTTACAGAATGGCCCTCAGCAAGTAGCCCTTCGGTTAACGCTGCACCTAAAAACCCAGTACCGCCAGTTATAAACACTTTCATGTTTATCTCCTATTTTTTAAAAAATTACTGGGTATTACATTACTATTCTTTTGAAAATAAAATATACCCTGTTGCATATTTTTTTTCAATTTGCCTGTCATGTGCCTCTTTCAAATCCAGTCTACCTCATGTTTTATCTAATCAGCAGATATTTCTGTTTTTCTTAACTTGATTGTCCCTTATCCATGTTCGAGCAAATCCACAGGAACTAAAAAAATCATGCACCAAACCCTCTCAGGCAAAGGGTAAAAAAAAATTCTATCTTTTTTCAATTAGTGGTTGATATCCTATACCACATTGTGGTACATTGGCCCTGTTTTTGATTACCATACTGCTAGAGGGGCTCCAACTATGGATGATAAAGAGTTTTTGCACGCCCGCAAAATACTTGGAAAAACACAAAAACAGCTGGCCGAATTGTTAGGCTCTTCAATAAAAGCTGTCCACAGTTATGAACAGGGCTGGCGTACTGTACCTGCGCATGTGGAGCGCCAGATTTTCTTCCTTCTTGCCAGAAAAAGAGGAGAGACGAGCAGTACCAAGGCATGCTGGACCATCAAAAAGTGTCCACGTAAGCGGAAAATGCAATGCCCGGCCTGGGAATTTCAGGCCGGGAAACTCTGCTGGTTTATCAATGGTACCATCTGTGAAGGTGAAGTACAGCAGAACTGGCAGGAAAAAATGAAAATTTGCAGAAAATGTGAAGTATTAAAATCATTATTGGGATAACACGATAGATATAGCAGGCAGGCAGGAATCAGCTCTCAGCAAGCAACCTCCATAACCTCTAAAACTGAAAACAACCATGCGACGACCCATAAAAACTCCAGATAAATTCTTCTGCGTGTTTTAATTCTGTGTTACTTATCTGGCTATTAATCAATGGCCAGATCGCCTGCCGAGAGCTGATTCCTGCCTGCCTGCCTTTTCTGATTACCAGCAAAGTGTCACCACTAAAAAGGTATTTAGTATGACTCTGAACAAAGATAAACATTTCAACACCAGGGTCATTCATGCCGGCCAAAACCCCGAAAAATGGGAAGGCTCGACCCTGCCGCCCATTTTTCAGACCGCCTCCCATGCCCACCCTACAGCTGAAAACCTCAGCCAGACATTCGGTGGCAAGACCACTGATCACATCTACATGCGGTTGACCAATCCGACGAACCGGGTTTTAGAACAGAAACTCGCTTCTTTAGAGGGTGGCCAGGGAGCCGTGGTCATGTCTTCAGGCATGGCTGCCATAACCAACGCCTGTCTTGCCCTGCTGCGCGCGGGTGATGAGTTTGTTACCGGCAACTCCCTCTTCATGTCAAGCTACGTCCTTTTTGCTAACATTTTCAGAAAGTATAATATTACTGCCCGGTTTGTTGAGTCAACAGACATGGCTGCTCTTGAAAATGCGATCAATGACAAGACCAGATTTATCTGGCTGGAAACCATCGGCAATCCCAAAATGGATGTGCCCGATCTTGCTGCTGCCGCAGATATTGCCCACCGGCACGGTTTGCCTCTGATGGTTGACAACACCATGGCAACACCCTTCCTCTGTCGTCCACTAGAGCTCGGAGCCGATGTAGTAATTCACTCAACCACAAAATATCTGAGTGGCCATGGTGATGCCGCAGGCGGAGTTGTAATTGACAGCGGCAACTTTAACTGGGCCGATTCAAAAAGGTTTCCTGACCTCAAGCCTTTTATTGACCGCAAAGGACCTCTTGCCTTTCTGGACAAAGTCTGGCGTGAACATCACATTAATTTCGGTACCACCCAGGCCCCCCTCCATTCCTATCTGACTATGATCGGGCTTGACACCCTGGCATTGCGTATGGAAAGACACATGCAGAACGCTATGGCTGTAGCCAAATACCTGCAGAGCCGAAAAGAACTTGCCTGGCTCAACTATCCGGGTCTTGAGGACAGCCCTTCCCACGAAACTGCCAAAAAACAGTTTGGCGACAGGGGTTTTTGCGGCCTGATAACATTCGGGCTCGGAAACCAGGAAACCAGTTTCAGGTTCATCAACAACCTCAAAATGATATACCACCTGGCAAATCTTGGCGACTGTAAGACCCTGATCATTCACCCATACTCCTCACAGTATCTTGCCTTTGATGAACCGACACGACAGAAACTGTCGATCCATCCGGATCTGTTGCGGCTGTCAGTGGGCATAGAGGCGGTGGAGGACATTTGTGATGATCTGGGACAGTCCCTCGACAAATTATAGCCGTCAGCTTCCTGCTTATCCAAAACAAAAAGTATGATCTTTTGTCATTTTGACATTAGACTAGGATGTATATATTTCATAGATGAAATCAATTGAATAATGAAAATTGAAGATTGATGATTAAAATGCAAATAGTTCGTAGTTGACAGAAAAAATTAAGAAAATATTTACCGCAAATTTTCAATGTTCAGTTTTTCAAATTTTCAATTATTAAAAGCTGCAGGCTTTTAAGACAATGAGCGAATACATAGAACATGATACGGACGGAGTTTCTGTCGGGCTGGTTGAAAAGAAATTTTTCACCTTTGCAGACCCGCCGGAAACCATGATCCTCGAGAGCAATGCCCGCCTGGGACCTATCACCATTGCCTATGAGACCCTCGGCTCACTCAACGAGGATAGATCCAATGTCATCCTTGTCCTGCATGCCCTTTCGGGAGATTCGCATGTGGCAGGCTATTATTCGAAAGATGACCAGAAACCCGGCTGGTGGGAGATCATGGTTGGTCCGGGTAAAGGCATTGATACAGACAAATATTTTGTCATCTGCTCCAACATCATCGGCAGCTGCATGGGTTCAACCGGGCCAGCCTCAATTAATCCAAACACTGGCGATCCTTACGGCTTTGATTTTCCCGTGGTCACTATTGGTGACATGGTGAGGGCACAGAAAGCACTGCTTGACCATCTTGGTATCAAGAAGATCCTTTCCGTTGTTGGCGGCTCTATCGGTGGCATGCAAGTTCTTGAGTGGGCGGTACGCTATCCTGACATGGTTGTTTCCGCCATTCCGCTTGCCACTACCACCCGGCATTCCGCCCTGGCCATTGCTTTTAATGAGGTGGCACGCCAGGCCATAATGGCAGACCCCAACTGGAACAAGGGAAAATACTACGGTGCCGCTAAACCAAACCTTGGTCTGGCCTTGGCCAGAATGGTAGGACACGTGACCTATCTTTCTGATGAAGCAATGCGACGCAAATTCGGCAGGCGTTTGCAGAACAAGAACGATTTTTCCTTTAACTTTGATGCAGATTTTCAGGTGGAAAGCTACCTGCGTTACCAGGGCCAGAAATTTGTTGACCGCTTTGATGCCAATTCATTTCTCTATATCACAAAGGCCTCTGATTATTTTGACCTGCGCAGACAACATGGAAACGGTTCAGAGACAGAAGCATTCGCAAAGGCCAAGGCCAGATTCCTGGTTATCTCCTTTACTTCGGACTGGCTTTATCCAACATACCAGTCAAAGGCCATGGTTAAAGCCATGAAAAAAAACAACCTTGATGTGAGTTTCTGCGAGATTGAGGCCGAATGGGGACATGACGCCTTTTTACTTCGCAATGAACGTTTATCCGTACTCATTAATGGCTTTTTGGAACGCAATTTTATCGAACTACGGAAATAACAGTTAATTATTCCGGCTGAGTATCGTAACTAGTGCTCGGACTTATACAAAATGAAACAACCAATACAAAAACAGTCTGCTGACCTCAAGCGTTTTGATCTCCAGGTTATTGCCTCCTGGATCAAACCGGATTCCAGAGTTTTGGATCTCGGCTGCGGCGAAGGCGACCTGCTGCTCTATCTTAAACAAAATAAAGGGGTAACGGGCACCGGCATTGAAAACCGTGAATCCAAGGTTGCCCTGTGCATTGCCAAAGGCCTTTCTGTTTTGCAGGGCGACATCAATGAGGAGGTACTTGATTACCAGGAGAACACCTTTGACTATGTCATTCTGAGCCAGACGCTGCAGCAGGTCTATTACCCGGAAAGATTACTGAAATCCTTACTTGCGATTGGCAGGAAGGTGATTGTCAGCTTTCCAAACTTCAGCCACTGGTCCATCAGAATGCAGGTACTGCTGACGGGAATGGCACCCAAAAACGAACAGCTGCCTTATGAATGGTATAATACCCCGAACATCAGGGTCATTACATTGAAGGATTTCCGCAAATTTACCCGGGACCAGGGCTGCACAGTTCTCAAAGAAGTGGCAATCAATACAAATCATCATGACACCCAGGGACATATTGTAAGTTTTCTGCAGGACTGGCGGGCCACCTATGGAATTTTCCTTATCGGCAAGGGGGACAGACAATGAAAAAGAAAAAAAATACAAAATTTCTCAACAGCTACCACCAGTGTGATACAGCCATTGAGCCGGCCACACCCCTCTATGAAAAGATCCCAACTGTAGTCAGAAAGTTGATGCGACTCCTGGATGACAAGAACTCATTCAGCCATGTTGAACCCATCCCGATCCCATCCAATGAATCAGTTGTGCAATTGATCCACCAGGCCAGACGTATTCTGTTTCCCGGTTATTTTACCCAGTCTACCCTGGCCCAGGCCAACCTGGAATACTACCTGGGCCAGGAAACAACCTGTTTTCTGGAAAACCTGTCACGCCAGATAATTTCCGCCTTCCAGCATGACTGCTTCCGGCTTGACCTGCCCTGCACAAAGTGTTCTGAGCAGGGCCATGAAATTGCCCTGAAGGTTGTCCAGGAATTGCCAAGAATCAAAAAACTCCTTGATACCGATATCAGGGCCGCTTATGAAGGTGATCCTGCGGCCAAAGGCTATGATGAAATAATTTTCAGCTATCCAGGACTTATGGCAATCTCCATTTACAGGCTGGCCAACCTCCTCCATAAACATAAGGTTCCTGTTATCCCACGCATCATGACTGAGCATGCTCACAGTCTCACTGGCATTGATATTCACCCAGGTGCTTCCATCGGTGAAAGTTTTTTTATTGACCACGGCACTGGAGTTGTGATAGGAGAGACTACTGAGATAGGGCACCACGTAAGACTTTACCAGGGTGTTACTCTGGGAGCCTTATCGTTGCCCAAAGATGCTGGGGATCAATTCAGATACAAAAAAAGACACCCAACTATTGAAGATGATGTAATAATATATTCTAATACAACAGTTTTGGGGGGAGAGACCGTTATAGGTGCGCGATCGGTAATAGGTGGAAATATCTGGATAACAGAGAGTGTCCCGCCTGACACAAAAGTTCTTCTCAAACGCCCTGAACTTATTTATGCCGGCAACGGCAGAAAGACAATGCAGAAAAAGGGGAAATGATTATGGCTCGGATTAATGCGGATATTTCGCAGGTTGTAGGAAAAACTCCTCTCGTCCGACTCAACAGAATCTCCAGGGGGTTGAAAGCAACAATCCTTGCCAAACTTGAATTTCAGAATCCATTAGCCAGTGTCAAGGATCGCATCGGCGTCTCCATGATCGAAGCTGCAGAGAACCAGGGCCTTATCGATCCCCATACCACCATAGTTGAACCAACGAGCGGTAATACCGGCATTGCCTTAGCATTTATCTGCGCAGCCAAAAAATACCGCTTGATCCTTACCATGCCCGAGACCATGAGTCTCGAACGCAGGGCTCTTTTAAGGCATCTTGGTGCTGAACTTTTCCTCACCCCAGGCCCGGAAGGCATGAAAGGCGCCATCGCTAAAGCCCAGGATATTCTGGCCCATAATCCGAAGGCATACATGCCGAACCAGTTTGCCAATCCTGCCAACCCCGAGATACACCGCAAGACAACAGCGGAGGAAATATGGTCCGACACAGACGGCCAGGTTGACATCTTTATTGCAGGGGTAGGAACCGGCGGTACAATCACCGGGGTTTCAGAAATCATCAAGTCCCGCAAGCCCTCTTTTAAAGCAGTAGCAGTGGAACCAGCAGATTCTCCCATCCTTTCAGGCGGCAAACCAGGCCCGCATAAAATCCAGGGAATCGGTGCCGGATTTGTTCCCGATGTTTTGAATAGAACGATTATCGACGAAGTCGTTACGGTCACAAATGAGAATGCCTTTGAAACAGCCAGACAGGTCGCCAAGCTGGAAGGTATACTCTGTGGAATATCATCAGGTGCAGCAGTTTGGGCAGCAATGCAGTTAGCATTTCGTCCGGAAAATGAAGGAAAGCAGATCGTGGTGGTTCTGCCTTCCTCCGGTGAACGCTATCTGTCAACCGACCTATTCATAAAAGAGGAGATAAGAACAATGGCGAGAGCGAAGAAACCTGCGGCAAAAGCGGCTCCGAAAAAAGCGGCAGCCAAGAAAACCACTGCTAAGGCGGCTCCGAAAAAAGCGGCAGCCAAGAAAACCACTGCCAAGGCGGCTCCGAAAAAGGCGGCAGCCAAGAAAACCACTGCCAAGGCGGCTCCGAAAAAAACGGCAGCCAAGAAAACCACTGCCAAGGCGGCTTCGAAAAAAAAGGTA
>Ga0209536_100014446_pt1 | contig 11345 bp, 10 predicted proteins | sample DeeMarSeWOR28_12_FD_187461 | JGI IMG/M metagenome (GOLD analysis project Ga0209536, IMG submission 187461) | Marine sediment microbial communities from White Oak River estuary, North Carolina - WOR-2-8_12 (SPAdes) (version 2) | ecosystem: Environmental > Aquatic > Marine > Intertidal zone >... | reverse complement strand
TGCAGACGTCTTGGCAGATCGTGCACTCTATGAAGCTGTTCAGCGTCGGTCTCCTGATGAGCTTCCTCTCCAGCTCCCTCACGTCTTTTGTCACGAGAGGCGATCCCTGGTTCTCGGCGGCGTATGTTAGGCATCGCCTTATATCGATCTCGTATGGTTTCAGGGCCTTCGTCGGGCAGGCGTCGACGCACCTCGTGCAGTCCCCGCAGATGTCCTCCTTTGATGGCTCGTCGGGCTCAAGCTCCGCCGAGGTCAGTATCGCCGTGAACCTGACGTATGGGCCATACTCGGGGTTGATCACCAGGGTGTTCTTCCCCTGACGGCCCAAACCGGACTCCACGGCGGCTCGTTTCAGGGAGATGTCCCTTGTTACCATCGCTTCGAATCCGTTGTCCTGCAGGTAGTGGGCCAGGGCCCAGGCTTTGGCGTCGAGCACCTGGGAGTACAGCTGATAGAACTCGGATCCCTCGCTGTCCATTAGCACACCCTCATTCAGCCACCTTGGGCCGCTCGCCACGACGTTGAATATGGGGTCCCAGGTCCTGTAGGTAGCGATGATGACGGACCTGGCTTTTGGCATCACCTCTTTGACCGCTCGGAGGTTCTTGACGTCAAGGACTTCGCCGGTCGGGAGGTCCTCCAGCCTTTCGGTAGTAGTGATCCCTACGAGCGAAATGCCCAACGTCTTGGATCGGACTTCAATATCCCTTTTTGTGACCAACTCGCTTCAACTCCGTTCATCTAGACCATCGCGCGAGTCTAATTTGAATGCACGCGTACTGTGGACGATCATGGGCTACTCTCGGTCCATTCGAGGAATAAGGGTTTTACCGTCATATGACGGGTCTAAGGATAAATAACCTTGGGGCCTCTGACATCTTATGCCAATGTACGAGGCCGAGTTCAAGATATCCCACGACTGCCCCCACGTCTACATATCACGGAGGTTCCCCTCGAGCAAGATCTTCGTCTGGTGCAACTACAGGAACGAGATCATAGAGTTCGTCGCGGGGGACGAGGGTGAATACCTGCAGCTGCTGGAGGAGGTCGGGAGGCTGGGTGACGTGGTCTCCAGCTCCTCCGACGGGTTCAACATCCACCTGATCGCGAAGGACTGCAACTGCACGATCAAGAACTCGGTGGCGAGGAACGCCGAGGCCGCTGACTGCCTTCACCTCACGCCGACGATCACCACGGGGGGTTGGGAGTACCACAGGGTCATCGCCTTCAACCACGACGACCTCGCCAGGTTCATGGCTCTCCTCGAGGAGAACGGGTTCGAGTACGAGGTGTTGAAGAAGGCGGAGCTGCATGGACAGCTCTCCACCAGCCTGATGCTGAACGTGGACTCCGTGTTCTCGGAGCTCACCTCGAAGCAGGCCGACGCCCTTTTGACGGCGTACAGGCACGGCTACTTCCTCTATCCGAGGAGGACGGACCTCCAGTCCATAGCCATGAAGGAGCGGGTCGTGAGGACCACGTTGTCGGAGCACCTGAAGAAGGCGGAGAACAAGCTGATCTCGAACCTGATACCATACCTCCACATCCACCAGAGGATGGGCGCCTAGCCGTCGTATGACGGGTATAATCTTTTGACGTAGCACTGCAAACACAGCAGGATATGAGCCTGAGCGCGGCAGATGACTTCGGACCATTCGACGGTGAGACCTGGATAAACTGCGCACATCAGGGACCCCTGCCGAGAGTCAGTGTTGAAGCCTTGAACGAGGCGGCGAGTCTAAAGATCAGACCTCAAAGAATCGATGACGAGATGTTCTTCAGTGTCCCGAGGCGTCTGAGGGAAGCCCTGGGGCGGTTGTTGAACGTCTCCCCCGATGAGGTGATACTGGGAAACAGCACGTCCTACGGCCTCCATCTTATAGCGAATGGGATTCGATGGAGGGAGGGGGACGAGGTCCTCTTAGTGGAGGGCGACTTCCCAGCGGACATAGTGCCCTGGCTTGCCCTCAGGAAGAGGGGTGTCAAGATCAAGTTTCTGAAACCAAATAGTCACGTCCCCACGCCGGAGGAACTGGTTGACGCGATCACAGAGAGGACGCGGCTGTTCTGCACGACCTGGGTGAACTCGTTCACGGGGCGCCTGATCGACATCGAGGGGATCGGCGGGATATGCCGCGAAAATGGCGTGGTATCCGTGATCAATGGAACTCAGGCCCTGGGGGCAAAGGAGCTGGACCTCAAGAGGGCTAACATTGACGCCTTCACGTCGTGTGGCTTCAAATGGCTCTGCGGGCCTTATGGGACGGGCCTCTGCTGGATCGAACCCGATCTTCTGGGGCGACTGGAGTATAATCAAGTCTACTGGCTGACGTTGCAGGAGGATGTGGGGTTAGAGGGGGAGACGCGAATGGAGGTCTGTTACGATCTCGGGGCGAGAAGGTTCGACGTCTTCGGGACCGCTAACTTCCTCAACTTCATGCCCTGGACCGCCTCGGTCGAGTACCTCATGAGGAAGGGGGTCTCCTCTATAGAGAAGCACAACAAGGGATTGGTGGAGCACCTCGTCAAGAACATCGACCCGGGGAGCTTCGACGTGGTCAGCCCACAGGTAGGCGAGGAGATGTCCTCAATTGTTGTATTTGATCATCTGGATGACAAGAATCGGGAGATCCACGCTCATCTGCTCAGGGAGGGATACCACGTCTCCCTTCGGAACGGTAGACTGCGTATCTCGCCCCACCTGTACAACTCGATGGAGGAGATGGATGCCGTTCTCGATCTCTTGAACCTCCATGCCTGAAACAGTGGATAAATCATCATTTTCTACGTTTTTCGTAGCCGGAACCCAGCTTTTATTACAGTCTGCGTCAATTCCAATCCGGAATGGTCGACGAGGTCGATTTGAAGATACTTGAGCTCCTCAAGGAGAACTCCCGGAGCACCTACGTGGAGATAGGGAAGACCCTGGGGCTCTCCGAGGGGACGGTGAGGAACAGGGTCCAGGCCCTCACCGACTCCGGCGTTATCAAGAAGTTCACAATAGAGGTCTCCCTCTCCGTCGGCGTGAGAGCCCTCATCCTGATCTCGGTGGACCCCCAGAAACCGACCGTGGAGATCTCTGACAATGTGCTGGAGCTCCCGGGGGTCGAGAAGATCTACGAGGTCACGGGTGAGTACGACGTCGTGACGGTGGTCTCCTCGTCGAGCATCGAGGGTCTCAACCAGACCATCGAGGAGATCAGGGTAATCGACGGCGTCGTCAAGACCAACACCGTCATCGTGCTTAGGACATTATAAACGATCTCTTCATGTTTCAACCGTTTCGACCCTCTCCTAGAAAATGATATCTCTAGCTTCGAGTAGTTGAGAGGTATGTACAAGATCGCTGTGGTGCCCGGAGATGGGATAGGGAATGAGGTGGTGCCCGCGGCCCTGAAGGTGCTGGAGGCCACAGGCATAGGGTTCGACCTCCACCACGTCGATGTCGGGCTGGAGGTCTACAAGGAGACCGGCGTCGCCGTCCCGGACGAGGCCATCGAGGCGATCAGGGAGAACGACGCCTGCCTCTTCGGGGCAACCACGACCCCCGTTGGAGGAGGGGACTACAAGAGCGCGACCCTGACCCTCCGGAGGGCTCTCAACGTATACGCGAACGTGAGGCCCGCCAAGAGCTACCCCGTCGAGGGGACGCGCCAGGGCGTCGACCTCGTGGTCCTGAGGGAGAACACGGAGGGGCTCTACAGCGGCATCGAGTTCGAGTCGGAGGGGGCCGCCTACACCCTCCGGGTCATCACGAGGAAGGCCTCCGAGCGTATAGCCCGCTTCGGATACGAGCTTGCCCGGAGGAGGCGGCGGAGGGTCACTGTGGTCACCAAGGCGAACATCATGAGGAAGACTGGAGGACTTTTCAGGGAGACGGTCCTCGGCGTAGCCGGGGAGTACCCGGACGTGGAGGTGAACGAGCTCCTGATAGATGTCGCGGCTATGCGCCTCGTGATGAGCCCTGAGGCATTTGACGTCATCGTAGCCCCGAACCTCTTCGGGGACATCCTCTCCGACGAAGCCGCAGGCCTGGTAGGAGGGCTGGGGATGGCCCCCAGCGCCAACGTCGGGGATGACTACGGACTCTTCGAGCCTGTCCACGGCTCCGCACCGGACATAGCTGGGAGGGGGATCTCCAACCCGATCGCTGCCATCCTCTCGGGGAAGATGATGCTGGAATACCTCGGTGAGGAGGCCTGGGCTGGGAGGATAGAGGAGGCGGTGGTCTCCGTGCTCAGGGATGGAGGGCATCTGACGCCTGATCTCGGCGGCTCCTCCTCGACGGATGAGCTTGCGGACGCGGTCGTGAAAGCCCTGTCCCCCTGAGGGAACAGTTTATTTTCCAGTGAAAACATTCCAGAGAGATAACTATGTGCCAGCTAGCCGCTTACATCGGGGACCGGCCCATCGCGAGCCTGTTGCTCAGGGCCATCGAGCACCAGGAGGCCTACATCGGAGGGTACGCCACGGGTCTCGGGGTATTGGATGACGGCGTCCTCAAGGTGGAGAAGGACGTCGGCCACGTGAGGAAGGCCATCAGCACCACGGAGATCTCGAAGCTGAAGGGGACCACCGGTATCTCCCACTCGAGGCACACCGGTAAGGCCAGGGACGACCCCAGGCACAACACCAAGGAGAAGGCCCACCCCTTCATGGACGGAACGGGGACCCTTGCGCTGATGCACAACGGCACCCTCTACAACTACAGGGAGCTCTGGCAGGACCTTAGGAACCGGCACGAGTTCACCTCCTACTCGGAGGACGTGGACGACATCACGGACAGCGAGGTCGCGGTACACATCCTCAGGGAGGCCCTCGACGCGGGGGAGTCCATGGAGGAAGCCATCAGGTTCCTGGCGAAGGCAGTGAAGGGGGAGTTCCTCTTCGGAGTGATCTCGACAGAGCATCCCGAGACGATCTGGATCGCCAACTGGGCTCAGCCCTGCGTCCTTGCCCTCAACGACGACGAGGCCATGTTCGTCAGCAGCCCCATCGGCTTCTACGACGTGAGGGAGGAGTTCGACAGGGTGTTCACACCCCCCTGGAACTCGTTGATGAAGCTGACCCGGGGGAAGGTTGAGATCTCGACGCTGGATCCCAGCAGGAGGGTTCCACGCCTGAACATTGACGGTAACTCATTGGCCCAGGCCATCCTGGCGGCCCTCAAAAGGCATGGGAAGATGGAGATTCGGAACCTCGGGAAGGCCCTTAACCCCGACAGCATGGCGACCGCCTACGGCGTCTCAGCTGACACGTTCTCCAGGTACTATAAGGAGGAGCATGTGAGGCCCAACAACGATTTCTTCGGGGTCCTCGACATGTTGGTACGTGATGGGATGATATTGGAGGAGATCTCCCTAATCTGGGAGGCGGGGGTGCCGGATATGCCCAAGTTCTTCTACTCTCTCCCATAAGGTTTTAGGATAGGTTTAAATATTTAGGCACACCTAAATTCTGATAACGTTGAGCGGGAACAGCGTAGAGGAGTACCTGGAGGCCATCTACTCCTTCAACGAGAAGGGTCACCTGGCGAAGAACTCCGAGCTAGCCAAGAGGCTGAAGGTGGCGCCCCCAAGCGTCACCCAGATGGTCCAGAAGCTCGCAGAGGAGGGTCTTGTGGAGTACGAGCCATACAGGGGGACCCTCCTGACCGGGAAGGGTACCGCCCTCGCCCAGAAGGTGGTCCGCAAGCACCGCCTGCTGGAGAGGTTCCTCCACGACGTTCTGGGGTTGGACCTCGACAAGGTCCACGAGGAGGCCTGCAGGATGGAGCACGGGCTCTCGGACGAGGCCGCAGCCGCATTGTGCAAGGTCATGGACGCCCCGGAGGACTGCCCGGATGACGGCATGGAGATACCCCCTTGCCCCCTCGAGGTGGATGACTGCGACGAGTGTGAGGAAGCGAGGGTCGACTTTGAATCCATGCTCCTCACTCAGCTGTCTCATCTAAAGCCAGGGGAGGAGGGGGACGTAGCCTTCGTCAGGGGAGGGAGCAACGCCTGCCAGAGGCTCCTAGACATGGGGTTAACCAAGGGCACAAAGGTGAAGGTCCTGAAAGCGGCGCCTTTCAACGGCCCGATCGAGGTATCTGTGAGGGGCACCTCCCTTGCATTGGGAAGAGGCCTAGCGAGCCGCGTCTTCGTCCAGATGAACGAGGGAAAATACCTCAAGGATCGTCCCCACCCCCACGGCCCCCATCACTGATAGGCAAAGCAGGCGGGGGGAAATTCTATGTTTCAAAGGCACCGTCGCGGCCGTCACGGAGGGAGAACCTCCAGGCACCAGATTCATGGGAAGCCCGTCACCATAGCCCTGGCCGGGAACGCCAACGTGGGCAAGAGCGTCATCTTCAACGAGCTCACGGGGCTCCACCAGCACGTGGGCAACTGGCCCGGGAAGACCGTGGAGAGGGCTGAGGGGACCCTGGTCTTCGGAGACTACATGGTTGACGTCATAGATCTCCCGGGTATCTATAGCCTCTCTACCTACTCCATCGAGGAGCTGGTGAGCCGGGAGTACATCGCCGTGGAGCACCCGGACGTCCTAGTAAACGTCCTCGACGCCTCCGCCTTGGAGAGGAACCTCTTCCTCACCATTCAGCTCCTGGAGCTGGAGCCCCACATGATAGTGGCCCTCAACCAGGTTGACATGGCGGAGGCCAAAGGGATAGAGATCGACACCCTGAGGCTCGAGGATCTATTAGGGGTCCCCGTTGTGCCCACGGTGGCTGTCAAGGGCGTCGGTCTCCAGGAGCTCATGGGGCAGGTCGTCGAGACGATTGAGCGTGATGTCCCTACCTCGACCCCTCTCCTCTTCGGCCCGGAGATCGAGAGGGTGGTAGAGAGTCTTGTGGTAGAGCTTGAAGGGATAGAGAGCCCGTACCCGATGCGTTGGCTCGCTATCAAGCTCATCGAGGGTGACGAGGAGACTATGGACGCCGTCTACTCCAAGGACCCGGGAGTCCGGGAGGCAGTAGAGAGGGCCGTGGGAGAGCTAGAGGAGGCTCACGGCCACGACGCGCGAAGCGTCCTAGCCTCGGAGAGGTACGCGATTGCCAGTAGGACGGCTGCGGAGGTCTCGACTGTCAGGCCTCCGATGAGGACCCTCAAGGACCGGCTTGAGGACGTCACCACACACTCAGTCTTGGGCTACGCGATACTTGTGGTCGTGGTCTTTGGCACGTTCTTCTCTATATTCAACTTCGGGGACTACGTCTCAGGTTTCCTCGCCTCGTTATTCGATGGCCTCAAGGCTGCTTACTTCAGGGCCCTTGGAGAGGGGTTGCTGGTGACCCTGGTCTGGGACGGCTTGATCGACGGGGTGCTGGGGGGCATCGGGATTGCCCTGCCCTACATCGTGCCCTTCTACATCGTGCTGTCCCTGCTGGAGGACTCGGGGTACCTGGCCCGGATTGCGTTCCTGATGGACTCGGCGATGCACCAGATAGGTCTCCACGGGAAGGGCTTCATCCCAATAATGCTGGGCTTCGGCTGCAACGTCCCAGCCTGTCTGGGCTGCAGGATCATGGAGACGGAGAGGGAGAGGCTCATCTGCGCCTTCGTTGCGAGCCTGGTCCCTTGTGCGGCCAGGAGCATCGTGATAATGGGGCTGGTCGCCGAGTACGTCGGATTCCAGTGGGCGCTCCTCCTCTACGGTATGGACTTCGCCCTTATCTTCATCCTGGGGCGGGTCGCCTTCAAGGCTGTCCCCGGTGAGCCCATGGGCCTGATAATGGAGATGCCCTCCTACAGGTGGCCCACGGCTCAAGTCACGTTCAGGAGGTCCTGGGACAGGATGGAGAACTTTGTACGAGAGGCCCTCCCCCTCATGGTCGTCGGGACAATGGTGATCGTCCTCGCCGACATGGTGGGGCTGCTCGAACTCTTCCAGAGGGCTATGAGTCCCGTGACCGTGGGATGGCTGGGCCTCCCAGCGGCGGCCGGGGTGGTGCTCATCTTCGGCGTGCTGAGGAAGGAGCTGACCCTGATACTCCTGGCCTCCCTCATGGGGACCAGCGACTTCTCGACGATTCTGACGCCCATCCAGATGTTCGTCTTCGCCTTCGTGGTGATGATCTACGTCCCCTGCATCTCCACGATAGCGGTCCTCGTGAAGGAGTTCGGCCCCAGGAGGGCGTGGATAATCACGGTCTCAGAGATTCTTCTGGCGGTCGTCCTCGGCGGCGTCATATACAGGGTGATGCCCCTACTGGGCTTGCTGAGTTAGTCCTCGGGGCCCCTTTCCCTTCGCATCCTCTCCGTGTAGGCCTCTGACTGCCCCTTGGGGATGCTGAGGGACTCCCACTCCTCGCCCCTGAAGTGCTTCGCCAGGAATATTATCTGGCCTACGTGTTCGGCGTAGTGGACGAGTTGACGGTTCAGTGACTCGATTAGGGTGTACTCCCTCCAACGTACGATGACCCTCCTCTCTAGGTCCGCCTCGGTGAAGCCGGCCACGGCGTCGAGGAGGATCCTCCATCCCTCCTCCCAGAGCCCGAAGATGCCATCCCTGGTGTCCTCCCCTGCCTCGAACTCACCCTCCCTGTCCCGCACGGGCTTCTCCTCGTCAGGGGCGAAGGGGTAGGTCCAGTTGTGGACCATGTTCCCGGCCATGTGCTTCATGAGGACGGCGACGCTGTTGCTCACGTCGTCGATGGATGAGAAGAGCTCATCATCCCTGACCTGGGCGATGGCCCTGTCCGCGAGGGCCTTGAGGCTGCGGAGCCTCTGCCCAATGTCCTGGAGGTAGTGATACCCGATATCGGTGCTCATATCCCTCAAGATGGTCCATGGAGGCACGGCGATAAAGATGTTGCCCAGCTCCCCGATGGAGAATCATTATTTATCTCCTCAGCGCATAGCTCATCCTTCAAGGAGCAGTTGCCCATTTGACCCGGAGGAGGAGCTTCGACGAACTCTACCCCACACGGGAGTCCTACGAGAGGTACAACCCCGTGGGGAAGGGAGTGAGGAGCTCGGAGTTCGGCTACCAGACCGAGGCAGGGAAGGAGAAGAGGATAAAGCAGGGCTTGCCCGGGTTCTCCCTCCTCGACTACGCCTACAGGGATGCCTCCTACACGGCCAACCACACGCTGGATGGGGGGAGGAGCGGCATGGACAGGGAGTTCTACTCTTGGCGCCCCCTGGGCCGCGCCCGGAAGCCCGAAGGGGTTCCCCGGTGGGATGCCTCCCCCGAGGAGGCCAGCAGGGTGGTCACCAAGGCCGCCAGGTTCTACGGGGCCGTCAGCGTCGGCTTCGCGGAGGTGGATCGCAGGTGGTTCTTCAGCTACACCCGTGACGGGAGGGAGTTCGTCTTCGAGGATGTCGAGGAGGGCTATGTCATTGACGAGAAGGCGGTGGTGCCCAACAGCCACAGGTGGGCCATCGTGATGACTGTGCCCATGGACTACGAGGAGACCCTCTACACCCCGACGGCGATGGTGGGGACGGGGGGCCTCGCCTACAGCAGGATGCACGTCTTGGCCGGCACCGTCGCCGAGTTTATCAGGGGCCTGGGGTGGCACGCCATCCCCTCCGGGAACGACATGACCCTCAACGTCCCCCTCGCCATCCAGGCGGGCCTCGGCCACGCCGGGCGCATGAACCGCCTCATCACCTGGGATCGGGGGCCCCTCGTGAAGATCTGCAAGGTCTTCACCGACATGCCCATGGAGCCCAGCCCCCCGGCTCCCGGGGGTATCCTGGAGTACTGCAAGGTTTGCAAGAAGTGCGCCAGGCACTGCCCCAGCGGCTCCATCGGGGAGGGGCCCAGGAGCTACGAGGCCCCTGAGGAGGCGAACCCGGGTTCCTTGAGGTGGTGGTGTGACGAGATGAAGTGTCGTGAGTACTGGGACGAGGTGGGGACAAGTTGCACCATCTGCTTCAGGGTCTGCGCCTTCTCGAAGCCCCCTGGGGTGCTCCACGACGCCGTGAAGTGGTTCATACGGAACGTTCCCCAGTTGAACCGATTCTGGGCTTGGACGGATGACCTCCTTGGTTACGGGGGTATGAAGGACCCTCGTAGGTACTGGGACGAGTGAACAGGGAATCCAGATAAAAAAGAGGGTTAACTCAGGCCTTGATCGAGTTCAACTCGCCCATGAAGTAGTCCCTGTTCCCCTTGTCCTCGATCTCCCCGCCTGCCTTCTCCGCCTTTCCCCTGTACCTCACGTAGTTCTCCTCGTCGCCCGCCACGGCGTAGGCCCTGGCCATGGCCTCGTAGGCGAAGGCGATGTCGAAGTCCCCGATCTCGTTCTCCTCGCATGTCTCGAGGCACAGCTTGGCGTGATAGAGGGCCGGCTCGCCCCTACCCAGGACCGAGTAGACCCTGGAGATCTGCCACTCCCCCCTCTCGAACTGGAGGGGCTCCCCTATCTGGCCCCAGTGGTGGCGGGAGGCGTGGGCGGCGTGGATCATCGCGACCTCGTCCTCCTTGGTGCGGTCTTTCTTGTCGAGGAGGTCCCAGGTCGAGTTGAACAGGCTCTTGGCCAGCCTCTCGTGGACCTCCCTGGTTATCTCTTCGCCATACATTCATGTATGTCTGAAAAATCGTGGAATATTAAGGCTAGATCTCGGCGACCCAGAGCAGCGTGTCCCCGGCGTTTACGGAGTAGTGGGTTCTGAGGAAGCTCACCACCCCGTCGAAGGGTGCAACCACCTCCTGGAGGGTCTCGCCGACGAGGTCAGAGACCTCCCCAAGCCGCTGCCCCTCAGCGACCCTCTCCCCTGCCTCCACCCTCCTCCTCCAGATGCCCCCCCTCTCCGCCCAGAGGCGCTGGGCCTTAGGGTCCAAGGGCGGATTACTGAGTGAAGCCTCTTCCTCCAGCATCCCGAGGTGCCTGAGGAGGTTCATCAGCCCGTCGAGGTGGAAGAGGACGTCCTCCTCCCTGATGGGATAGGGGGTCCCCGACTCGGTCATTATGCAGGGGATGTCGTAGAGGTTTACCGCCTCCCCGGTGTTCCCGGAGATCTCGGCGGTCTCCACGAGGGTCGGGTTGAAGCAGGAAGCCATCTCCAGCATCCTCGCCCGGAGCCCCTCGTCCTCGGTCCTGAAGGTGTTGACCGCCCTCCTGACGTCCTCGCCCAGGTCGGCGCTGTGGCAGTCCACCAGGAAGTCAGATTTGGAGACGAAGGCCTCGAAGACCGCGTGGGCCACCCGTTTGGTCACGGAGGCCTCGGGGTCCCCCGGGAAGACCTTGTTCTGGTTGAGGTGGTCCAGGTCGTTGTGGTAAGGGGTACGGGCGTGGAACCCCTCGGTGTTCACGAGGGGCAGTATTACGAGGGTTCCCCTGAGCTCCCCCGGCTCAATGGAGTCCGCCAGCCTCAGGACAGCCTCCACAGGTG
>Ga0209536_100014444_pt1 | contig 11346 bp, 15 predicted proteins | sample DeeMarSeWOR28_12_FD_187461 | JGI IMG/M metagenome (GOLD analysis project Ga0209536, IMG submission 187461) | Marine sediment microbial communities from White Oak River estuary, North Carolina - WOR-2-8_12 (SPAdes) (version 2) | ecosystem: Environmental > Aquatic > Marine > Intertidal zone >... | reverse complement strand
TCCGATCTATTTCACTTCTCCTCTTTTTACGAATTTGACTCCGCGATAGGTTTCATTGTATTGTTGTGGTTGTTGTTGGGCTTGTTGTTGAGCCTGACGACGAACTTCGGTGTCATACTCTACGCCTCTATATACAACTTTAGACATTAGCTGTGCTCCTTTACTATGTGTAAATTTGCGTTGCTTCTCCCTAAGGATACTTCCGCTGGTCTTCCCAGTCAACGATAGAAGTATTATACCTCTCATCTCTATATATGTCAAGAGTGTAGCCGTTGCTACTTTTTGTATCAGGACGATACCAGATTATGTTAAGATTTGTTAACTCATCTTTGAATAAACTCTAGTTTATATCTGTCTGGCTTTAACTGCTGAATTACCAAGGAGAGGTGTGGAAGACTGAATTGTAATATTCTAGTTGTTCTAGACTTTGATGATACCATTGTACACGCTAGTGGAAGACAAGAGGATTTTACAATCTTCTCCAAGCTCAGTGAATTAGGTGTGGAATTATGTATTGCTTCGCGAAATGATAGATACTATCTTGAAAGTCAACTTACTCAACTCGGAATACCGGATTATTTCAGATATGTCATGGCTGACTTTCGTCCCAAATCCATACAACTGAAACATATACTATGGCTTTATGAGAATATAGGCTGTAAGTTCAATAGAGTTCTATTCGTTGATGATCATCTTCCAAATATTGAGCGAGTTCGCAATGATCTTCCTAGCATCCAATGTCTTCAGTTTGGACATGAGATTCATAGTTTGGCGGAACTAATCGATTTTACGAGATAACAATCACTTTTGTAACCTTTTTTCATATGGCGCCAAACAAAAATTTCTTTGATGACATGTTGACGAAACGCTATCGCTTTTCTTACACTGATATGTATGTGGGTCTTACGTCCGTTATACGCTGCTATTTTCTGGATTTAACCTATATTTTATATGAAAGTGATGTACCAACTCCAATGGAAGTTGAGGTCGGTTGAATCACCGTCTCAACACACTCGCAGCGAGTTGAGGAAACTTGAGCCAAAAACCGAAAAAGCCGAAAGCCAAACCAATTCCGGTGCGTGGTCTAGGTCTGTCTATCAGACTATTTAGACTGCATAATATACCAATGAATCCCAGTCAGATAGTAGCCAAACTGAAAGCGATAACCTATGCTCCGACTACAGAAAAGAGTAAGAAATTGGGAGCAGGTTTCAGCAAGGTGAAATTAACTGGGAAGACGATCACAGCTGATTTCATGGCTGATTTCCGTGTAGTTGTCAGGACCCATGGGAAAGAAGGATACTCTACCAAGCCATACTATTCTGTAGATAATGGATCTGTTCTTGTCAAGCTTGATCGCAAAACTGTAGAAGTTCGAGGATCGGAGAGGATTGCCCGTCGAATCCGAAGTCTGCTAGCATCAGAAACTGGCGCGACTCTTTCACCACTCAACCTGAACGGTGGGGCAAAGAAACTCTACGACATGGCAACTGATGTGGATGCTGTCCTTGTGACAGGAGTAGAGAAGGGAAGCCTAACACAAGCTGAGTTCAAAGGTCTTGGTCTTCAGAGTGAAGAAGAAGTCGGAATGTATACTCGACGATACAAAGGTGAGATTGCTAGATTCAGAGGCATGTTTGAATATCCGAGTCCACGTACAACCCTCAAGACTTCAGTGAATGGAGCCGCAGGATCCATAATGATCTGGACAAGTGACGAACTGAGTGACAGGAATGTTCGTTGGATAGTCAAGATGATGGAAGACTCAGCACCACCTCCAGAAAGATAGTTGGCTCAAAATTCGTGTAGTGGATGTGGGTCTCAAGGCCTATTCCCCCACTATACTTCTTGATTTATTCTACATCCAGTCCTTCGCTTCTCTTTTAATTGCAATGATGGTTCGTGTGTTGTCAATATACCATCGCGTCTTGTCTCTAAAAATTGGCCAAAACTCAAAGAATGTTTGTGGATCCTCAGTTTCCAATAGCAAGAACCCGCTCCAGTCTGAGCCCCATGCATACTTGTAATCTCCGATGATATTGAGATGCTCTGGCCAGCTTTCCTTACTAAACTCCTCCCAGAACTCCTTCGCGTCTCCTGCTTGTTCAGGGGTCATTAGTTGAAATCGATAGAATACGATGAAAGCATAGGTCATTCCGAAACACCAAGATTGGTGAACCGTTCGTAGATTAAAAAGATTGGTACGAGTTTTTTTCTGTACGATGGATTAAAAAGTTTGAACACAGACTTTGAAGTTGAGGAACATGCCTCCGGCCTCAAATGACATTCTTGGACGAGATTTTCAGCATGGTAAGGTAGCCTATGGGTTTCAGTGGAATACTGCCCATCATAAGAGCCTAGGTCATAAGGAAGGTGATTTGGCATCATTGTGGGCTCATCTGAACTCGATTCTCAGCGGCAAGGTTCCTGCCAATCCGTTCTCGGACCCCTTCTTCACAAGAGCATCACGATTGCGATTCTCAGAAATGTCGAAATCTGAAAAGGTTGGTTTCAGGAAGAAGCTGAAACGAACTGGAGCTCTATCTACACGAATAGATGATGATCTTGTAAATATGCTTCGCGAATATCATCGGGCTAGAAATGACCTGAGTTACTGCGCAGATCACAGCATCCTCAAAGAATTCATCCTGAAAGATCCCCACACTATAGCCATAGAGGTCCCTGTTTGGTCAGACCGTTACAAGATGACTGGACATGTAGACATCGTCCGTTATGTCGATGGTGCAATTCATGTATGTGACTACAAACCAGGACCATTAGAGAGAACAAAAAGTCGCTTCATGGACTCGATACCACAGGTTTCAGCATATGGTGAGATGATGGCGCATCATCTTGCGAATACACTCCGTTCAGCATTTGAGGCTCCTCTCCTGCCAAATATCAAATGTTGCATCTTTGACACGCATTCTTGTTGGTATTTTGGAGCAGAGATGTTTGTGCAACTAGAAACAATAGGAAAGATATCAGGATTTTAAGCTTAGCCATTCTTCAAGATGGACATCTTGACATCTTCTTCAACTGTGGGAGCCTCTGAAGCAATTCCACTCCATTTCAAGTGAATAGTCGGGCGCTCAGAAACAAGACCTTCGCGAATTCGAGAGAAGTAGTGCTCTGACATTGTACCAAAATTCCCAAGAGCAGGGTCTACAGGAACCCATCCATTTCTCTCAAGGAACATCTCGCACCAAGCGTGGGGTTCAGGTTCAGGACCTCCACGATAGTAATGACCTACAATCCTTCTTGCAGGTATCCTGACCGCTCGCAGTAAAGTGATGAAGAGATCTGCGTGTTCATCACAGTCACCCTCCTTCTCTCTGACAGCCCTTGCAGCACCCCTTCGTTCCTCAAGATGAGTCTTGAGTTTCATACTCTCTCGGACCATCTGATAAACAAGTCTTGCATACGATTCGTCGTCCCCCGTTCTCTCTGCTGCTTTTTGTGACATCTCTTGTACTAGCGGATCTTCTATCTCCCAATACTTCTGCATTGAGCAGTAGATTCCACGAGTTCTGGCAATCCGTTCCTCAGTTGTAGTCTTGGGTTCCATCAACCAGTCCCGCGTAATGGTATCAATTCGTAGTACAACAGACGGCGAGAAACTCTCTCCTGGGTTAATCTCTGGAATTTTGATTACTGCAACCATATTCTTCTCAGCTTTCTCGGTGACTCTAGCAGGCGGGAAGACATCTATCATTTCGACAAACTGATTCTCTATGTCAGTGAACAGATGCCAGAACATCATTCCACGCTTTAGTTTCGAAGAACTGCGGTTGTGAACATTGGCCTGCATCTCAATCTTTAGGCGCATAATGGTTTCACAGGCTCCTCAAGTGCTTTGGGCTTAACTCGAATAGATTTATGTATTGTCTGACTAAAATAGCATCTGTCCTTTCGGGGATAGAGGAAAGCGAGGTTTTCGCATGGCTAAGGATCCTGACAAAAAACCCTCTGGTGAAAAAGGGGTCGTAGATGAGCTTCTTACAGAGCTTGGAGTAGACGATGAGATGAGACAGGAGCTCATTGATTCTGGTCGAATGTCGAGTGATGTCATGAGAGTAGAATCTGCAGATCAAGTACGTCGTAGAATGGAGATAGACAAGAGCATAGAGAGGTTGCGGGATAGTATTGGGCTTTTGGAAAGGAACATCTTAACAATTGAAGGTTCTGTTGACCGTATTGAGAGAGACTTAGTTCCGGTTGTTCTATCCTTCCTAGTTGGACTAAAGGGAAATCTAGTTAGTATGAGGGGGGATATTGTTACAAGAAGCAAGCGTACTGCGAAGACTAACCTTCAGACCACATTCATCGAGAATAATATGAAGCCTATCGTAGAGGAAGAGTTCCAAAAAATCGAAGAGTCGTTGACATCAGGAATGTCAACACCCATCCTCGAGAAGGTTCGTGATTTGACAGAGAGCCTCAAAGAGGCAATGAAACTAACCTATGAAGAACTGACCTCGCTTAAGTCCAGCATAGATGACTTCACTCAACGAGCCACAACAGAGGTAGAGTTCCTTGCTTCAGAGCTAGGAATGAAACCAAAGGTCGAAGTCCCAAAGGAAATGACTGAAAAGATGAAGCTACTTGAGAGAAGAATCGAAGAACTCTCACAAGAGCTAAGTATAACACAACACAAAGTGGAAACGCGAGATAGCGAGATTGTAACTCTCCGTAAAGACAATGCATCTCTAAAGGTAATCAATGAGGAAATAGAGGAAGAGTTAGCAAAGTTGAAAGCCGCTCCTCAGACTGATGTTGAGGTTCTCGCTGAATTAAGAGCAAATGTGAAGACATTGGAAGCATCGCAAGAACTTCTCCAAGAGAAAGCTACAGAGTATGAAGCACGAGCAATCGCCGCTGAGCAGAGAGGTAAAGACTACTCTGATGACATAGCCAAGAAGGATCTTGAGATTGGTGATCTGAAGACCCAAGTGCGACAGTTAGAAGATGAGAAAGCAAAAACTGTAGACCGTTTGGCAGAGATGGAGGAGATTAGAGCACGACTAAGATCGTTTGAGTCAGGTGATAAAGCGAGAGAACTTGAGAGGTTAAGGGCGGAACACGAGAGAGCAACAGCCAATCTTGAGAGGGCAACATCTGACCTTGCAGAAACAAGAGTCAAGCTGGAACATACCAAGGAAACTCTCGAAGGCTATCTTGATCTTATGGATAGTACTGAGAAGACCAAGGCATTCCTAATGGTAGAGGAACATGGCGAGATGTCTATTCGTGAGATTGCTAGGTCTCTAGGTGTAGCTCCCGCTATAGTGATGAAATGGGCCGATGAGTTTCAAACGTTAGGCATCGCATGGGTTGTTGATGGTCAGAAGCTTGTCCATCGTGACTACAAAAAGGAGTAACCCCGAAAAATAATTAGAGAGAAGGTTCAACCTTCTTGAGAAATTGAACCACCTCCAGAAGCCCTTCAATTCGTAAGGCGTCATTATAGAGTCTTTCGATCTCTGTGGTTTTCAGATCATCATTCTCGAGGTATGATCTTACAGCCGGTCGAAGAACCTTCTCGAGATATTTCGATCTTAGTTTTTCCAAAGCGCTGATTACACCTGTATCAAGTTGACCTGATTCGACAGCTTTTTGCAAAGTTATGAGGTGACTTTGACAGTCATCACGACTAGTCAGCCTCGAATTGGCTTCCTTCAGTGTCTGTCTTGCGAGTTCGACCGTAATATTGGCTGCGCGCTTGAAATCCATTACAGCCAAATATTTTGTTTCAGAGCATCGATCTAGAAATGGTCTATTCTTGTCTGATGCAAGATCAAACAGACCTCCTAGTCTTTCCAGCTCCTTCGGTGCAGGCATTTGTGAAACCGTTCACTAGTCCGTAACTTATCCTTTTAACAATGACTACTAGGAATTGCCTACTGCACCGTAAGAGGCATAAGACCGCAATATGATGGCATTACGAGATGAGAGAAGCCGCACTTTACTCCAATCTGAAAAGTGGAATTCGATGCGACCTTTGTGCTAGACGATGTGTTATTCATGATGGGGAAATAGGCTTTTGCAGAGTAAGAACTGCAAAGGACGGAAAACTGTACTCACTGGTCTATGGGCTCATTGATGGAATGGCTCCGGATCCAATTGAGAAGAAGCCATTGTTTCATTTTGCACCTGGAAGCAGTACTTTCTCAATAAGTACATCTTCCTGCAATTTTCGATGTCAGTTCTGTTTAAACTATCACTCTGCTCATCGAGAAACCCCCGTAGGGCAAAGAATGGAACCTGAAGACATTGTGGCTCTCGCACACAAGTATGATTGCGCGGGATTAACGTACACCTATACTGAACCAACAGTCTTCATGGAATTAGCACACGATACAGCAGAGATAGCCCATAACCAAGGGATGTTCAACACTTTCGTCACGAATGGATATATGACACAGGAGGCGATTGATTACATAGCCCCGTATCTTGATGCTGCTTCTGTCAATTTCAAGGGAAGTGCCAACAAGAAATTCTACAAAGAGCTGATGTCGGTTCCGAAGGTTGGACCAATATTTGACGCAATGCTCGCTATGAAAGAGAAGGATATCTTCATAGAGATCACTAATCTGATCATACCCGAAGTCGGCGACTTCGTAGAGGACACACGGACTATGGCAAAATGGGTTGTGGAAAATCTTGGAGAACAAACACCATTTCATCTAACAGCTTTCTCACCAACCTACAAAATGACTCACTTGCCTCGCACATCTGCAAAAATACTTGAAACTCATATTGATGTCGCCAAAGAGGCTGGATTAGTCTTTGTCTACTCAGGCAATGTGGCGGGTCACGATTACGAAAACACCTACTGTCCAGAGTGTGGTTTTAAAGCAGTTGAGCGCTACTCTGTATTCCTAGGTTCGAATAATCTAAACAAGGATGGTCATTGCCCAAAGTGTCAGACTGATTTGAACATCGCTGGAGTTGAATGGATGATTCAAGGTAAAGGTAGGTTCAAGCGTTTATGAGGTCAACAAAGTGCAGATAGTAGATGTTGCTTGGAGGACTTCAGTTGACGAAACCTATGAGTCGGGATTGCGAGTCTGGAGAGAGGGGTATGATACACTTGATTTTCTTCCCATAACTCCTGGTATGCATCTCAATTGGTCCTTCCGAGGACCCAAACGATGTGTTGGCAACATCGATCTAACAGGGAAATTAGTAAAATGTCCAGAGGATGCAATTATTCTTCGTCAGGGAACTCGATGCGGACCTTGCTCAGCAGTGGACTTCTATGATCCTTGTATTCGCTGTGATGGAAGAACTTGTATGGCCACAGAGGCAAGAAAGACACAATGTGACGTTTCTGAATATTCAGTGTATGCGGTATTGTTCAATGATACAACACTCAAAGTTGGAGTTTCTTCAAAGAAGCGGGTTCGTTTGAGGTGGATAGAACAGGGAGCTGACTTTGGAGGGATTATCCATACAATTACAGGGGGACGAAATGCAAGACGTCTGGAGGATAGACTTGGAAAACGAACAAACATCACTAAGGTTGTCAGAGGAGAGAGGAAAATCAAGAGCCTTCAAGACTCACTTGACATCGAAGTTGCACAGTCGATAGTCGATGATTTCATTGTCGGGATAGAGCACATTGAACTGGGAACCCAAGTCAAATTGGAGGATCTCTCGAAGTATTATTCACTTCCCATTCTAGAAACTAAACCCAGACCCTGGAGAAAGAGGTCTGATCCAATTGACGAACGACCTTTAGTTGGAGACGTAGTGGGAATGAAGGGATCTCTTCTTGTCACTAGCATTGGGAGCTCCTATACTGTGGTAGATTTACGTCAGGTCATTGGTTATAACTTAGAATCTGATGGAGATATTACCATGGTAACACAGAGTGGCTTGATGGATTTCTTCTAACAAGGTTATTTAGGGTATCCCGTAGTCGAATAGATGTGAACGAAACGGTTGAGGAAAAGGCAGAGGTCCGTTATCTCTCTCTTGTACGAAAAGAAGGGGGAGAACCCATTATCGGAATACCTTATCGGGCAATGTCAGTGGACCCTGACCTAGTAGCTAGTTTCGTTCTTGCAGTTATTATTTTTGAGAATAGACAACTGAAGACGTTCGTAAAAGAAGGATATGTTGTTGTCATTGAAGAAGGTGAGTATGTAGTTGGTCTTCTCATCGTTGACAAAGTTGAGGATGACGAACCCTATCGTAACAATCTGATAAAGATTGTAGAGAAATTTGAAACCAATTATGAGCAACAGCTTGCCGCTTGGAAAGGAGATATTCGGCCATTCCGAGAATATGCCTTGGATATCTTACAGGTGTATCCATATCGAACATTCGACCTCAAAATGATTCCTAGGTTGGTGAACAAATCTGAGGCAACACCTGATCATCATGCCAACATTCCATGGAGTGTTGGTGAAACTGATGAAAAGCTTCAGGTAATTCTAGGATATATCAATGGGAAACGGACTATTGAGGAAATCATGCAGCAGTCCCAGTTCGATGACTCTGAGGTAATGGCAATCATGTCAATGCTAGACAAGTACAAATGGATAACATTGACAAGACGTCTAGAAGACAATTCAGTACTATCTAAAATTATGGACCCCCCAATGTTCTTGCTTGGTGTGTATGGCGACCAACTGACCAAACTTGTCGAGCAGATTGATGGTAAGAGGACGCTTTCGAAAATATGCGAACTACTTCCTTTCAACATGGAGGCTGTTAAAACAGTAGCCAATCGTCTTATTGACGCTGGAGTATTGGGTTATGTCGACACGCCCCTGGTAGCCGGGGAGAAGAAGGAGGCATGATGAATGGCATTGGATGTTTCCAAAGTACGTTATATCTCCCTCATACGAATGGAGGGTGGAGAGTCAGTACTGAACATCCCATATGCTGAACTCACTGTTGATCCAGACTTGATTGCGGGATTTGTCACTGCAGTGATTATCTTCGCGAAGACCCCAATCAGAACTATCAGAAAGGCCGCCTATGATATCCTAATCGAAGTCGGCGAAACTGTACTGGTCCTTCTTGTCGTCGATCCAGTGCCAGATGAAGTACCCTATCGTGATAAACTCAGACGTATTCTCAAACAAGTTGAAAGCGAACATGGTGATAAGCTAAAGCACTTTGAAGGTGACATCCGTAGATTTAGAGAGTTTGCACAGGATATAATCAGAGAATTCCCATTCTCATCGGTCGATTTGGACCTTGTTCCCATCAGGAAATCAACTGGACATCGTATCCCTTTCAGAGTTGGATCAGTGGATCATGACCTTGAACAGATTGAATCCTTCATAAATGGGAAACGAACTGTTTCCGAAATTATGGACCTCATTGGATTTGGCGACGAAAAGGTTGTTGCCCTCATCTCAATACTTGACAGGTATGAATGGATAGAGTTCAAAACACGTCTTACTGAGAATGATATACTAGTCAGAGTGGATTGTCCTGGAATGACCCTCGGGATGTTGAAATCCCAGTATGGAAAACCCCTCGAAGATATACTTGAGAAATTTGATGGAACATTGAGGATCAAGGATGTGGCTGAATCTCTTCCTTATGATCCTCGAGCTCTCTGGTTCCTAATCAACAAAATGGTTGAAGTTGGATGTCTATCAGTTAAACGCTAGAGAACTCGATCGCATCCTGGAATACCAACGACATCGCTTCTGCATTGTTTGCAGAAAGAGAACTGTCGTATGAACTTAGAAGCTTCTTTCCGAATATGTAGCAATTCTTGTTGAGTCGGAACTCTAGAAAACGAGAGTGTATCATTTGGAACTAATGGAACAATATTCTGCAGTAATGCTCCCGCAACTGCAATTTCTTGAGCAAGTGGTACAATATCCTGAAGATTGATCTCTGGGATTAGGATAGAATTAACCTTGACATGGATGCCTGCCCTTGACGCTTTGGTGATTCCTCGTATCTGTGAATCCACAATTCTTCTTGCCATATCTTCACCATACAATGTCTTCCCTTGGAATCTACCCCATTCATAAATCCTTGAAGCAGAACGGACACTTGAGGTGCTCATCGAAACTGTGACCGTTGCTAATTTCAATTCCGTGAGTCTTCTGACATTATTCTCAAGTAACGTGCCATTTGTGCTCAGACACATCTCGATATCTTCAAACTCTCTACGGATCATTTCTAATGTTTCAAATGTTTCAGGATTTGCAAGGGGTTCTCCAGGTCCTGATATGGCCGCTATTCTAAGCTTTGGATTTCTTTCAACCTCAATCCTAGTTCTAGCTACTGCAGTGGCGGGGGTCATTACACACCTGGAAACTCCTGGTTTCGAGGTATGACAGGACGACCCAATTGAATGAGAACAGAAAGCGCATTTGACATTGCAATATCGTGCAACTGGAAGGTGAATCCTATACCAGAGTGATGAACGATTGTCTGAATAACATGGATGATGATTGAACGGGTATGTTTCAGAGATCGCCATTTTTCTCAGATAGCCTTGTAGAGTATCTTTCGTGCTTCCCTGGCTGTCCCTTTTGCATCATTGAAAATAAGTCCGAGTTTAGCATTCTCAGGAGCTGTAACTGTGAGGAGATAGTCAGCTGATATTGAAATAACGAGTGTTGTTCCAAGATCTCCCTGAATAATAATAGATTTGAGTTCCCCATGTCTAAGTTCCTTGACAGTCTGGTCTCCAGCTGCATGAATCGCAGCAACGATAGCGGCGATGGATGCTTCTTCTATTCCGCCATGAAATCTACTCACAAATGGTAATCCTTCAATCGAAAATACAGCAGCGCCTAGAATTGGTGACTTGTTCGCAAGGTCTTTAATGAGATCAGTGATTGATTCCTGTAATTTCACAACCTTCGTGTCTTCCAATTCTATCGCTCCCTTTCTATGGATTCAACCTTAATTCTTAAGGGTCTTGTTGAGATTCACGAAAGCTACAGATAAAGCTTGGGAGCACGACCGATTTACTCAATTAATCTGACAGATGTCACTTTGTCACTATGGAGTGAAACGGTGGGGAGCTTCATGACCCTCAGAACATTTTCTGCTTCCTCGTCAAGACCAGCACTCTTAAGGAGCTCAATAAATTCAAAGCCAGTTGTGAGAATGAGACCTTTGACGGGTTTTCCAGTCTTCATAGATTCAAGGAGTTCATCAGCGGACCAAAGCTTGCACCTCAAATCAAGATCTTTTTGTTTTTCAAGATGAGAGATTCCCTTCCTGGCAATCCCCCGATTCTCCCTCTGTTCACTAGTATATGCCCGTCGTTTATAGATTCGTTTTAATCTCGCAAGTCCATTTTCAATCACTTCTTTAGAATGGATTGACTTCTTATACAAATCCTTGACACTCTTT
>Ga0209536_100014443_pt1 | contig 11347 bp, 23 predicted proteins | sample DeeMarSeWOR28_12_FD_187461 | JGI IMG/M metagenome (GOLD analysis project Ga0209536, IMG submission 187461) | Marine sediment microbial communities from White Oak River estuary, North Carolina - WOR-2-8_12 (SPAdes) (version 2) | ecosystem: Environmental > Aquatic > Marine > Intertidal zone >... | reverse complement strand
TCGAGAATAACGCTGGCGGATTCGTGTTCGCAATCGACAAGTGGGATCGCCTGACGAGGTTCCTGATCCTTGGTTCGGAAGGCGGGACGTACTACGTAAACGAGATGGAGTTGACAAAGAGCAACGCCAAGAACGTCCTGTCCTGCATCAAGGAAGATGGCCCCAGAGTTGTTAGTGCTGTCGTGGATGTCTCTGCGTCCGGTCGTGCGCCAAGGCAAGGGCCAACGCTTTTTGTGTTGGCATTGTGTGCTGCATTTGGCGACACAAAGACAAGGGAAGAGGCATTCAATGCACTCCCCGATGTCTGCCGGACTGGAACTCACCTGTTCCAGTTCAACGCCGAGTTGGAGAACATGCGCGGGTGGGGGCGCATGAGGCGCGAGGCAGTTGCCGGGTGGTATACCGGAATGCCTTTGAGGCAACTGGCATACCAAGTCACAAAGTATCAGAGTAGGGCCGGGTGGTCTCACAGTGACCTTCTGCGCCTGTCTCACCCACGGGCAGAGGGGCAGCACAACGATCTGTTCAAGTGGATCGTCGGCAAGGCGGATTGGGATCAAGTCCAGAACTGGACTGACACGGATCTGGACATCGTGTATGCTCACGAGGCTGCAAAGAGGGCCGAGACGGAGAGGGAGATCGTTTCCCTGATCGTCAATCACAGTCTTGTAAGGGAGTCCATCCCGACCAAGTGGCTGAACTCCAAGAACGTGTGGGAGGCGCTACTCCAGAAGATGCCAATGACTGCTCTCTTGCGCAACCTTGGCAAGATGACCCAGATTGGCCTTATCACGACCATGAGCCAGGAAGCGGTAGAGGTTGCCGACAAGTTGACCAGCGATGAGTACTGGAATCGCAATTGGCGAGAGAGCAAATTCAAGGCCCCTCACCCATTCCAGATCTTGCTGGCAATGACTACATACTCTGCTGGTCGTGGCGTTCGCGGCAAGCTGTCCTGGCAGCCGTCCAGGATCATCGTTGATGCTCTTGATGATATGTTCTACAGGAGCTTCGGCGCTGTTATCCCAACCAACAAGCGAATCATGCTTGCGCTAGACGTGTCCAGTTCTATGGAGAGGGGACTGATGAATACCCACATCTCCGCCGCGATGGCCACTGCGGCAATGGCCATGGTCACTGCCCGTACCGAAAAGAGATACATGACCACAATGTTTTCTGGAAGCGGCCAGAATGCGCTCGGAACACAGGGCTATCGTTCCGCCGCAATCTCGGAGTTCCCGATGTCTCCACGGCAGAGGCTTGACGACATCGTTAGAACAGCAGACAATGCAACCTTTGGCAGTACAGACTGCGCCCTGCCAATGCTGTACGCTGGCGCGAGAAACCTAGAGTTCGATGCCTTTGTCATCTACACGGACAACGAGACGTGGGCTGGCAACATCCAGCCGTTCCAGGCATTGCAGAAATACCGCGCTGAGATGGGCATACCTGCCAAGCTAGTTGTAGTCGGCATGACGAGTTCTGGTTTTAGCATTGCTGACCCGAACGACGCCGGGATGCTCGACGTGGTAGGGTTTGACGGTGCAGTGCCAAACGTGATCTCCGATTTCATTCGCTAAGTAGGGGGGGGCGCAAGCCCCCTCTCTCACTTCAAAAAGAGGGAATATGTACACGAAAATATCAGAGGACTTGTTCCTCGTCAAGCACGAGGTACGTTTAGAAACTAGAGGGAAATCCACGGTCAATCATATCTGGATCTTTGACCGCAGTGGAAGTATGTACATGTTACTACCACACTTGGTAGAGGATCTTATCAAACATACTGACTCCCTTAAAATCGGAGACACGCTCAGTGTCGGCTGGTTCAGCGGAGAGGGACAGTATAGGTTTGTCCTAAAGGGATTCGAGATCTCTGACCGCAAAAGCAAGGAACGAATCAATGCTATCCTGAGACAGTATAAGCGGACAGTCGGCAGAACTTGTTTCTCTGAGATCCTAGAAGATGCGAGTGCCGTGGCGGACGAGTTGTCGATCTTTCCAGGCCCATTCGCGCTGTTGTTTCTCACGGATGGGTATCCGGTAGTAAGCGACTATGACTACGAGTTGAAGAGAATCTTCGAGGTCTTGGAATCTCTGAAGGGCCGAGTGGCTAGTTCTCTTTTCGTTGGATATGGCGACTACTACAATAGGGATCTACTTTCTGGGATGAGTGCGCTCGTAGATGGAACGCTGATCCACTCCAGTAGGCTATCGGAGTTCAGTACTCCGATGGACGAGTTTGTGCAATCTGTGTCCGGTAGCGGTCTTGTTCCGGTAGATATTTCCGGGCCGATATATAGAGCCGCAGCAATTGGAACAAGGTTTGTTGGAACAGCGAAAGTTTCGGGGCATCCGTGGACAGACAGAAATGGAGTTGTCATAAGTGCAGACACAAGGTCTGTGGCTGTCTTGGTGCGGACTCGGCCATCTGGGCAGGAAGTACCCCGCGATGAGTTGTTGCCGGAGATCTATGCTATGGCGTATACGTGCCTGATGTCAGATCCCGATATCTCTATCCAGCTTATGCAGTCTATTGGGGACGTTAGGTTCATTGACCTGATTAACAATGCCTGGACAAACGACGAGTACGGGAGGATTGCCGCAGGACTGAAAGAGGCAGTCCACACCCCGGACGCAAGATTTGTCAACGGGCAGGATCTCGCATACTCTGTACGAGGGGACGCCTTTTGCGTGTTGGATCTAATGAAGCTACTCGCGCAGGATACAGAGGCAAGGTTTTACCCGATTCACAGTTCGTTTGTCTACAAGCGAATCGGGGCAAGGACGATCACAGCAGATGGTTATCCGAAGTTTTTCCCAGGCAGTAGCGGTTGCAAAACAACCGACCTTGTATGGAATGACGAAAGGTTGAATCTATCGATCCGGGCAAAGATCTCCGGGCATATCGAACTGGAGGACAATGACTTTGGATTTGGAAGCACGTTCCCTACACACGTGTGGCGTAACTACACACTCATCCGTGACGGGAACCTGAACGTCACAAAGCTACCAGTTTCTACCTCTGAGGCAACGCACAAGATCCTGTGGGGAGAGGGCCTTGTAGGAGAGCCGTGGATTGCCGGAAAACCATACACGATCAACCTGAAATCAATTCCGGTTATCAACCGCGACATCTCCTACAGGGATGTAGAGGCATCGTGGTATTGCGATAGGGTTTGGGAGAAACTAGAGATCGATGGTATACTAAAGGCGCTGAAATCGCTCCGCAAAGAGTTTGAACCGGAGAAGAGACTTGAAAGCGATCTGCTCACAGACGAACAAATTTCATACCTCGAATCTTGCGGGATCACCCGCAACGGGTTCTCTCCTCCCGTGGAGAGTACAGAGGTAGATGATGTGTACTATGCCAACACGCTCACAGTATACCCGAAGGGCTTCTCCAGTCTACCGTCCCTCAATGCCGTCCGCAAGAAACACGACGCAAACAAGAGGCAGACTCCATCTGGGGAACTCGTACTCGCTGGACTGCACCACTTTTTCGATAACTGTCCCTACGACAAAAAGGAAGAGATCGTCGCGTGGTTGGACAAAGAGATCGAGCAGTACAGATCTGATTCCATCGCCATTGCTTACGAACTCCAAGAGGCAAAGTTTGCCGTCCTTGCAGGAAAGAGATGGTTTGTCGGTCTCCCGATAGGAGACGAAGTGACTTACACAGCAGACGATGGTTTGCTCTTTATCTTCAAGAAGGACAAGAAAGAGATCAAGTACTAAGTGTTTTTGGGCATAGATGTCGGCACAAGGGTCGTTGGATATGCAAAAATCAACCGCGAGGGCGTAGTCGTTTCCAGCGGGTCGAAATCGTTGAGGGCAGAATCTACAGGAGACCAGTGGGACAATTTTGTTGGTCGTCTAGCGATTCTATCCAAGTGGTTGCCCCAACTATTCGACATGCCCTATGATGTGGTAGGCATCGAATGTCCTTATGCTGGCCCGAACCCACAGGTCTACCTGAAACTTGGGATTGTCTTTGGGTACGTGGCACATGCAGCGCAACGCCGGGGTATTTCGATAATCCGAGTGGCCCCGACTCAGGCTAAAAAAGCACTGTCAGGTAATGGCAGAACCACAAAGCACGAAATGGTACAATGTGCCAGGACGTTTACAGGGTTAGACATAACCAGCCACGACGAGGCCGATGCCATCGGCGTTGCGCTTTTTACAAAGGAGTTCTTTGATGTTCGAGTTCACATGGTTTGATGTTGCAGTAATGATCGCGTCTGGTTCGACGGGTCTCTGCGTAGGCGTGGTCGCCACGCTTGTGACAATTACTCTGGCTGCAATCCGGGCAGCAAATGTGGAGCAGAGAAAGAAAGAAGACGTGATGCTGGACGAATTGATGAAAGGGCCTTTTGGAAAAACAGAAGCAGTTCGAGGTCTTTCCGGAAGGGAAGAAACAGAGTCTTGAGGCCAGAGATCTGATCGTGTATAAGTACATGCAAAGGCACCTTCTGCCTTTCACACCGTACACACGCGATCAGATCTTTGACACAATCAAGCACACAGGAATAGATGAGGAACTCAAGGGCCGGGGATTCCCAAAGCTGACGCGAATGGGAAGCAGGACTTGCGGAACGAATCTAATATCGACTCTGAACAACCTATGGTGGAACGGGTTGGTCAGAAAATACGCAAGGGGCTTCTACGAACTATCGGGCCACGCTTATGGCGTAGAGTGGGAATTGGAATGAACACGACAGAAAGGGTCTACAGATACATCTATAGCTATGCAATGTCACATGGAGGGAATACACCGACCCTCGTGGAGATTGGCAACGCGATAGAAAAGTCGAAAAGCGTGGTACATCACCACGTTCAAAAACTAATAGCGATGGACAGGTTGGCAAGGACGGATAAGAAACTGATCGTCCAGACACTTGCCGATATGTTGCAGATTATTGGAGACGACGATGGACCTGATTGGGATAGCTGAAAAACTACACGGGCTAAGGCAAAACAAGGTAAGCCCTGGTAGGACAAGCAAGCTAATGAGTACCGCATGGGAAGACCTGACCGAGAAACAGGTTAAAGAATACCTAGCGGAGATTCAAGAAATGATCGAGGTTTTTGAAAGCATTGGGTACTACGTCGGATCTTATAACAACATCACTATCAAGGGGAGAAGTGCAAACCCCCTGAAGGTAGTGCGAAAAAGCACAGGAAAACTACATTTACAAGGAGGGTAACAATGGATCTCTATGCGTTCCCGACCATTGAATCCCTGGTCGTCTACGGGCTTCCCGTAGCGGTAGTGGTCTCGTATCTATCAGGCATTATCGGCTTCTTTGTCTCTATCTCGGAGAGAACACAAAAGGTCGTCAATGCGTGTGGTATTGCTGTTGGATATTTGCTGTCAGCGAATCTTCCTCGGCTTGAGGTCATTGCGCCAGGGATAGCGACTTGGCTTCCCCAAGTACTGATCACCGTCGTTCTATTCGGGGTTGCCTTGGGTGTCACGCCCAACAAAATCTTTAGATTGGGTCGCAGTACGGTTCGCGCACTGATGAAATGACTCACAAGGTTGAACTTGAGGGCCATGTTGCAAAAGTTGTAACGAGGGAACTCCAAAGCGGCGGAATGGCGATGTCCATGTCGGTGGCTACCAATCGCTACTGGACAGATCCGCGTGGACAGGAACGAAAAGAAACCACATGGTTTCGCTGTACCGCGTTCAACAGGCAAGCCGTGGACATTGCCGCCAAAGTAGACAAGGGGGATCACGTCAGGGTGGTGGGGAGATTCATGCCTAGCCCTGAGACCGGAACCCCCAAGATATGGAAGGCGGCAGATGGCGACTACAGAGCGAACTATGAACTCAAAATCCTTGAGTTCGAGTTGAAGGAGAAAAAGAAACGTGAATAGAAAACTAAGAAAGATCGAGCAGAAACTCGAAATCATTTATGAAAACAAGTGGCAGCAAAAGCCCCACACAGTCGTGACTGTATATGCGCAGTACAAGGATCGAATCTTCGCTGCTGTCGGCGCGACAGTGTGGAGTGACGACGATGTATGGAGTGACGAACAGGGATTTGCGATTGCACGCGGTCGTGCAATCAAGAGTATCTGCCACGCAATCAAGTCCAAGCGATTCGTGCTTGGCGGCCAGGAAATTCCCTGGCGGCAGTATCCATGCAGGGGCGTTCAGATTATTCCATTGCCGGGGTAGAAGGGCACGATTTGAAGAGGATCAAGTGCGAGGTATTTAGTCGGATCGTAGGGTACATCAGGCCGATTAGAAACTGGAATCCAGCAAAGCGATTGGAGTTCGATGAACGCAAAACCTACGTCCTCAAGAAATCTGTACATACCTGATGGGTTGTTGTTTCCAAGGCCCGGTATGCGAATATCGGATTGGCGCAAGGAACTAAAGGAATCTCTCCTGTGGAGAGATACATACTGCTATTGTGGCAAGCCCCTCGTGCGCGGTGTAAATATAGACATGCACGAGGGGCTTGTCTCTAGGGGGCAGATGATGGGTTGGCCAGAAGAGTTGAAGCTACTTACGTTCAACGAGCTAAACTGCATCCTGATCTGCCATACATGCAACATTATGAACCCGCCAAGTAGAAAGAGAGTTTGGGATGACCAACAAAAACGATACGGAGACGAGCTTGAAAAGTGGTACAGATCCCTTTGTGGACTCGTTAAGGGAAAGATGCAAAACTTTACTTGACATCATGGAGGAGATTGGCCGCAGGGGTACGTGTGTGTGGCTTAAATTCGATCCTTTCCGAGAAAGGAACAAGTACACCATTATTGCTCATGGAGTGCGGATTGCAGACACGGACGATCCTATTGCATACATAGTGAAGACGCTTAGAGAGGGAGAGAAACTTGCAAGTAATAAGAAAGCATAGGCTGTTTTCCGGCCACAACCAGATTATAGCGCCAATCTTGAAGCCATTGTTTGTGGTAGGGCAGAAATACAACATTGAGTTGTTCACGCTGCAATGCGACTGGCTGGAGGACAATGTGTGGACATTTAGCTGTGTGAGAACCGGAACCGAAATGGGAATGGATCTGGATAACATGGAGTTCATTGGGACGGCGTGCATTACGGACGATGCAGAGTACCACGTCTTCTGTGGGTCGCGCCCGGACGGAGTAGAGAAAGGATGAGTAGAAAACATAAGTTCTGGTGTGCCCTTGGGTTTCACGACATGTCAGAATGGGGGCCTGTAAAACAAGGATGGCCTTTCAACTTTCAAGAGCGCAAGTGCAACCACTGTGGAGCAAATAAACGCAGGAGGGTATGGATCTCATGAGCAAAAGAGCACAGGCAATTCTTATTGGGGCGATCATCATTGCATTTACCATGGGGTGCCAGCCCCGGACGATCATCGTCAAAGAGTACCAGGACGAGCATATAATCATGTCTACTACGGAGGCAGTCATGACAAAGGCAGCAGATGCAGTGACAGAGATCCCATCGTCTTTCAATACCCCTTGGGGTACTGCTTACCCATTTGGAAATGGGCTACACACCTGTTATATCGTTGACTCGGCAAAGCACGGGCCTGTCCCTCTGGGATGCGTGAAGTGATACTGTGTAGCGAGACAACCATAAGAGAGGCCATCAAATCTGCAAAGCCGGGGGAACTAACAATCCTCTCATTCCCAAAGAATCTGGATCAAGAGGTCAGGCAGATTTTAGCAGACACATGGGACGAGTACACATATGCCATGAATCTGGACAAGGAGAACGTAGCGATCTTGTCCTTTATACCGGAGCCAAGACGTGAAGCAAGTGGGAACATTGCAGTGGGCGGAGACGTACTATGACTTTCTGGAGTTTGTCGAGAAGAACTTTGGCGACAAGCCCCTGATAGGCGAACCAAGGACGTACCCCGCGATAATGCACTTTATCATCGAAAAATATGCAATCGTCGTGGTAAGCGCAAACGTCATGCAGATCCACGGCGCAATACAGGAGTACTACAATGATCAAGATACTGAAAATACTGGCAGTAGTAGCGGGGGCGATAGTACTTTGGATCGCAACCAGCCCGAAGCGCCACAAGATACACATATGTAGCACTTGCGGGCTGGAGTCGAAGGTCTTTTACGTCCCGCGCAGGACGAGAGCATTCATGAACTGCGAGGTAGGGCGCTACATGTGCATGAAGTGCATAGCTCTCCACGTAAAGGATCACGTCATCATGGAGGTAATGCAGGTATGAGCATTATCTACAAGCCAGAGGGAAGAGCCGGAGAATATGCAAATCTGGCGGTCAATCTATACAGGGGGTGTAGCAATGGGTGTACGTATTGTTACGCGCCCAGGATCGTGCGCGTGAGCAGAGAAGAGTTCTACACCATGCCATTGCCGAGGAACAACATCCTTACAAAGCTGGAGAACTCTGCCCGGTCTTGGAAGGGAGAAAAGCATCAGGTGTTATTGTGCTTTACGTGCGATCCTTACCAGGGATCGGAAAAAACAGAGTACATTACCCGTAGGGCAATTCAGATCTTGCACGATCACGGGTTCTCGGTTTGCATATTGACAAAGAACCCCACCCTGGCGCTTAGGGATCTGGATCTCTTGGGAGAAAATGATGCTCTTGCTACAACACTGACACTAACGGATCATGAGTTGTCCTCTAGGCTGGAACCTAGAGCGGAGTTGCCGCATCAGAGAATACTTGGGATGGCTGCCGCGAGTTCCAAGGTAAGTACGTGGGCATCTCTTGAGCCGGTCATCGATCCAGAGCAGACCTTGAATCTCATAAGGTGGTCCCATGGTCTTATCGACCACTACAAAGTCGGCAAGATGAATTATGAAAAGACCAACATCGATTGGGCAAAGTTTGCCAGGGATGCAGTAGAGTTGCTGGAGAGGCTTGGCAAGGAGTATCTCATCAAAAGCGACTTAAAGGAGTACCTATGACCGTGTATACGTCAGAAGACAATCTTATTCCAACCATTGTGGTCGAGTGCAGTTGCGGTAGCGCATCGCATATGTTGTGGTTCTCCTGGCTTGAAGACTTGGAAGAGTTTTCCATCCAACCGCGCCTTATCACATGGCAAAACATTTTCAGGCGCATGTGGACTGCCTTCCTGTACGTGATTGGCCACAAGTCTAGATTTGGAGAGTTCGATGAAATTCTCATTGGGCGTAGAGACGCGAAAAAGATTGCGGCTTTTCTACTACGATATTCGCAGGAGGATTGAGAGCGTAACAAGGTGGGTAGGGCCACGAGCGATCAAGAACGGACTAAAGAGCCTCTGGTACTGGTTCCCTGTAATCTGGCAAGATAGAGATTTTGATTACTTTTTTACTCTGCATGTCTTACGCCATTCTCTAAAGAAACTTGAAAGGGGAATGTACAGGCGGAAAAACACCAAGAAAACAAACCTAAAAGAGTTGCGCATTGCGATTCTCCTGCTAGACAGGATCATCTACGATGACTACACGAGCGTATGCGGGAAACTGGACGAGCCGTGCGAGTCCATTTTTGGACTCGATTGCACCGACTATAGCAACTGGCGCAAGATAGAGGAATCCGACTGGGCCTACCTATGGCCACTGTTACAAAAATACATGAGAGTGTGGTGGGACTGATGGAACTTAAACCTTGCCCATTTTGCGATGGGATGAATACACCTATCTGTCAAGGTGATGATTGGTGCTATGTAATATGTTTCGACTGCGATGCACGTGGGCCTACCGCTGCAAATACAGAGATCGCGAGGAAGCTATGGAACAAAAGGGGAAAGATATTCGACAGGGTAAAACCAAGGACATCGGCAGGGCCAAAGGGCTACCATCGAACATGAAAGATGTCAGGTGTCCGGTTGACGGCGGAACGATGAAAGCAACTGGGATTGGCAGGGTGCTTGAGTGTATCCTGTGCGGGTTCTTGGGGAGACCAATGTGAAAGAAGAAATTTGGACGTGCGACATGTGCGGAAAGGTTATCGATCCTAAAGATCTGTACAGAGTCATCGTAGAAATGGGTGGAGGCTTGTATACTGCTGGGCTTCGGGAATACCATGATTACTACGCACTTGATCTTCACAAGGAGTGCTATGACAAGTGGAAGGAACAGACACAGAAACTACTCATCGCGAAGTGGACCAAGAGACCTGTACCGCAGAACGTTCTGTAGGGAGTGCAAAAAGGACACATGGTATAAACAGGACAAAGATTCTGTAGAGTGGACATGCGAGGAGTGTGGAAAGGTGTTAAGGAGATGAACAGAAGAACGTTTCTTAAGCGAGCAGGATTGGCTTTGGCGTCTGCGTTTGTGCCGAAGCAAAAAGAAAACGCAGAACTAAGGAGTCTGGATCAGAGACACATCCAGTCTGCCTTCTGGTGGTACTTGTACACGTGTAGGTTTCGATCCCCAAAGTTCATCGAGAAGAACGTGCAGCGCCTACGTTCTCTCGTTACCGATTACAAGCTCTTTTGGGGCGAGGAGTATCCAACCGAGCTTCTGGACGAGGTGCGCGATGAGTTCTCATGGGCATACGACAAAGAACATTCCACCAATTGGGTTCCCGACAACACGCGAGAGAGGTGTGAGTGTGGAGAGGAACTTCTTACACCTTGGGATTACGGGCTTATAAAGACAGACGTGAAAGATGAACGATTTGGCATCAAGTGGCCTTTCGCCCACATCACAACGACAAACCCGCAACTGCACGTTTTTTGTCCTGGGTGTGGCAAGGTGTACTTGTTCCAGTATTCCCTAGTCAGGCGTAGAGAAGTATGATCACTTTACTGCTCACGATAGCTTTTGTGTGTCGGCCAAAACAAATTGGCGGAGACATATATGCTGTATGCGCGTGCATATGTGGGTTCTTTGATCTGTGCGCTGCCATTATCATTGCGGGAATCATATCATCTTGATGAGAGTATGGAAAGCTAACAACATAAACAAAACTCAACGGCAACAAGAAAGGAAATAGAAGATGATGAAGAACACAGTTAGGAGCGTGGTAGAGTTTGGCATTATTGTCCTCATCTGGCTTGTGGGTTGGCTATTAGGTAAGCGAAAGTGAGCGCTCCCACGGATACGGACAACTTGCAGACGCCCGGCGTTCTGCGCAGTCTGTCAGTCGTTTCTTTGAATAAGGTGGTACAGGTTGCGGGCCTGGTGGTGACCGTGGTCTTGGTGCCCCGCCTGTTTGGAGCAGAGGATTATGGCCGCTTTGCTTTCGTCCTATCCCTCTCCTATTTGGGCCAGATTCTAGGCGATTTTGGCACGCTCGACGTGATGGGCCGCTTCGTGCCAGGGATGTCGGCTGGTCAGGCCAGCCGGCTCTACATGCGGACTTTGGCCTTCAAAATCGTGGTGGGCTTGCTGGCCGGCCTGGTGACCGCC
>Ga0209536_100014442_pt1 | contig 11347 bp, 10 predicted proteins | sample DeeMarSeWOR28_12_FD_187461 | JGI IMG/M metagenome (GOLD analysis project Ga0209536, IMG submission 187461) | Marine sediment microbial communities from White Oak River estuary, North Carolina - WOR-2-8_12 (SPAdes) (version 2) | ecosystem: Environmental > Aquatic > Marine > Intertidal zone >... | reverse complement strand
GACAGAACCACAAAAGCCGAGATACCGATCCAGGTGGCATGCAGGTTGGCTTTGCCCTGGCGCAGCAATTCCCCCAAAGAAGGGGAACCGGCCGGCAGTCCAAAACCCAGAAAATCCAATGCCGTTAAGGTCGTCACCGAGCCGCTCAGAATAAAGGGCATGAAGGTTATCGTTGCCACCATGGCATTGGGCAGGATGTGGCGAAACATAATCGCAAGATCCTTTAATCCCAGTGCCCTGGCCGCACGCACATATTCCAGGTTGCGGCCCCTTAAAAACTCTGCGCGCACGAGGTCCACCAGCACCATCCAGCTGAACAGCAGCATAATCCCCAGCAGCCACCAGAAATTGGTCTGCACGATACTGGCCAGAATAATCAGCAAATATAAAATCGGAAGGCCGGACCAAATCTCCATAAAGCGCTGCCCCAGCAAATCGATCCAGCCGCCGTAATATCCTTGCAGGGCGCCCACCGAAACCCCGATAAATGAGCTGATCAGGGTCAGACACAGCCCGAAGAGCACCGAAATCCTGAAACCATAAATCAGTCGGGCCACAATATCGCGGCCCTGATCATCGGTGCCCAGCCAGTTGGCGGTCGATGGCGGCGCGGGGGCAGGGACGGGCAGGTCGTAATTGATCGTATCATCGGCAAACGGTACCAGCGGCCAGACGGCAAAGCCCTTGGCTTTGATTAAATCCTTCACGAAGGGATCGCGGTAGTCGGCTTCGGTCTCAAATTCTCCGCCGAAAGTTGTCTCGGGATAAGCCGTGAAGATCGGGAAATACAGCGAAGACTCATAGTACACCAGCACGGGCTTATCATTGGCGATAAACTCCGCAAACAAACTGACAAAGAAGAGCAGCAGAAAAATCCAAAGGGACCAGAAGCCGCGCCGGTGGGCTTTAAAACTTTTCCAGCGACGTTGATTGATCGGGCTTAACCGTCCCCGTGTTCGCTTCTTTTTCTCAGGTGACTTCATTCTCTGGTTTCAAAATCGATTCTTGGATCGACGATGGTGTAGGTAATGTCGCTGACGATCTTCATCAACAATCCGATCAGGGTGAAAATATATAGCGTGCCGAACATAACGGGATAATCCCTGTTCAAGGCGGATTCGAATCCGAGCAGGCCAAGCCCGTCGAGAGAAAAAATCGTCTCGATGAGCAAGGAGCCCGCAAAAAACATGCTGATAAATGCAGCCGGAAAACCGGCAATGATAATCAGCATGGCATTGCGAAAGACATGTCCGTATAACACCCGGTTTTCGCTTAATCCCTTGGCCCGGGCCGTCACCACGTACTGCTTGCCGATTTCATCCAGAAAGGCATTTTTGGTGAGCATGGTCAGGGTGGCAAAACCGCCGATTACCATGGCGGTAACCGGAAGCGTCAGGTGCCAGAAGTAATCCAGTATCTTTTGCCCCCAGGATAAGGTGTCAAAGTTGTCGGAAACCAGACCGCGCAAGGGAAACCAGTCCAGATAGACCCCGCCGCAAAACACAACGATTAACAACACCGCAAACAGGAAGCCGGGGATGGCGTAGCCGACAATGATGGCCGTGCTTGACCACACATCAAACATCGATCCATGGGAAACCGCTTTGCGAATGCCCATGGGTATTGAAATCAGATAGATAATCAGGGTGCTCCACACACCCAGGGAGATAGAGACCGGGAGTTTGGAAACAATCAACTCGATGACCGAGCGCCCCCGAAACAGGCTTTCGCCCAGGTCAAAAACCAGATATTTGCGGATCATGGTAACAAAACGGATGTAGGCAGGCTGGTCGAAACCGTAAAGCTTTTCGATTTTTTTGATCAGCTGGGGATCAAGGCCCCGGGCGCCGCGGTATTTACTGGTGATCTGGTCACCGGAATCAGACGTCCGGTTGGCTTCACCGCGTTCGCTTCCCATGAAACGTTCGGTTGCACGGACTTCTTCGCCCTGGAGCCTGGCAATCATTTGCTCCACCGGGCCACCGGGGGCGGCCTGGATGATGACGAAATTAAGCGCAATGATGCCGAGCAAGGTGGGTACAACAAATAGCAGGCGTCGAATTAAGTATGCGATCATTCGTTTTCTGAAAAGAGGGATTAGTTATTGAGTTTTTTCCGGTAGTCGAGCAATCTGGCGTTTTTCCCGGCATCGATCCACCACGTATCGAAACCCAGGGAGTAGCGCGGTATTATCTGCGGCCGCGCGAACTTGTTCCAGTAGGCCACGCGGTATTTGGCGATATGCCACTGTGGTATGACAATGTGCTGCCATAGCAGTACCCGGTCCAGCGCCCTGGTGGCGTGCACCAGTTCTTCCCGGTTCGGTGCCGAGATGACCCGTTCAATAATTTCGTCCACCACCGGATTTTTCAGGCCCGCAAAATTTCTCGTACCGGGAATGTCGGCCGCACTCGATCCCCAGTACTCCCGTTGCTCGTTGCCGGGTGATTCGGATTGACCGAAGGTTGCAATCATCATGTCAAAGTCAAAGTCGCGCCGTCGATTGATATATTGGGCGGTGTCCACGACCCGGAGATCCAGTTCGATTCCCAGGCGGGACAGGTTTTTCTTAAACGGCAGCGCCACCCGCTCGAAGGTGGAATCATAGAGCAAGAGTTCAAACCTGAAAAGCTCGCCGGTCTTTTGGTTGACCAGCTTCTTGCCTTTGATTTCCCACCCGGCCTGCTGCAGCAGGCGCAAAGCGATGCGGATATTGGCGCGGATGTTTCCAGACCCGTCTGATGTGGGCGCTTGATACGCTTTTTCAAAAACCTCACGGGGCAATCGATCCCGATAGGGTTCGAGAATCTCGAGCTCCCGGGGGGTCGGCAGTCCGCTGGCAGCCAGCTCTGAATTTGAGAAAAAGCTTTGGCTGCGGGTGTATTGGCCGAAAAACAGATTTTTATTGGTCCATTCAAAATCAAAGGCATAGGCCAGGGCCTCTCTGACCTTTCCATCCCTGAACAGCGGGCGGCGGGTGTTGAAGACAAAGCACTGCATGCCCTGGTTTACATCGTTGTCGATTTCTTCCTTTATGATGAAGCCGGCTTCAAAGGGAGGGCCGCTGTAGGCTGTGGCCCAGGCGCGCGAGACATTCTCCTGGCGAAAATCATATTCACCGGCTTTAAAGGCATGCAGCGATACAGTAGGATCGCGGTAGTAATCATAGGTTATGGTGCCAAAATTGTACCGTCCTGTGTTGACCGGATGATCCTTGGCCCAGTAGGTGTCGTCCCGCTGGTAAGTGATGGAGCGGCCGGGCTTAAATTCCAGAATCTTATAGGGGCCGCTGCCGATGGGAATCTCTAGATCGGGTTTAGAAAAATCGCGCCCCTGCCAATAATGTTTGGGCAACACGGTCAGCTGCCCGATAATTAATGCCAGCTCGGGGTTGGACCTGGTACCCAGATGAAATTTAACCCGGTGCTCATCGAGAATTTCGACCTTTTCAACATCGGCCCAATATTTGCTGTAAAGCGGATCGCCCTGTTCCATGAGCAGTTTGAAGGAGAAGGCCACATCGGCGGCGGTGACGGGTTTGCCGTCATGAAATTTTGCTTTGGAATCGAGTCGATAGACTACCCAGGATCTGTCTGCGGGCATTTCGATTTTGGAGGCCAGCAGCCCATACTGGGTGAACGGCTCGTCCAGCGACTGAACCGTCAACGTATCGTACAAAAATGAAATTCCCGCAGCCGGGACACCTCTGATGATAAATGGATTGAAGGAGTCGAAGGTCCCGATGGTGCCCAATTTTACATTGCCGCCTTTGGGCGCATTGGGATTGGCATATTCAAAATGCGTGAACTGCTGGTCGTATTTAGGATTGCCTGCCATGGCCAGGGCGTGGCTGACGGTTATCTTGTCCTGGCAGCGGCCTTGATCGATCGCTATCAAAGACAATATTACGATCGTCCAAGTCGTTAACACGCGGTTAGGCTTCATGGTCTCTCCTAGTGCCCATAGGCTTTATCGAAGATGACAGCCGGCGGTTTGGGCGGAAGCTCAGAATTTGTCTGGATGGCATCGTTTAAATCGGCCAGCGAATCTTCGTCCAGCCACCAGTATTCTATAGGACTATATTCATTGCCGTATTTCGGTTCTATCCAATCCGGGGTACCGAACTTATTCCAGTACAACAGCCGGTGATAGTTAATATTCCATAGCAGGACATAGGGAACTTGTCGATAAATGATCTGATCGATTTCCCGCATTATCCGATTGCGTTGGTTGATATCAAAAATACTCTTTTGCTTTTCGATCAGTTCGTCAACCCGTTTGCTCTTAAAACCGGTAATATTGCTGCCGCTCTGGCGATCGGCCTCCCTGGAAGACCACATACTCTCCGGGTCTTTAAAAATCGACGAGGACCAGGCCGCCCACGTCATCTGGTAATTGAATTCATCCATATCGCGGGCCCAGGCGGCCCAGTCCTTTTTGTTGATCTTCAACTGAATGCCCACATCTTTGAGGTCCTCGGCGAAAATTGCCAGGAATTTTTCAGAAGATGCGTCGCGGGTTAAAAATTCGAAGGAAAACGGTCGGCCGTTTTTTTCCAACAGGCCGGTTTGGGGGTTGGCGACCCAGCCGGCCTCACCAAGAAGCCGGCGGGCTGTGGATTTATCCAATTCAAAGAGCGGATTGGGGTTGGGGAGATCTTGGCTGTATAGATCTTCATAAAAGGATTTGTGCAGAAAGTACTGATTGTACATCAGGGTGCTGTTCATCTTGCGGCGATCGATCAGGTGGGCCATGGCCTGGCGCACCCGCAAGTCGTCAAAGGGGGGCTTGCGGATGTTCATGGCGAAGCCCTGGAATCCGATCGGATCGTAGTTGAATACTTTCTGCTTGATTATCCAGTTGTTAGTAAACCGATCCCCTTTGGTCTCATTGACCCACAGGCGGGAGGTGTGCACGGGGTAGAAATCGATTTGGCCCTTTTTGAAAGCTTCGAAGGCATTCTCATTTTCGGCGAAGAATTTATATTTTAAAACCTGAAAATTCGAGGTGCCTTGATTGCGCTTATATTTGCCGGCCCACCAGTCATCCCGCCGCTCCAGGGTTACGGATACGCCTTCATCGATGCGGCGAATACGATAGGGGCCCGAGACCACGGGGAATTCGAAATTTATTTTGTTAAAATCCAAGGCTTCAAAGGCGTGTTTCGGCAAGATCAGAAACTGGCCGGCGGCTCCCAGGTTTTTCCAATGAACATCTCGGGCGGTAAAGCGGATGGTGTGGTCATCGAGCACCACCGGCGGCAGAAACCGTTCCATCTCGACCTTGTGCGGGCCGGTGAGGTTTTTCGGATCCATGATCACGTCATAAGTCCACTTGACATCGTGCGCGGTGATGGGGCGGCCATCGCTCCATTTGGCCGTTTGGTCGATAAAAAACATAAATGTTTTTTTATCATCTGATATGGACCATTTTGCAGCAATACCGGGTTCATATTCAAGGGTGGCCGGATGCATTTTCAATAGGGTTTCATATAGCGTTGAAAATATTCGAGAGGCTTGAAAGCTGATGTCCAGATAATAATTCAGACTCTTGGGATATTGAGCCAGGTAGAGGGATATCTCACCGCCAATCTCCGCATCGGGACTGGCAAAAGGATTGGGTTCATCCCGCCACTGGGGCCCCGGGAAGAAATCCGTTGCATAAGCGGATGTGCAGGCGAGAACGATCAAGAAGACAATCAATTTTCGCATACTGGCACCTTAAAAATCTCCTTTGAATAAAGCCGACATTGTGTGTATAATGACCGGTATATGTAGACGCAATCTTAAAAATGCATCTGACCTCCAATAGCTGCGTTGCGATTTTTCAAGATAGCTTCTAGATATATGGTTGTATCATATCACGCCAAAAAAAAATTAACCATTCTTCTTTGGATTGCAAACCGCAAGACGTCGGAAGCAATGTTGCCGATGATGAATTTACAATGAGTGGGAATCCATGGCCGGTCAAGTCACCATCTCGATCTGGTTGTTTCTTGTATTGCTGGCGATCGCAATCTGGGCAATTTTGGACCGTGTGCTGATTCCCAGTACGCGTTGGTTTTTGAGACGACGGATAAACCGCGTCATCGATGAAATCAGCATCCGCCTGGACGTCCAGATCAAACCCTTTCAGATCACCAAGCGCAATGTCCTGATCGATCGTCTGGTCTATGACCCCTTGGTGGTTGAGGCCATCGGGCAGGAGGCAATGAATCGTCAATGCCCGCGTGAAGTTGTGCAGGCCGAAGTCGTCTCCTACGCCAAAGAAATTGTCCCGTCCTTCAATGCCTATCTTTATTTCCGCCTGGGCTACTGGCTGGCCAAAAAAATAGCCCGTCTTTTGTACCGGGTGCGGATCGGACTTGCAGATAATCAGGATTTTGCCGGTATTTCCCCAGACTCCACGGTTGTATTCGTCATGAATCATCGCAGCAATATGGACTATATCCTGGTGGCTTTTCTGGCAGCTGAAAAAGCCGCCCTGTCCTATGCCGTGGGTGAATGGGCCAAAATCTGGCCCCTGCAGACCCTGATACGCGCGATGGGGGCCTATTTTGTGCGGCGCAAATCAGGCAACCCCTTATATCGACGGGTGCTCGAACGCTACATTAACATGGCCACCAAAGAAGGGGTCTGTCAGGCGGTTTTCCCTGAGGGCGGACTCAGCCGCGATGGTCGCCTGCAGCCGCCGAAGCTGGGTATTTTTGACTATATGCTGCGCACCTACGACCCGCAGCGGGACCGTGATATTGTTTTTATTCCGGTGGGAATTAACTATGACCGAACCCTTGAAGACCGCAGCCTGCTGCGCACGTTGGATCCGGAAGCCCCCAAAAGAAGCCTTTGGTTTGCGATCAGGACCACCCTGCGGTTTATCTGGCGCTGCCTGTTTTTAATGATTCTCAGCCGCTGGCAGCGCTTCGGGTATGCCTGCGTCAATTTTGGGCCTCAGATCTCCATGCGCAATTACTGCCAAAAGAACCAGATTGATTTCAGCCGAATGGAGCGGGAGATACGCTTTTCTGAAATCGAAAAACTGGCCGGGCGGCTGATGGCCAGCATTAAACAGGTGATTCCGGTATTGCCGATATCTCTGGTGGCAATGGTCATGAGGCAATCCGGCGACCAGGGTCTGAGCGCTTTTGAAGTTGAGGCACATGTCAACCAGTTGATCGAAAAACTCCAGGACGACGAAGTGCCGGTGTATATTGCCAGCAGAAGCCGGGTCCAAACCATCCTGGATGGATTGAATATGCTAAAATTAAGACACCTGGTGGTTGAATCCGACGGGATTTACAAGGTTGTCGCCGAGGAGTATGATGTGTTATCATATTATGCGAACTCCATCGTGCACTGGCTCAAAGACAGTTAATGGTTATTGGTTATTGGATGGTTTGACAGCCGATCGTGTGATCAATCTCACCAACCATTAACCCTGTTTGAATAACGAACTGACGGTAATTCAAATTCATGAATAACGCTATGTTATACTTCAGGCAATTGGTTGTATTTCTGTGCCTTCTGGTATTGTGGTCGCCCATATTGCGAGCGGAGTTTTACAGATATGTCGATGACGAGGGTAACATTTACTATGTCGACGATCTTTCCAGTATCCCGGAAAAATATCGCCAGCAGGCAGATGTATACCGGGAAAAATATGACAATCTGTCAACAGAAGAAAAATCCCAGGCCCTGAAAAGGGAGGAGGAACAACTTCGGCAGCAAGAAGAGCTGCACCGCCAGGAAATTGAAAAGCTGCAGCAGGCCCAGGAAATCGAAGAAGAGGAAAAACGCAAAGCAGCTCAGGCGGCCCGGGAGAAATTGCTGGAAAATACCGAAACCAAGGTGATGCTGGAAGGCAACCGTATATTGGTGCCGGTAACGGTTAACAACGAAGGCCTTGAGGTCGTGGTCAATCTTTTGCTGGATACGGGGGCTTCACAGATCGTTTTGAATCGCAAGGTGGCGGATCAGCTTAATATCGTCACCTTAAAGAAAGGGTTGGCCCAGGTTGCCGGGGGCGCCAGTATCAGCACCCACATGGGCAAAGTCAGCTTCATAAAAGTGGGTCCCTATAAAATGGAAGACGCCAGTGTCCTCATCATACCCCATGAAGGCGCCCCGATTAATTACAGCGGGCTGCTCGGCATGAATTTTTTGAGGCAAGTGGAATATTCCATAGATTATAAAAAACAGGTCATTCGCTGGAAACTGCCGCAGGTGGCGGAGGCCCCGGCCAATTAAGCAAGATGGACAGTGTTTTGAATTGGGGAATTGAAGTTGTCCTTTGGTTTCAACAGTTTAGCCCTGCTCTTGATATACCGTTTAAAGTCCTGACCTTTCTGGGAGACAAAGAATTCTATATGCTTTTGATGCCGATGATGTATTGGTGCATCAATCGCCGGGTCGGGGCCAGGTTGTTCGTACTGTTGTTGTTTTCAGCCTACCTGAACGAAATCGCCAAGTTGCTCGTCGACCAACCACGACCGTTTAACTATGATCCCCGGGTTATCAAGTTCGTCCACGAAGACAGTGGCGGGTTGCCCAGCGGTCATACCCAGAGTGCCGTTGTGGTCTGGGGTTATCTGGCCTGGCGCTTTAAAATAATGCCCCTGTGGTTGCTGGCTGGATTTCTTGTCCTTGCCATCCCCTTGTCGCGAATCTACCTGGGAGCTCATTTCCCCACCGATCTTCTGGGCGGATATGCAATCGGCGCGGTCGTGCTATTTGTTTTTTTCCGGTTGGACACTCGCATCTGGAACTGGTGCACAAACAAGGGTATCTGGCTCCAGCTTGGAGTTTCCATGGGATTGCCGGTCGTGCTGCTGTTGTTTGTTCCACCCGGCAACCGCGGTCTGTTAACAGCGGTTGGCGCGTTCATGGGGCTCACCACCGGAGTTGTCCTGGAAAGACGCTGGGTGCGGTTTTGCTCCGACGGACCCTGGTGGCAGCAGGTGACGCGTTATCTTGCAGGAATGGTTGTTCTGATAGGCATTTGGTATGGCTTGCGTATTGGCTTTGAGCAGCTTGAACCTGCTGGTCTGTACCGGGTTCTGCGATATGCCCTGATCGGTTTGTGGGGCGGTCTGGGGGCCCCCTGGCTGTTTGTAAAGTTGAAGCTGGCCGAGAAAGAACGGTAGGAAATTGTGGATTTCGGCCCGCCCTGGCGCCATGACTTTACGTATAAGGCTCTGAAAGGAAGGCTTGATGGGTTCCAGTTGAATTAGAAAATTTCAGGAAAGCAGGTCCGGGCCAGGGATCCCGCAATTTTTAATCGGAATTCGATCGCTTTTTATCAAGTTGTAAAAAAAATCGAGATATTTTATGATTTCTTACGGTATTCTGGCCGATATCGTTGTCTTGATTCATCTGCTTTTTGTTATTTTTGCCGCGCTGGGGGCCGGTTTGATACTCTGGCGGCGCTGGTTTGTCTGGCTGCATCTGCCGGCCGTTTTGTGGGCCATCTGGATAGAATTGACGGGGGGAATCTGTCCGCTGACCCCGCTGGAGAACTGGTTGCGGCATCGGGCAGGGTCGGAGGGCTATCGGGGGGATTTTGTCGACCACTATGTAATGCCTCTGCTTTACCCGGGCGGGCTCACCCGCAACCTTCAAGTTTTGCTGGGTTTGGTGGTGCTCTTTATCAATCTGGCCCTTTATGGGTATCTGGTTTTTCAAATTAGGAGAAGAAAATGACCAACGGACACGACACACATCGCAAAACAATCGGATATATCCTGTGGATATTCGGTTTTACGGGGTCCCATCGGTTTTATTACGGCAAACCCGTATCCGGTACGATCTATCTGTTTACCCTGGGGCTGTTGTTTATCGGCTGGATTGTCGATTTGTTTCTGATACCTTCAATGGATCGCCAGGCCGATATCCGGTTCCATGCGGGCCGGGTCGACTATAATCTATCCTGGATCCTGCTGACCTTCCTGGGAATTTTCGGCATTCACCGAATGTATATGGGCAAGTGGTTGAGCGGCATCCTGTATCTTTTGACCGGCGGATTGCTCGGTATCGGGATCATATATGACTTTTGGACGCTCAACGACCAGATTACGATGATCAATGCATCCAGGCAATAAGTTTTACTTATTGCCTTTATTTCATCTTGTTAATAATGGTGCGGAGCATTTCTTCGATATAGGGGCTGATGTTTTTGAATTCTACCCCCACCCCTGAACGGGTCGCGTGGGCGATCTCCCCCCGGATTTTAAACGGTTTGTCAAAACCGTCCAGCCGAAAGGTCATTATAATTTCATCGCCTACCAGCAACGGTCGCTGGGTTTCGATGAACAGCCCATTGGAGCTGATATTTTTGATATGATTGGAGAAGACCCGGTCATAAGCGGCATAATTGATGGGGATGCGGCAGGGTTTACGGATGCCGGATCGCTTTTCCTTTACCAGCAGCTCTTCGGCATGACGCAGAAGCGCCTCTTGCTGCTCTTCACCCAGGTTTATAACCACTTGGAATAACTTAGAAATAACAATGTTATATCTTTTGGTTGCTTTTTCTTCAGCGTTCATGGCAGATAAATCTTCAGATTAGGGGTTGAAATCGGGCTACTGTCTAAATAATCGGAATATTTTAGGAAAACTTTAGGTTTAAATTGGTTGTTTTCAAATCCACCTGAGGCGGATTACAACTGAATCGTTAAGGGTGTTGCATGCGATTCAGTGCTGTGTAGACCGGGAAGGTTTTGAAGTCCGGCAGGGCATTGGTGTGGACGAGGCCATACGCATGCTGACCCTTGGCGCAGCTTACGCCCAGCTCGAGGATTCAGTCAAGGGCAGCCTTACTGCCGGCAAATGTGCGGACTTGGTCATCCTCAGCGATTACCCCGGGACGGTGCCCACCGATCAAATCAAGAATATCCGCACAGAGCGTACCATCTGTGCCGGGAAGGCCATCTACCAGACCTGAGGCGTTTAAAGCTATTACCTGGAATAAAAAATTGTTGGGATGATGGACGCATGGTTAAATACGCCAAGTCCCAGCGTGCGCCTTTCTTGTGAACCGACCGCACGTTTGATTCATCTCTTGATACGGTGGCTGCCTATTGTTACTGCTTCCAAAACAACATTAGGTAATATAAAATAACAAATAGATTTTACTCAATATTTCATCGCTGCATTATTCCATTATGCCACTGCTTTCAGCGCGATGAGCAACGTAACTGAATTCCGCTGGTTGCCCCTTGACAACGGCGTAAGGAATATTTAAGTTTTGAGAATATTCTCATAAAGGAGATCGCATGGTTAGACCACAAAAACATCGCCGGGTGGCATTTAATCCGGAAATCAGTTACTTCAAGCCCCGGGGGATCCCCATG
>Ga0209536_100014441_pt1 | contig 11347 bp, 6 predicted proteins | sample DeeMarSeWOR28_12_FD_187461 | JGI IMG/M metagenome (GOLD analysis project Ga0209536, IMG submission 187461) | Marine sediment microbial communities from White Oak River estuary, North Carolina - WOR-2-8_12 (SPAdes) (version 2) | ecosystem: Environmental > Aquatic > Marine > Intertidal zone >... | reverse complement strand
CTCACGCACGAGGCAGCGGACCCGGTAGCCCGCTTCCAGCAACGCTGGGACCAGCCTGCCGCCGACGTAGCCGGTGGCCCCGGTGACAAAGATCGTGCTGGCGGACGCCGCGTCGATCCGCAAGCGCTATGCAGAACGTTTGTATCCATATGAACCCATTACAACAACACAGCGTATTATCGACACATTTTACCCAGTTGCCCGGGGCGGAACAGCCTGTATTCCCGGTCCATTTGGTGCGGGAAAAACGGTATTGCAGAGTCTGATTGCACGCTATGCGACAGTGGATATCGTAATAATCGTGGCGTGTGGTGAGAGAGCTGGTGAAGTTGTGGAAACCATTACTGAATATCCTGAAACTGTTGATCCCAAAACCGGCGGTTCTTTGATGGATAGGACGATTATTATTTGCAATACATCATCAATGCCGGTGGCGGCGAGGGAATCTTCTATTTATACAGGGGTTACGCTTGGCGAGTATTACCGGCAAATGGGGTACAATGTTTTATTGATTGCCGATTCCACTTCACGTTGGGCACAGGCCATGCGCGAAACATCGGGGCGTCTTGAAGAAATTCCAGGAGAAGAGGCGTTTCCAGCGTATCTGGAATCATCCATAAAAACTATTTGCAGAACTCTGGTCGGAAAAATATGGGTCAGTCGGGCACCGATGAAGCTGCCCAGAATCGCGATTGTGATCAGCATCGCCGCCAACCATATCGCATCCGCAGCGGCCACCTGATGTATTTCCGTGGTGGCATTTACCGGATATATGAAGGTAAAGTGCATGCTGTATTGTTAAATTGTATTTTTAAAAGGGCGACATTTTTTTAATGAAATCTGGTACCCAAAATTTACTCCAAGTATACAATCCGGCTAACCAAACCCGCGAAGAGCTGATCGATAATTATGTTATCCGGGTCCAGGAATATGAGACGATCATTCAGGATATCCAGCGCTGGCAGGGTAGATCGGTTCCCCGGCATTTCCTGATCCAGGGACAACGGGGAACAGGAAAAACCACCCTCCTGCTGAGACTTTATTACCAGACCAGATTCGATTATGAAAGATCGCGTAAACTTATACCGGTAAGGTTTGATGAAGAGCAGTATAATATCAGAACAGTATACAAATTGTGGGAAAATGTAGCAGCTTACCTTGAGGATGAACGTGTGCCGGGTTTTGAGGGTTTGCTGAATGAAATGGAGGCCGCAGCGGAGCATACCGCTTACGATTACCGGTGCTTCGAACTTCTGGAAAGCAGACTAAAGCCCGGCGATCATAAACTCATTCTTTTTATCGATAATTTGGGTGATCTGTTACACAAATTCCAGCCAGCAGAGATCAGGGCCCTGTCAGATCTTCTGAAAAATAACTATCGTATAAAAATTGTCGGTGCCTCGGCGATGCCGATCGATATCTACCAGGATCAGATGCAGGATATTCACCGACTTTTTAATGTGATCCGGCTCGAGGGTCTGAATCAGAAGGATACCACCGCGCTGCTTTTAAAACTGGGCGAATATTACCAGGCCGTTTCCGTTCAGGATATTCTCGAGAAGTCACCGGAGAGGATAGAAGCGCTGCGCCGCCTTACCGGTGGTATTCCCAGAACCATTGTACTCCTGTTTGAGATCTTTGTGGATAATGATACAGGAGACTCTTTCCGGGATTTGGAAATTATTCTTGACCGCGTAACCCCTCTTTACAAGCATCGGATGGATGATCTTTCACCTCAGCAACAGGAAATTGTGCACGCCATAGCCATGAACTGGGATGCCGTCGGCGTACGCGAGATCTCAAGGATCACACGTATGGAGAGCAAAGCGGTCTCTTCACAATTGAAACAGCTCGAAATGGGCCGTATTATCACAAAAATCAGGACGAACATAAAAAATCACTTTTATCAGATCAACGAACGGTTTTTTAATATCTGGTATCTCATGCGCTACGGGCGGCGGAAAGATCGTAATAAGGTTCTCTGGCTGATACGGTTTCTTGAAAACTGGTGCAGCCGGGAAGAACTGATCAGAAGGGCAGAAAAACATCTCATGGCACTGCGCAAGGGAAGTCTGTATGAAAAACATGCCCTCTATATGACCGAAGCACTGTCTTATACCGATATCCCGGAAGATCTGCAGTATCTTATGGTTCGCGAGACCCGCCGCTTGCTGAGTGAACGCAATCGTGATCTGCTCGAAGAACTATCGAAATCAGACCGCGAACTCTATAATGCCTTCACATTGAACTACGCCGATAAAGATTTTACCCGTGCGCTGCAGAATCTCCTGGATATGAAGCATAAAAATGATTTTGTCTTTGGGATGCTCGGCTTCCTGTATGAAGTGCACCAACGGGATTATAAGCGGGCTATTGACTACTATCGTAGGGCAATCGATAAAGGTAATCGCAGTATGATCATTAATCTGGCAAACGTTTATGAGACCGAAATGGAAGATTATGAGAATGCTGAAAAATTCTATCTTCTGGCCTATAAACAGGGGAATCTTGACGGATTATACCGCCTGGCCGTTATGCATGAGCAATCAACCGGTCGGATCCGAAAAGCCATGCAGTACTACCGGCTGCTTACGCGGAAAGGGCATGCCGACGCAATGAATAATCTGGCAATGATTTTTCAGAATATCATAAGAGATTATGACCGGGCAGAACGGTATTACCATATGGCGATTGAACGTGAGCATGTGGGCGCCATGATCAATCTTTCCTGGTTATACTTTATACAGAAAAAGAATAAAAAACAGGCATTTGATTTGTTGGAACGTGCCTTCAAAAAAGAAAAGAAAGTAAGCAACTCATATGTATGCGCGATGGTGCTGCTCTGGAACAATAATATTGATGAGGCGATCATCAGATCAAAGGAATTTATGGAAGATGAAGATATGGTCGCCAATTTTAGTGTCGGCATTCAGCCTTATCTGATGCTGCTGATGGCCAAAAAACAATACAAATATATTCACGAACTATTTCTCGAAAATCGTTTTAGTATCCGCGACCGCTTTAAGCCGATCTATTATGCACTGATGAGCCTGATCCAGGACCAGTATCCCGATGAATTCCGGCGTATGGGCGAGGAACTAAAACTGACCGTCGATGAAATACTCCAGCAGATCAGACAACTTGCCAAAGATTATGCGTGATCCACTCCAGATCTCTCCCTGCCTTTATTGGCAGAAACCCCGCCCAGGAATGGGGAACAAAAAAATCTCATCAAAGTTCTAGAAAATTGTATAAAAATTTGTAAATTATATGATTATTTAAAAGCTCCGCTTTCAGCCGGGCAAATTGACAGCTGCTGTACAAATTGGAGGATCTCTATGTTTATCGGTAAGGCCGCAATTATTTTTGCATTGGTTGCCACAATTATCTCAATGCTTTTCTATTTTTTACAGGCCCGGAAGAAAAATTCCGGGGGCAAAGGAAAACAGGATGATGCAAACCGGCAATTCGGCCGGGTGGCCTATTATATCATGAGCACCTTTGTGTTCGTGGCTACGGTCTATCTGTTTTATCTTTTTGTAACCCACCAGTTCCAGGTGCGTTATGTGTATCAATATTCTTCCAGTGATCTTCCATTGGGCCTCCTGATCTCATCACTGTGGGCCGGGCAACAGGGATCATTCCTCTTATGGACACTATTTAATGCCATCCTTGGTATTTTCCTGCTCCGCAGCGCTGGGAAATTTGAAAATTACGCCATGGTCTTTCTCAATATGGTGCAGTTATTCTTTCTGATAATTCTGGTTAAGGCGAGTCCATTTGAACTGATGGCGCAGGTACCTCCTGAAGGTGCCGGACTTAATCCACTGCTCCAGAATTTCTGGATGATCATCCATCCACCAATCCTGTTTGTCGGATATGCAGCGATTGCTTTTCCGCTGGTACTAGGCCTCGCTTCACTTGTCCAGAAGGACTATACGGCCTGGATTGACAAAGCACTGCCCTGGACAATTTTGTCTTCGCTTACCCTTGGTGCAGGAATAATTATCGGAGCGTTCTGGGCATATGAAACCCTCGGTTGGGGTGGTTACTGGGGCTGGGATCCGGTGGAAAATTCCTCGCTGATACCGTGGTTGACTATTCTGGCGCTTATGCACGGGTTTCTGGTTCAAAAACGGAACGGTACGCTGGTAAAATCAAATTATCTTCTGGCCATGATCTCATACGTTCTCGTTTTATATGCCACATTTCTAACACGCAGCGGTGTCCTGGCTGATTTTTCGGTACACTCTTTTCAGGATCTTGGCATAAATGCCTTGCTGATCATTTTTCTCGTGGTCTTTCTTGGCTTCAGCCTGATCATATATTTTAGACGATTGGGTGATCTGCCCTATAAAGCTATCGATTTTTCAAAACCGACCCGGGAAAATTCGCTTGCCGTCAGTATCCTGGTATTGCTGGCGTCAGCTTTCCTCGTTTTTATCGGAACATCATCCCCGCTTATCAGCGGATTATTTGGCGAGGCCTCCCAGGTCGATATCTCTTTCTATAATAAGGTCAATTTACCCATCGGGGTGCTGATGGCATTTCTGCTGGGGGTAACCCCATTTCTACTCTGGACAGAAGAAGATTTCAAATCCGTCCCAAAACGCATGGTACTCTCTGCGATACTGGCCGTAAGCACAACTGTCCTGATCCTGATCATTGGCCTGCTCGATCCGGTCAATATCATTTTTTTCCTCATGGCCGCTTTTGCCCTGTGGAGCAACCTGATTGTGCTTATTCGAAACATGAAGATCAGCTGGCTTAATGCCGGCGCGCCACTCGCCCATTTCGGTGTTGCAATCATGTTGATCGGAATAATTGGCTCCGGATATTTTTCCGTCAGCGAGCGACTGGTGCTTATTCAGGATAAACCGGCTGATGTTCTGGGCAACAGTCTTACGTACAGAGGCGTACAAACAAGTCCGGATGGAAAAAATGTTGCCAGAATTGAGGTTTCCGGTGATATGGGTAGTTATCTGGCCGAGCCACGTCTCTATGAAACCCGATATAATGAAGGTGTGATGCGTGAACCGGATATAAAACCCGGTTTTATTACTGATTTTTATATCTCACCCCTTGAATCCCGTACCGGCCATAACCATGACGAAGGGAATAAATTGATCCTGGGCAAAGGTGAAACAAAATCGTTTTCCGGCTATCAGCTGACCTTTCGCACCTTCGAAATGGCCAATCATGGGGAAGGTTCCGATGCACATATGCAGGTGGCCGCCGTTCTCGATGTCATTTTTGAAAATGAGCAGTATGAACTCAAACCGGCGCTGGTGCTAAGCGCACAGGGACGTCAGATGAAAGCAGTGGCAATGCCTGTCGACACGGGAAAATCCCAGACATCGATCCTTCCGACCGTTGCCCTTTCAGCATTAAACGCTGATAATAAGACAGTCGAACTCATTTTTCAGGGATTTGGTGAAGATGAACATACCGACTACGCAGAACTGATCGTCGAGGTGAGTAAGAAGCCGTTCATGAGTATTCTCTGGATAGGAACGGTCGTACTCCTTGCCGGAACATTTATCGCACTGCGCAAGCGGATGAGTGTTGACTAAAGTGTAACATTTTTGGACCACGGAAAAACACGGATAAATATTTGAAATTATATCCTAAATCATGCTATTTAAAGGACAATATGCTCCTGCAGTTTTAAAGGTTTACAATCCGGTGTTTTTCCGTGTTGATCCGTGGTAAATTAGTCCTGCCAGCAAAAAATTATTCCTATGCCAACTATTTTGTACGCCATTGCCGGGGAATGAAACCTTTCGCCCCGGTTTTACGTCCTAGATAGTGTGAATAATAAACTGGAGGATGCATGTCTGGATACAGAATAAATACCATTTTTATACTCTTTCTGGCTACCGCATTGTCAGGTCTGGTATCAGGTCAGAGCACCACGCTCGCCGATCTTAATGAATTCCAACCGGAGGAAATAAAATTTGCCGGTTTCAATATCACCTCTCCGGCTGCTGTGAATATAGAACTCGCTGTCTTGCAGCCAAGGCGTTCCGAAAGGGATGTGCTGCTCAGCTATGCCTGGATCCTCAGGTCAGACACGCGCGAAAAAGTGTGGGAAGTGTTTGATGCCGATCCCAATGATCGTGAGGGTGAAAATCTGATATTTAAAGAAGAAATACAGTTATCACCGGGCACCTACGAGGTCTATTACTCCACGTATCCTGCCTATGATCGCTGGGGTGATGATGATTTTCATTTTGACGGGGTGATCTCCGGACTGATGCATGTAATCTTTAGCCGGGATTATAGTCGCCGCTATTATCCTGAGGATTATGAAGAGCTTTATTTTCGAATAACAGGAAACGGCAGCCCTTTGAAGGAAGACCAGATAATTGCGTATCAGCAACAACTCAAAGAAACTGCGATCCTGTCGATATCACCCGAGCGGGACGATATTTATGCCTCGCAACAGATCCAGGTTCAAAAACCGATCAGCGTGAGAATCTATGCCCTGGGTGAGGCAAGAAAGGACAGTGAATTCGATTTCGGCTGGATTACCGATGTCCGCACCCGTGAAAGGATCTGGCAGTTCAAATACCGCCGGTCTGAGCATGCCGGAGGAGCCTCAAAAAACAGGATGATCAACCGGGAAATTGAGTTGCAGCCGGGCGTTTATGAAGTGGTCTATCTCACCGATGATTCTCACAGTTACCGCGACTGGAATATGGCAGCACCCTTTGATCCGGAGTTCTGGGGATTAACGATATGGCCGGTGGATCCGGCGGAAAAAAGCCTTGTGCGCCATGTTGATGATCATGAGGGGAACATATGGCGCAACGTCGTAAAATTTGAGAAAGCTCGCGACAATGCCTATTTTGCAGAAGGATTTACCCTCGAAAAACCTATGGATATTCATGTTCTGGCACTCGGCGAGGGCCGTGACGGGGAAATGTTCGATTATGCCTGGATCGTGAATGCCAAAAACCGGAAAAAGGTCTGGTCGATGGATTATTATGATACGGAACCTGCCGGTGGCGCCGAAAAAAATCGGATTTTTGATGGCATTGTTAATCTCGAGGCGGGTAATTATATCCTCTACTATGTGACCGACGGTTCCCATGCCTACCGGTCCTGGAATGCGGGAAAGCCCTGCGATCCGTCTGCATGGGGTGTATCGGTTGCCGCACCGGCTGAGATGGAAAAGGCCGGCTTTATAAAACCCTATCAGGAAGAGGATGATCCTTCCGTTTTGGCCAGAATCATACGGGTGGGAGATTATTCGCGTAAAAAAGAAAAATTTGTACTCGACAGTGATCAATATATCCATATTTATGCTCTGGGTGAAGGCGACCGTGATGAAATGTACGATTATGCATGGATCGAGAACGCCAGATCCGGGAAGGTTATCTGGGAGATGACCTACCGCAAGACCGAACGTGCCGGAGGTGCCCGCAAAAACCGTGTGTTCGATGACCGGATACTGTTCCCCGCAGGAGAATATTATGTCATCTACGAATCGGACGATTCGCACTCTTTCGGCGATTGGAACGACTCACCGCCATACGACCAGATGAATTATGGCATAACCATCAGTTACGCCGATAAATAATCTGATCCGCATACACTTTACATAAACACTAAAATAATGTAAATTTGCCGCCAGATACCTCCCGAAAAGGGGGGTATTTGTTTTATCTGCAGTTTATTTATTCCGGTATATCCGACCGAAAAACTAATCCGAGGTGGATGATGAAGTTCAAGTCGATTGTTACAACCGTTCTCATTGCTGCGTTTATTCTTGGCTGTCAACAACAAAATGCGGATGACGTATATAAACAGGCCATGAATGAAACCGATATCGCAAAGCGTATTCAGGCCGTCGGGACATTTGTCGCCGACTTTCCTGAGCATGAAAATGTGGCCCGGGCCTATTCTCGTCTTTTTCGTGATTATCTCAAACTCGGGCAGACAGAAAACGCATTGATCGCCGCGGATAAATATCTTAATAGCTATCCAGAAGACGCCCGTCTTTTAAATTACAATTTTGTTGCCTGGAACCTGGCGGAGAATGGGGCGGGTCTTGATTCCGCCAAAGTATATGCTGAACGGGGGATTGACCTGGCAAAAAAAAACCAGTCCCGCCGACTTTCGATGTTACAGGATACTTATGCTTACATCCTTTACCTGCTGAAAGATTACGAGACCGCCGAAATGGTTCAACAGGAAGCCATGGCAGGTAATGAGGAGGATGGCGAGTTTCTGTACCATTATGCCCTTATTCTTTACGCCAACGGAAAAAAAGATCAGGCAATGGACAACATGGCCCAAGCAATTTTATACGGTGCTGAAGGCACCGCCGGAAGCTCCCTGAGTGATTGGTTAGCAGGAATAGTACCGGGAAGCGAACGCGCAAAAGTGGCCGGAGAGGTTGCACAAAAGGCCGTCGACCAGTTTCTCGGTATCCGTGATAACAGCATGCGCAGGAGCTGGTGTGCTTTGCTCTACGCCATTACCGGTGTGAATCTGGAAAGAGCGGAAGATTGGGCAGTTGCCGCTACGATCGAGATGCAGAATGCCGAGACCGAATTCCTGATCGCCGCTCATAAGAATCTGGCCTCCGTATACCGGGCGCTGGGGCGGCATGCAGATATGATTGCCGCACTCGAGGCTGTGCGGGATGAGGCCATGCCGTATGACCAGCCTTTCTGGCTGGAACTGGGAGATGCCTACCGGGAAACCGGCCAGCCGGATAATGCCCTCGAAGCCTATCTGACCGGACTGGCCTATGAAAAATCTGATGATCTGATGAAATCTGCCCGTTTGATTGAGCCGGATGAGGTGGTTCTTGAAAATAGAATTGAAGCGACCAAAGTGTTTCTGACTGATTTCGAACCGGGCAGGTTCGATCCGGCAACAAAAAAGAGCGGCCGGGTTGTGCTGGTCGAATTGTTTACCGGTTCAGAATGTCCCCCTTGCCTTGGGGCGGATGAGGCGCTCGATAAAATTGCCGAATATTATCCCAGGGATGTGCTTGCGCTTTTGGAGTACCATTTGCATATACCCCGCCCGGATCCGATGACCAACAATTCTGCTGAAATGAGATATGCCTACTACGGGAAAAATTTCGGAACACCTACGGTATTTATTAACGGAACCGGGAAACATGTCGGAGGAGGACCGGAAGTTGTCAAACGGAATTTGTTCAATAAATATCGAAAGCAGATCAATGCGGTCCTTGAAAAACAGTCGCTGATAACGCTCAAATGTACGGCTGATCTGGCAGGGGATAATGTGAATATAAATGTAACAGCGGAAATGAACAATGGAGCTTCCGGAGATGCCAGATTATATATTGCATTGACAGAACGTCATGTCAATTACGCCGGTGGGAATGATGTGATTCGGCATATCTTCGTCGTACGAAAAGTGCTCGGGAATGATGAGCCGCTGGCATTGACTTTGAAAAATGGCAGTGGCAGTTATGATGCGGAAATCGATATCACATCCGTTGAAGCCGAGATAAAGCAATATCTGGATAATTTTACCCAGGATCCTCCTGAGCGGCACCGCACGTTCAAAGGTTGGGCAACCCGTCCGGAAAGACTGGATCGTAATAATCTGGCGATTGTCAGCTGGCTGCAGGATCAGGACAGCAAAGATGTGTTGCAGGCCGTTTACGTGGATATATAACAGATTTTTATAATGAAATGCGGGAAGTTGCATTTATGCAGGACTGATCTGATGATTCTGGCACATCTATGTCGCCGGAATACGAATCAGACCGCGGGATCCCGGAGCCATAAATTCTTATCGGATATCACGGAATTATTTTATTATATTTGATGGGTTATCTTTCGTTGTGAGGTTCAGATCATACCCGGTTGATCAACGTATTTAATTGTACTGTCTTGATCAGAGGCTTCGGTTATATCAAAAGAACTGGTCTGTTTTTCAAAAAGTGCAGACACGTCGTTAAGACAGCACTATTCAAGGTTGAATTTAATGAAGTGGGAATAAAATGGAACAGCAAGCTGAAAAACTTGAGCGTCGCCAGGTTCAGGGTCTTGATGAGATTCTCGGCCAGGTGTTTAAAGTACTGGATGACGGATTTATTCGTGTGGTCGATTATATGGGCTCTGATGATTCGATCGTTCAGGCGGCACGTGTATCCTACGGTAAAGGTACAAAAAAAGTACAGCAGGATCGCGGTTTGATCAGATATCTGATGCGCCATCGGCATTCAACACCGTTCGAAATGTGTGAGATCAAGCTGCATCTGCGTGTACCGATGGACTGCTGGCGGCAATGGATCAGGCATCGGACAGCCAATGTAAACGAGTATTCAACGAGGTATTCCATTGCCATAGATGCAACCCAGACCACCTTACCGGAGGAGTGGCGTCTGCAGGCGGTTTCCAACCGGCAGGGAAGTGAGGGATTCCTTGAAAGATCACAGGGACAAACGCTGAGCCGTCGTGAAAAGGAACTCCAGGACATGGCCCGCAATGTTTACGAAGAGCGATTGGCCCTGGGCGTGGCTCGAGAACAGGCAAGAAAGGAATTACCCTTAAGTACCTATACGGAAGCTTACTGGAAGATCGACCTGCACAATCTGCTCCATTTTCTGGAACTGCGGATGGATACACATGCACAATATGAAATACGTACCTACGCGCAAACGATTGGAGAAGAGATCGTAAAGCGATGGTGTCCGATCACCTGGGAAGCTTTTCTGGATTACCGCACGAATGCCCTGATGCTCTCCGGACACGAATCTGAGATAGTCGCCGCGCTGGCCGGAGAAACCAAGAGCAAGGCAATTGAACTGGCAGAATCATTTGGCTGGATCAAATATAAAGAAGGAAAACTGACGGGCAATCTCGAACGGGCAGAATTAGAAACAAAACTGGAGCGTTTAGGGTTTAAGATACCATGGCCGGAAACACAATAAATTTGGATTGATTTACAGTAAACAAGCGTTATAGGTTATGGATTAGGAATTAGGGATTAGAAGTATGGGCATAAAGGCCAAAAATGTCCGTGATATGTATGATCAGATGCGGGTAAAACTGGAACGGCTTGTTCCCGATGCGGAAATAAAATATAAAGCGGAACTGGCATATGAAATAAATCGCTTAAAAACCGAGCGTGGTGCCATTATCCTCGGTCATAATTATATGGAACCGGCCCTTTATCATTCAGTCACCGATATCGTCGGCGACTCGCTTGAACTCAGCCGCGCCGCGGCAGAAACCAAAGGCGATCCGATCATTTTTTGCGGGGTCCGTTTTATGGCCGAAACGGCAAAAATTCTCAGTCCGGATAAAACCGTGCTTATACCGGCAAAAAAGGCAGGCTGTTCACTGGCCGA